>Ga0078972_1004606_pt1 | contig 37126 bp, 59 predicted proteins | sample YelNatPaOPGAMG01_FD_67568 | JGI IMG/M metagenome (GOLD analysis project Ga0078972, IMG submission 67568) | Hot spring thermophilic microbial communities from Obsidian Pool, Yellowstone National Park, USA - OP-RAMG-01 (SPADES assembly) (version 2) | ecosystem: Environmental > Aquatic > Thermal...
AGGTCCGCTGCCTGGTCCGCTGCCTTGAAATGGCAGGCCGAGGAAATGGGACGCATGATTCGTGGCGAGGGCGTCTATGACCGCAGTTGGGCTGACAACCTGTGATTGGCCTTCGCACCGCCCTCCTGTTCCTGGCCTTCTGGCTCTTCCTTCTCGGCATGGGCCAAGGCCTTGAGAACTACGCGGCGATGCAGGCTGGATTCCAGCGGGAGTTGCCGCAGACCATGTGCAGCCCCATCACGGGCCGGTCGCTGCCGGTGGACCTGTGGGCGCAATATGACGCGGCGCTGGCCGCGAAGGGGGAATGATGGGCGCGTGTCCAATCTGCGGAGTACCCGCCATGAATGGCATGTCTGGCCTGTGCGATAGCCCATACTGCCGCGAGAAGTTGGCGCGGGATCGCGTATCCCGGGAATGGCGCGAGGAATGCCGCGACTATCACGACAACGTGAAGACCAGGGAAGACCTGGGGGAGGACTAGCCATGTACCTGACCGAGGAAGAGGCGATGGGAAAGTGGTGCCCGTTTGTGCGGTATCAGGAGCACAATTACCCGAGTGGAAACAGGTGGGGCGACATGGAAAACCAGCCCATATGCCGCTGCATCGCCTCGCGATGCATGGCTTGGCGGTGGGACACGCCGTCCAAGTTCCAGGCGCTCAAGAAATACCGCGAAGAAACCGGCTGCTCCGTGCCCGAAGCCAAGGAATACGTTGACCGCGAACACCCGGAACTGACCATGGAGAAGACGCACGGCTACTGTGGCCTCGCGGGGAGGCCGTGATGTATCTCCTCGCAACTCGCACCGTGCGCCGCGCCTTCCTGGGCGACGGCTGGGGCCTCAAGAGGGCACTGGAGGCGCACCAGGGCGTCCGTAGCTGCCTCATGGCTGCGCATGTTGCGCGCCTCAGCGCCATGGTTCGCGGGCACATTTCCAGGATGCGCGAAGAGCGCGTCAAGAGGGTGGCGTGAAGACCCCGAGCGTGACGCAGGTTCTTTCCCCCTGGGCCGACTTCTCGCGGGTGCCGCAGGAGGCCCTGGAGAACGCTGCCCGCAGGGGCACGGACGTTCACCGCGCCTGCTCCGCCCTAGCCCAGGGGCTTTGGTTCCCCCCGGTTCCCGATGACTGCGCGGGATACCTGGCCAGCTTCCGCCTCTGGCTCCCAACCGTGGCGGACGTAGTGCTGGCCGAGGATGAACTTTCTGACCATCGCCTGGGCTTCGTTGGCCACCCGGATCTCATCGTGCGGATCAAGGGTGACAACGCTCTGACCGTGGTGGACCTCAAGACTCCAGCCGCAGTCAACTCCCTGTGGCGCGTCCAGCTCGCAGCCTACAAGCACCTTGCCAAGGCCAACGGCATGGACGTGCGCCGGGCTCTTTCGCTCCGGCTGCGCCAGGACGGAGGCCGCCCCATCGTCAACGAATACACCGACAGCGCGCAGGACATGGCCGCCTTCGTGGCCGCCCTGAACGCTTACCGCTACTTCAACCGCAACGCAGCATAGGAGGAAGTGCCATGGCTTTCGACTTCAACGCGGCCCTTGCCCTGGAGCATGACGGGGCCGGTGTCCCGTCCAGGGACAACCCCTTCGATTTAGCCCCGGTCAAGCACTCGCTCGCCAAGCACGACATCGAAATAGACCTCATGGTCCAGCGGGCCGAGGCCTTAGAGGTGGACGGGGAGCGCGCCCAGACCCTCGCCGTGGAGATGGCCGGACAGGCGAAGAAGCTCAACAATACCATCGAGAAGGCCCGCAAGGGCTTTGTCGAGGGGCCCAACGAGTTCGTGAAGTCCGTGAACAACCTCGCCAAGAGATTCCAGGAGCGCTTGCTCACCATCGAAAACGGCCTCAAGCGCAAGCTCTCGGCCTATGCCCAGCGCCAGGAGCTTGAGCGCCGCAAGACCGAGGCGGCCGCGCGCCAGGCGCAAGCCGAACTCCAGAATCGGCTGGACGAAGAGGCCAAGGACTCCGGCGTCGAGCCGGTGAAGATCGAGGCCCCTGTGGTTCCCAAGGCCGACGGCCCGGTGCGCACTGCGGCCGGGACCGCCTACCAGAAGAAGGTCTGGACCTTCAACGTGAAGGACGCCCAGGCCGTGCCGCGGGAATACCTGGCCGTGGATGAGCGCAAGATCCGCGAGGCCGTGCGCGCGGGAGTCCGGCAGATTCCCGGCGTGGATATTTTCGAGGAAACCCAGACCGCCCTGCGGGCGTAGGAGAAACGGCATGACGCTTCCCGTCGCACAGGACAAGACCAGCAAGGGCCAGCTCCTCCAGAAGTTCGCCGCAAAGTTCGGCGTGGACATGGGCAAGCTGGCTCCGATCCTCAAGGCAACGGCCTTCAAGGTCCCGGACAGGGACGGGTCCCGCCAAGAAGTCAGCGATGAGCAGATGGCCGCCCTGCTCATCGTGGCGGATCAGTATGGCCTCAACCCGTTCACCAAGGAAATCTACGCCTTCCCTGACAAGTCCAAGGGCATCGTGCCCATCGTGGGCGTGGACGGCTGGACGCGGATCATGAACGAGCACCCGGCTTTTGACGGCATCGAGTTCCGCTACTCCGAGAACGTGGTCAACATCGACAACGACGCCAAGCCATGCCCCGAGTGGTGCGAGGCCGTGATCTACCGCAAGGACCGCTCCAGGCCCATCGTGGTCCGCGAGTACCTGGACGAATGCTACCGGGCCGCCTTCGAGAAGAAGGGCAACAACGGCTACAAGATCAGCGGCCCGTGGCAGTCCCACACCCGCCGCTTCCTGCGCCACAAGGCCACGATCCAGGGCGCGCGCCTCGCCTTCGGGTTCGCCGGTATCTACGATGAGGAAGAAGGCGAGCGCATTGCCCAGGCCCGCGTTGTCGACATGACGGCCACCATGCCCAAGTCCATCGAGGCCGAGGCCGTGGACCTGGACGCGCTGGACCGCTTCAACGCCGCCCTGGACGGGGCCGGGCTCTCCGAGGCCGACATGGAGGCCATGGACCGCTTCCTGGACGCCACGGCCAAGGCCGCGTCGTGCGACCGGAACACCGTGAAGGCCGAAGCGTCCGCAGACTTCAACGCCTTCATCTCGGCGTTCCACAACTGGAAGGGCAAGCAAAAGGTGGAGGCCTCCGGCAAGCCCCAGGCCAAGCCCACGCCGATCAAGCTGGAGTGCCCCGACCGTGGCGGTGAGCCCGTGGAATCCGCCGGGTGCTCCGGTTGTGCCAAGCGCACCGGCTGCCCGGCGTGGGAAGAGAGCGACAAGGCTGCGGCCTAAAACAAGGAGATGAGAGATGAATCCTAAAGAACTTGGGAGTGGTTGTGAAACCAAGGCTATGACCACTGCCTCTGATGTCCGGATGCTTGAGGCGTTGATAGAACTTCACCAAGAAGCGGCATCTCTTGGTGAGATGGCAACTCAACACCGCGAAAGGCTTAACGGAGCGTCCCCGCTGGTGGAACCGACAAAATACCCGAATTCCCCGTGCAACGGTGGCTTTTTCTCCTCCGCGAGCATCCTGATTGAGAGCATCAAGTCCCTTATCCAGGGTGCCAAGAACGACATTCGGCAGAGTCTCGAGTTCCCTCCCTCCACCCCGGCCTCACGGGGCCGGGGACTGAGCGGGGGAACCGCGAAGGAGAAATGATGGCTGACAAGTCCCTCATCGAGTGGTGCGATGCCACGATCAACCCGGCCTACGGATGCACCAAGTGCGGAGCGGCCTGCGACCACTGCTACGCAGAACGCCTGGCCGCTCGGTTCAGCGCGAACCCTGACGTGGAGCACCTGGTTGCTGGCACCGTGGACGCCTCCGGGCACTGGACCGGCAAGGTGAACCTCTGGCCGGAGCGCATGGAGCAGGCCCTTCACTGGCGCAAGCCCCGCCGCATCTTCGTGGGGTCCATGACGGACCTGTTCCACCCGGCCGTGCCCTTCGAGTTCCTGGACCGCATTTTCGCGGTCATGGCCATGGCCAGTCCGCAGCACACCTTCATGCTGCTGACCAAGCGGCCGGAGAGGATGGCCGAGTACCTGGGCTACGAATACCGGCGCGAGCGCATCTACAAGGCCAGCGGCGAAAGTGATGCCTTCTGCCTGGACTGGTCCCTCCCCAACGTCTGGCTTGGCACAACCATCTGGGACCAGGACAGCGCCGACCGCGCCGTGCCCATCCTGCTCTCCACTCCGGCGGCCAAGCGCTTCGTCTCCGTGGAGCCCATGCTCGGGCCGGTGGTCATCCCTGCGGAGCTGCTGGCCCGGCTTGCCTGGGTCATCTGCGGCGGCGAGACCGGCCCCAAGGCGCGGCCCATGCACCCGGACTGGCCGCGCAAGCTGCGCGACGACTGCGTGGCCGCGGGCGTGCCGTTCTTCTTCAAGCAGTGGGGGGAGTGGGCACCGCACCTGCCGGAACTGGGCTACGACAACCCGGCCACGGGCGGCAGGGCTTGGGGCTGCATCAATCGCGACGGGGAATGGATGCCCGGAACGACGCCGTTCAATGGCGACCGTGGCGACTACGAATGGCCCATGGTCCGCGTCGGCCAGCGCAGAGCCGGCCGCAAGCTGGACGGCCGGACCTGGGAGGAGGTGCCGGGATGAGCGATTCCGCAAGAGAACTTGGAAAGGCCCTCGGAGAAATCGCCGTCGAATTGGTAAAGGCCGGAGGTGTTGAGGAACGGGACAGAAAAACGAAGTGGCTCTAGGAGTAAACCATGGACGCCTTGAACTGCTACGAATGCGGGGCCGAATCTCCCCGGCTGACCAGCGTGCACAACGTCACCTTGAAGGCCATCACCCACCCCGTCACCGGGAAGACCTTCAACGGCGGCCCGAGCGTGGCCGTCTGCGACAACTGTCTGCGCCGGGCCCAGGGCCTCGGGCACTTCGTGATGGAGAGGCCATGAAACAGCGCATGTGGGCCATCATCGATCCTGTGTGGCATTCTTTCTGGTTAGTGCGCGGGACCAGACGTGCTGCGCAGTGGGACTTTCGGCTTCTCACCGGGGATTCCTGGAAGAAGTCGTACCGCAAGGGCTGGCGCTGCGTTCGCGTGACCGTCGAAACGGAGGCCGCCCATGCGCAAGATTAAAGGCCTGCGGGCCATCTACGAGCCCAAGGGCGCGGCGCGAGAGTACGGGGCCCTGGCGGTCAACCTGTTCAACGGCTGCACCTGCGGGTGCCGGTACTGCTACGTGCCGCGGATGCCCGGGTTTCCGAGTCGCGAGGTATTCCGCGCCGCGGCCACGCTCCGACGCCCGGACATCCTGGACCTGATCGAACGTGACGCTGTGGCGCTCCAGGCCCAGGGCAACACCGAGCCCGTGTTCCTGTGCTTCACCTGCGACCCCTGCGAGCCGGGCCTGGTGGACTACACGTCCCGGGCGATTTGCTCCCTCAAACTGTACGGGCAGCGGGTCACGCTCCTGACCAAGCGGCCCTCGCAGCTCTACGATGCGCCGGAGATCCTCCGGAACCTGGCCAGGTCCGGCTCCGCCCTGGGCGTCACCCTCACACTCCTGGACAGGTGGAAGGCCTGGGAGCCTGGGATGGCCCGGGGCCGGGACCCGGACTATGCCATCGACCACGACCCACTGGCCGTGGCCATGCACAAGGCCAACCACCCGGGCACGGTCCATTTCCGGCAGGACGTGTGGGAGGTCTCGCCCCGGCAGGTGACGCGCGGCCGTGACGTGGGCGTGCTCTGGGCCAGCCCGGACTGCACGCACTTTTCCAAGGCCAAGGGCGGGGCCCCGCGCCGGGACCAGAAGCGCCGGGACCTAGCCTGGGTGGTCGAGAAGTGGGCCCGCGAGGTCCGGCCCCGCGTCATCTTCCTGGAGAACGTGGAGGAGTTCCGCACCTGGGGGCCTCTGGACCGCGAAGGGCGGCCCATCGAGGCGGCCAAGGGCGAGACGTTCCGGGCCTGGGTGCGCAGCCTGCGCCGCCTGGGCTACGCCGTGCAGTTCAAGGAGCTGCGGGCCTGCGGCTACGGCGCGCCCACCATCCGCAAGCGCCTGTTCATGGTCGCGCGCTGCGACGGCCTGCCCATTGTCTGGCCCGCGCCCACGCACGGCCCGGGCAGGCCCCAGCCCTGGCGCACGGCGGCCGAGTGCATCGACTGGAGCATCCCCTGCCCGTCCATTTTCGAGCGCAAGCGGCCCCTGGCCGAGAAAACCCTGCGCCGCATCGCGGAGGGCATCCGGCGCTACGTGCTGGGCAAGGCCGAGCCGTTCATCGTGAACCTGACCCACGGGGTGCGGCTGGAAGATGCGGGCAAGCCCTTCATGACCATCACCGGGGCGCATCGTGTGGACCACAACAGCCTTGTGGCCGCCTCACTGGTCGGCGTCGGCGGCCGGGCCGGGCAGAGCCGTCCCCGTGGCGCGGGGGAGCCCATGGCGACCGTCACGGCCAAGGGCGACACGGCCGTGGTGGCCTCCCACTTGGTAAAGCTGCGCGGCACCTGCAAGGCGGGACAGCCCGTGGACGAGCCCATGGCCACGGTCACGGCCGGCGGCCTGCACCTGGGCGAGGTCCGGGTCTTCCTGGTGAAATACTACGGCCAGGGCGTGGGCCAGCCGGTTGACGATCCGGCGGCCACGGTGACCACCAAGGACCGTATGGGCCTGGTCACGGTCATGGTCCAGGGCCAGCCCTACGTCGTCGCGGACATCGGCATGAGGATGCTCCAGCCGCGCGAGCTGTACCGGGCCCAGGGGTTCCCGGATTCCTATGTCATCGATTTGGAGCACGAGGGCCGGGCACTGTCCAAGTCGGATCAGGTGCGGCTCTGCGGCAATTCGGTCTGCCCGCCCATGGCCGAGGCCCTGGTGCGCGCCAACTACGCCTCGGGCCTGCGCGAGTCCCGCGACCCCCTGCCCCTGCTGGCCATGGGGGTGGGGGCATGACCCAGCTCAACCGCATCATCCGTGGCGACGCGCTGGAGGTTCTGCGCACGTTGCCGGACGCGAGCATTGACATGGTTTTCACCGATCCGCCATATGGCCACAACAACAACAACGGCGACCTGATTTCGCGGAGGGAACAGGCGCTGGGGGTCGCCAAGCAAGAGCAGGAGTGCCGTCCAATCGCAAACGATGGCCCAGAAGCAAACGATCTTTTCCGGGATATCCTACCGGAACTCTATCGCGTTTTGAAGCCGGGGAGCTGCTGCTGCTGCTGCTGCTGCGGCGGCGGCCCGGACCCGCAGTTTGCGCGCTGGTCCCTGTGGATGGATGAGGTTTTCCAGTTCAAGCAAATGGTGGTCTGGGACAAGGGGCCAATGGGCATGGGCTGGCACTACCGCCGGTCATACGAGGTTGTTCTTGTCGGACAGAAGCCCGGCGCGGCCTGCAAGTGGTACGACACTACGAACGCAGTTGAAAACATCATCCGGGGTACGCGCAAGATCATTCCGTCCAAGCACCAGCACCCGACAGAAAAGCCGATAGCCCTGGCAGCGCACTTCATTAAGCTACACTCACAACCAGGAGAAACGATTTTAGACCCATTCTGCGGTAGTGGAAGTACGATAGAGGCCGCCGTTGGCTTGGGTAGGGCCTTTATTGGAATTGAACTTGACCCGAAATTCGCGTCCATGGCTGAACGGCGCATCGCGCGCGAGGCGGGCCTGCTCCGGGCCATGCAGGAGTCGGCATGACCCAGCTCGCCCTCCTCATCCTCTCTGGCGCGGCCGTGGGGCTCGTGACCTCCATGGACAGCAAGCGGCGGATCCTGGGATGCGCCTGCGGCCTCCTGGGGCAGCCCTTGTGGCTCTGGAGCGCCTACCATGCTGGGCAATGGGGCATCCTGGCCTTGAGCATCTGGTACACCTGGGCATGGGGACGCGGGTTGGTCAACGAGTGGAGGGGGTGATGGGCGAAGAGAATATGAGCAACGCCGCGCTGGCCTCCATGGCGATCAGGGTATGGGATTCCGTGCAGTCCATGGGGCAACTGTGGGCAGCGGCCCAATACCACCGCCTCACCAGAAAGCGCCTTCCCCCGGCCCCGAGCATAGAGGGCGTTGCCATGCTGGACGCTGCGTACAGGGCATACTCCAGATTCATAAGCAAAGAAGCGGCCCTGCGCTGTATCGTGCATTACCTATGACCCATTATCCACCCTGGCTCAAGCTCAAGCAGGCCCGTGCCTACTCCGGGCTCGGGAGGGACACGGACGCATCCTCCGGATCCTAGACGGCGCAGGGCAACTCCGGTTACTGTCTAGGGCATGTCCATCTGCAAGCGGAAGGATGGGCGCTGGCAAGTCACCTACAGGGACAACGGCCGCGTCCGGTCTAAGTCATTCCCATCGGGCCGCGCCGGGAAGCGCGATGCCGAGGCCTTTGATGCTGATATTCGGCTCAAGAAGGCCACGGACAAGCCGCTTCCACATGGCATCCGCGATGGCGCTTACCTGGATGAACTGGTCCAGGAGTGGATCGTGGAGAAGAAAGCCCAGGGCCGGGCAACCGGATGGCTCAAGGATTGGGCCGCGGTGTTCAACAGCGTCTTTCTCCCAGCCTTGTGCCAGCGCCCGGCGCACACCCTGACCCAAGCCGACTTCATGGCCAGGGTGATTTCTGGGTGTTTGTAGTGCGGAATTGTAGTGCGCGAGGGACCCCACCCGGGGTCCCTTCCGGGTCCCATGGGTTAGGCCGCCATCATGGGCTCGAACTTCACGCGGTTCTCCATGTAATCCCAGAAGAAACGCAGCCACCAAGCGCCAAGCGGCTTGGGGTTGTGCTCGTTCTCCGTGGCCCAGCCCTCGCCAGCGCCGATGATCTCTTCTTTGTAGGTCGGCACGGACAGATGAAGCTGGATGTCCGAAAACTCCCGGCCTGAATCGTTCATCCTCACCCGGCATATCGGCATCGACCACCCCTCATGGATATGGCCGCCCAGCACTATGTTGGCGTCCGGGTAGATGACCGCCCGCCGGTTGGTCTTGATGACGCCCTTCGTTACCGGGGACGCCCCGCCGGATCCGTGCGTATAAGCGATGACCAGGGATTGCCTGCCACCGCCCTTGGCCTCAAACATGAGCCGTACCCAGCCGCGATAGCCGCCACGGATGACCGGTGAGCCTCCCGCGCGCAGGAGGTCCACCAGCGCCCGCGTCAGGTCCAGTTCCATGTGCTTGGCGATTTTGGTTTCATGGTTCCCCAGGCCGAGCATGGCGAGATTTTCACCATACGGCCGGAAGAACTCCGCAGCGTCCCGGATGATCTCGCCCAGGTAATCGTTGCTCTTGTGCTTGGTGTCCAGGTCGCACTTGCAGTGCCGCGGATCGCTCCGGCCCTGCATGGCGCAAAACAGGTCCCCGAGGTCCAGAACGAACGCGCCGCGCTCCCGGGCTTGGTCCAGGTGGCGGCGCTGCATGGAGCGGTTGGAATGTGGGTTGTCCAGGTGCCGGTCAGCGGTGATCAGTGCCCACTGCTCCCATTCCTTGTTGCGGCGCATGGCGACTCGCAGGGTGGACACCGTTGGGGCTGTCTGCTCAATTTTCCAGGGCATGTTCAGCCTCCTCCGCTTCCTGGCACTTCACGCACCGGCCTGTTCCGGGTACAGCCCGGATCCTGGCCAGAGGTATCTCGGCACCGCAGTCGATGCAGTGGGGCCGCCCGTCGATCCACTCCGGCCCTGGTCCCTGCTCCTGGAGTCGGTTGGCCACCAAGGAAAGGGCAGCGGCCAGAGCCTTGTCCTGTTCTACCTGGGCCAGATCGGCTTCATCGGCCATGGTCAGCCCCCGTACACCGCGCTCACGGCCTGGACATCGGCCACGGTCTGGGCCGCGGCCACTTCGACCTCCCGCGCCGCCTGCCACGCGAAGCAGGACGCGATATGGGCCTCTCCGGAGGCATAGACCTGGGCGAACAGGGCGGCGTCCATCGTCACCCACACGCCGTCCGAGGCCTTCCACGCCGTGGAAAAGGTCGGCTCGGCCTGGAGGCGCATGGCGAGCTCCAGGTAGGCCACGCGGGCGGCGCTGTCCGAGTCGAACAGCACGCCGCCCACAAAGAAACCAGCGTCCCTGGCGCGGCTTTTCTCGTTCTGGATCTCGGCCAGTTTGGCTGCCTTGGCCTCTTCCAGGGTCGGCTCCTGGGCCGCCGGACCCGTGCACAGAATGCGCGTCATGCCCGCCTCCTAGCTGAACAACGCGGCGACGGCGCGCACGCGCTGGCTCTTGGCGTTGAGGGTCGTGATCTCCCATACGAAGCTCGTCCCGGTCAGGGCCGAAACGTCAATGCTCGCCTTCAACAGGCTGTAATCGGCGTCATAGGCGCAGACCGTCTCCAGGGTCCCGAAGCTGCTCCAGTTGCTGCCACCATCGAGGCTCACCCTGGCCTTGAGGTCGGTGTTGAGCGTGACTGCATCGACGGCCTTATGCAGCAGGTAGAGCCCGGCGGTATTGGGCTCTGCGCTTAATGTAATGGCGCTTGGCTTGAGCGTCATATTTGTGGCACCAAGCATACCTATTGGGTTTATTTCTACTATGTTACATTCATTATTACTATAAGAACTTGTTTCAACAAGTTTAATTCCATTACAATCAACTGGAGAAAAAGAAATTGTTTGTGCAACTGCTGGATTAGTGTTTGTAAATGATGCACTCGCCAGGAGTGTCCATGATGTCCCCCCGTTGGTTGTATAATACAAATCTCCAGTTGGCATATACTGGCCATATACAAATAATACTGTCACGGATGTAAGCGTAACAGTCTCACCGAACAGTTTTACTATATAGTTTCCAGTTCCATATGCTGGACCAGTAGCATATGTAGCCGTATTATTATCAAAAGCGTTGTTGGGATTTGTAAAACCGCTAGCAGAGTTAGTTCCGAGAGCGCGAAGAGTTTGTGATACCATATTACCGTAGTATTTGCCTGCCGCGTCATAGGTGGCGTTGGTCTTGGTCGCCAGCTCATCGGTCTTGAAGGTCCACAAATAGCCGTTGGGCACGGCCCCGGAGGCGCGGGCCGCCGTGAGCTGGGACAGCAGGGAGTTGAACACGGGTAAATCAACGGCGGCATTTAGAGAGGAAATCGCGGCCACCCAGTCCGTGCCATTCGTCGAAATGATTGCGAACTCTCCTGCGGACAGGGTGAATGAGCTAACAGAACTCGTGGTGTAGAGCGCGTCGGTGCCATTTTTGGCAATGGTGGTTGTCCCGGAATAGCATGAAACCAGGATGATGGACCCATTTTCACAGTCCGCAGCCGGGGGAAGAGTCAGGGTCGGGCTGGAGTAGGTGTGCAGATGCTTCCCCAGATGCGTAGAGCCCAGAGTCTGCGTCGTGGTGATGGAAACGCGGGCCCCCAAGCGCCAGATATTGGCTCCGAGTGTTGCCCGGGCCGTGGCAGCGTCCGCATCATCCAGAAGGGTTTTGCCAAAGGAACTCACGCCCAGGTTGGTGAGCGCGTCCCCAGCGTTGGAGGCGTTGGTGCCACCCTTGCCGATGCTCAAGACGCTCCCGGCGGCGAGATCGGTAGCTGTGGCGGAGTTCCCTAGTATGTCCCCAAAGATCTTCCCGGCCGCGTTGCGCCGCACCAGGGCAGAGTTCCTGACCCCGCTTGTGGTGTCGCTGGTGATGGCCGTGGCGAGGTCGGAAAACTGTTCATCCATGTAGTCGGCACGAATGGTTTTCTGCCCCGCGTTGTACTCCGTGGTGAAGTTGTGGACTGGCGTGAAGTTGCCGTTGGCATCCCTGGGCATTATGAGTCTCCTTATTTGTCGGTTCCACCAGCGGGTCGGTTGCGAGTGAAATAGAGAGGCAATGCGTCCTGAGTATTCATGATCGGGATGGCACCAAGAGAAGCCCGCGCGCGAGCCTGCCGCAAGGCATCAATTCCGAATGCCATGCGCGCCACATTGGACGGATTGCGAAGGGCCTGCATGCCGGCCATGGTCAGACCAGCACCAAGGGCCGCCCCAGGACCACCGCCAAGCGCACCGCCGACAGTGGCACCGGCACCAGTTCCAGTCAGGGAACCAAGCCCAACGGGATTCCAGTTTTGTGTTCTGGCAGCTGCCTTTTCCATTATAGGTGTCAGTTCCGACAACTCCCCTAGTCTGCGGTTAAGGTCGGAGACTTCCGGGACATTCTTGGCGATCTCATCCTTGAGCCCACGGGCCAGGGCCTTGCGCGCCTCCTTGTCAGGTCCGGTGAGGTCCCCGTAGGAATCCTCAAGCGCCTTGTAAGTGGCCTGTTTGACTTCCTGGGCGCGTTTCGTGGTCATTGGCTCGCCACCGTAGGTGTCCACGAAATCACCGAGCACGTTGTCAATGGTGGCCTTGGCAGACGTGGGGGCAACGGTATTTCCGTGGACACGACCGGCCTGGTCCGCTGCCTGGTCGAGAATTTTGTCCAGGTTTACGGGTTGCTCGCCTGCTCCGATAGCTGCGCGCACCTTGTCCGCAAGTTCTCCCTTCAGGTTGGACAGCTTGTCCATGCCCTTCTGAGAAGGGACAATTCTTTCCCGGATACCAGCCTGGAGCGCGGTGGTGCGCTCTTCTGGGGTAAGCGTTGTGGATGGCTTCAAGGCTGCGCCATAGACTCTTTCCGCAAGTTTGGAATTCACGGGAAGACGTTCACCGCCACGCAGGGCAGCGCCAGTTGCCGAAGCCACAGACGGCACAAATCCTCCAGCTAGACCGGAAAGAACTTGCGCCGTTGGTCCACCTCCAGCCTCGGCAGCGAGTTGAGCGGAAGCATTACCGCTGGCACCGGAAAGGCCCTGAAGCATGGGCGCAGCCTGAAGTGATTCCCCAACAGCCCTGGCCACCGGTGAGGCGGCACCACCAAGCGCAGCGCCAGTACCCAGGAACGGCAACGCCGAGGCCCCACCCTCTACAGCGGCAGAAGTCAACCGCTCCTGTCTGTTCTCAGGCTGGGGCAGCCCGAGCGCACGGGGAATCTCTCGCGACGGAGTGAGCACAGAACCAGCACCGAGGGCGTTGGAAATGTAGTTCACGGGATTGGTAATCAGGGCATCGGCCAATCCGGAAACGCCCTTGATAGCCGCGCCCGTTCCGATCCCGACGCCACGGGCCATGCTTTCAGGTGACCAATTCCAATCCCCGCGCTCCTGCGGCTTGGCCTTCTCGCCTCCGCCATAGGTCTTGATGAAGTTGCCGATCTCCTCTTCGGGCACACCGGCGGCCACCATGGCCTTGACGTTCTCCTGGAGGGTCGCCATTACTTGCCGCCTCCGTACTTCTTGATCAGGGCCGCAGCCGCGCTGTCGGGGTCCATGCCGCCGCCCTGGGCCTGGGGCTGCGCCTGACCACCAATCCCGGCCTTGACCATGACCTGACCATCATCGCCGCGCTTCCAGTTGCCCTTGCCGTGGATGATGTCGTTATAGGTGTTTTCCAGGCGGTCCAGGTTGTGCATGAACTCCTTTTCAGACTGCGCCTGATCAAGGCTGCCGAGCACAGACTGGAGCATCTTGTTCTCGTTGTCGGACACCTGGCCGAGCGCACCGCCGGTTGGGCTGGCCGCGCGCATCTGCTGGAGCCTGTCAAAGCCCACGTTGGCGCGAATCGTGTTCAGGGTGGCGTCCAGGTCCTTGGCCGTGCTGCCGGGGATGTTCTTCATGAACGAGCCAAAGCCGGTATTGGGGATCAGGTCATAGTCCATGGCCTGGGCCTTGGCCCTGCCAATGTCCTCCAGGACGATGTTCGCGGAACGCTGCTTCTGCGCTTCCATTTCGTCCTGGTTCCCGGCCTTGTCGGGCTTCACGGACTTGCCGAGCACCCGGTAAAAGCGCCCGGTCTTGTCCCACTGCACAGAGGCCAGCGAACCGTCAGGGAGCCGCCCATCAACCGGGTTCTGCCACTTCACCCCAGCCGGGACGGACACGGGATTCCCGCCAGCGTCATAGGCTTCTGCGGCCGCCTGGGGCGCGGCGGGAGCCTCGGGGGGCTGCTGGCCACCGTCCGGCCCAGGCTCCACGGCAGGCTTCACGGGCTTGAGCCCCACGGGAGCAGCGCCAAGGACGCTAGCGGGGGCCGCGCCGATGCCCACAGGGGAAGCGCCCGGGCCAGCGCCACGCGGTGAAGCACCGCCGCCACCGGGGCCAAAGGTCCCCTTCTTGGTGTTCAGGACAACAACGTGCTGGTTACCGTAGGCGTCCGTTTCGGTCACGGCCTGATACCGGTTGCCGTCCTTGAAATCCTGCAATTCCTCCAGGGTCGGCTTGCGGCCCAGGATGGAAGCGAGGTTGGCCGCGTCCCCGGTCAGGTCGCCGTCGCCCTCGTAGGCCACCTGCGTGGTCCCGTCCGGGTTCACGCGCACCAGCTTGCTGCCGAACTTTTCGTACTTGGGCTGCTGCATGGCCTGATATATCGCCAGATTCGCCGCGATGCTGTTCAGGTAGCCGCCCACGTTGGGGTCGCGCTCGGAATCCGGCAGCGCGTCGTAGGCCTTCTGCCAATCGGCCAGGGAGGACCCGGAGGACATGAGGGAGCGAAGCTGCGTGTTAGCCTTGGACTCTTCGTTCTGGCGCTTGCGCTCCATGAGCCCCAGGGCCAGCGCACCGCCAATGGACTGCGCAGCCTGTGAAGCACCTTCAAAGGCAGTCTTGGGAGTCGGGCGGGGAGCCATGAGCCCGGAAATGTACTGGCCCATTGCCGGACCAGCGCCCATGACGCGAATGGGTCCATTGATCGCTCGAGGTCTGGAAATGGGCATGGTGTCTCCCGGTTAGAAGCCCGGCCACTTCGCGCCGAGCTGGTTCTGATACATTTCGCCGATGCGGTTGAGGGAAGCGGCAGGATCAGCCCCGGCAGGAGTCGCCCCAGGCTGGCCCTGGGAAAGGCGCTTCTTCAATAGAGCGTCCATGTAGTTCCCGCTCATCTTCCCAGCGGCATTGGAGATGTCCTTGCCGATGTCGTCTCCCTGCGCGGCGGGCATCAATTGCGCCTGACCACCGCCGAGGCTCCCATTGATCGGGATTCCACCCTGCGCCTGCTGCTGTTGCAGCCCCAAGCCACGGAGCATCCCGAGAGTGGCCCGACTCTGCGCCCAAGGGTCATCGTATCCGTACATCGCTTTTCCACCCTTCTCAGGCTTCTAGAAGTTTCCAGTTCGTTTCCTGTTGACAACCATGCAGCAAACTAAAATTGTTATTCTTTTGCTTAAATTTAATTTCCGGTGGCTTTCGTGCACGTGGTTCGTTTGGTTCGTTTTGCCCTTTTGCCGCACCCTAGAAGAACCGACCCGGGAACCCGTAGGGCATTCCACCGCTCCCTCCAATCTGGCCGCCACCACCCTGCATCATCTGCATGAGGCGCATTCTGGCCTGCGGGTCCATGTTGCCTTCGGCGACGGGAACGGCGATGTTCGGCACGGGGGCATTCGGCGCGGGCTGGGGCATGGCGCCGATGCCGCGCATGATGCCCATGCTGCCGGGATTCAGGTTCGCCGGGTTCTGGGTGCCCATCGCGTAGGGGTTGTTCATGATGAAAGGCATTTCTTCTTCTCCTTGTGGTTAGAGGAACTGGCCGAGGATCGCGGCACTGCCAAGCGAACCAGCCGTACCGAGCAAAGAACCCCAAATATCGCTACTGGCCTGCGGCTGGTAATACGGCTGCTGCGCGGCCTGAGCCGTTGCCACAGGGGTGAACGTGGGCATGGAAACCTGCGTCCCGCTGATCAGGGCGGAAAGCTCGTTGAGCGGCAGGCTACGGGCATAGGACTGCTCCTGGATCGCGGCCTGGCGCATCTGCTCCTGCGCCTGCTGTTCGGTAAGGCCGGTGTTGTAGGCCTGGAGCCCTGCGGACTCGTAGGCCTTATTTTTGTACAGGTTGAAGTCGCTCATCGCCTGGTTGTAGGCCTCGGTTCCAGGACGGATGCCCTGGGACGCCAGCTTGCTCTCAAGCTGCTTTTCGGCGTTGCTGAAGCGGTCATCGTACCCATAGGTCAGGTACTTCATGGCGTTTTCAGTGGCCTTGTCCCGGCCTTCGACCTCCGGCACAGCGTTCCAATCAAAGGGGTTGGCCGTGGCGTCGGCCACACGCGAAAGCTGGTCCTCGCCAAGCCCGAGGAGAGACAACTGGATCTTGTCCAGGCCGGTCTGCTTCTGCTGCCCCGTGGGAGACAGCGTAGTGTCAAGACGATAGCGCGGGGCGCGATCGTTGCCGTTCCCAGGTTCTATCTGGGTGTAAACGTAACTCCCGTCCGGCGTGTACTGGTCCACGAAGGACAGTTCCGTGTTGTACTGCGCGGTCTTCCGGTTTTCAGCTCCGGTTTCCTGCGCGGAAGGGGTCGAAGGTCCGCTGCTGCTCATGTTTCGCTCCTGCTCAAGCGCTCATCCGCAAGTTCCCGCGTCAGCCCGTACAGCAACGCATCCTCAACCCCATCCCACGCCTTGCTTTGCCGCCCTTCCAAGACAAACCCGAACCGCTCCAGGGCGCGGCTTGCCCTGTCGTTGGAAGCTTTATGCCTGGAAGTGCAGTGGGCCACGCCCAGGAGGTCAAACACGTTCCAGGCCAGGAAGCGGAGCACTTCCATGTTGAGGAAGGCCCCTGTCCCGGCACAGGTCATTTCGATGTTGCCGCGGTTCGGCTGCATGCCGCTGAACACGAAGCCGCCGATGATCTTGCCGCGCCGGGCGAACCCATAGGCCTGGTAGCCGCCGATGCGGCGCTCAATGCCGCACCGCGCGTCAACCCAGGCCGCGACTTCCACGGGGGAGTCGGCCACAAGGTCCAAGTGTCCGACTTTCTGCGTCATATCGTGTTGCTCATCTGGAATTGAACGTCCGAACCGGCATAGAGGACTTCCGAAGATGCCGGGACAAGCTGCACCGCGGCGCTGACGCTGTAGCCAATGGCCGCCACGTTGGCCCACCGGCTGCGGGTCTTGAAAACGCCGCCGTCAGAGCCGCCCCATTCCGCGGCGTACCATTCCGAGGCGCCCCACTCGGCTAGGTTGGGCATGGACATGCTCCCGGAAAGGACAATCTGGGTCGTCACGCCGCGCGGGTTGTTGTCCACGGAAAGCCCGATGGAAAGCTGCGGGTTGGCCGTGCTGGCGACATAGGGGCGCATGAGCGTATAGCGCTTCTTGGACCCCTTGCCCCCGGCGAAAACAAAGGCCTGCTGCACAAGGGCGATGATGTTCGTGTCCGTGAAGGTCCATTCCGAGTAGTCGCCGTTGGGCGTGGCAACCGTGTCGAACCATGCCGTGGTGTCCAGGCGCTGCACCACGTCCGAGAGCCCGGCCAGGATGTCCCCGCCCGTCTCCAGGAGGCACCGCACGGTGTCCCACCCCTCGATGACGCCCCAGGCGCTCGTTTTCGGGTTATAGACGAACTGCTGAAACCCAATCCCCGTAGGGAAGTTGATCAGCAGGAGGCCCCTGCGGTGGTAAATGCAGGCCTGCCACCCGAAATAGTCGGCGTACTTCCGGGTCAGTGCGGCCCAGGTGGGCTGAATCTTCTCCGTGGCGGCCTTGGACAGCCCGGCCAGTTCGTTGGAGAGCATGGAGGCCACACCGGCCACGCCCTGCTCGGTCAGGATGATCAGGTCCCCGCCGTATTTGACCATCGAGCGCTTGCTCATCGGCTTGGCGAACTGGAAGCGCCCAACCATGGCCCAGGTGTCCGCGCTGGACGGGTCGCGCCCCTTGAAACTGACCGCCTCGCCCTCGCTGGTGACGGCAATGAAGTAGTCATCCGGGCCATACCCGCCGTCCACGGTGACGTTGCCCACCATGATGACCTCGCCGCCGCGCTCCAGGTAGGCCCCCAGCGGGATGGGATGCGCCACGCCCTGCACGGCGTCCAGGTCCAAGTAGTAGATGGTCAGGCTGCCCGGGACGCACAGGAACAGGCGGTTCTGGTAGACGCAGACGTTGTGGGGGTGCCAGGTCACCGGGTTGGTGTCGGCATCCGTCAGCGCGGCCTGGGTCCAATCCGTCCCGTCGAAGTAGTAGGGGGCATCGGTGCCATTGCAGCACCAGAGGAACGTCCCGCCGTTGTTGCTGATGTTGACCCACTGGAACTGCGGAGAAACCAGGCCCCCGACAACCTCCACCGGGGCGGTCACGGTGCTTTCCACGATGGAATAGATGGAGGTCCCGGCGCAGGCGAAAAGCTGCTCCGTGGTGCCGTCCATGTAGGCCATGAGCGTGTCCACGTCCCCAATCTGGCCGATGGTGTAGGGAGTACTTCCGCCGCGAACCATCAAGCCGTTTTCCATCGGGAAATAGTTGCTCATGCTGACCGCGTACTTCTGGTCCATGGTTCCGTGCGCGTCCACGGTGTTCAAGCCACCTACGGGCGCGGGGATGAACACGGAGCCACCACGGCGCTGCGCGGCGTTCTTGGCAAAGGTCAGGTTGCGGCGGACAGGCATTATTTATCTTCTCCAGACTGTTTTCCTAAAAACACAGGTGAAGAATACAGTTACGACCCCGATCCGGTCACGTTCATGACACCGGCGATAATGGCGCGGTTGCTTCTGGCATCGTCAGCCTGTTCCGTAGCCGAAAGGATGGTGCGCGTGCCCTCGCGGCTGGTGTACTGTTCCAGCGCGTGGGTGTAGTCCAGGGCCTCCTGCTCGTAGGGCAGCCCGTTCCGGGACAGCCAACGCCAGATGAGGCCCAGGGTCAGAACGCGCTCCGGCAGAAGGGTGGTGTCGTTGTCGTTCTCGAACTTTTCCTTGTACGTCACCCCGTCAGCGTCCAGGACCCAATACCGGCTCTGGTAGCGCAGTTTGAGGGTCTGGCTGGTGTACGTCGGGCGCGAGGTCCACAGGTGGCCGCCCTCTATCCAGTAGTACCAAGCGGCGCCCTGGACCTTGTATGCCTCCAGGCTGGTGCGCTGCTGGGGGGAAAGCGGGCCCAGGAGCTTGAACGGCTGGTTCGCCAGCCAAATGGTGTCGTCCAGGATGTAGAGATACCCGGGGCAGATGGTTTCAATGGCCCCCTGGTCCGTGGCGGCGCTGCCGCTGGTCGAAGCAACGGCAGCCCGCTCCACGGATTTCGTCATGACCTGCCAGGGGTAGTTGGCCGCGAGGTGCTGGCCTTCCTTGTTGAGCAGGCTCACCATCTGGACCACGGTGGAGTCCGTGTTGCCCGAAATGAACGTCGGGGGCGTCCCCACGTTGGAGAGTTCAGAGACAACGTCCTGGATGATGGTGAGCAGGCTCATTCGTTTCTACTCCTTGGACTTGGGGCGGCCCGGACCGCGCTTGCCCGTGTCTTCATGGGCCATCGCGGCAAGCTGCTCCTGCATGGCCTTCAGGGCTTCGGCCTGCTCGGCAAGCTGCCCCTTGAGGGCCTGGTTCTCGTCCTCCAGGCGGCCAACGCTGGAAATGGCCTTCCCGGCGCGCTCGTCCAGCCACGCCTTAGCCTGGGAGCGCATGGCGCTCGCGTTCATGCCCAGCGGGGCCAGGATGCCGTCAGAGGCGGCGGCCAGGGCTTCCACCGAGGCGATGCCGACGCCCCGCAAATTCGCCACCTGGGCCGGGGTGATCCACGCCATGATCTCCAGCGGGGTGCCATCGGCCATCGTCTGGCCGGACAGCCACGCGTTGAGCTGGGGCATCCAGTTGACGCGGATTTCGTTGGGGACGCGAGCCAAGAAAGCGGCCTCCGTCTCGTCCTTGCGCGGGCCCATGAACTGGAACCGGATGTTCGAGTACTTGTCGATCTGAATCAGGGCGTCGATGCCCTCGCCGAACATCGGCTTCCCGGCCTCGATGGTGGCCTTGGGGTCCTGGACCGGGCACTTGGAAAACTGAATCATAGCCATGTCGTTCTTCCTTTGCTGGCCCCTTCCGGGGTGCTTTGGTCGGGGAGGGGAGACTGCCCCCCCTCCCCTTGTTCATAGACGCTAGGCGGTCTGGCCCTGGAGGGTCGGGTGCTGGAGGTTCGTCTTGACCATGGCCGTGCCGCTGGAGATGGTCACGGCCTCGGCAAAGACGACGCCCAGGATCTGCTTGCCGTTGGCCGCAAAGGCGGACGCAACGCCAGCGTTGCTCGACAGGTAGGCCTTGCCGTTGTCCGCGGTGTTGTTCGCATCGCAGAGCATGGAGGCCAGGCCGTTCACGATGAACCAGCCGTATTCCGAGGCGGCCAGGGTGGCGCAGGCCACGCAGGCGCCGCGGGCCTGGTTGGCGGTCGAAGCGGCCTTCGTGGCAACGTAGTTGTCGAAGACGCAGATGTTGCCGGCCGTCACGCCCGAGCTGTCGGCCTGGAGATAGACCGCTTCCACCTCGCCGCTCGGGGTCTTGAAGTTGAGCCGGGTGCCGAGGGGGCAGATGGCGTCGGCGTCAGCCTGCGAGAGCGGGCCGATACCGGCGCGCCCCTCGGTGTTGTAGGAGCCGGTCAGGGTGATGGTGCTCATGATTGCTGTTCCTCCCTAGGACGCGCTGTCGTACAGGACGCCCTGCATGAAACGGTTGCTGACGGTCATGTTGCCCATCCACAGCAGGGGCACGATGGTGGCGTCCTGGTTCACGGACACCTTGTCCTCCATCGGGGTCCACTGGGCGTCCGGGTGCTCCACCAGCTTCAGGTACTTCGTGTTCAGGAAGTACGCGGTCTTGGCGGGCATGATGGGGGTCACGCCGTCCGGGGCCAGGGTCTGGTCGAAGAACACATCGGCGGACTTGTACTTGAGGGTCTGGAAGCCCTGGGCTCCCTCGTTGGCCGAGGCGTAGCGCTGGAGGACCTGAAGGCTCTCCTCGTAATACTCGTAGAAGGTCGGATCCATCAGGATGAAGTCCGGCACTTCGGCGCCGCGGGTGAGCTTCAGCCACATCTGGTTCATGTACGTCCGCATGTTGTCCTTGGAAGGGGTCACGGACGCGCCGCCGGGGCCAGCGGTGTTGAAGTTGATGACCTTGTTCCTCCAGAAGGCCCAAGTGTTGCCGTCGATGCCGCCCACGGTGTTGGTGGGGGTCGTGGCGACGATGAGCTGGAGGCCGCCGATCTGGTTGGTCAGGGTGCCGGCGGAGTACATGTCGCGGTTCATGGCGTTGGCGGCGGTGGCGATGGCGTTGTCCACGCGGGACTTCACCAGGTCGAACACGCGTTCCTTGGAGCCCTTGTTGATCCGCTCTTCACGGCCCGAGTAAGTGACGTGAACGGCGGCCTGCATCCACAGGAACTCGGCCGCGGTGAACACGGTGGACGGGCTGACGTTCAGCACGTCGTAGCCGGAGAAACGCTGGAAGGTGGCGTTCTCGGCGTAGTCCAGGTTTTCCACGATGGTGGTACCGCCGGACACGGTCCGCATGTTGCCCTTCTCGCGCATGCGGCGATACAGGGCGTTGTGCTGGCCGATGTTGTCAGCGATTTCCTTCTTGCGGCTCTTGAGAGTCGCAACGGTCAGTTCGGTGAAGAGACTGTTCGGGGCAGTCATGGTTTTTCTTGCTCCTTATGCGCCCTGGTGCTTGTTCCAGACCGCTTCCATGGCCTCTTGGGCCGTCATTTTTTCAAAGCCACTGGCCGGGCCGCCCGGGTTCGGACGCAGCCCAGCCGCTTTCCTGGCCCTGTCGGACCGTGACTTGAACTCGGCAACGCGCTTCTCTTCACGTCTCTTGAACTCCGCTTCCCGAGTCCCGGGATGGGCGAAAACGGCCGTGTCGTAGGCGCGCTGCATCAGTTCAGGGGTCAGGCCTTCGGGCCCCACATTGGCGCGGAGCCAGCGTCCCATGGCTTCGCCCACAGCTTCGGCGTGTTCGCCGTGGAGGTGCGGGTAAAGATGGTTGCCGGTCGCGTCCTTGGCCTCCGTGAAGCCAACGACCGTGTGCGCGATGCGCTGGACAGCATGCTGCTGCTGCGCGGCAACGGCGGCCTCTTCGGATTCATTTTCCCGCCTTGCGACAACGGCGCGAAGCTGGGCCAGTTCTCGCTGCAGGGCGCTCATCTGCGGGTTCTGCTCCTGGCCGTTTTCGGCCTGAGGAATCTGACCCGGGTCGAGGCCCCACTGTGCAAGCCACTGGCTGATCTGCCGCATGCCTTCGGCGGGGTTGGTGATGAGGGTGCGCTTGATGCCGATCAGGTCCCGGATTTCGGCGGCGATGGCCTTGGGGTTGCCCGCCAGCCGAGTGCCGTCCGGCATCTGGAGCGTCTTGAAAAATTCCTGGGTTTCGGGGTCCGCCAGGACGTGGCCGATGGGCTCCATGACGCGCGCGAAGTTGCGGGCCTCAAGAGAATCCTTGGCCAACTGCTCGACCTGGGAAGCCCTGCGGACCAGGGCGGCCTTCACCTCGGGCGGCGCAGCGTCCCAGGCGGCCTTTTCTTCCTTGGTCCAGGTGTTGGGGGCGGGGATCGCCGTGGAAGCGTCAGGAGCGGCCTTTCCGGCTTCGTCCTGGCCCTTCTGATCGGCGGCGGCATCCGGCTTCTGGCCCTCGGGCTTGCCTTCAACTGCTCCCGGCTGCTCCTTGTCGGCAGCGGGGGTGTCCTCGGCCTCGCCCTGGTGCTTCTCCCAGATGTCCTCAAGAGCGGTGTCCGCACCCTGAGGCTGCTCTTCCTTCTCGGAAGCGGCGGCCTGGGTTTCGGCGGACGCGCTGGCCTGGGCCTCAAGCTCAGGTGCGCTGTTCAGTTCATCGGGCATGAAAGCCTTCTCCTGTGGCTTCCACACCCCCCGCATGCGGTGTTACCCCGATTTAAGCCGTGGGCAGGGGGTCGGGGGTTCCCCTTTTCGGATGTACGGTCCTAGCCCACGGAAATGTCTGCTACCGGTGGCGCTCAACCTCTCTCAAGGTCAGCCCATCGGTCGGCTTCTTCCAGTACCGCCGGGCATCGGCGGCCATTTCCTTGGCCTCGCGGGCGTCCACGCACCCGGCGGCCTTCATGTCATAGTCCCGCTTGGCCCAGGTGGTGATGGCCTCGCCGGTGATGGGGCTTTCATAGGAGATATTCGGGTGCTTCATGACCACCTGGAGCCCCAGCCCCTCGTTGCACTCCAGGGAAACCTCTTCCATCTTCCCCGTGGCCTCGTTGTAGCGGTAGCGCCTACGCATGCTGGAATCTCCCCATCGCGTTGTCCACGTACTGGCCGGGGGCAAACGCGCTCTCAAGTCTGCGCTGGCGCAGTTCCTCGGCCCGCAAGGCCAAGTCGCCCTCGGCAATCTGCTGGTCCCCGGCAACTTCCTGGGCCTTGATCTGCATTTCCTGGCCCTTCTGCTTCAACTGGCCCTTCAGGTCGTTATTTTCCCGCTCCAGGACCTTCATTTTCTTTTCCAGCGGGTTGCCGCTGGCAAGCTGGCCCTCGAACTCGTCGAACATCTGCCCCAACTCGTTGGCAAGCGGAGTTTTGCGGATCGCGGCCCCCAGCATCATGACAGCCATCTTCTGTGGCACAATACCCTTCTCCACGCCCGGGATGAGCTGGGCCATCAGGCCGCCGATCATCTGCATGGACTCGCCAAGGGCCTTGGCCTCGGCCTGCTGGTTCGGGGCAATCGTGCTGTCCGTCTCGATGTCCACCCGGTAGGACCGCAACAGGTCGTCCTTCATGACCTTCTGAATGTCGTCCCAGGAGGGCTGATTCAGCACGGCCTGGGCCTGCTGGATCTTCTGCGCCACGTCCTGCCCGGGCTGCTGGCCCGTCATCTGCGCCTGATACGCGGCGGCCTGGGCCTGCTGGATCTTCTGCGCCACGTCCTGCCCGGGCTGCTGGCCCGTCATCTGCGCCTGATACGCGGCGGCCTGGGCCTGCTGGATCGCGGCCTGGGCAGTCGCTTTGTCCGCTGCTGTCGGGTACTTGCTGGAGGTCATGGCGGCCCACGTCTCGACCTGGAAGTGCTCGGCCATGATCTCGGCAGCGATCTCCAGGGTGTCACGGAAAAACCGCTGCACCTCGCGCTTCATGCCGTCCACTCGGGAAGCGCCCCAAGAGGCCTTCAGTTGCTGGGCCGTGGCCGTCTCATTGGGGTTCGTTGACCCGCGCAGCACATCGGAAATGCCCGTGATCTCGTAAATCGTCTGCTTGGTGGCCTCGCGGCTCTCGTAGAGCCGGGCCAGGACCATCTGCGCCTCATTGAGCGGCATGGTGAAGATGGCGCCAGCCAGGCCACCCTTCTCGACGTAGGCGAGGGCCTTGTCTGTGGGCACCATGTCCCCGTCTTTGGCTTCGGAGAACAGCCGGGCCAGGTCCGCGCCAAGGGTCGCGTCATACAACCCCCGGAACTTGATCACGCTCACCATTTTGTTGATGCGGTAGGTGATGCGGTCCAGTTCCTTGGCCTGCTCCTGGTACTGCATGTAAATCGGCTTGGGCATCAGGCTGCCGGGATGCTCCACGGCCAGCATGGGCCGCGCCACGGGCCAGAAGCCCTTGAGTTCCAGCGGGGGCGGAGTCTTGAGCATGATCTTGTCAATGCCCTTGCTGACCCAGATCACGGTCTTGGTGCGGGAATCCCACACCTCCCAGACCTTGGCCCGCTTGTCGCGTTCCGTGGTGCTCTGGGAGTCGTAGGACGCCAGCCGCCCGTCATCGTCCTGCCCATCGTCGCGGGGCTGCTCGTACTTCAGGTCCTCGGCAAAGGCCGGGAACAGTTTCTGGGCGTCTTCCTTGGTCACGCGATGCCGGAACGCCACCCAATCCACGTTTTCCCAGCAGGTGGCGTCAGAGTGCAAGAAATCGTCCCAGGGGACGTTCTCAAACTGGATAGCCTCGTTGGCGATGCGCTCCACCGGCTTGCCCTCGGCGTCCACCATGGGCAGCCCGTCGGCGTCGGACACGGGCTCCAGCTTCGGGACGTAGCGCACACGGACCACGGAACGGCCAGGGAGCAGGTAATCCAGCACCGTGCGGCGGCCCACCACGTCAAACCCTGCCGTGTCGATTACATAGGTCAACCCGCGGTCCATAAGCTCGGCCACGGCCAGGGCAACCGGGTCCTTCGTCTCCCAGCGCTGGCGCACGTCCGGCTTGGGAGGGATGTTGTAGATGGCCTGCCGCAGGACCTCGGTGTTGCTCCACAGGATGTTGAAGCGCCCTTCGCGCTGGTTTTCCTCGCCCTCCAGCATGTAGCGCTTGAGGGTCGTGCGGGCGTCCTTCCTCCAGTTCTTCTCGCGCTTGGCGGCTGCCTCGATCTCGGCCAGCCACGGCTCGGAAGGCCCGAACTCGGGCTTTTCGCTGGGCGCGCTCACGTCCTGGGGCTTGTCCTGGGCTTCCTGCATGTCAGACTCCCAAAATCTTATCGAGGACCGCGCCAATCACGGCAGAACCGACACGGACGGCCACATACCCGGCCACGAACAGGCCGATGAGGCCCCAGATTGTCATTGCTCGGCCCCCCTGCGGCGGCTCTTGAAGTGCTGCTCAAACAGCGCCTTGGCCGTGGGCCGCGCCTCGGCTTCAGCCCAGGCGTCCACGCGCCCGGACAGGGGCACCGCGGGCTTCGGGACCTCGGCAGGAACCATGCTGTCCAGGAGGCGGCAGAGCAGGGCCATGGCGTCCACCTGATCGTCATGCCTCCCGGCCGGGAAAGTCAGCAGTTCAGAAATCAGGTCCGAAACCCACGGGCAATTCTCCGGCCGAGGCAGGAAAATCTTGCCCATCTGGAGCCGCGCCTGGAGGCTGCGGGCCCGGGTCGGCTTGTCCACCGCGCTGGTGAACTGCTTCCTGTACGTCCCGTAAAGGCGCTCCTCAGCCAGCCGCTTGTTGATGATGGGCCCCATGCTCTTGAGGATCACGCCCGCCTCTTCCGCCCAGACCTGGGGCTGATAGATGCGGAGCATGGCCAAAAACTGCTCAACCCACTCCAGGCTGTCCGTCTGGCCGCGCCACAGGTCCACCAGGTACAGATTGTCCTCGGGGTCGGTCCCGGCCAGGGCATGCACGGTCCAGTCGCCCCCGTCCGCGGTCACGGCGTAGTCGCTGGCCCCGTAGTAGCGCAGATGCTCCGGCAGCTTGTCGTAGAACTGGAGCCAATCCCGCTTGAAGTACGCGCCTTCCTCGGGTGCCGGGCGCTGCTGGTACAGTGCGCTCCATGTCCGTGGCATGCGCTTCACGTTCTCGAAATCTTCGGGCCGGAACCACTCGGGCCAGAGCATCTGCCCCATCTTGCGGCCCAAGGGGTCGTCCGCGCTCTCGCACTCGGCAGGGATGCTCACCACTTCCCAGGCCTCGCCACCGGCCTGCATGTCGGCCAGGAGCCGCCCGGCCAGGTCGTCCTCATGCCAGCGCGTCATGATGAGCACGATGGACCCGCCGGGCTTCAAGCGCGTGTGCAGGTCTTCCAGGTACCAATCCCACGTCTTGTTGCGCATGGTCTGGCTGTCGGCTTCCTCGCGGCCCTTCACGGGGTCGTCCACCACGATGAGGTCCGCGCGGTTGCCCGTCACGGCCCCGCCAACGCCAACGGCCATGTACTCGCTGCCGTTCTCCAGCCACCAGCTATCCGCAGCCTTGACGCTCGGGCTCACCCCGAACCCGAACACGCTGCGATAGGCGGGGCTGGACGCGATGGCGCGGGACCGTCTGCCCCACTTGGCCGCGAAGTCGCCCGTGTGGGTCGCCAGGATGGCGCAAAGCCCCTCCTGCCGCCCAAGGAACCACGGCACAAAGCGCCCGTTGGCATAGGTGCTTTTGGCCGAGCCAGGCGGCAGGAACAGCATCAAGCGCTTGGTCTTCCCGTCCGCCACGTCCTGGAGCTTCTGGACGATGAGCGCATGGTGTTTGGCAAGCCGCCAGCTCGGGAAGGTGAGCGCCAGGAACGCCCGATACTCATCCCGCCCGCGGGCGCAAGCCGCTTGCAGGATGGCGTTGGCCGCCTGGGCCTTGTTCACGCTGGGCATGCCGGTCACTTGCCTTCGTCCTCGATGGGTCCGCCCGTGGCGATCTGGTACAGCCGCTCCAGGGGAACCTCGGTCAGCAGGTTGTTGATCTCCACGGGACCGCCCCCGGGGCCGGTCAACTCCTGCGTCACGCGCTCGCCGTACTTCCGGGGCTTCAGCTTGGCCGCCACCCACTTGCGGGTGTCCGTGCGCACCTTGGCAGCCGCGGCGCTGTCCCGATCCTTGGCGGTGTCCGCGATCTCAACGAGTTCATCCGCCAGGTAGTCGGCCTGGTCCTCCCGTGCGCGGGCGTACATCTTGCGGAACACCTCATGCTTCGGGTGGTCCAACCACCTGGTCACGGTGGAGTAGTCGGGCATCCCTTCGGCCTTGAGCACGGCCACCAGGCTCTTGCCCTGCGCGATCTCGGTGCAGATGCGCTGGGCGAGCTGCGGGGTGTACTTGCTCGGCCTGCCGCCCTTTTTGGACTTGCCCGCCGCTTTCGCCTTTGCCACTCTCACGCTCCTGACCCCCGAAAGGGTCTGTTTCGTTGGCGGCTTGTCTCGGCCGCCTGTCCTCTACATCCTGCGAATTATCGGGCCTGCGGGGCTGTCTTCCTCCCGTATCCCCTTGCGGGGCTGGTCCCGGCCGGAGTCGCCATTGGGAACCGCTTTCAACCGCGCCCGTTTATCCGTCACGCCCGAGGTCGGGCCGATCGGCGGCCGGGGGTCATGTGCCGCCGCAGGACTTTCTAAAGCTCCTACCGATGCTGCTCCTGGCAGCGCGTTTCCACGACGGTGAGCCGGTCTCCGAGGTTGTCGGTCTTGGACCGGAGAGGTCCCAACTCCTTGTCCAGTTCAGCCCAGGTGACGCACTTGCCTAGGCGTTCACCGATGAGCTTGATGTCGCGCCCTTGCTCGTTGAGGGTGCTGATGATCGTCTTGAATCCGTGGTGCGCCAGGACCAGGAGGATGACGATGGTGAGCCCGAGGAGGGACCCAAGGCCGACAAGGGCAACGATCCACTCCGGGCTCATGGCTTGCCCTCCTGGGTGACGCTGGCCTTGATGGCGGCCTTGATGGCGGCCTTGTCGGCGTTGGCCCGGCGCAGGGCGTCCCGGTAGTCCAGGGCGCAGTCCAGGAGGTCGGCGTTCGTGGCCGGGGAGCAGGCCGGCTCCGGCGTGGGCTCCATGAGGTGCGGCGCAGGGCTCATGTGGAACACCTGGGGCACGGCGACGACCTGCTTACTGGAGCAGGCCGCGCACAGAAGCAGGGAGAGGCTGAGAGCCCCAATCCCGAGCGTCCGCGTCATTGCGCATGACCTCCTCCAGCTTGCGGCGCAGGGCCTCTCGCTGGGCGTTGATGGTGTTGAGCTGGGCCTCACGGGCGGCCAGGGCGATCTCCTGCCGGTGCTTGGCGTCCTGGAGTTCCTGGAGCGTGGCCTGGGATGCGGTGTAGGCGGTCTCCAGGGTTCCGATGGTGGCCCGGGCGTCCGCGAGGTCGGCCTTGAGCCAGAGGCCCCAGCACAGAAGCGCCGCAAAGGCCAGGGCGATGCCCAGGTAGAGGGCCAAGGACTTGCCGCCGATGATGGCCTTGCCCGCGGTCCAGAGGCCGGAGATCCAGGAGATCATCACTCCACCGCCTTTGGCTTGCGCGGATGGCAGAAGCACCAGGAGGAGCAGAACTGCTTGGCGTCCCAGGAGGCCTGTGTCTGATCCTGCTGGCGTCCGAACTCCTTGCCGCATGTGGCGCAGCGCTTCACGTCCATCAGTCCACCCCCGGGAATGCGCGGTCAATCTCGGCCCGTTTGGCTCGAGAGCGCGTGATGTAGCCCTGGGCGTAGCCGACAGCGCCGCCGCCACCGAGAATGGCCGTCATGGCGAAGGCAAATCCCTCGGGGCTGAACTTCTCGCCCGAGGCCATGGCCCAGGCTTGAAACCCGATGTAGGCCAGCAGGGCGAGCAGGGAGAGCGCGATGGGCGCTTCCATGACCTCGCCGGTGGAGTTGAAGGCCCGCAGGGGGTTCACTCGGCATCCTCCGCGCGGACGTTGACCCAGAATTCGCGCGCGTCACCGATGGCCTCAAAGAGCGCGGCCAGGGCCTTGCGGGAACGCATGATGCGCGGCTCGGATTCGTCGCGATCCAGGCCAATGAGGATGCACCCCTCGGTGTCATCGATGGTGTTTCCAGGGTGGATCAGAATTTGGTCGCGGCCGGGCACGTCCAGAAGTTCAGGAAGGTCGATGCCGAAGCGCGGGGAAGGGAGCACGCGGCCCTTGTAGGTGCCAGCGGGGATGCAGGAGACACGGCGCTGGTTGTCGCGCCAGGGCCGCTCCAGGGTGAAACACGAGAACTCGCCGCAGCGCAGGATGCCCTGGACGCCTCGGGGGTCCGAGATTTCGCGGCGGATGTTGATGACCGGAAGCGTGCCCATGGTCTGCCCCTGGTTGATGCTTGGGGCGTAACATGGTTTTTCCTGGAACTACGGGCGGGAACTACCTGGGAACTACCTGGGAACTACCTGGGAACTACTTGACAAGGGGTTAAGTTTTTGGTTCAAAAATACTAACTGCTTATTTTTATTTGATATAAAACTTAAAAAATTATTGCGCACACGCTTGACATTATCACGGGCCATGGCTATATTGACATCAACAAGGGCGGCATGGGGCCGCCCACCACGCTTGCCGTAGATATTTCGAGGCGGACAGCAATTCCGCCTCATTTTCTCGCGCGAGCTACTGGATCGAGTCTGACGAGCCAGAAAACGGCAGAACGAATTTAACAGCCGGAGAGCATGACCAATGAAAGCATGTGAAAACTGCGGGAAGTGTTGCATGGGGTCGCCGTGCGGAATGGCGGAAAAACACGGCATGACAAGCACTTATGGTGGTCGGTGCCCGGCACTCGTGAGGTCCTCCGGTAAGTATTGGTGCGGTCTTGTGATCAACGCAGAAGGACCAGAGAAAGCCGATTTGGCCCACGCGCTCAAGATTGGCGAAGGTTGTCACCTATGGGCGTGAGGTTTTTAACAGGTGGAGAATCTTCTCCAAACGGCATCATCGGACTTGATTTCGTTCTCGAACGAAGCGTGAATGAAGGCGCGACAGCGGGTATCGCGCCCGCGACAAAGAGCGTCGCGGAGAAAGGAGGTTTTGATGTTTGAGGTGATCAGAGGAGGGAACCCTATCCCCCCAAAGGTATGGTTAAGGGCAACTGATGTGGCCGCTGAGTATGCACGATGCGGAGAAGCTTTCGTTGCGGTTGGGCGTCCAGCAACTGGACCCGTGGCCGACAGTTTTGCAAAGGTGGAATCAGAGTATAATCAAATGGCAGACGCTATTTGGTTTGCGAAGTGGGAAAAATGGCAGCGCGAGGAGTGGGAGAGGATTTTCCGATGATCCAATACCTCCAACTTTCCCTTTTTGATGTCATGCCCGACCGCTCCCGGAAAACCCACAGGGAAGGTGTACAAGGGTAACTATGCCTAGCCCCATGACCGTCTCCCAGGCAGCCGCAAAGCTCGGGCTCTCTCCTCAGAGGGTCCGAGCCCTTTGCGCGCAGGGCAGGATACCGGCTGATAAAATCGGGCGAGACTGGATCATCAAGGAGGCTGTTGTATTGCCAGGGCGTCCGGCGGGGAGGCCGAAACACAACTAGGCGGCGTGTCTGCCCTCCTGCTGCTGCCGCCATGCCCAAACCTCCTGATATAGCGCGTCAATCCGCACCACGCGGCGGCCGTCGCTGCTCAAGATGCGGACACAGGGGGCACCCGCCTTGATCCATGCCCGCACGGTTGCCTTGCGGACGCGGAATGCCTTGGCGATCGCGCCTACTCCGGTCAGGATGGGCTCAAGCTGCATGGTCATTTCGGCGCTCATTCGGGCTTGGCGAGGGCAGCGCGGGCCTTCGCCCCCTTGTCCTCCATAATCCACGGGATAAACGGATATGCGCAAGGGCCAGTCCAACCGTCACGGGCGTAGAACTCCAGCGCCTCCCGCATCCGCTCATTCTCGGCGCGGAGTTTCAGATTCTCCTCCTGCACCTTCTGCAATTCTGCCGACGTCAACGTATAGTCTAGCTCCACCTCCTCCCTGCGCTTCTTCTCGGCAGCTCCTTTGTCGGGCAGTTTCAGTTCATGCCCAGGAACCCTCGCCATGCCTCGCCCGGCCTTGCCGAGCCAAGCCTTGCCTCGTCTATTGAAATCTATTCCCCAGCCTCCATGCTTCCAGGGACCAGGCTCCCATTGCTCAAAAACACCTTCTCCAAGGTCAGGGCCATCTCCACCCGCGCCCGGTTCATCTCGTGCATGTATGCCCTGAACTCCGGTCCGGTGATGGGCTTGCCACACCCGTGCAGGACCTCGGCCGGGGGCCGTGGCTCCTCGCAGGCGCAGGTTGTTTGCTCATCGGCGCGCCACATGCGGCCGCAGGCCGGGCAGCGGATCCAGGGGGCCATGCTGGGGACCTTGGTGCAGATGCAGGCGATCGCGCCGCCCTTGGGCCAGACGCGCATGCAGACCGGGCAATGCTCCTGCTCCAGGTCGTAGCCGTAGCCGGTATCGAGGCCGCCGCAGGTCATTTCCCCTCCCATTTGCAGTTGTCGGGCCTGCACTCGCGCAGGTGCTTGCACTGGACGCACGGCCGTTGGCGCAGGTGGAGCATCGTGGCTCGGGCTTGCGCTTCTTCCTGCCCTTGGGTTTCCGGTACAGGTCAAACGGGTGAAACCCTGGCGTGTCTAGGTTGGCGACTGACATTCCCCCTCCTTTCCTTCCTGGCACTTCTCACACAGCGTCTTGCCCTCAATGTAAAATCCCTCAGCCCGGGCCTGCTTCAACACTCAGGGCTTGCTTTGGCCCTCGAACGTGATGGACTCGCCGCACCGGTCGCAGGTGATGCCGAGTATCACGTCCCAATGCGTGCCCATCAAGCGGACCTCCCCGGCCTCGTCGCGGGCAGTTCGCTGATCTCCACCACCATGCGCCCGCCGTCCCCGGCCTTGCCGCCCCGGATGATGCGCAGCTCATCGATCTGACTGTCATCGCCCCATGCCCCGGCATGGGTCAGGGCGTCCAGGGTGGCCTTGGCCAGGTTGTCCAGGTCGCGCTTGCGCAGGTCCGGCGGGTAGGCGGTCAGGGTCACGGCCAGGCGGCCGGCCAGGGGCGGCCCGTCACGCAGGACGGGGTTGGCGGCCACCTCGACGCGCTTGCGGTACAGGCGGCCCTCGGCTGAAATCAGGACGCGGGCGGCCTTGCCGATGACCACGGAGCGGAAATAGTGGTTCACGCTTGGCGGGAACGGGAGTAGGAGCTTTATCATGCCGCCTCCTTTTCGAGCCCGGACAGGGCCAAGGCCAAATCGTCAAGCTGGATGACCAGGGAACCCCGGCCGGTGATGGTCAAGCCAGCGGCATCGCACAGGTCCTTGAACTCGGGCAGGGCCATGTCTAGGCCGGTGCGGTCAGCCATGATGAGACGGGTGAAGCTCAGACCCAGGGTGCCCTTCTCGCCGTGCCGCGGAATGAGATAGGCCAGCGTGTCCACCAGGATCCGGATGCGTCGGCCCTGCTCGATCTCGTGGACCTCGCGCTCCCTCCGGGCATTGGCCGCGGCCTTCAACTTGGCCTGGCGGCGATCCTCGGCCTCGCGTTCGGCCTTGGACCGCTCACACTCTTCCTTACGCCGGAGCGCGGCGTCAGCCCGGTACTTGCGCATCCGCTCACGCTTCCGGCGGCGCAGCTCGGCCGGGTCAGTCTTGGGCCTGGGCTTGCGCCCGGTGGCTCCGGGGCCTCCTGCGGTGGAGGATGCCGCAGTCTGCGGCCCCGGGCCATGGACGGGGGCGGCCGGCTGCGTCTCGCCGCACAGCCGGGCCGCTGGGGCGGGCTCGGGGGGTGCCTGGGCGGCCCCCAAGTCCGGTAGGGGTGAAGTGGGCGGCAGGGTCACACGCGGGCCGCCCGGGCAGGCCATGGCCAGGGCTTGACCGTGGACGCAGGCCCTGCAGGTGGTCAGGTCGGCGCGGCCAAGGATCGTCTCGTGGCACTTCGCGGCCTTGACCCAGGCCCCATGCACGGCGCAGGCATGGGTCAGCTCGCGGCTGGCCTTGAGCATGTCCAGCCAATCGCCGCCGCGGGCGAACTCCTGGGCCGTGGCGCTGGAGGGGAGAATGGCTGGGTTCATGCCGTAGCCCCTTGGGCCACTTCGCGCCGGGCCCGCTCGTGGGCCTCGCGGAATGAGATCGGCCGCCCCGACAACTCGGAGGCTTTGCGTATCTGTGATCCGCGGCGCAGGATGAGCGCAAGGGTTGGGTCCCTATCCGCCGGGTGCGTCTCGGGCAGCGCGATCTGCTCACATGGCGGCCTGGACGCGGCGATCTGGTTCGCGGACTCCACGATATGCGCTGGCTTCGGGAAGTACTCCGCGTGCTTGAAGTGGTGGTCCATGGCCTCCCGGAGCAGGCCGTCCGAAATATCGGCAGTCGGCTTTTCCCAGAGCGCGGCTAGGGCAGCTATTTCAGGTGCCGACTTGCCCGACTGATAGAGCGTGTCCGCCTTGATGAGTAGAGCTTGAAGCAGCATCTTTCTGTCCATTTTCGGCTCCTATGATCTGCAGAACCATTTCCGCCTTTTGCTCGTTTTCGGCCTGTTTTTTCTGGTGGAACGTCCGCGGCTGTGGCGGGTGCCCTCTGGGTGCAGGGAGCGCCCCGGGCGGTGCTATCTCATCCTCCCACCGGGCTTGATTCAGCCAGGTTGTCGGGTGCGGGACGTGTTGGATGTCCACGCCAAGGTGTCCGGCCGCGACCTGGGCCTTGATCGCGGCCAGGATTCCTCTCGCGTCATTTCCCTCTGCCTTCATGCGCGCGCCAACGGCCTGCCACGCCTCAAAGGCTGCGGCCTTCCCGACTTTGCGCGGGTATGCCTCCCAGAACGCTAGGAACGATGCGCTGTACTCGGCAGTGGCCTTGGCGGCCTTTTTGGTGCGCTTTGGCTTCTCTGGTGCATGGCCAGTAGCAGGCTCAGGGTCAACACACTCGCCCGAGCCGACAGGCGAGGGGTGCGGCTCTGTTTCTGGAGTCGCCAGATTGGGGGGCGTATGGGGGGTGCCTTTGTCTTTCTCTGTCTCTGCTTCTGTATCTGTATCTGAATCTTTGGTCCGGAGTTGCTCCGGAGGAACTCCGGAGTTTCTTGATCTCTTCCTTGACCATTCATCACGATATTTAAGGATGTTGGGGCAATCTATCGTGACCATGTTTCCATCAACCATAACGAGAAGTAGGCCGAGAGTTGCGCACGAGTTGGCCAACCGTTGGAAGCGGCTCGGCAAAGTCCCGGCCAACTGGCACCAAAATTTGAGAGGGTAGGTGACGCTGGTTTTGCTGGCCGCGCCGTCCACGTGCTTGGCGATGATCTCCAGGACGAACCAGAAGAAGCCGTAGCCCTCAAATCCTGATTCTGCGCGGAGAATCGCCAACTTTTCGTCGGCATAGGCGTCGGTGAGGTGCTTGAACCAGCGCATCCCTACCGGACCTCCTCCGGCTGGACGTACCGGATGGGCTTGCCGTGGGCCTTGGCCTCCTGAATCTCGCGGGCGACTCCACGGCTTACATCTGCGGCATCGTGCGGATATACCCAGACTTCATCCGCCAAGCGGAGCAATGGAAGGTCCTGGCGCATCCACCACTCGTGATCCAGGAGCAATTCTTCCGGCAGATATGCCGCGATATGGTGCGAGTGCGAGATGGGAGAAAACACCGTGTGGCCCTGGCTCATTACCCACGCTGCGATACGGTTGGAGATTTGAAACCGCATCTCACGAAATTCCTGTTTCGGGTGGCTGTATGGCGTGGCGAGGTAGATGATCATGCCGCGCCTCTGGGCTCCGGGCCGCGGTCGGTATGCAGGGGGAACTGGAGCACGGCGCGGCGCTCGGCCTTGGGATTCGCGGTGGCCTTGCGCAGGGCCTCCTCGGTGCGCTCCAGGCGGTACTTGAGGGCGTCGATCTCCATCTGCTTCCCGGAAAGCTGGGCCTCCAGGTGCTTGCAGCGTCCCTCTGCGCGCTCGGCACGTGTGCGCCAACTCGCTGTCATGCGGGTGGAGTCATTCATGGCCTTTCTCCTTGGGGTCATGCACAGGGCACCCCTCGGTGATCCAGAATTGCGGCTGACCGTCGATGAGCGCGCCGCAGTAGGCCCCAATCCCGCGTCCGTTGTCTAGGACGGGGCAGGTGCATCCAAGGGCAAGCGCAGCGTTAGAGCCGGGGTTGGGGGTGCATCCTTCGGGGGGCATGGCCTACGCCTCCGGCCAGAGAGACTTGTAAATACAAAGCTCAAGGCGGACCACCGCCGCGCAAACAAGGGTCGGCAAATAGAGCGCAAAGAACGCGCAGCCGAGAAGGAACCGCTTCATGACCTCACCCCCTCTCCGCTTCGAGTCGAAGCAGACGCGCGTTTTCCAGGTTCAGCTCCTCGTTGGCCTCGCCCTGGGCCACGATCACGCAGTCAGCCCGGAGCAACCGCCAGACCACCCAAGCCAAGGCCAGCAGGAGCACGAAATTCAGGGCCAGGGAGCATGCCACAAGGGCATCGCTCGGCATCACGTCGAACATGGGTTTACCCTCCATTTCTTGGGCATTGCCCGCAGGCCTCGGCAAGCACGGGGACAAGATGCGCAGCCTTGCGGCATTCTGCGCAGCCTTTCTCGGTGATGGGCAACTTGGTGCGCGGGCAGGCCACGCGGCGCAGCGAGGCCCGGTAGGCCCGCCGGGCATCATCGTTCATGCGCGAGAGGTTGACGGACTGCGTCTGGACCATGGCCTACGCCGCCTCATCCGTTCCGCTGGCCCAGGCGATGAGCTGGCCCATGGGGATGCGTAGCACCCGCGCATACAGATTGATCGCGCGGGCGCTCGGGCGTTTTTTCCCGTTGATGTGGCGGGAGATGGTTGACTGCGGGAGCCCTGTTTTCCGAGTAATATCGGCCTGGCTCAGTCCTTTTGACTCCATATACTCGGCAAGGATGTTCGCTTTCATGGCTCCCGTCTAGCACGGTCGAAAACAAAATGCAAGGGGGCATAAAATATTTTGCACGGGGGCATTGACATGGGTTTCGAGTTGTGCGAGAAGGGACTCACGCAAGGCGCATCGCGGCAGCGAGGCCCCGAAAGGTTTCACCCGACCTCCGGCGAGGGTGGCTGAGTTGGGAAGCCCAGACCGAGGCGGGGCGCGAGGCGGAAGGTCTTTGACAACTTCGGCTCCCGGGAGGGCTCCAGCCCTGCACGGTCACTCCCCCTCCTGTCGCCGGGGCGGCTCCCCCAAAGCCGTCCCGGCCCCTCCAGGGGTCCGAAGCGCACACAAAGTTCCTGGCCGCAACCTCGGCCAGGGCGTCCAAAGCCCCGGGGGGATCGGCCTCCCGGGGCCAAGGTCGCACAAGGGGATGAGACATGGACAGAGGCCCGGAATACGACGTGCTCAAGATCGCGGGCAGCAAGCCCGAGGTCTGCATGGACTGCACCCACTTCGAGGAGTGGCCCGCCCTGGGGCGCGACATGGGCCACTGCCCGAAGCAGGCCGAGGCGCTGAACACGATGCGCACGGCCCCGCATGACTCGGCCCATGTGATCCTCTCTGGCATGTCGCCGCGCTGCCCCCTGGCCGAGTGGTCCGACCGGGCGCTTGAGGAGGCTGCGGAGGCCATCGTTGACAGTGAGGTCAGGGCCATGGAGCGAAGCAGGGGGTTCCGTCCGCATCCGAAACCAAGGGAGGCCGCGTGATGAGTTGGACAATGACACTGGACGAGATCAAGGCGCGCCGTCCCTGCGAAGAGAGCTGGAAGAAGCTGCGCAAGTCCGTTGGAACGCGCAAGCCGCTTTCGACGGTAGTGACCCTGGAACAAATCCTTGAGTCCAACGGAGTGGCAGACGCGCAATGGGCGCTGCGTTGTATCAAGGGCCACGACCGGGAGATACGCCTGTACGCGGTGCAGTGCGCCTGTATGGTACGCCACATGATGACCGACCAGCGCAGCATTGCGGCGCTGGAGACGGCCACCTTGTATGCCGAGGGGCTGGAAGATGGCGCTGCCTTGTCCGCTGCCTGGTCCGCTGCCTGGAACGATGCCAGGTCCGCTGCCTGGAACGATGCCAGGTCCGCTGCCTTGTCCGCTGCCTTGTCCGCTGCCTTGTCCGCTGCCTGGTCCGCTGCCAGGTCCGCTGCCTGGAACGCTGCCTGGTCCGCTGCCAGGAACGCTGCCAGGAACGCTGCCTGGAACGCTGCCTGGTCCGCTGCCAGGTCCGCTGCCTGGTCCGCTGCCTTGAAATGGCAGGCCGAGGAAATGGGACGCATGATTCGTGGCGAGGGCGTCTATGACCGCAGTTGGGCTGACAACCTGTGATTGGCCTTCGCACCGC
>Ga0078972_1004607_pt1 | contig 37124 bp, 35 predicted proteins | sample YelNatPaOPGAMG01_FD_67568 | JGI IMG/M metagenome (GOLD analysis project Ga0078972, IMG submission 67568) | Hot spring thermophilic microbial communities from Obsidian Pool, Yellowstone National Park, USA - OP-RAMG-01 (SPADES assembly) (version 2) | ecosystem: Environmental > Aquatic > Thermal...
TACCTTCGTTATCGCTGATGTCAATGTCGTCTTCCCATGATCTACGTGCCCTATCGTACCTATGTTAGCATGAGGCTTTACCCTCTCAAATTTCGCCTTTGCCATATTCCCTCCTTTGTTAGCTTCCAGCAATTTGCTGAAAACAATTAGGTATCAAATAATATATTTCCAAATTTGTAAATTGCTCTATACTCACACTGGAGCCCATGACCGGGATTGAACCGGTGACCTCATCCTTACCAAGGATGTGCTCTGCCAACTGAGCTACATGGGCAAATTAACCGTTCAAGCCGTTCAAACTTTTCAGCCCGTTTAATATTGTTAATGGAGCGGGAAACGGGATTCGAACCCGCGACCCTCAGCTTGGAAGGCTGACGCTCTACCACTGAGCTACTCCCGCACACATAAAGTTTTTAGTGAATAGTCATTAGTGAAAAGTTAAATTTTAACATAATTAGAATTTTTAACTTTATCAATTCACTATTCACTGATAACCATAACTTAAGAATTTTACTTTTAAATTTGCATGGTGGAGAGGGGAGGATTCGAACCTCCGAAGGCTTCGCCGGCAGATTTACAGTCTGCTCCCTTTGGCCGCTCGGGAACCTCTCCATGGAGCCACCGAAGGGAATCGAACCCCCGACCCGCTGATTACAAATCAGCTGCTCTGCCTGCTGAGCTACGGTGGCTTCACCAAATTTTAAAAATATATATAAATCTGAAAAAGACAACAATAATCCCTTTTAATTAGAATCTCAATTTAACAACATTTATTATAAAATGGTCAACCTTAATTATGCAAGAATATAGATGTTTTTTTTTGAAAAGCTCTTATTTTCTAAGAATTAATACTTCTTTGTCTTAATATCTCAAACAATATAATTCCTGCGGCTACTGAAACATTTAATGAATTAACTTTTCCACACATTGGAATTTCAACTAATTCATCACACATTTCTTTAACAGTCTGCCTGAGCCCTTTACCTTCAGAACCCAGAACAAGAGCCAGAGGTATATTTAACTTAATATCCCAGATAGATTTTTCAGTATTATTTTCAGCGCCAATTATTAATATATCATTTTTTTTCATTTCAATGATAGCATTTTTTATATTTGGCACTATTGAAACCGGAACATATTCAACTGCTCCGGCTGAGACTTTTGACATATCAGCGCTCAGAGAAACAGATCTATAAGATTGAATAACAACACCATGGACGCCTGCAGCATCAGCAGTTCTAAGAATAGCTCCAAAATTCCTCGGGTCTTCAACACAATCAAGCAAAACAAATAAAGGAGTTTCTCCTTTTATGAATGGATTTCGAATCAATTCATTTAGAGGCATATAATCTCTGGCAAGAACTTTTGCAGCAACCCCCTGATTGGATTTTCCAAAGTTCCTATCAAAAAAATCCTGGGCTGCTGTCTTTATTGGGATATCCCTGTTTTCAGCTTCTTTAATAAGCCACTTGGGTATCTGACGTCTCCCGGATGATATATATAATTCTTTTATGGTTCTTCCTGATCTTAGAGCCTCGAAAACAGGGTTAATGCCATAAATCCATCCATTAGCAAATTTTAATTTTCCAGCTTGTCCTATCTTTCTTATCTTCAAGAATAATCCCCTTTTCTTCGAGTTCTTTTCTTATCAAATCTGCGAGTTGCCATTGTTTTCTCTGTCTCGCCTCATTACGTTGTTTTATCTTTGATTCAATTTCCTCTTCTGTTAAAGCTATGCCTTTTAATTTCATTAAAGAAACATTCCACTCATATGCTGTTCTGTTAAATATATTCAGAACATTACCTGTTTCAGACAAAAGTTGTTTGGTTACTAAAAGAAGCTCAATATCTTTTGAACCTTTTGGTTTCTTATCAAGGAATCTATTAACTTCCTTTATAAGCTCGAAGATATGACCGAGAGCTAAAGCGGTATTGAAATCATCATCCATTGCTGATATAAATTTTTCTTTGAAAGAAAACACAAAATCAGAAAATTCATGCGCGGCTTTTGTAAATTCTTTGGTTTCTACATGTTGTTTTTCCATTGCATCATCAATTCTCGTTAAAGTGGTATAGAATCTATCTAAAGTGCTTTCAGCTTCTTTTAGCTGTTCATCTGAAAATTCAATCGGACTTCTGTAATGTGTTGATAAAAGAAAAAACCTGAGAACTTCTGGATCAAAGGCATTAAGAACTTCTTTTATTGTAAAAAAATTTCCGAGTGATTTTGACATTTTTTCTTTATTAATTGTTATGAAACCATTATGAACCCAATACTTTGCAAATGGTTTTCCAGTATATGCTTCTGATTGCGCTATTTCATTTTCATGGTGCGGAAATAACAGATCTGCGCCTCCTCCATGGATATCAAAACTCTCACCAAGATGTTTCAAAGACATCGCAGAACATTCGATATGCCATCCCGGCCTCCCCCTTCCCCACGGACTTTCCCAGAATGGTTCTCCTTCCTTTGATTTTTTCCAGAGAGCAAAATCCATAGGATTTTTCTTATTTTCATCCACCTCAACTCTTGCTCCAGCCATCATATCTTCCATATCTCTTTTAGAAAGTTTTCCATAATCTTTGAAACTTTCAACAGAAAAATAAACACTGCCATTAACTTCATATGCAAAGCCTTTATCAATCAATCCTCTTATTATTTCTATCATCTCACTGATATATTCTGTTGCTTTCGGCTCTATATCAGCCCTTGCAACACCAAGTCTATCCATATCTGTGTAATATTCATCTGTATATTTCTGAGCTACTAAATCCCATGAAATGCCTTCTTCATTTGCTCTCTTAATAATTTTGTCGTCTATATCAGTAAAATTTCTCACATATGTAACTTCATAGCCTTTATATTTCAGATAACGTCTTATAACATCAAAAACAATAGCGCTCCGTGCATGTCCTATATGACAGTAATCATATACAGTCACTCCGCAGGCATAAATTCTTACTTTGTCAGGTATAAGCGGCACAAATTCTTCTTTCTTACCCGTAAGGGTGTTATAAATTTTCATAGGTTAAAGTTCCTTAAAATGTTAATTTATGAATTATACAATAAATCTTGAGATGCAATATAGTTATCCAAAAAAATCTTCCTTTTAAAATACAGCAATATTTTTTGATTAACCCAAAAAATACAGATATTGCTCATTGCTCGTAAAAAGACTGAAGGCAAAGAGCGGAGAGCGTTTATTGCGTTTATTGCGTTTATAGCGTTATAGCGTTTATAGCGTTGTAGCGTTTATAGCGTTCATTGCGTTATAGCGTTATAGCGTTAATTGCGTTCATAGCGTTATTGCGTTTATAGCGTTGTAGCGTTTATAGCGTTCATTGCGTTATAGCGTTATAGCGTTAATTGCGTTCATAGCGTTATTGCGTTTATCAAATTTAATGCTACGCATTGGAAGTGAGACCCGCTTTGCGGGTCTGGAATTGAGTGCCGAAAAACGGCACTGGAAGTTAGTCGCTCTGGCGACTGGAATTTATCAAACTGTTTATTGCGTTATTGCGTTCGTTGCGTTATAGCGTTTATAGCGTTTATAGCGTTATTGCGTTTAATATACAACCCCCTTAATCCCCCTTAACAAAGGGGGAACCTGGCCAAGAGCGAAGGGCGAAAATGGATTTGACATCAATATATAAATGTGATAAATGTATTAAAAATAAAATGGGGGGGTAAAGTAATATGTTTAAAGAATTCAAGGAATTTGCTATTAAAGGGAATGTAGTGGATATGGCAGTTGGTATAATAATTGGGGCTGCTTTTGGCTCTATAGTGAATTCATTTGTAACTGATGTAATAATGCCTCCCATTGGAATTTTATTGGGGAATGTTGATTTTTCAAATCTATATATTATTTTGAAAGAAGGCAAAACTCCTGCTCCTTATGAGACTCTATCAGCGGCTAATGCAGCAGGAGCTGTAACTTTAAATTATGGAAAATTTATCAATACAATAATAAGCTTTTTAATCGTTGCTTTTTCAGTTTTTCTTGTTATCAAAAATATTAATGCAATGAGAAGAAAACAGGAGATTCCTCCACCTGTTCAAACAACCAAAGAATGTCCTTATTGCTTTACTGTAATTCCACTTAAAGCAGTACGTTGTCCAAACTGTACATCTGATTTGAAAAATTAATCTGTCTTAATACCGCCTTAAAAACATCGGGCAAATAAATCGTGGTATGACAATCCCCTTAGCCTCATTAGAAAAGGGCTATGAAAGCGGTTTTTATTATTAAAAAATAACTTGTTTTTCAAAATCTGCAGTTTTTGACTAAATTTTTGGTTTTACTGACAACTTTAACCATAATACTATGCTATAATATCTGACATGGAAAAAGTATTTATAAATTCTTCTGGTTCAAAGATAAGCATACTCTTAATATTAAGTTTGTGCATAATTCTGTTTTCATGCTCTGGCAAATCAAAGGTAAAGCCAACGGAAACTTTTGATGCTGAAAAGGTTTTTGCTTCAGCAAACGAGCAACTTGAGAAAAAGAATTACGACGAAGCCCGCGCTATTTTTCTTGAGGTAAAAAATAGAGATTTTTCGCGAAAGTATGCTCCACTCGCGCAACTTAAGATAGCAGATTCATATGTCAAGGAAGACTCTCCTGAAATGGCAATATCAGAATACCAGAAATTTATCGAAAGCTATCCTGACCATCAATATGCATCATATGCTCAATACCAGATAGCTATGATATATTTTAACCAGATAGAAGGACCTGAAAGAGGGTATAGTGGAGCGGCAAAGGCTCTTGAAGAATTTGAAAAATTGAAAAAAACATATCCACGCAATCCTTATAAAGAAGAAGTTGAGTTGAAAATACAGAAATGCCGCAATATTATGGCTGATTATGAATTTCTTGTAGGAGAGTTTTATTTTAAGAAGGGTTCATATAATGCAGCGATTGGAAGATTTGAAGGTCTGCTTAAAAGTTTTCCTGATTATAAAGATGAAGCAAAAGTGCTATTCCTTATTGGCTCATCGTATAAAAAATTAAAACAAAAGGAAAAGGCTAAAACATTTTTCTCTCTTCTCGCTGAGAAATATCCTAATAATAAACTGGCAAAGGATGCCCGGAAAGAACTTTCAAAACTCGAGAAGTGAATTCTTTAAAAAATTATCAGAAGACTGAAAAATACCCTGTTTATTATCCTGCATTCATAAATCTAAAAAATAAGAAAACGGTTGTTGTAGGTGGGGGTGATATTGCTGAAAGAAAAGTCCTCTCATTACTGAAAGCAGAAGCTGATGTAACAGTCATAAGCCCTGTAATAACTAAAAGACTTGAAAAGAAAGCTTCTGATGGTAAAATAATTCATATTAGCCGCAAATACAGAAAAGGTGATATTAAGAATTATTTTCTCGTTATAGCTGCAACTGATGATAGAGAAGTCAATGAACGCATTGCAAAAGAAGCGAAATGTCTCGTAAATGTGGTTGATACTCCTCAATTATGCAATTTCATAGTACCATCTATTGTTAAACGCGGACATCTGACTATAGCTATATCTACTGGTGGTATTAGCCCGGCTATGTCGCGAACTATCAGAAAAGAAATAGAAGCGCATTATAAAAAAGAATTTCAACAATTTTTAAAATCACTCAAACTTATAAGAGGAAAGGCTTTTAAACATATTCGCGATAATAAAAAGAGAACAGAGTTTCTTAAATATGCTGGGTCTAAGACCATTCTGGCTTTATTGAGGAATAAAGGATGCAAAACAACTATTAATGTTCTGAAAAATAAATTTGATAAATACTGTGGGAATAGATAGGAGAAGCATTCTATGGAAATAAAAATTACTTTGCCAGGAAATAAAAAAGTTCGAGCAGAATGGGATGGTTTTTCTATTGAAACTGACCAGCCTGTAAAAGACGGAGGTGAAGGGACAGCTCCGTCTCCTTATGATTATTTTATGGCATCAATTGGTACCTGTGCTGGTTTTTATGTTCTGAGTTTCTGTCAGAAGAGGGATATACCAACAAAAAATATAACTTTAATGCAAAAACTTGAATATGGCAAAAAACCTGATGGAAAAGAGTTTCTTGAAAAAATTGTTATAGAAATAGCAGTGCCACCTGATTTCCCTGTCAAATACCATGATGCGATAATTAAAGTTGCGGAGCAATGCGCTGTAAAAAAGACAATAATGAATCCTCCGATTTTTGAGATAAAAACCATAGTAAAATGAAGAAAAAAATTATTTTCTTTTCTTTTGTGCTTATTATTTTAATTGCTGGATTTAATGTCTATGCTCAAAAAAAAACCGAAGTTTTTCTGAAATACAGCAAACAGGAAGGTTTTATGCGTATAGTTCTTGAATCCGAAGAGTCTTTTATCACAAAATCCCAGGCAAATATCGTTTCGAACCAGATAAAAATCGATTTTCCTGATTCATTCAGTCTAACTCCTTTAAAAACACCGCCATTTGAAGTTGTTCAAGCAAATAAAACTCTGACTATTAATATCAAGGAAAAAGCGGAAATAAAAACTTTTAAACTATCATCGCCCGCAAGGATTGTTTTTGATATAAAAAGTCCTGATATACATCCCGAGAAAACATCCGGAATTTTATTGAATTCTTTTGTTATTGATGCAGGACATGGTGGATATGATTTCGGGATAATATTCAGGGAAAAGAATGAAAAAGATATCTGCCTCGATATTGCAAAGGAATTGAGCAATTATCTTGTTAAGAAAGGTAAAAAGGTATTTCTTACAAGAAAAGTTGATCAATATTTGCAGATTTCAGAGAGAATAAGTTTCACAAATATCAGGAAGCCTGATGTTTTTATCAGTCTGCATATATCTAATTCCGGCAAGTTTGCTATATACAAACCTTACCTTGAAGATAAAGCAGGTTCCGAAACACTTAATGAATATAGTCTTGAGATGAAGCAGAAAAAGTATTTAAGCAGAAGCAAAGAATTAGCAGATAGCCTAATTAACGTATTCAAGGAAGAGTTTAAAGAGCAGATTGTTCTAAGAGAAATGCCTTTGCCTTTGCTTAATTCAATCGGGGCTCCTGCTGTCATGATTGAGTTTCCTTATTCTCAATTTATAATGTATGACCAGCAAAGAAAAACAAAGATTGTTAATGCGCTTATAAAAGCATTTTTAGTTTATGGACAAACACATACTTCTCTTGAATATTTTAACAAAGGAATTTAATGGATAAGAAAAAAGTTATCGGAGTTTCTATATTACTATTATTATTTATTTCAGGCATTTTTGTGGGCTACTGGTACTTTTCTTCGACAAAACCTGCCAGCAAGGGCATTGAAATAAAAAACAATACTGAGAATGCAGAGGATCTGTATTCGCTCAGAATGTATTATCCCGCAGGTGAACACCTGCAGATAGAAGAAAGAAGGCTGCCGAGAAGAACTCTACCTATTGCAGTAGCTGAAGCAGTTGTTGAACAATATTTAAAGGGACCTGTTGATGCTAAGGATTCTGTTGTTCCCAGGGAAGTCAAAATTCTTGGAATATACAGGGGTGCTGACAGAATATTATATGTAGATCTTTCGGAGGAATTCAGAAAAAACTTTCGGGGTGATGCAATTTCAGAAATGCTTTTACTTAAAGGTTTGTATCAGAGCATTATTTCTAATATAGAAGAAATACTTGATGTAAAAGTGCTTATTGAAGGTAAAGAGGTCGAGACACTTGGAGGACATTTTTATCTTAAATATCCCTTAAAGGGAATTGTTTCATACGAAACATCGTAAAATAAATAAAATCTTCAAGGTTAAATATATTTTAGCAAGGAGTTTATTTTGGATATAAAGGAAAAACCAATCGGCGTTTTTGATTCAGGCATAGGTGGATTGACCGTCTTAAAAGAAATATTGAAGGCGCTTCCATACGAAAATACAGTATATTTAGGGGACACAGCAAGGGTTCCATACGGGATTCGTTCTCCAGAGACTGTCTTGAGATATTCTTTTGAAAACACAAGATTCCTTATTTCAAAAAATATAAAACTGCTCGTTATTGCCTGTAATACTTCCTCGGCAATAAGTCTTGATTCAATTAAGGAAGCAGTAAATATTCCTGTTATAGGAGTTATAGAACCAGGTGCAAGAGCCGCTGTAAAAGCTACCAGGAATAAAATTATTGGAGTTATAGGAACTGAGGCTACAATAAAAAGCAATTCATATGCAAAGGCAATAAAAAAGCTGGATGAAAAAATATCAGTTATAGAGCTTGCCTGTCCGCTTTTTGTACCTCTGGTTGAAGAGGGCTGGACAGATGGTATGATAGCAAGTTTGATTACTGAAAAATATCTCGGTAGTTTTAAAAACACTAATATAGATACAATCGTTCTTGGATGCACACATTACCCTTTGCTTAAAAAAGTAATTTCCGATGTCATGGGTCCCAAAGTCATCCTGATAGATTCGGCAATAGAAACCGCTTCTGAAATAAAGAACATTTTGAAGACTTCAGGACTTGAGAGAAACAAAGAAGGTAGTACTTTCAGAGAATTTTTTGTGACAGATTCAGTGGAAAAATTTAAAAATATAGGAGAAAAGTTTCTTGGCGAAAAAATTAATAATATAGAAAAAATACAATTAGGAGGTTAAATGAGACCAGATGGAAGAAAAAATAACGAGATTAGAAGTATAGAAATACAGAGGAATTTTTTGAATACTGCTGAAGGCTCGGTTCTGATTTCAATGGGAAATACAAGGGTTGTATGTACTGCGAGCATTGAAGAAAAAGTGCCCCCTTTTCTCAAAGATCAAAAAAAGGGCTGGATAACAGCTGAATATTCAATGCTGCCAAGAGCGACACATACAAGAACAATGAGAGAATCAGCAACTGGCAGAATAAGCGGTAGAACCCATGAAATACAGAGACTTATTGGCAGAGCTCTCAGGTCAGTGGTTGATCTTTCATCTCTTGGGGAGAGAACCATCTGGATTGATTGCGATGTTCTGCAGGCAGACGGAGGGACCAGAACAGCTTCGATTACTGGTGCTTTTATTTGTATGGTTGATGCATTAAAATTTGCTCTCAGGAACGGTTTAATTGATAAAACACCTTTAAAAGATTATCTGGCTGCAATAAGTGTAGGTGTAGTAAATAACGAAGCACTGATAGATCTTTGTTATTTAGAAGACTCTCAGGCTGAAGTTGATATGAATATTGTAATGACAGGAAGCGGTAAATTTGTTGAAATTCAGGGGACTGCTGAAGGAAACCCTTTCTCAAATGATACTTTGAGTTTGCTAATTAAACTTGCGGAGCAGGGAATAAAGCAAATTATTGAAATTCAGAAAAAAGTCATTGAAGAAGATATTCTTAAATTTTAAATCTGCTTAATTATGCTAAAATATATAAATTATGAATAAAATGAATAACTATAGAAGTCTTGTTGTATGGCTGTTGATTGGAATTATGATGATAGTTCTTTTCAACCTGTTAAATATGCCGAAAAAAGCAGAAGAAGAGATTATTTTTTCTGATTTTATTACAAAGCTTGATGAAAATCAAATTGAAGAAGTAACCATTAAAGGAAATGTTGTAACAGGACAGTTGAAAGACGGAAAAAAATTTAGGACTTTTACCACAGAATACCCTGACCTTGTGAAGATTCTCAAGGAAAAAAATGTAAAAATAGCAGTAAAACCTGAAGAACAGAATCCATGGTACTGGAATCTTTTCTTTTCATGGGGTCCTATAATTTTTCTTGTCGTTATCTGGATATTTTTTATGCGCCAGATGCAGACAGGAGGCAACAAAGCCCTTTCATTTGGTAAAGCAAAAGCGAAACTTATATCAGAGAAAGCAGTTAAGGTAACTTTTGCCGATGTTGCGGGTATTGAAGAAGCAAAGGCAGAGGTTCAGGAAATAATAGACTTTCTTAAAGATCCCCAGAAATTTCAGAAACTCGGAGGTAAAATTCCTAAGGGTGTGCTCCTTGTAGGTGCACCCGGCACAGGAAAAACATTGCTTGCAAGAGCGATAGCTGGCGAAGCAGGTGTCCCGTTTTTCTCAATATCAGGTTCTGATTTTGTTGAGATGTTTGTTGGAGTCGGGGCTTCAAGAGTAAGAGATCTTTTTGATCAGGCAAAGAAAAACTCTCCATGCATTATATTTATAGATGAAATAGATGCGGTTGGAAGACACAGGGGTGCAGGGCTTGGAGGAGGTCATGATGAAAGAGAGCAGACTTTAAACCAGCTTCTTGTTGAAATGGACGGATTTGAAGCAAATCAGGGAGTTATTATAATTGCAGCAACTAACAGACCTGATGTGCTTGACCCTGCGTTGTTAAGGCCGGGAAGATTTGACAGACAGGTTGTTGTCCCGCAGCCTGATGTAAAAGGAAGGCTTGAGATATTGAAAGTTCATACAAGAAATAAGCCTGTCGATGAAAATGTGAATCTTGAACAAATAGCAAGAGGTACTCCTGGTTTTTCCGGCGCTGATCTCGAAAATCTCGTTAATGAAGCAGCTCTGCTTGCAGCGCGTGTCGGGAAAACAAAAATTGAGAGATCTGATTTCGAGGCAGCAAAAGATAAAGTATTAATGGGTGTTGAAAGAAAAAGCATGATTATAAGTGAAGAAGAAAAAAGAAATACAGCTTATCATGAAGCAGGTCATGCTCTTGTAGCAAAACTAACACCAGGTACCGATCCCTTACATAAAGTAAGCATAATTCCGAGGGGCAGGGCTCTTGGTGTGACCCAGCAGCTGCCGATTGATGATCGTTACACATATTCAAAAGAATATCTTATGAAAACTCTTACTGTTTTACTCGGAGGAAGAGCAGCAGAAGAAATCGCCTTGCAGCATATGACAACAGGAGCAGGAAATGATCTTGAAAGAGCAACGGATCTTGCGAGAAAAATGGTTACAGAATGGGGAATGTCTGACAGACTTGGCCCGTTAACCTTTGGCAAAAAAGATGAACAAATATTTCTTGGCAGAGAGATAGCAAGACATAAAGACTATAGCGAAAAGACTGCTGTTGAAATTGATGAAGAGGTTAAAAGAATAGTTATTGAGGCTTACAATGATGCTATAAATCTTCTTACAGAAAATCGCGCTCTACTCGAAATTTTTGCAAAAAAATTGCTTGAAAAAGAAACTCTGGATGGACCGGAAATAGATGAAATTATAAACGAATTCGAGAGAGTCAAGACTGTTCATGTTACATAAAATACATGATACAAAAAGTGCTGAAAAATTCAGCATTACAATCTTTATATAAACCTTAACAACATTATGATATAGATCCAGAATTTCTATCTGCGTTTTTCCAGTATAACCCTAAAAATGCACTTGGAATAATGCAGATGTTGAGAAGAAGTTAATTTTATATAACCCCCTATAAAGCAAAGAGCTAAGAGCAATGAGCAGAGAGCATAGAGCCAAGAGCAAATAGCATAAAGCAAAGAGCTAAGAGAAAAGAGCAATGAGCAGAGAGCATAGAGCAAAGAGCCAGATTCCCCCTTTGTTAAGGGGGATTAAGGGGGTTGTATATCCCTCTGTCATGTTGTTGTTTTTCTCATACTTCAGCCTTCAGCCTTGTTGTTTACGCTTTGAGCTGTTCGTTTTTGATTGAACGCTATAACGCAATAAACGCAACAAACGCTCTTTGCCTTCAGCCTTTTTTGAACAATGTCTGCATTTTTAGGGTCAAATGAATATATTTGAAATTTTATATTACTCAGGATGTTTAATTAAAAAGAAGTTTAAACTATCTAATCAAAAAAAACTTCCTGTAAAAGTAATAAGCATCGGAAACATAACAACAGGAGGCACTGGAAAAACCCCGGCAACAATTGCTCTGGCTAAAAAAGCCAGGGAGAAAGGTTTTAACCCATGTATATTAACCAGAGGTTACAGGGGAAATATTAGAGGCATTTGTTTTATAAGCACAGGAGATGGTCCTTTATTGGATGTAAAAATGGCAGGAGATGAACCTTTTCTTATGGCACAATATCTAAAAGATATACCAATTGTCAGGGGAATAAATAGATATGAAGCTGGAATATTTGCATTAAATAATCTGCCCGATAATAAAAAACCCGATCTTTTTATTCTTGACGATGGTTTTCAGCATTGGGGATTATTCAGGGATAAGGATATTGTTTTGATTGACAGCAAGAATCCATTCGGAAATAATAAACTTCTGCCATCTGGAAGACTGCGCGAACCTGTTTCTGAAATAAAAAGAGCTGATATTATTGTTATAACTAAGACAGATTCATGGAGAACTAATGCGGTAGCAGGTAATATTGAGAAAATATTAATTACAATCAAAAAATATAATCTACATGCGCCTGTTTTCTATTCAAGACATGAGCCATTGTATTTTAAGAATATAAATGGGGATATATATCCGCTTGAATGGGCAGCAGGGAAAGCTTTTTACGGTTTTTGCGCTGTAGGTAATCCCGGCTCATTTAAAGAAACCCTGATCTCCATAGGTGCTAATCCTAAAATTTTCAGGACTTTTCAAGACCATCATAATTTTACAAAGACTGATATCCAGAACATTATTAAAGAAACTAAAGGAAATAATATAGAATGGATTGTTACGACAGAAAAAGATATAATGAAATTAAAGACATTTAATTTGCCTGAAAATTTATTATCATTAGCAATAAAATTTCGTATTGATGATGAATTTTATACGGAAGTTCTCGGGAGGTATTTATGATAAAGTATATAAATTTAAAGAGCAAAACAAGAATCGAGTTAATAGACATAACAGAAATGATTCAGGAAGTTATTAAAGAGGCAGGTGTTACAAAAGGAATTTGTTATCTTTATGTTCCGCATACAACTGCGGCAATAACTATCAATGAAGGTGCTGATCCGAGTGTCCAGCGCGATATTATAAATGCATTAAATAGAATGGTTCCATATGAAATGAATTATTCCCACCGCGAAGGAAATGCCGATGCACATATTAAATCAACTCTTGTTGGAACTTCGGTAAATATAATTATTGATGAAGGAAAGCTTCTTTTAGGCACATGGCAATCAATATTTTTCTGCGAGTTTGATGGACCAAGACATAGAAGAGTAGCTATAAAGTTTATTTAACCCTGATAAGTATTTTTTAGAATGTTATTTTTTCATAATGCACGAAAAAATCCATGACCAGTCACAGGATTTAAGAGACGAGATAAAAAGACTCAGGAAATCTCTCTCGGAATTGACTCCTTCTCTCGAAATGCTTTTAAAAAGAAGGGGTTTTAAAATCTTCAAATCAGAGCCAGCCGATGACCTGTTAATTCCTTCTGAAGAATTTTTACCGGGTTTTTATGAAATGCTGAAAAAATATTCCTTCCGTCTTTTTTTGAGAGACATTATAAAAAAACAAGAAGGATTCAAACCTGAAGAAGTTACACGTTATGCTACTTCAGGAGTCACAAAGGAATATATTGATTATCTTCTCAATATAGGTATGGTTGAATACCATTATCCTGAATATAGACTAAAAAACAGACCTATTAAAAGTTTTGGCGAAACACTTGAATGGTTTCTTTCAGAAATTTTCAAGAGGGAATTCGCTATAGAGGCAATCTGGGGCATACGTTTTAAACGCCCTAAAGTTGGTGGTGATTATGATCTGATCGCAAAAGTTGACAGTTCTATTCTTTATATGGAAATAAAATCTTCTCCTCCAAAGCAGATATATCAGAAGGAAATTTCAGCCTTTTTTGAAAGGATTGAAGATTTACATCCAGAAATAAGTGTTTTTTTTGACGATACGGAACTACGTATGAAAGATAAAATAGTATTAATGTTTGAAGAGGAACTGAGGAAAAAATTCACAAACCCGCCTGAAATAATAAGAATGGAAAAAGAACTCTTCCATATAAATGATAAGATATTTATAATAAATGCTAAAGACAATATAGTTTCTAATATTGAAAAAATATTAAGCTGGTATTTCAGGAGGAACAAATGACTTCAGAAAATATAAGCATATGCGCTATCTGTGCATGGCGTGAAACATGCCAGAAAAAATTCAGCGTCTCAGGCAAAGATCTGCGCTGTACGGATTTTGTTAGAGATGTAAGCATTAAAGCTGAAAAAGAAGAATCTAAAGAGGAAGAAAAATAGATTTTTGAGCAATGACTGAATTTTCGGATTACTGTTTATTTTATCATTGCCACTGTGATATATTTCTTTCATGATAAATGACCTCAGATTACACGGTTCTATAGGAAATATAGAATATTTTGCCTTCATCAGCGGTCCCGGGATATATAGCAACTATTTTTATGAAGAAAATTCAGATAGCATAAGATTCTTCTCGCGCGGGAATGAATTTACTATAACAGAAACAGGGGTTCATTATAATGGAACAGGCGGTAGTTTCTGTGAATATATGTTTGGCGTTGAAAAACCTATTAAAGACTTAATAAAAAAGTCTGTTGCAAACAGACTTATAATGTTCGGAGCTTTTCTCGATAAAAATGAAAAGGTTATTTTTACGAACAATACTGAAGGCAAAGAATCTTTTTACCGCCTTTTTCTTCATGGACATGCAGTAAAAAATTATTATTTCTTTGTGTCATCTGATTTTCAGGGAGATTATATCAGAAGACAGAAACATATTTTAAAGTCTGTCGGGAAATTTCTTAAGCGGACCAGTTTAATTTCAGAAGACAAAGACACAGAACTTCTTAATGGTTTTGTTTCAGAACTTAAAGAAAAAAATTCAACTGTTTTTATATTTAAACTTGTAAACATAGGGAACGAGAAATTCTATACAGGATTAAAAAAGTTCTATTTAAAAGAACGAATGCTTTCCCTGAATGAAGAACTTTATCTTGAAGATATTGTAGCCCGTTATGACATTGACCGTTACCAGCTCGAGAGAATGAGAATTGATATTATGTATCGTCACCCTGAAAATAAAAGCATTGTTGATGAATATAGAGACATTCTGCTTACAGGAATGCAGAAAGAAACCCTGCAAAAATCCGAAATCGCAAGGCTTAACAGATTACGAACACTCGGAATAAGAAATAATATTCCAGAAGTGCTGTTTGAAACACTTGATCAACTTCTCTTGAAAGGGAAAAAAGTTCAGGCAACCGAAGAACCCGAGTATCTGCTCGAAACAAGAACAATACTTCAGAGCCTGTTTTTTAAGGACCCTGCCCTTAAAAAACATATAATAAATGAAGATATAGTAAGATTAATTAAAGCCAAAAAAGCTGCTGAGTTGAAAGGAGACAAAGGATTTGAACAAATTCTCCTCGATACTGTTCGCACATGTGACGAGATAGTTCGTGAGACAAATGATTTCAGTTATTTTGAAGAATTTACTTCTGTTGTAACCTATTTTGACAGATATGACAATACATCTTCATTCCTCAGTAAAATTGCATTTCTCGAGAATATAGATTTAACAGAAGATTCATTGAGAAGCCTGATAGGAAACAAAAAGGAATTTGATCAACTCGACCCGAAACTTTTTGATGAAGTATTTATTCAAACATTGTTGAACAATAAGTACATCTCAGCATATGGCAGGAAAAAAATTCAGGCAATTAACAAAGGCATTAAAAAAATCTCCGCGGGAGATGCTTCTTTGAAAGATGTAATTTCAGAACTCAGGAATATTTCAGAGGAAGAAAAACTATACCGTCTGGTTTATACAGCATTGAAAGAACGTTTGCGCAGTTTCTTCCCCGGCCTTGATACAAGAAAAGGCAGAGAAAAGGTTCGTGAAGATATAATACGGGAGTTGTCTGAAAAAGGCATTCATGTTGATGTTCATAAGAAATTATTTGAAAAGGTATTTCTTGACCTGCAAAAAGAATCCTTTTATATAAACAATTTACTGCCGATTATAGTACAGAATAAAGATATTTCATTAAGGGAGGATTTCCTTGAAAATAGCGGACTTGACAGGTTTCATATTGAAACTCTTGAAACAGAATACTTTGAACAAAAGGGGTTAGATACAACTATTCTCGAACAACTTGTTATTGGAGGCGGCGAGCGGATTTGAACCGCTGCATAAAGGTTTTGCAGACCTCTCCCTTGCCACTTGGGTACGCCGCCATTACTGCTGTTTAGTTACTAAGCAAAGAACAATAAATTTAAAATAATTAAAAGGAACTGGCTTATATTTCTAAGCTATTAATTCCGACCTAAATACTAAAATGGAGCGGGAAACGGGGCTCGAACCCGCGACCCCAACCTTGGCAAGGTTGTGCTCTACCAACTGAGCTATTCCCGCATTAAAGTTATTGCAAGACAGAAAGCATAAATCTTAAGAAAAAAGATTGTTGTCTTAAAACTCTTAACTTATCAAGCAATAATAAGCTATAATTGAACTTTAATAATACTAATAAGAAAGGATAGTTTTTGTCAATATGCTGTATCCTGATTTAGAAACATTCAGGGCTTTTTCATTCAAAGGAAATTTAATTCCAGTTTATAAAGAAATCCTTGCTGATACTGAAACTCCTGTTTCTGCAGCACTAAAGCTCGGAGGCTCACCTTCTTTTTTGCTTGAAAGCATGATAGGTGGTGAAAAATGGGCGCGCTATTCTTTTCTTGGTTCAAAACCATCAAGAATTATAAAAGGCTGGGGGAATAGAATTGAAATAAAAGATATAAAAAAAGGCACTGAACGTATTAAGACAAAAAACCCTTTTGATATTCTCAAAAAAGAACTTACAGCTTTCAAACCTGTAGAGGTGGATGGTCTGCCGAGATTTTATGGCGGCCTTGTAGGTTACATAGGATATGATATGGTGAGGTTCTTTGAAGAATTGCCTGATTATAAGAAAGAATCACTTAAATTACCTGATCTATTTCTAATGGTTACAGATACTGTCATTATCTTTGATAATCTAAAAGGAAAAATCAAGGTTGTATCAAATGCACACATAAATGATAAGACAGTCGAGGAAGCATATAAGGAGGCTGAGCAAAAGATTGATAACATTATCGAGAAGCTTCGAAAATCAAAGGGCAGAACCAGAAAAGCCAATCCATTATTGCCATCTTTAAATAAAGATGAACAGCAAAGAAGGTATTCATCATCATTTGTTTCAAAAGAAGCATTTGAAAAAGCTGTCTTAAAATGCAAAGAATATATTTTTTCAGGAGATATTGTTCAGGTAGTTCTTTCGCAGAGGTTTGGTTGTGAATTTTCCTCGGATCCTTTTAATGTTTACAGAGCGTTGCGTGTTATTAATCCATCTCCTTATATGTACTATATTGACACAGGCGACACCAAACTTGTTGGTTCTTCTCCTGAGATTCTTGTAAGACTTGAAGGAAAACAAATTATTCTCAGGCCTATAGCAGGAACCAGAAAAAGAGGGGAAACAGAAGAAGAAGACCTGAGACTCGAAGAAGAATTAAAGAAAGATCCAAAGGAGATAGCAGAACATATCATGCTTGTTGATCTTGGCAGAAACGATGTCGGAAGAGTTTCTGAAATTGGTTCTGTAAAGGTCACTGAATTAATGTCTGTTGAAAGATACAGTCATGTTATGCATCTTGTTTCTAATGTTCAGGGTATGCTTAAAGAAGGACTCGATGCTTTTAATGTTCTTGAAGCGTGTTTCCCTGCCGGGACAGTAACAGGTGCACCTAAGGTAAGAGCGATGGAAATTATCGAAGAACTTGAACCTATCAGAAGAGGACCTTATGCAGGAGCAGTCGGATATATCAGCTATTCAGGTAATATGGATACATGTATTACTATAAGAACGCTTATAATCAAAGGCAATAAAGTATATGTTCAGGCAGGAGCGGGTATTGTAGCGGATTCAATTCCAGAAAAAGAGTATGAAGAAACTGTAAATAAAGCCATGGGCATGATAAAAGCAGTAAATATGGCTGAGAAGCAATTACATTGAAGGTGATAAGATGCTATTAATGATTGATAATTATGATTCATTTACTTATAACCTTGTTCAATATTTTGGTGAACTTGGCGAAGATATAAGGGTTTTCAGAAATAATAAAATAAAGATCACAGAGATTGAAGAAATGAAGCCTGACAGGATTGTTATATCTCCTGGTCCCTGTACTCCCAAGGAAGCCGGAATTTCAATAGAAGTAATCAAAAATTTTGCAGGAAGAATACCGATTCTTGGTGTCTGTCTCGGTCATCAGGCTATAGGAGCAGCTTTTGGTGGAGAAATCATCAGGGCACCAAAACTTATGCATGGAAAAACATCAATGATTTACCATGATTCAAAAACAATTTTTAAAGGTATTATAAACCCTTTTGAAGCAACCAGATACCATTCTCTGATAATAAAAAGGGAGACCCTGCCTGACTGTCTTGAAATTACAGCTTGGACAGAAAGTGGAGAAATCATGGGCGTTAGGCATAAAATATTTATAATAGAAGGGGTCCAATTTCATCCTGAATCAATTCTTACGAAAGAAGGGAAAAGACTCTTAAACAATTTCTTAAAACTTCAAAATTTGTAGAGGTTATATGATTAAAGAAGCTATAAATATGTTGGTGAACAATATCAACCTTTCAGAAAATGAAATGGCTGAATGTATGAAGGAAATTATGGAGGGCAAAGCAACTGATTCCCAGATAGCCTCTTTTCTTACAGCTCTTAGAATAAAAGGTGAAACAGTAGATGAAATAACAGGCGCTGCAAAAATAATGAGAGAAAAAGCGACCAAAATAAAAGCTCCTGAAGGTGTTCTTGATACATGCGGGACAGGAGGTGATATGTCCCATACATTCAATATATCAACAACAACAGCATTTGTTGTAGCCGGTGCAGGTGTACCAGTGGCAAAACACGGTAATCGTTCGGTATCAAGCCAATCAGGCAGCGCTGATGTTCTTGAAGCTCTCGGGATTAAGATTGATCTCGAGCCTGAAAAAGTTGAAAAATGTCTTTTTCAGACAGGATTTGGGTTTCTTTTCGCGCCTTTATTTCATCCGGCAATGAAATATGCGATTGGTCCAAGAAGAGAAATAGGCATTAGAACGATTTTTAACATACTCGGACCTATTACAAATCCTGCAGAAGCAAAAAGACAGATACTCGGTGTTTTTACAGAAAAATTAACAAATACTCTTGCACAGGTTCTTGGAAATCTTGGAACCCTTGATGCAATTATTGTGCATGGAGAAGACGGACTTGATGAAGTAAGTATTACTGGCAAAACGAAAATTTCACGTTATAAAAATGGCATGGTTGAGAACTTTATCATAGAACCAGAGGACTTTGGTATATGGAGAAGCGGTATCGAATCAATAAAAGGCGGCAAGAAAGAGGAAAACGCATTAATTACTACCTCGATTCTTAAAGGTGAAAAAAGTCCGAAAAGAGAAATAGTATTGTTGAATTCAGCCCTCGCGCTTATTGCAGCAGGTAGAACAGAAGATTTCAAAACAGCATATGATATGGCTGCAGAATCAATAGATTCAGGTATGGCAATAAAAAAGCTTGAAGAAGTAAAAAAGGTTAGCAATGCTTTATAAAAAGGGGAAAAATTGCCAGTTAAAGTAGGAGTGATAGGTGTTGGATATCTCGGACGTCATCATGCAAGAATATATTCAGAAATTGAAGAAGCTGAATTAATTGCTGTTGTTGACATTGATAAAACAAAGGCTGATGCACTCGCAAAGGAATATAATTGTAACGCGATATATGACTACAGGGAAATAATAGACAGAGTAGATGCCTTAAGTATTGTAACTCCAACTACAAACCATTATTCCATAGCTTATGAGTGCCTGAGAGCAGGCAAGGATTTACTCATTGAGAAACCTATAACCGAAACTGTTGAAGAAGCTGAAGAACTAATAAAATTATCAAAAGAAAAAGGATGTATTATTCAGGTAGGTCATCTTGAACGTTTTAACCCAGCGATACTTTCTGCTGCCGAGCTAATTACCGAGCCTCTTTTTATCGAATCAGAAAGAATGTCGCCTTTTCTTGGCAGAGCAACGGATGTGGATGTTACCCTGGATTTAATGATTCATGATATAGATATAATATTAAGTCTTATAGACGTATCTGTTAAAGATATAAAAGCAGTTGGTGCAAAAGTACTGACAGAAAAAATTGATGTTGCAAAAGCATGGCTTGATTTTGAGAATGGATGTACAGCATTATCAACAGTAAGCAGGTTATCTCCTGAAAAACGGCGAGTTCTCAAAATATTTCAAAAAGAGTCTTATATAGCGATTGACTATCAACAATCAGAAATAACCCACTATTATATGTCAGGAGAAAAAATGCTTTCAGAAGTAATAAGACCTGAAAAGAAAGAGCCGCTTAAAGAAGAATTAAAAGATTTCCTGCATTGCGTTAAGAATAGAAAAAGACCCCGTGTATCTGCGAAAGAAGGCAAGAATGCTCTTGAAGTGGTTCTTAAAATAAATGAAATGATAAGGAGTTAGTGTTAATGATACCAATGGTTGACCTTAAAACCCAGTTTCGTTCAATTAAGGAGGATATTATCCACACAGTTACAGAAATACTCGAAAGCAGTCATTATATATTGGGAGAGAAAGTTTCAGAACTCGAGAAAAAAGTTTCTGAATATATTGGGACAGGATATGCTATAGCAGTTGCGTCGGGCACAGATGCGCTTCATCTTGCAATAGATGCGCTTGACATAGGACCGGGAGATGAGGTTCTTACAACTCCCTTTACTTTTTTTGCGACAGCAGAAGCAATTCTATATACAGGAGCCACTCCTGTTTTTGTGGATATAGATCCTGACACATTAAACATAGATGCCGCACAGATAGAAAGTCATATAACTGAAAAAACAAAAGCTATCCTGCCTGTTCATTTGTTCGGACATCCCGCTGATATGAAAGAAATCATGAGAATAGCCAGAAAATATAAATTAAAAGTTATAGAGGACTGTGCTCAATCCTTTGGAGCAGAATTTAATGGTAAAAAGACCGGTTCTTTCGGAGATGCAGGTTGTTTCAGTTTCTATCCGAGTAAAAATCTTGGAGCTTATGGTGATGGAGGAATGATCACAATTAATAAAGCATCTTCAGTAGAAATCATAAAACAATTAAGAAACCATGGTTCAAAAGGTTCTTACAGACATAAGAGAGTTGGTTTCAATAGCAGGCTTGATGAATTACAGGCAGGCATTTTACTCATTAAATTTAAATATATAGATGAATATAATAGAAAACGCCGGGAAAATGCATCTATTTACACTGAATTGCTTTCAAATTTTGTTAAGTGCCCTATTGAAAAACAGGGCTCATTTCATGTTTATCATCAATACACCATTAGAAGCAGGAAAAGAGTTATTATTCAGGAAAAACTGAAAGAGAATGGCATATCTTCTGTTGTTTATTATCCTGTGCCTTTACATCTTCAGGAAGCTTTAAAATTTCTCGGTTATCGAAAAGGAGATTTCCCTGAAGCTGAAAAAGCAGCAAATGAAGTGCTTTCACTTCCCATGTACCCCGAACTTAGCGCAAAAGATATAAAGAAAATATGCGAAATTGTCATGGCATCTGTTTAACCCGAAAATATAATTTTTGGGTTAAGTTCTTACGCCGTCGCAGAGCATTTCAAAAATATCTTCGTATTTAGAATCAAGTTTTCTATAAACATCATTGCCTAAAAATTTGCATTTAACAGCAAATTTAAGACAATTTTGTACTCTGGATGCTTCCTGTGCTGCTTCAGATATTTTATCCAGAAATATATCTTTATCTTTCTTTGCTCTCCATGCCTCAGCAAGATTAATACAGACGAGTTTTGAGTGTCTGCGTAACTGATCAATAAGAAAAATCTTCTCGCGAGGGAATCTTTTTGATGTTTCAAATATCTCTTCAAAAATTTCGACAGCAGTCTCAAAAACAAATCTGTAAAGTTCAAAATCAATATGCTCGTTTTCTTTTTTAATTTCCTGTAACATCTTGGTGCTCCTTTAATTGATGATTATATTTATAAGACTCAATTTTATGCATGGCAATTGCCTGGATATTTTGGTATTTACTGTCTAAAGTGTTTCTATCCTTGCAAGTTAAAAAATTTCCCATAGGAAGATATTTGAGGAAAAAAGAAGTTCGTTGCGAAACGATCTTTTCAGGGTCTGAGGATAATTTTACAAGTATTTCAAAATTTTCAGGGCTTGGATAACGGCTGAGCACCTCCGCACAGATTAATCTGAAATACCAATCAGAATTAGAGGAGAATTCTCTGAAGAAACTACAATCTTCTGATGTTGCGCAAAGTGACAGCGACCTGATTGCTTTACGCAGTTCCTCATTTTTTGTGCAATTTTTTATAAAATTTTTCAGCCCCTGCCTTGCTTCTTTTCCCCCAATATGTCCAAGACTCTCGAGAATGAGCATCCTTATTTCTGTTGATTCAGATTCAAGATGTTTTATAAGTATTGAGACACTTTCTTTATCTTTGAGCGTTCCTGCTGATTTTATAAGTCTCTTAACAGGGTAAGATGGCAATACTTTTCTTAATACAGGAAAAATTTCTTTAATCCCTGATTTCAAAGCAACTTCTGTAGCCACATTTAAGTAAAATCCCGGACTATTTTCAAGCCATTGGGACCATGGCATGCATTTCATGATACCTTTGCAATCTGTCAGAAGAGACAAAACAAGAATACGACTGTCTAATGGCAAATCCATTATTTCAAGAGCAATACATACAGGGGAGACGCCGATGTATGCAGAAATTACAATTCGTGTTTCATCATCAATATCATAGTCAATTAATAGTGAACGAATTTGTTTTTTGTAAGTTTTTATTACAGGATGGAGAATTATTCTTTTATGCCATGGAATTTTACAATACAGATCAAGAATGGCTGGCGCCAGTATTGGATCTTTAATCTTAAGTAGAACCTCTGCAATATAATTAATATCATCTGATTCATCTGTATATTTTTTTAGAGCATTAAGAATATTCAGAGGAGAAATATTTTTTGGATATAAGGCTGAAAGCTGAAATCCCCATGAAATTAATTTTTCGTTCCCATTAAGAAGTTTGGGGATAAGGTCTCTTCTGTTTTTTAAACATGCAGGCAATTGAATATAATCTTTATATGTCTCTGAAATTATGTTTAATGCTTTTGTGTCTTCAGGACATGGGCCTGAAGCAAGTATGCAGCAGGCAGCCAGGGTTCGGATTGAATCATTAGGGTCATTCAGGTATATTGAGAAAGATTCACAAATTCCTGATATAGATGGAATTTGTGAATTAATACCTTCCAGCACATACTTGAGCAAACTGAGATAATTTTCAGTATCAAGTTGACCTCTAAATTTCAACCAATGTTTTGCAAGGACTTTGTATGCTGCTATACCACCGATAAAAGCTATTGTTTCAGCGACCATTGGTCCAACAATTGAATCAGTGAGCAGTTGTTCAAGATAAGCAATAGCTGATTGACTGCGAATTTCTTTTAAAGCCTGTATTGCAGAGGTTTGAAACAAAGGGTCTGAGTAAAGAAAAGGAATTAAATCAGAAATTACTCTTTCATCTCCCAATGAACCAATTGAAAGAATGACTTCATTAACCACTTCCAGATCTGGATGTTTTAATAACATCCTTAAAGGTTCAAGCGCTCTTATATCTTTTATCTCTCTTAATGTTTGAACAGCTTTCAAAACAATTTTTGAATTTTCATGATTAAGGAGATTTAATGCTTCAGTAAGCTGAACAGAAGATGTTTTTGTCCAGAATATATTTTGCCTGATTTTATCGTGTCCTGCTATTGCTAATCTATTCATAATTAAAGCAAGTCCTCACTTTTTGCGTCATTAAAATGGGTTAGAAAATTCAACAGTTTCTTGCGCTGCCTTAGGTTTCTCATAAAAAACTTTGTTAATTACTTTATAAAAATTCTCTGTTTCAAAAGGCTTGATAAGATAGCCCTGGGCACCTGCTTTTAACCCATCCATAGTGTCCTGTTCTTTACCTTGAGTGCCGGTCACAATTACAGGAATTTTCTGATGTATTCTTTCTTTATTGCAATGTCTTAAAAATTGAAGCCCATCCATGACAGGCATATGAATATCGAGAACAATGAGGTCTGTATCGGGATGTTCCGATAGTTTCGAGAGAGCCTCCTGACCGTCATATGCATGAAGTATTTTTATTCCATTATTTCTACAACGGAAAAAGATAAGGTCATACATCCTGTGAAGCAATTCCGAATCATCCACTATTAAAACTTTTCTAATCTTATCGCTGATTTTAATCATTTCTTTCATATTACCCCCAGATTCTTTAATGCATCCTTTAGAACATTAGCAGATACCGGCTTTTCAAAATAAAAAGCCGCACCAAGATTGTACGCTTTTTTCATTACATCCTGGCTTCCATATGCTGTCATAAGTATTACCTTTGTGTCGGGGTTACATTCTTTTACAAAACGTATAACTTCAAGTCCTTCTTCTCCTGATATTCCTGAAAGACGAAGGTCTGCAATTACAGCATCATAACATGTCTTATTAAGAAGTCCTTTCACATCGTCAATACTTTCTGCTGTATCTACATTAATTCCCGGCTTTTGTAGTATCTTTTTAAAAGCAAGAAGTATAGTTGCTTCATCATCAACAACAAGAACCTGTTTTTGCATTTTATAGCTCCCTTTAAATTAAAGAACAATATTCATAATTTATTGGTATTAGAGCAAAAGTGATGCCATATAAATAAGAGTGGAATTTTATAGATTAATCAATTAGTTATAAATTTGCAGGGTTTGAATAATTCTCAATTCTGAGAATTTATTCTCAGCATTGAGAATTATTGAGAATGTGAGAGCACTTCGGATTAAGCATACAAAGTGAACACTGTGTTCACTGAGTTCACTGAGTTCACTATGTTTTATATTTCTTCTTCTTCAGAAATTGAGTTAAAAGTTATTTCAGGTGTTATCCTGAATTTCTTAAGTTTTCGGTAAAGTGTAGCCCTTGAAATACCGAGTTCTTTAGCTGCCCTGGCAGTATCTCCATGAAATCTCTTCAAAACAGTACGAATCTGAGATTCTTCTATATCAGGATATTTGCCTGGAGATTTTGGTGAAACTTCTGACCTTACAGGTTCAAGCCCATAAAAATGTTCTGTTGTTAATTGATTTCCATGAGAAAGCAATAAAGCTCTCTCAAGGACATTTTTCAATTCTCTTATATTGCCGGGCCAGGAATATTCCTGTAGTAATCTCATAACATCAGCACTTATTTCAACGGATTGAGGACTTAAAGTTCTTATTATATGTTCAACGAGTCCGGGAATATCTTCCGGCCTTTTTCTCAAAGGAGGTATTACAATCGGTAAAACATTTATCCTATAATATAAATCCTTTCTAAAAGTTCCTTTCATTATAGCGTCGAGGAGATCTCTATTTGTTGCGCAAATAAGTCTAAAATCACTGCTTCTTGTTTTTACCTCTCCGAGACGGCGATACTGTTTTTCCTCGACAACCTTAAGAAACTGCGCCTGGACACTTATATCCATATCTCCAATTTCATCAAGGAAAAGAGTACCTCCATCTGCTACTTCAATAAGTCCCTGTTTTTCCTGAATAGCTGAAGTAAAAGCTCCTTTGGCATGTCCGAATAATTCGCTTGCAAGTAAATCTCCCCGTAAATTAGAGCAATTGACCTCAACATATGAAGATGAGCTACGCAAACTATTTTCATGGAGCCATTTTGCAAGCACACCTTTACCAGAGCCTGTCTCCCCGGATATGACAACAGGTGACTCATTTCGGGCAGCAAGTTGAGCGAGTTCAAGGACTTTTTTCATGCCCGGGCTTTCACCGAAATATATCTGAGGTTTTTTTGATAATCTTTTATCTATTAATTGTCTTCTTCTCAACGAACCAATTTCAAGGCTTTTTCTTAAAAAAACTTCGAGATCAGCCATGTTTACAGGTTTTGTAAGAAAATTATCTGCCCCGCGCCTCATGGCTTCAACAGCAACAGGAATATCTCCATAACCTGTAATAACAACAATGGGTATATCAGGGTAACTTTGTCGTACCTCTATTATCCAATCCAATCCGCTTCCATCTGGAAGATTTACATCGAGCAATACAGCGTCATACCTCTGGGAGTTAATTGATTCTTTGGCTTCAAAAAGATTTGCTGCTTCGTGAACTAAATAACCTGCCTTTGAAAGATAGCGAGAGAAACCAAACCTTGTGGCTTCTTCGTCATCAATTAAAAGAATTTTTGGATTCATTATTCTTCCCCTTTAAATAAAGGTAAAGTTATTTCGATAGTGCATCCTGGAGGTGGTGTATTGTTCCAAATTGTAACTTCGCCCCCATGTGATTGTACAATATGTTTTACCAGACTTAAGCCAAGACCTGTTCCCTTTTTACGGGAAGTAAAGAAAGGTTCGAAAACCTTTGAAAGGTTCTCAGACGGCACACCCGTTCCCTGGTCAATAATATGTATTTTAATAAACCCTCCTTTAGGATTTAGAATGACGAATTGTATATCGCTTCCCCTGGGACTATGATGGCATGCATTTTCAAGCACATTAAGAAAAACCTGTTGTAAACGTGAACTATCAGCCATTAAATATAACTTTTCTTTTTCTTCCGGTTGGATAAAAATTATTTTATAGTCTCTGGATATAGGCATCTGTTTCCATAGATCAATTGTTGCAAGACATATTTCCGGCAGGTATTCCTTCTGGAAGGTTTCCTGTTTAATCGGTTTCCCGAGATCGAGAAGATCTGACATCAGGTTTGATAGGCGATCTACCTGGCTTCTAATATGATTTAAAAAAGGTTTGTAATAATCAGGGTTTTCCCCTATATCTTTAATATCCTGAAATAGTGCTTCAGCAATGGCAAGAATTGCATTAAGCGGATTTCTAACCTCGTGGGCAACTCCTGCAGCGAGCTGTCCGAGAAGTTTCATTTTATCGAGGTGTCTTAGCTTTTTCTCCATCTCTATACGTTCTAATTCATAAGAAATATGCTTTGAGAATATCTCAAGAAGTCTCAATTCATCTTCATTGAATTTTCTGTCAGAGTAGTCCATCGCGCATATAAAACCCTTTGTTTCTCCCTCTATAAGAATCGGAGCAAGCATACAGCTCTTAAATTTTTTATACAATGGAAATTTTCCTTGATCTTTCATAATAAACTGCAATGGTTTTCTTGCTTCAATAGCCTCGGAACAAGGAGATTCACTTAACGATTCTATTTCATTATGGGAAAGAATGCCATCGCATATTTTTGAGACTATTGTAATTTTATCTTCTTTAATATGTTGAACAGAAACACAGGCAATTTTGAGAAATTTTGCGAGATTAAAAACAACCTGTTCACATAGCATTTCATAAGAACCACGAAGTGTTGTTGCAATATTATATACAGCCTGCAAAGCTTCAAGACTCTGAACAAGTTTTTCTTCTGCTCTTTTTCTATTGATTGCAATTGCATAAAGAGATGCAATCTGTTGTAAAGTAACAATATCTTGCTCATTATAATCTCTGCTTGAATTGGCAAGAGATATTTGGCCAACAAGTTCATCTTTTATCATTGCAGGAACAGACAGAAAATTTTCAATTATTATATGTCCTTCCGGGATTCCTGTTGAACGGGGGTCAGAAGATGGGTTATTGGTAAGCAAAGGTTGTTTATTCAAAAGAACCCATCCCCATAATCCTTTGAATTCCTTGAAGATGTAATTTTTATCTTTTATCTTACAATTATCCCATATTTCAGTAGTAAGTGTTGGACTGACAAGATAATTTGTAAGAGGGTCTATGTAACCGACGAACCCGAATCTGCTATTTGTAAGATTTTTTGCATGATTGAGAATAGTTAAAGAGATTTCTTCAATACCCTCTGCAATTAGAATATCGCGTGGAAGGTCAACCAGTGCTGAAAAGATTTTTATATCCTGCAAATTTGGGACTTCGTTAATTGTGGCATAAGATTGTTTTTTGCAATTGCCCATAGTAATTTTGGGATAATAATAAATTACAAATTTATACTCTGTTAACTTTGATAGTTATTTTAACAGATGCTGAAATGTTCTACAACAGAAATGCTTAATATATGTTTTGCTTTCGCTTTGCTTATTTTAGCAACAGGTGGTTTTTTCTTGACAAAAACATCTATTTTAAGCTAAAAATATAATGTATGTTAAAAAAGGTATCATTTAGTTTATTTTTCATCATTTTTTTATTTGTTTCTCCGCTTTTTGCATTAGAGCAATCAAAGGATATATCCCCGGATAATCCTGTTATCTCTTCATTGCCTGAAGAAAAATTAAATAATGTTCCAAAAATAATTGAAAATTATAATTCAAATGAAATAGCGGAAAATGCAGTGCAGAGGCATATTAATTATTTTACCGGAAAAATCAAAGAACGTTTTTCCATCTGGCTTGCAAGGTCAGGAAAATACCTTGAATTAATGAAAAGTATCTTAAAAGAAAACAATGTTCCAGAAGATATAGTTTTTCTGCCTTTAATTGAAAGCGGGTTTAACGCAAATGCTTATTCGCCTGCCAGGGCTGTAGGATACTGGCAATTTATAGCTTCAACAGCAAAGAATTACGGTCTTGAAATTAACTGGTGGAAGGACGAGCGTAAAGACCCGGTAAAATCTACGATTGCAGCTGCAAATTATTTAAAAGATCTTTACAAAATGTTTGGCTCATGGAATCTTGCGATGGCTGCTTATAATGCAGGAGAAGGAAAGATACAGAGAGCTCTTGATAAATCGAATGCAGATGACTTTTGGTCTTTGCTTAGCACAAGATATATCAGAAATGAGACTAAAGATTATGTTCCAAAATTTATTGCAGCAAGCATGATAGCAACCGATCCCCAGAAATTCGGATTCGAGAATCTTGAATATCATAAGCCCTTAAACTATGATCTGGTAACTGTTAAGTCACCAGTTGATCTTGAAGTCATAGCCGAAGCTTCAGAAACATCGATTGAAACAATTAAGGAATTAAATCCTGAGTTAAGAAGATGGTGCACCCCACCATACATGCCTGAATATACTATTAGAATACCGAAGGGAAAGAAAGAAATATTCCAGCAAAATATTTCGCAGATACCTGAAGACAGAAGATTTGTACTTGACAAATATACTGTAAAGAAAGGCGATACTTTTAAGAAGATCGCAAAAAAGACAGGTGTGCCTGAAGAAGTAATTTTTGATTTGAATGATATGGAAAGTATAATGCCTCTTAAGGAAGGTAAAACAATATATATTCCTCCAAAATGGAAAATTGAAATGGATCATGATGATAAAATTATTTCTAAAAAAATACGTTTAAAAGATATAAAAAAGAAGTCAGGCACTAAGGTATCTTTTAAAAATAAAATTTTGAAAAAACCAAATATATCAAAGTCTATTAAAACAGCTTCAATTAAAACAAAACAGGACAAATCTTAGAGTTTGTAACTATTAAATAGAATCATCCTCCGATCCCTCATTATTATTAATTCAAATAAATCATTTTCTCAGCTCTTTGCTCTTCGCTATTTGCCTTCAGCCTTCTTTTTGAGCTTTGCTCCTTACGATTTGAGCTGTACGTTATTCTTTTTGTTTTATTCTTCAGCCTTCAGCCTAAAAGCCTTCAGTCTTGTTTTTTGCTCTTCGCTCTTTGTTGTACGCCCTGCTCCGTTCAGTTTTAATTAAACTCAATAAACGCTATAACGCTATAACGCAACGAACGCTATAACGCAATAAACGCAACGAACGCAATAAACGCAACGAACGCAATAAACGCAACGAACGCAATAAACGCTATCGCCTTCAGCCTTTTATTAGCTATTAACAATGTCTGCATTATTTGGGTTAAAGGTTAAGATTTTGAGCTTGAACTTGATATTAAATAGATTATTACTATGATTCTCTTTTCATTAATCGAAATAAAGAATTTGATAAGATTTTTTCAGGAATGTAAATTATAAATATTAAAAAGAAAATTTGCACGTTCTTAACCAAAATAAATTTAAAATAATTGATAGAACTTTATTCTTCATGATTGGTTAAATATTGCCTCAAATATTTTTTTTTGCGGTTATTTATTAAAAAATGCAAAATACAATTAAAGAAGAAAAGCCCGGAGCAAAAGATTTTTCAAAACTCGATATATTACCTGCTCTTAAAGAACAGCTTGCCGTTATCTCTGAAAAGTGTATCAAATGCAAACTCTGTCAAAAAGAATGCGAATTCCTTAGAAAGCACGGCAAACCAAAGGATATCGCGGATTCTTATAATCCTGACGATAATCTCTATCAAGGGATGCCCTTTGAGTGCAGTCTCTGCCAGCTTTGTGTTGCTGTCTGCCCTGTAAAAATAAATCCGGCATTCATGTTTCTTGAGATGCGACGTGAAACTGTCAGGAGAGGTAACGGCGATTATCCAGAGTATAATACAATCTTAAACTATGAAAAGCGCGGGACTTCTAAAAAATATTCATTCTACTTCCTGCCGACTGGTTGTGATACAATCTTTTTCCCTGGTTGTACCCTTTCGGGAACCAGGCCTGACAAAGTTCAGAAACTTTATGAGCATATAAAAAAAACAATACCCTCAATAGGAATCGTTCTTGATTGCTGTACTAAACCTTCTCATGATCTCGGCAGGGATGAATACTTTCAAAAAATGTTTCAGGAAATGAAAGAATACCTGATGATTAATGGTGTGAGAAATGTTTTGGTAGCATGTCCAAACTGTTTCAAGGTATTTAAGAAATACGGCGATGGCATTTCTGTCAGAAGCGTTTATGAATTTATGTTTCAAAATGGGTTGCCAGATACCGAACAGGTTCATGGTGTCGTAACAATTCATGATCCATGTGCTTTAAGATTTGATGAATCAGTGCATGATGTTGTGCGAGATTTAGTTTCTGCAAAGGGGCTTGAGATCAAAGAAATGCCTCATCATGGTAAAAAAACTCTTTGTTGTGGTGAAGGAGGTTCTGTTGGATTTATAGCTCCTGATCTTGCGAAAAATTGGGGTTCATTAAGAAAAAAGGAAGCAGAAGGTAAAATGATTGTTACTTATTGCGCTGGTTGTGCTAATTTTTTAAGTTCCATAACCCCTACAAGTCATATTCTTGATCTTTTGTTTGAACCCTCGGCTACAATTTCAGGCAATGTCAGAATTTCAAAGGCACCTATTACGTATCTGAATCGTTTAAAACTAAAAAGCAATTTAAGAAAGGCATCGCAAAATGGAGTAATCCGTGAACGAACTTTTTCCATTCCGGTAGAAACAAAAGGAGGAAATCTTAAACGCTTCCTGTTTCTCGCTGTTATTGTCGCAGCCATTCTTGCAGTAAGATATACAGGAGTAACACATTATCTCGAACAGAATTCACTTAGAGAATTAATTCAGGGCTATGGAGTTTTAGCCCCATTAATCTATATGCTCATATATACAATAGCTCCCGCGCTTTTTTTGCCCGGACTTCCCATTACAATTGTTGGTGGCATTCTTTTTGGCCCTTTCTGGGGTGTCTTATATACTATCAGCAGTGCAACTGCTGGAGCATGCCTGGCATTCCTTATTTCCCGTTATATCGCGAGGGACTGGATTGAAAGAAAATTAAAGAGTCCGCGGTGGAGAATGCTCGATGAAGGAGTTGAAAAACATGGATGGAAGATTGTTGCTTTTACCCGTTTGATACCTGTTTTCCCCTTCAATCTTTTAAACTATGCTTTTGGCCTTACAAAAATAAAATTTCTGCATTATGCTGTAACGACATTTTTTTGCATGTTACCTGCATGCATAGCATTTATTGTGTTTTCAAGCTCCTTGCTCGAATTAATTAAAGGGAAAATATCCCCTACGTTCGTGATCGGTCTTGGACTTATTATTCTCGTATCCCTTATCCCGCTTTTCTACAAGCGTTACAAAACAAAAAATAGTTCATAGCTATTGGCTCTTCGCCTTAGCCTTTTTTTATTTCGCAGCATCTGCATTATTTCAATTGTATTTTTTGGGGTTATCAACCCTCTTTTTTAGCAGAAATTTTTGCAGCTGCTTCGGATTTTAATGGCGATTCTGGAAATTTTTTAGTAAGTTCTTCATATTGTTTTTTTGCTTCATCATATTTGCCTTCTTTTTCAAGAATAATAGCGGTCTGCATTAGAGCAACATCTTTGAAAAGATTACCTTTTAAGTTATATAAAGCATTAAGTGTTTTTTTTGCTTCGCTTAAATCTCCTTTCAAAATATATGCAGACGCAAGTGTCTGATAAGCCAGCGGTGTATAAATAGAATCATCCGGATATTTAGATATTAAATTTTTTAAAGTATTAATAGAATCTCCATATTTTTCGAGATCATAGTAGCAAATTGCAGAATAATATAAAGAAGAAGGAGATTTTTTTGTATCATAAGATTTTTTGAATAACTCGAGAGCCTTAGATATATTATCCTGTTTGTTTACCCCTGGAAGGACAGGGCCATAAAGTGTTTTATATGCCTGATACTCAAGGTTTTTAGCTTTTTGTGAAGTTGATTTATAATAGACAAAAAATCCCGCTATAGCGATGATTAAGATAAGAATTATTGCTCCATATTTAATTAGATTTCGTTGTCTTTCTGCTAATTTTTCCTTGAGATTTTCGAGCCTTTCTTTTACCTGTTCTTCAGTCTCTATTTCGGCTTTTTTATAAATCCTTTTTTTAATTACTTTTGGCATTAATTCCTCCTGAGAGCTTTTTCTATAAGTAATTTTGAATTTTGAAATATCGAATCGATTAAAGCATCTTCTATCCCTGCGCCTGAAAGCACTCTGGTAGCAAAAGCTTTTGTAATAAGATCTGACGGACTATGTGAATCTGTATTTATACATAGCATTGCACCGAGCCTGAGAGCTTCTTTAGCTACATGTCCATTTGTAAGGGAATGCCCTTTTCTGGAAGTTATTTCCAGAGCAATGCCTTTTTCTTTCGCAAAAAGCAGATCCTCACTGGTTATTAAGCCAGGATGTGCAAGTATATCAGCCCCAGCTTCTATGGCTGCACGATTAGTGCCCTGTGCAACAGGTTCTACAATGGTTTCTCCATGAACAACTACAATCCTTGCTCCGAGACGTCTTGCTTCTTTTACAAGTTCAGGTATAGTTTGTGGTGGAGCATGGGTTATCTCAGCCCCTGGAATCGCATATACCGATATATAATCCTTTATTTTATTAATAGCCTGAACAATTTTTGGAATGACAGAATCTATATTTGAAGCGTCTATATGATCAGTAATAGCAATAGCCTGGTATCCGATTGCTTCGGCTCTTCTGATAAGCTCGGAGGGAATCAGTTCTCCATCACTAAAAAAACTATGAGTATGCAAATCAATCATAACCACTTATTTTATCAGATTATAGAAAGAATAATCATCATTAAAAGATAATTTAACCAAAAGATTCTCATTATTCGGGTAAAGCAATATTTGTATTACTCGGGTTTATATTTTATTTAATACAGAAACACACCAGTTTTCATCCTGATAGCGTTTTTTTTCATTTAATCCGAGATTTTTGAAGATTGAAATAACCTTCTTATTTTGGGGCACAGCCATACCACCAGCAATGAGCAAACCATTTTCAGTGAGATTATCAACAAGCATGCCCGCAATTTGTATTAGCAAATCCCCAAAAAGGTTTGCAAGAATCAGGTCAAATTTCTCTGAAATTTCAGTAACAGATCCTTGTTTCAGATTTATAAACTTTAGAACTTTATTGATAATAAAATTTTCACGAGCTTCCATAACAGATTCAGGACTGATTTCAACAGCAGTGATTTTTCTTATGCCGATACGGGCTGCGGAAATAGAAAGAATCCCTGTTCCTGTTCCTGCATCGAGTGTATTTGAGGGCAAGGGATGTTTTTTTGAAAGATACAAATCTGTTAAAGCATTCAAACAATATAAAGTGCAGGGGTGGCTCCCTATGCCAAATGCTCTACCACGTTGAATAAAAACAGGAATACCGAAATCAGGCACATAAGCATTAGGATAAGGGATTGCAATAAAATTACTGCTTTTTTCAATTTCTTCTGTTAATTCAGGAAGTGTAAAATTTGATTTATAGGTTTTTGCCTGAATCCGTAAAAATTTTGTTAGTCTTTTGGCTAAATCCTGTGATAGAGTTGAGACAACGTAACTATTTAATCTAAAGTGATTATCAATTCTTTCAACAGAGATACCGTTTATATAATGCCATAAAAAATTATAGGTCTGCTCAAGCAATGTAAAAGGTACTTTTATTGATATTTTGTTCCATTTCATAAAAAGTATTGAAATATTAATCAATAGTAATCATAATTATATATCATTAAATTGAACATTTGGTAATATATTTGAGTATAATATAAATATGAGTAACCTTGAGGATTTTATCTCAAAATTAACTCCTGAAGAAAGACTGAAGCATCAGGCTCTGATTCAGGAATGTCTTAAACGTAAAGAAATGATAAATAGAAATACCGAGAAAGCTATTAATTCTATAGATTGTCTTAATAAAAGCATCGAGAGGTTGAAACAGGGGATAAAGAATCTTGAAAATGCCTCGAGGATTCAGTGTGAAATTACAAATAACCTTCTGACAGATATTTTGCCCATAATACAGAAATTAACCCCGGGCAAGCCTTCGATGAATTGATTTCAAACCTGTATTTTTTTAGAAATTATGAAAATATTAATTGCTCCAAGAATGGAAAGATGCATAGGTTGTCATTCTTGCTCTCTTGCCTGTGCAAGACTTGTCCATAAGAAGCTTTCATGGAACACTGCGGGTATTAGAATAGCTTCTTCAGGTGGGCTTTCTACAGGGTTCGAAGCAAAAAGCTGTCTTGCATGTGATCCAGCTCCTTGTGTTTTAGCCTGTCCTACAGGCGCTTATTCACAAAGAAAAGGCGGAGGGGTTATTGTACGAAAAAGTCTCTGCATACTATGTGGTGAATGCGCAAAAGCATGTCCTGTAAATGCAATATACCTTGACCCTTCCGGAGAACCTTTTGTATGCATACATTGTGGAAGATGTGTTAATTTCTGTCCTCACAATTGTCTTGAAATGAAGGAAATTATAGTTTCAGGTAATAATGAAACTCTAACAGAGAGCCAAAAATGATAAGGGATTATTTCAAAGTACTATTATATGATTTAACATCGGGAAAAGGAACTTTTGTAAGAATCGATGGCAGAGAAGAAATAGCAGGAGGAAGCGGACTCGCTGCTTTGCTGTTTAATAGTTATTGCAATATAAAAGAAAACTGGGATAATCCTGAACAATCAATCATTTTTACAATTGGACCTCTGACAGGCTATTTCCCTTTGATGAGCAAGACTGTCTGCGCATTTAAGTCTCCTTATCATAATCAATATGCCGAAAGCCACGGAGGAGGCCGTTCTGCTCTTTGCATGCGTTTTGCAGATATTGACGGGCTTGTAATCACTGGAAAAGCAAAAAGGCTATCATGCCTTTTTATAGGGTCGAGAAATCTTGAGTTAAGAGAAACACATTATCTACGGGGTACAGATGTCCAGGTCTCAGGTAAAATTCTCAGGAACATGTTTCAGGGTGCCGGACACAGAAGCATTTTAAGAATTGGCATTGCAGGTGAAAATTTATCTCCAATGGCTTGTATAAACATTGATACATACAGGCACTTTGGAAGACTTGGAAGCGGTGCTGTGATGGGTGCAAAAAATCTCAAGGCTATTGTCATACAGGGTGATGGCAACTTTCCACTTGTAGAAAATAAGGATTATCCTAAACTCTTTCAGGATGTTTTTAAACAACTCACAACTACAGAGATGATGAGCAAGTATCACAATCTCGGCACAACAGAAAATGTTGCTGTATTGAACGAATTTAAAAGCTTGCCCTATAGAAATTTACAATATACGAGCGATTCTGAAATTAAAGGCATCACAGGTGAAACATTCGCAAATGACGCATTGCTCCGCAATGCAGCCTGTGCAGGGTGTCCTGTTGGTTGTATTCATATAGGATTCGTAAGGGAAAAATTTATGGAAGAGAATCAATATCTTTACCGTCAGGTTTCATATGATCACGAACCGGTTTTTGCTTCAGGTTCAATGCTTGGCGTTAAGAATTGTTTTTCTGTTCTTTCAATAATAGATGCTGCTGAAAAAATGGGGCTTGACATAATGTCTTCTGGAGTGGCTCTTGCATGGGCGACTGAAGCCTATGAAAAAGGCATTATTTCTGAAAAGGAAACAATTATTCCCCTTTCTTTTGGAAATGCTAAGTGCTATAAAGAAGCAATGTTTTATCTTGCTACAGGCGCAAACGATTTCTACAAAATTCTTTCACAGGGGACTATGAAGGCAGCATCGAAGTATAAAGGTGAGGATTTTGCATGTGTGCTTGGTCAGGAAATGGCAGGTTATGCCACAGGAGAAGTATTTTTTACTTCTCAGGCACTGGGGTTGAGACATTCACACCTTGATTCCGCTGGATATTCATACGACCTGAAGCATAATGATAAGAACGTAGAAAAGGCTGTTGAATTTCTTCTGAATGATGAAAAAGCGAGAGTTTTTCTTACTTCAATGGTATCGTGTCTTTTTGCAAGAAATATTTATACCAATGAACTTCTTAAAGAGTGTTTGAGTGTATTAGGTTATAAAAATATTGCGGAAAATGTTGAAAAAATATCAGTACAAATACAGAAACTCAGATGGAAGACAAGGATTTCCACAGGTTATGACCCGGAAAAAATAAAAATCCCTAAACGTTTTTACGAAATAATTACTTCAAAAGGGCATATAGATGCTGAATTTCTCGGTAACCTTACAAAAGAGTACTCGCGCAGAATTAAAAGCTTTGCATCAGAATAATTCAAACATTGCTCTTGCAATAAAAACGTAAAAATAAATCGTCAACTATTCCCTGCTTCTATTAACCCAAATAATGCAGACATAGTTGATAGCTAATAAAAGGCTGAAGGCGATAGCGTTTATTGCGTTCATTGCGTTTATTGCGTTGTAGCGTTTGTTGCGTTTATTGCGTTTATTGCGTTATAGCGTTATAGCGTTTATCAAATTTAATGCTTCGCATTGGAAGTGAGACCCGCTTTGCGGGTCTGGAATTGAGTGCCGAAAAACGGCACTGGAATTTAGTCGCTATGGCGACTGGAA
>Ga0078972_1004608_pt1 | contig 37111 bp, 32 predicted proteins | sample YelNatPaOPGAMG01_FD_67568 | JGI IMG/M metagenome (GOLD analysis project Ga0078972, IMG submission 67568) | Hot spring thermophilic microbial communities from Obsidian Pool, Yellowstone National Park, USA - OP-RAMG-01 (SPADES assembly) (version 2) | ecosystem: Environmental > Aquatic > Thermal...
CATAATACAAGCAGCAAAATCGAATACTCCAGGAGCACCTTAAATGAAAAAAAAGACTGAAATACGGCAAACTTATTTGCAACAAAGGAAGAAGAAAATGCTGTCCGACGTCGTTTTCTTTATGATATTGGGAAGTATACTCTCTTCACTTCTCTTTCTTCCATCGATATTACTCGGCTTACTTGGGATACCTAAGGGAGAGGAGGGGCAAATTGCTGCTATCTATTTGGGTCTTGTTATTATTTGGTTCTTCTTCGGTTCGTTCATCTTTTTATCGTATTTGGGTTACGTAGAAGCACTTAAGGGAGTATATTACGATGGAAAGTATTTACGTTTGTTTAGCGATAAAGCATTCGGGGATTCCAAAGAGATTAAAATGACGATGAGATTTTACGTTAAGCCCAACTTTATAGAACATGTAAAATGGGTTGACGAGGAGGTGATTTTCTACCTCAATGAGGAATATCCAGAATATGACAAGATATCATATCTTTCGGTCTCAAAAAAATTCGTTGATGATGAAGATCGTTTTCGGAAAGAACTAAATATGCTTGGGATAAATATCGAATAGTAAATGAACAAGTTGTCGCGCTACATGGGTGAGCAGAGAATGTATGTAATATTCGTTGATGCAACGAGTGCAAACGGATTGTTCGAACAGGGACTAAACGCGATACTGGTATCTAGACCAACGCTACTTAATTCGAAGCTTAATACCTCGATCTTTAACTTCAACCCCTCAAGTCCAGGCGAGATGGAGGATTTCAAGGATGCAACTTTCTACGCGTATGATAACTCGAAGGCAAGTCAAAAAGGAGCGTTAGTTGGTGCTGTTACTGTTACACTCTCTGGAGATAAAGCAACAAAATTACTGAACGAATTCATTCTTATAAATGCATCTGGGGGCAAGATCGCAGAAGCAAGGAAACTGACGACAGCGCAGGTTCATCAGTTGGGTATACATCCTGATATTATGAGTCTGGTTGCACAGCAAGGGTTCGAGATGTCGGATACTGGCGATCTTCCAAAAACGCTTGCAGGCGCGATCTGGGAGGGCTTAACAGGCTTGGTTGCAGGAGTTGCGGATGTGCTCTATCAGGGCTTGGTGGCGATAGGTAATTTCTTTGCATCTTTAGGTGATGCGGTTGCAAACTGGGGCCAGAAGCTCTTGGGTGGGCTGAGCAAGGCAACGGATGCGGTAAAAGCGGCAGTGCAGGCGGTGCTGGATGCAATCAATGCGATCGTGCAATGGATTATTACAAAAGTAGGAGAGATGCTAAATGCTGCGTTTGCACCGCTGATTAATACCATACAGAACATAGCAGATGAATTGTATGCAATAATCGATGCAGCCTATCAGAATTATCTTATTGACGGGACATTAGGCACAGCACAAGAAAATGCTCTAGCAAACTGGATACTTACTAGGATAATCTTGCCTGCAATAATAATAGCGGTAGTAATCACGGCGATTTCATATCTTTTTGCTCCGTTTGCAACCTTGGGCGCACTAATAGCTCTCGGAGTAACAGGGATTCTGATAGCACACTGGGCATCTGACAAGCAAATTCACCCTCGACCCCTAGACATAAGTACGATCTCTCCTCTAAAGACATTTCAACAGAACTTTTTGGATTTTTATAACAGCTTAGTTCCCTCTACTGGAAATAGAGAAGGAAGAGGCTCTCGACAACAACAAACCCCCGCATGGGTCTTTTTGTTATTGAATATCTTTACAGCTACTGGGCTGGTTTTATCAGCAATTGGCGCATATATAACAGGTTCAATGTTTTTAGTAGGCTTAGCCACCATGTTCGCAGTGATAATAATCCTTCTTGGAATATTTACTTACCTGGTTCCCCCAAACGATCCTGTAGCTGTAGGGTTCAACAACTTCATTGCATATCTCAGCATCTTTGCGTTTATCCTATGTGTAATTGATCTAATTAGCATTGTCTCATTGGGTCCCGACGATGTTGGATTTGAAAATAAAGGACTTGCAGCAATATTTGCATTAATGGGTGTTATGATCAGTGGTATTAGCCTATTTATTGCAGGAGATACGGTTGGATGGTGGTAAATTGATCCTTGAATTCGAGAATCAACTAAATTGTGAAAAGAATGTTGGGTTTGTTGGGATCACGCTGGGCGATAGGATAACAAGAAAGGTGGTATAAGGAATATGAGCACTCACAACATATTTTGGCCGCAGTTTAAGCCTTTTGCGAACGGCATGCTGCTTGGAAACCTAGTTATTGTAGCAATTGCGATTTATTCAATTACTGATTTTTTAGTAGGACCTTTTATGTTATTCGTATTTATCACTCTTTTGAGTTTTGCAAACCTAATTTGTCTTTCATTATTTCTTTTTATACCAATAAGAGTAAAAGTAGATGAGGACGGAATAAGATGGAAATCGTTAACGCGTAGAGAGAAAACAGTTGCATGGAAGGATGTGAAACTGTTAAGATACTCTCGTAATTTAATAAAAAAGGACATTTGGGTAGCATCTATTGAAAGTTCGAAAAATATGTATCTCTTCCACGGATATGCAAACCTTATTTTAGATTTTTCAAAATATGCCCAATTTGTTCCATCCGAATTACTAAAGCCAGCATGGGGATTGAAAACAAAAAAAATCGCATCGTGGTGCGGCGTTCCCCCTCATGAGTTCTATCAAGAGATGGGGTTAACAAAGAAAGACTTAGAAAATATTAACAATAAGTCTGAGGAAACAACGAACTGAGGTGTCGAATCGGTGGGATGGTGTTTATGCGGGTTATAGATGGATTTTACATGAACTCGAAACTGAACACCTCGATCTTTAACTTTAATCCCTCAAGTCCAGGCGAGATGGAGGATTTCAAGGGCGCAAGCTTCTACGCGTATGATATTATCCGCCTGGTTGCACAGCAAGGGTTCGAGATGTCGGATACTGGCGAGCTTCCAAAAACGCTTGCAGGCGCGATCTGGGAGGGCTTAACAGGCTTGGTTGCAGGAGTAGCGGATGTGCTCTATCAGGGCTTGGTGGCGATTGGAAATTTCTTTGCGTCTTTGGGGGATGCGGTTGCAAGCTGGGGGCAGAAGCTTCTTGGTGCGATAAACACGGCAACGGATGCGGTAAAAGCAGCGGTGCAGGCGGTGCTGGATGTACTCATGACGATTGTAAAATGGATAATAGAGAAAATAACCCTAATTCTTGATGAATTATTTGCTCCGTTAAGAACTGCTCTAAGTGATGCATCAAATGAACTTAATGAGATATTATCTGCAGGGTATATGCACTATCTAAACGATGGTATGTTTGGTGCATCCGAATCAAGTGCTTTAATGGACTGGATAATCTTTAGAATTCTTGTTCCTGCAACCATTGGAGCCGTTATAATTTCAGGGCTTATCTATCTTTTTTCACCCTTTGCTACCCTTGCTGCACTAATTGCTTTAGGGGTAGTTGGTATTTTACTCTCTGTTTGGGCAGCAGGACGGGAATTATCCCCACCTCCAAATTGGAATTTAAATGTCATCTCGCCATTCAAAACATTAGAAGATAATATTAATGACCTTCTTGGAACTATACATACTTCAAGGGGAAGAGGTTCAAGACAGGTTACACCAAGCCAATGGACACTGTTAGTTGTAAGCACATTATCTTCTCTCTTTGGCAGTGCAGGCTTATACTTGATCAGTAAAGAGCTTGGACCCTTGGCAGGTTTCTCTTTAATGATAACTATTATTTTATTCTTCATCTCATTAGTGCCACCAAATGCTGTAGAACCTGCTGAGCAACAGAGATGGTATCAAACTATTTTTGTATTAAATGTGATGGGACTAATTCTCAATGTTGGTGATATAATCGGTGGCTGGAAGATGCATCCTGCTGCTGTTATAATTGGATTGATTGGGCTTTTATTTGCGGTTGTCGGCACCATAGAAACTGGTACGGAAGCTGGATATTGGTAGGGATGTAAATGAAACAATTCACTTCTTTTCTGCTTTATATTACCTTCTGCGCCCTAGTCGCATCGATTCCATTTTTTTCCTTACTCATACGGTGTTTAGATATATTAACAAGGCCATTCATTGCAGTATGGATAATAGCTATCCATTTATCTATTGCGTTAGGGGCATATCACCATCCATGGAAAATTCAAATAACTGAAAATAAAACACTACGGATAAGTTACCTTTTCTTAAAAATAGAATATCGTAAAGATGACATCTGGAGGATATACATAATACGCCCAGGAATCATTCGGATAAATGACCTCCGTTCTCCCTTTATCCGTATAGTAAAAGAAGAAGAGGAAAAAGTTATTAAAGTGTTCAGCGATAGAATTTATCATCATCCTGAGTAAAGGTGAGCAGAGGTTGTACGTGATATTCATCCAGCCAAGCTCAACGGATGGGCTATTCGTTGAGGGACTAAATGCCATACTAGTACCCAGGTCAACGCTACTTAATTCGAGGATTAATACCTCGATCTTTAACTTTAATCCCTCGAGTCCAGGCGAGATGGTGGATTTCAAGGATGCGAGTTTCTACGCGTATGATATTATGAGCCTGGTTGCACAGCAAGGGTTCGAGATGTCGGATACTGGTGCGCTTCCAAAAACGCTTGCAGGCGCGATCTGGGAGGGCTTAACAGGCTTGGTTGCAGGAGTTGCGGATGTGCTCTATCAGGGCTTGGTGGCGATAGGTAATTTCTTTGCGTCTTTAGGTGATGCGGTTGGAAGTTGGGGGCAGAAGTTGCTAGGTGCGATAAACGCGGTTGCGGATGCGGTAAAGGAGGCAGTGCAGGCGGTGCTGGATGCGCTGAACGCGATCGTGAAATGGGTTAAACAAATGGCTGAAATGTTGATAAATAATGTATTTATGCCAATAATTAAACCGATATTAGATGCCCTTAATGAATTCAAATCATCTCTCGTTTCAGCCCTTTGGGATTGCTATAATGAGTCGAACGAGAACAATGGGCAGATTTCAGATGAAGCAATAAAAACCCTTGATGAGGTCTTAATGGGACCAATCTTTTGGATAGTAATGGGTATCGGTATTGCATTATTGGTTGTACTGACGATACTAATGCCATTTACACTTACATTCGGATTCCTTATCGGCATTCTCATTGCCATAGTAGTCCAGATCGTATGGGTATCTATGTTTTCCAAATCTGGTGAGGCGCCTTATGGAGTGTATTCAAATCCTGTTACTGGAACTACGAGTGCATTCATTGATACGGCTCGCAGTCTGTTAATAGCCAATGGGCTTATGGATGGACAAAGTAGAACGAGATCGAGAAGCACAACACCTATTGGTCCAATCCTGAATATTGTTGGTGTAATCCTTTCAAGACTAAGTTTGATAGCATTTTGTGCAATAAGTGAATTGGATTGGACTGGTAATTCCCCTGCAGTAATCTCCGTAGGTTATGCGATACTTTCAACAATAATATCTATCTTCTGTTTTATACCTGGTATTGTTGGGTACATAGCTTTTATTTTATCTTTAGTCTTTGGAATTGCTAGTTTATGGTATGGCTATAAAGCTACACTGGGATTATCTCCGGCTGCACAAAGACTCGGAAATATCGCAACGGCTATTGCTGTGATTGGCATTCTTGTATCAATTACAGGGTTAATACTGGATCCATAGGAGCTGATTGGATGGGAGCAGAATATAGATGGATTGATAATACCAAGCCAACAAGACATTGGAGAACCATTAGAAATGATTCCATATTCATTAGTATAGCTGGAGCATTAATTATTTCCTCAGTTACATATTTTCGATTAATGAATTCAGATGCTGATGCGCTAAGAAAGACACTTGCTGTGATTGTATGTATTATTGGCATTATTACTCTCCCCATTGTAGGGTTTCTTAACTTACGTAGGATGAGGAGGAATTGGCCCTTCAGAATAGGTATTAATGATAATGAGGTTGTTCTCGACTATGAGAAGCTCCCAAGACGGGTAGTAGCATGGAAAGATATTATTGATGTCAAAATATATAGAAGCGAAAAATATTGCACGCAGGGTGGTTTTATAGTAAAGGGAGAGAAATACCCGATACCAAATATTTGCGGAAATGCAATGGAAGTTGTTTATGAGAAATGGAACGAAGTCAAATGGAGAAAACTCGATTAAAAAAGAACCCATTGAGACATCCCTAAGTTCTATGATTACAAGATATACAGGTGAGCAGAGAATGTATGTAATCTTCGTTGATGCAACGAGTGTAATCGGCTATCTAGTTTTCATGTTATCTCTCATACTGGGGGCGGCTGGCCTTTACTTAAGTTTTAAAACAAATATGAAACCGTCTCCTGCGGCACTGACCCTTAGTAAAGTTTCTCTTTTACTCGCTGGTATAGGCATTGGAATATCTGTTATTGGAATAATACTTGATCCCTAGGGAGGTATAAAAATGGGCGATTTTGTATGGATTAACAATCCAAAACCAAATCGGTTTTGGAAGTTCGGAAAGATGACATCTTCAATTGTTGGCATATTTGGAATGGTGATCGTATTACTTGTTCTAAATGTTCGATTGTCTCAGACAAATGCTGATGAGTTAAGAAAGAATGCTGCCATTGTTGTGGCGATATGTACAATCTCCCTTACCCTGCTTTCGCAAGTTTATTTGTGGTGGAGAGATATAAACAGACTATGGCCGCATAAGATCGGTTTTAATGATGAAGAAATTATCCTCGAGTACCCAAAATCCCCCAAAAAAATAGTAAAATGGAAAGATGTAAAAGAGGTCATGATATTTAGAGGCAAGCATATCGAGACCATGGGGGGTATTGCAACAAAGGGAGGAGAGGACATCCCATTAATATGCGAAGATGCAATCGAAGCGCTTTATAAAAAATGGAATGAGATTAAATGGGGGAAAAGGTTATTCTGAAATTCAAGAATTACAATATTGCAGATGCGGAATACTTCCAGACGCCCAAGTTCTCAAGATATACTGGTGAGCAAAGAATGTACGTAATCTTCGTTGATGCAACGAGTGCAAACGGCTTGTTCGAACATGGTCTGAATGCGATATTGGTGTCTAGGTCTACTTTGCTTAATTCGAAGATTAACACCTCGATATTTAACTTCAATCCCTCAAGTCCAGGCGAGATGGAGGATTTCAAGGGTGCGAGTTTCTACGCGTATGATAACTCGAAGGCAAGCCAAAAAGCAGCATTGGTTGGTGCAGTTACAGTTACACTCTCCGGAGATAAGGCAACACTGTAGAGCACAGAAAATATTTCATAGATTAGAGCATAAGAGAGAGATGACAAAGTTAACAGACAAGCAGATAAGATGTGTAGAGCACAAGAACAATATCGTTTTATCCCTTTTATTTTATATCAGTTCGTGAACTGCATCTTGCCAATAAGGAGACCAGTGGTTGCAAAAGTACATTCGCCTATATACTTGATGCACAGGTATTTTGCACGCCGACCACACAATCTTTTCCAAGCCTTAATTTCTCATTATACAAAAGAGACCGAAATCATACTTGACCCATTTCTTGGTGGCGGGGTTACGGTAGTCGAGGGCTTGGGGTTAGGGAGGAAAGTTATTGGCGTGGACATAAACCCGATGGCTGTAATAATCACAGAATTGCAGGTTGCAAGGATTGTTCTTAAAGAACTTATCCGGGAATACATGAGAATCATATCTGAAGTCGAAAAAGAAATTTCACATTTTTATAAAACAGAATGTACATGCGAAGAACCGCAACTATCTTGGGTAGAACATTCAGAAATTTGCGAATGTCCACATTGTGGCAAACTTCTTGTGCTTTCAAGAATTAATAAAGTGGGCAAGGGAAAGTATGAATGTCCATGCGGTTCTGTTTTTAATCCAAATACAAAAAGGAGAGCGAAAACTATACCTGTAAGAGTAAAATGCACGTGTGGTAGAATCAGAGATGCTTCTGAGGAAGATATAAAAAATTTTCAGATTTACGAAGACAAATCCAATTTCGAGAAGGAATTATCAAGATACGAATTAGATTTTCCAAATGAAAAAATTCCTCTTGGAAAGAAATCTGCAGAGGTAATCAACAAAGGTTACCTCAAATATTCAGACCTTTTCACGAATAGAAATTTGCTTGCGTTCGCGTATATATTCAAAAAAATAAGAGAACTCCCTGCGAATGCAAAGAATGGAGAATATCCTGTAAGATATGCACTTGAACTTGCTCTTTCGTCCTGTTTGATGGAAGGTTCGAAATTATCTCATATAAAAAATGGCACAGTGGTAAAAGCAGGTCATCATTTCTGGATACCCAATATATCTGCAGAGGCAAATGTGATTAGATTATTCAAAAACAGGTTCGGAAAGATACTTAAAGGAAAGGAGATGTCAGAAAGAATAATTGGAAAAAGATATCGCCGAGCATACAACTTCTCGGACTTAAGGTATGCAACATGCTTATTGCTTAACAAATCGTCATCGTCTTTAAGTGAAATCCCTGATAAATCTGTAGATGCGATAATAACAGACCCTCCTTATGGTGGAAATGTAAACTATCTTGAACTTTCGAATTTTTGGACTGTATGGCTAAAAGAGGATTTTTCGCTTAATTCTGGAATAATAGATAATAAGGATGAAACTACAATCGATTTTTATCAGAATAAGGACGTGAAGGACTACGAAAAAAGTCTAGAATATATTTTTTCTGAATGCAACAGGGTCCTTAAGGACAAAAGATGGCTTGTCCTTACATTTAACAATAAAGACGAAAAAGTTTGGGATGCTTTGTTCTCAGCAACAGAAAGAAGCGGATTTTACCTTCACGAAGATGGCATGCTCCATCAACCACCAATTAAAGCATACATGACAACTTTGCATCAGCGTGCAAAAGGGTGCGCATTCGGCGATTTTATCCTCAGTTTTAGAAAAAAAGAAGCATGATATTTCCAATTTACAAAAATTATTTTAGCAGATAACGCAATAAGTTCGACATGCCTATTGCAAAAAGACCGGTAAAAGCAACTTGTCCAGGATGCAGAAAAGCATGCAAAGGTGAGATAAGAGACAGAAGAGAATTTCTACTTGTTATATGCGAATTCTGTGGTTACATACTCGGTGTTCTTCCTAAATATGTTCAGATATGCAATTGGAAATTGCAAGACGAACCTAAAGAGGATAAAGGCGAAAAAGAGATAAAACATTAAAACTTAAAAAATACTAAAGCATAAATACCTCTCTTTTAATATTTCTTATAGTATTTCTTGTAAAAAAGAGATGCCAGTGATTCATCTATCATGCATTCTACATCAATCCCCAAGCCACCCAATATATCTCTCGGATTTTCACCTTCGGCAATATCTATATCGACCATCCATCCAAGCCCTACTATCTTTTCCATTGCAAAATCCTTTCCCTCGTGTTTAAGAAAATAACCCTTCTCACGCACAATATCAAATAGATGTTCAAATCCCCAACTTTCAAGCATTTGTTCAAGTTCGCTCATGCTCGCTTCGTGGAGCGTTATCTTCTCAGATTCCTTTATTCTTCCTCTGTACCTCGATTTCGAATATATCAAAGATTTCTTATCTCCTCCAAAGTCTCTTATTCGCATGCTTACATATTTTGGGTCCCATTCTGATATACTCTTACTAATAGGCTTGTAGAACTTGTCTTTCAAAGTATATTCTCTCAAATCATGGCATTTAGAAAGGACTAGCTCCGGCTTGGACACATATGCTCTTATCTCAACTTCTTTTTTTACATTCATCTATCCTGAATACATCTCAGATATTAAATTCTTGATTTTACAACCATTGATTTTATAACCAGGAATACAACTCAATACCGAACTTTTCCAGAATGTGAAATAGTTTAGCAACCGGCAAACCCACTACATTGTAATAATCCCCTTCTATGAAATCTATCATTGGGGCAGCCAAGCCCTGGATCGCATAACCCCCTGCCTTGTCAAACGGCTCTCCTGTTCTTACATAACGATTAATTGCCTCTTCGCTAACTTCTCGAAAATGCACTTTTGTTTCTTCATAATCAACTTCCTCACGTGCGCACGAAACAACTGCAATTCCACTTATTACAGAATGTGTCTTTCCACAAAGGGTACAAAGCATCTTTATCGCATCGTCTTCATTATTGGGTTTTCCAATTACTTTTCCCTCGTAAACAACTATAGTGTCCGCACCTATCACTATCAATTCTTCCTTTCTTTTTATTCCATTACGCATTCTTCTATTCAAAACATCCTTTGCTTTATGATACGCTGATCTTTGCGCATGTTCACAAGGTCTTTCACCCGACCATTCGGGTTCACTTAAACAGACATCTATCTCATACTTTAATCCAAGATTGGATAGTATCTGCTGCCTTCTCGGCGATGAGGATGCTAACACAATATCCATTTTTCACCTTTCTTTTACCTTTTTTTTTCATTTTTCAACTGTCTTTCGAGACCAGAGTTTCGTTATTAGGTTCCTTTGCAATCCCATTCTTTCCACGAAATTATACGCTTCCTTAACAGCCCCTACCTCATCCAATACATCGTATGTGTCTGTACCTATAGAGAGCATCACATCTCTAATTCGAATTTTCCTAAAAAAGGTGTCTGCAAAAAAATAGTATGGCTTGGAGAGTTTCATATATTTTGGCGAATCGTTTAACTCAATAAAAATCCTGTCGCTTTCAAGGACTGAAATTAGATTATCTTGATTTACGTCCGTAAAATTTCTCGATATGTCATTATGTGCAAGACCAATAGGAACGCTGACTCTTTTTCGTTCATTAATCAACTGAAAGAAAGGCATGCCGTTCTTCTCGTCGTCCTGCACATTTTCGAAAAGCAAATAATCAAGCCTGTTTACTAAATGGATAGGTAGGTCATGATATAATTGCATTGTTTCTTCAGACGATGTGTCTATCTCTAATCCTACAAGTACTTTTATCTTGGGATTGGGATTCAATAAAGCATACTTTTTAATGTCGTTGATGTAAGTTTCTAAGGTAGAAGCGTCAGAAATCTTTTTGCTACCAAAAGTATCACACAACCCTACATATTCGAGACCTGATTTAACTGCATAATCTATTATCATATCTGGCGAAAAGAGCCCATTAGAATATGTGGTATGATTATGTAGGTTCATCATAATACATGACCTCTATATTTCCCTATTTACCGTTCTCCAAATCTAAAAATTAAATCTAAAAATTCTAGAATATCTTATAGGCTATCTAGGAAACTTTCGATTGCATTCGCATTTACCTTGAAGTATTTGTAGCAGTATGGACAGTAATATTGATTATAGGCAGGTAGAAACTGAGCAGGTCTATGGCATTTTCTACACAAGAAGGGTGGTGGAAACTCCGGATGATATTTCTGACAACTTTCACAATACCATTGTCTATATTGATATATGAATGTAAGTTTCTTTTGACATTCGGGACAATTCGGGTCTGGTGGTGGAGTATATGCTGGTGGTGGATAATATCCAGGCGGTGGTGGGGGAACGCTTTGTGTTGGTTGTGTAGGCGGCACATTGGCTTGGGGATTTGCCTGTGGATTGGCAACTTGCACATTTTCTTTATATGCAGCACATTTTGTACAATACCATTTCGAATATTGCGCGATCCATATCAATGGCTGATTGCATGTATTGCATAATAGTGTGTCAGGCATTTTTTCACCTATCCTGAAAATGCTCTTTTGGTATTTTATTCTTTTTAGTTCTTTTATTTTAACCAGCCTTTACAACCTTAATTCGAATATCAAGTCTTACCTCCACATGCTGTGTTATCTAAATATCAGCATATCCCAAAAACATTTAACCCCGATTGCTTATTCAGTTTGCAGGCAAACGCCAAGCCCAACTTTCTTTAGAAAGAGAGGGTCGTTGGGAGGAAGACGAATGGAAAAGGGAGACCTTGTTAAGGTAGATTACGACATGTGGTTAGTTGAAACAAACGAACTAGTCGAGACTACGAATGCTGAACTTGCTAAGGAAAAGAAAATAGAGAGTAAAAATGCAACATACGGACCCGTGCCAATTCTCATTGGTAAAGAACGCATCCCTAAAGGGTTGGATGAATCTCTGCAAAAAGCCGAAATCGGGAAAGAATATACTGTAGAAATACCTCCTAAAGATGCTTTCGGCGAAAGAGACCCAAAAAAGATTGAAGTCCATTCAAGAAGCGAGATTTTAAGACTTCCACAGTTTAGAGGAAGAGATGCTGAAGAACCCATGGTTGGCATGGAAATAAATTTCAGAAATCGTACTGCCATTATCGCAGGTATGACCGCAGGGAGGGTTAGATTGGATTTCAATCCTAAATACGCAGGGAGAACCATTCGATATAAATATATCATAAGAGAAAAAGCCGAAACAACAAAACAGAAAGTAGAATGGCTCCTTAGAATGCATTATGCCCCTGTGGAGTTCAAAGTAGAAACAACCGATTCTGAGGCTACTATCGTGCTACCTGATAGAGCGAAATTCGACCCAAGATGGATGACTGCAAAACTTCCTATTGTAAACGATTTGCGTGAAACTATCGGACTTAAAACTGTGAGATTCATCGAAGAATACATCAAGAAAGAAGAAAAGACTGAGGAGAAAAAGACAGAATCAGAACCTGCTAAAGAGAATAACGAACCAAAGAAAGAACCGGAAGAGAAAAAAGAGTAGTCTGTTTTGTATGCATTATAAACTATTTCATTTTTCATCTTTTTTTGCTACATTTTAGTTTTTTGTGGACATAATGCACGCAAAAATCTCGATTTATAATAATAATAACCTTTTTAAACTCTCATCACGATAACACAATCATGTCTAAAGTCAGTCTGACTAAGAAAGAGAAACTTACTCTTTATGGTCTTACACGATACCCTGAAAAAAATGATAGGCAACTTGCATCTCTTATAGATTTAAAGATGTCAACAGTTACAGCCATAAGAAGAAGATTGCTCCATAGAGACTTTTTTTTTACTGTACGCGTGCCTGTCATGCCTTATTTAGGTTGTGAGATTCTCCGTATTGCTTACGGCAACTTTGCTGTAAATCTAAATGAAAGTATGCGCAAAGCAAGTAATGCCTATTTCCTTGATAACCTTGCAGAAACCTTCTTTGCAATATCAACCAATCACTCCTCTCTTTCCATGAGCATCGTGCCTAATTATTATACGGCTAAAAAGGGCGTTGATGAATTCGAAATTTTCTGCGGAAAACATAGTTTGATGGAGGGCTCAAAATTCGCATACAAATTTTTTCCATTTGAAATAACAAAAATATACAACAATTTTGGGTTTGCACCATTATTAAAACGCACATTCAAATTGGATTTACCCGAGCCTGATATAAATGCACAGATTATTAAACCACAACAAACTTACTTGACCAATCTTGAAAAAGTCATTTTATATGCTTTGGTCAAATACCCCGATTTCCCCGATAACAAAATCGCACAAAAAGTTGGGGTATCACGCCAAGCCATCGCTAAAATTAGAAAAAAGTTTGAAAACAAGGGGATAATTAGACAGGCAAATATCCCAAATCTACTCAAACTTGGTTTTGAGCTCTTTGTATTTTCGCATTTCACATTCAAACCAAATATACCAAAACACATCAAGGAGTATGCACTCAAATATCTAATTCGTGAAACGCAAAATGTATTCATGGTTTCCAGCGCTTATGAGACCTTAACACTCGACGTTTACGCAAATTATAACCAATATGACCTCCAAGCCGAAAAAGTTAAATCGTTTTTCAAGACACATCATATGCTTTTATCTACTCCAAAGAGCATGATTTTCCCAATTAAAGACCTCAAAATATTTAAAAACCATGAATATACTGCTCTCGTTAAAAAGAATCTTGGAATTGAGAGAGATATAAATTGAAAAATTTTACAACTTTATTCGAAGGAATATCATCATAACAGATGACATCATATTAACACATGATTAACACATAATGCCATATCACATCTAATCATATCAGAAGTTAAAATGTATTAAAAATATCTCAGTTTCCAATGATAAGACTTATTTTTAATGCGATAAAGTATTTTTGTATATGAATGAAGACTTTAAGAAAGAAGACGAAAAAGAAGAAAAGGAGTACGAGAGTGAGAAAGAAAATTACTGGCTTGGAAAAGTTGCACCTGAGTTTATCGATGGCGTTTGGCTTAATTCGCAACCTTTGATATTAAAAGAACTAAAAGATAAAATTGTGCTAATCGAGTTTTGGGATTATTCATGTATAAACTGCATACGCACGCTTCCCTATCTAAAATCATGGTATGAAAAATATTCTCAATTTGGTCTAATCATTATAGGGGTGCACACGCCTGAATTTGAATTCGGAAAAGAACCCGAAAATATCAGTAGAGCAATCTCTGAACTTGGAATAGAATATCCTGTTGTTTTAGACCCTGAAAGGACCATTTGGCATGAGTATAATAACATGTACTGGCCCAGAATTTTCATTTTAGATAAAAACGGAATTATCAGATATGACCATGTAGGCGAAGGGGGATATTATAAAACAGAATCGAAAATCCAGGAACTCATAAGAGAATTGAATTGCAATGTTAGCCTGCCAATTATTACATACGCACAGGACGAAGAGAATAAATTATGCTATCCTATTACAAAAGAAATATACCTAGGCTTCGAGAAAGGTTATATTGGTAATCAAGATGGGTTTCTTGTTGGTGTAGCAGAATATTCAGATACAAAAATCCATATCGATGGCAAATACTATCTTCAGGGAGCCTGGCTCGCCACCCCTCAATATGTAAAACATGCACGAAAAATCCCAAGCCAAGAGAACCTTATCGATTACATCGCAGTAAGATATCATGCAAATGAGGTATATGCAGTTATGAGTGCAGACTTCCCAACGAAAGTGTATGTTAAGCAAGCAGATAATTGGCTAGATAATAGCAATAAGGGAAAAGATATAAAATTCGATGACTCAGGGCGCTCATTTGTAGAAGTTTCAAATCCTGGACTCTATAATCTTGTGAAATCTCAGAATTTCGGCATGCACGAACTTACTCTCTTTCCAATAGACGAAAATTTGCAGATTTTCACTTTCTCTTTTGCATCTTCTCCGATAATATAATTCTAAAATATAATTCTAAAAATTGTTCAACGTCCTAACCCTCAATCCTAAAAGACAGAAATTTACAAACAAATAAAAAGAAAACAAATTAAAATATCGATAGGAGAATTTCGGTTATGTTGTTTGAGATGTACATCGCAGAAAGGACCCTGTAGTATAACATCTGTTTCTTTGTTGCTTCATCGATTGTTGATGATTGGATTGCTTTATATGCGTTTATCAATACCTCTTGCTGTTCCTGAAGACCTCGGAATATCATGTTTATATCCCACCAAGGTCTGCGAGATGCCCACCAAAACTGACATGAATGCAGCGCTTTATCAAGGAGATTTCTCGAATGGTCTGCATACCTTTTAGACTCATGATTGTTCGATAAATTAGTTGCTTCGTTTACAAGGTCTATACATATCGAGAGATGTGTCCATTGGAGTTCATGCAACCTATTTTCCGGCGATTTCCATAATGGATATGGATTATTTCTCAAAATGTCGTCTTGAGTAGTGCTCCAACTTGATTGCCTAGGTTCAACAACTTTAACAGTCCTGAATAGGTCTATCAATTCCGAGATATGAACCATTTCCACTTTTTCCGTTGCTTTTTCTCGTTTCTTTTGCTCTTCTTCCATCTCATTGCCATGGTTCTTTTTCCTTTCTTCATCATCTTTTTTCTCACTCTTTTTCTTATTCTCTTTATTCGTTTCTTTCTCGGCATTTTCATTCTCTTTTGATTTCTTCGTTTCTTCTTTAAGCGCTTTAAACGTACTATCGAGAAATGTCTTATCTGCATTCTTTATATGATGTCCAAAAGTCTCTCCATCCATGGCAGTTATTACATAATAATTCCCCTCATCAGTCTCCCCTTTAAGATAGGTCCTGAACATATCTCTCAAATGTGAAACATATTTTTGGCCACCTTGGATATTGTTAAAACTTATCGCATTTGATAGGTAGTCATCTCTATAGAAAACATGTAATCTGCCATCTCTTGTCTCTGTTGTATGAAGGACATCAACAGGCCAACCTTCGGGACAGCCAATCCCAGCCAAGATTATCCATTTATGCCCCGAATGAAGCACCGCAGGAATTATATTCTTCGAATAACACATCTCGGGCGGGAAGAAACCCTCGGGTTTATACACATTTCCAAAAGCATGCGAATTCGTCTTATAGTTGATATGTATCTGTCTTCTCATCTCAGATTCTGGTATTAAGGGCAAGATGGGATGGTATTTTGCAGAACCTGTAAATTCGATTCTTCCCAAATCAGCAAGTTCGCCCAAGCCCGAGATTATATCGTCATATCCATATCTTTCTAACTGCTCTGTTAACGAACCACATATATTCATAGTTACGCGTGCGTTCTCATTTTCCTTGAATACCTTGATTAAAGGACGATAGCATTCGTTGCATATTCTATCTAGCACTTCGAGCGTCTGCGTAGGCGGTTGATACAGATGGAGCAAAAGAGACCAGTATATCATATTATCAAATTGCTGATGGATATTCATAATAAAATATTTTCGCAATCCGTAACTCTTTGTGCTGTCCTGAAATTAGTTCCTCTCGAAAAATCGAGGTCATGTTGAAACCACCCCTTTTGCATCTTTTTTAGAGATAGTAAGAAATTGAGGAGCGTATTTTTCGATGAGTTGAATGTGTTGGTTGGTAAACTTAGTTTTATTCGATTGGATGCATTTTTCTCACGAAACCTTGGAATGGTGTTTCACTATCGACGATATTAAGGTTCCGATGGAGACGTTTGAAGTTGTGATGATTGTTCTTCATTCTCCATCTCTCTTATGAGCCACCTTACTTTTTTCTTGTTTAGTTTCCTCAGTGTCTCTGGAGAACCTTTACTTTTCTCCGAGAGGAAGTAATTTCGGGATATTACCACAAAATAAGAAAATAAAAAATACTTTAATTTAAATCTTTTTTTGTTTCACAGGTTGTTAATCGTTCTTCTCCTTTTATCTTTTTGCCCTCATTTATTAGAGAGACGATTCTATAGTCTGGCTTTTTGGCAGGTATGCTATTTTCGACATCAATAGAAGAAGTTTTTTCGGCATCCTCGTATGTTGTATAAACATCAGATTGGCTTGGGGCTGTGTCATCGGCTGTGTTATCAGTATTTGTATTATCCTGAAGTTCAACTTGGACAGAAATCCCTTTGCTTGAAGGAGTAAGTGGGTCAGCATCAACAGGGTCATCAATGAAATCGCCATCAGTGTCTCTATCAAAAGGATTAGTATGTTTGATGGATTCTATTTTATTAGACCAGCCATCTAGATCCCAGTCTTCGTCAGTATCTATGACGCCGTTATTGTTAAAATCAGGATTGAATGGGTCGGTTCCATATCTAATCTCCCATAAATTAGGGAGTTTATCATGGTCATTATCGCCATTGCATACCTCGTAACCGTCGTTCATACCATCGAAATCAGTATCGTTGAAGTTCGGGTCTGTGGTATTTTCATTTATGCCATCGCAGTCTTTATCGATACCAAATAGATACTCTGCAAGATTGCAATAAGAATCGTTTTCTGTCATGAAATCGATTCTACCGTCTCTGTTCCAATCTCTTTCGCCATAATCGTATTGTTTAGTATCGGGATGGAATGAACCTACAGTCCAGTTGTATCCATCATGGTCAGGGTCAAGATACCAATCGTTCGGATTTGTGGGGTCTATATTAAATTCATGTCTTGATTCGTTCCATCTACCGTAGATAATCTCCCAGCCATCAGGCATACCATCTTGGTCAGAATCAGGGTCTGAAGCGTTAGTTGAGCCTTTGGGGCGGTTGCATTCGTCGTAGTTTGTAGCCATATCTTGGTCTGCATCACCGTATGCGTCATGTGGATCTAGTGGATTAACACCATAGTATTCTTTACCTATAGGGTTCATTATTCTCTGAGGTGCAGAGATATTTACTGGCTTGGGGTCGTATTTGTCTTCTAATTGAAATGTCCAATTGCCCCATTTGAAGGTATCTCCATCGGTATTATTTGTAAGAGGATTTGTGCCAATCTGAGTATAAGGCCATAAGTCAACATGAACAGGGTCCATAGTTGGAGGAGTTTCATGAGTGTGAATGTCAGGCAAGTATTCTTGTAGGTTTGTTAGATTGTCATTGTCCGGGTCAGCGTCTGCGGCGGCATTCGGGTCAGTAGCCCAGAAATCGCCGAAATAATATCTTTGCCACCAATCAGCAATACCATCGAGATTGCTATCATATGCATAACTAACAAAAGTTGGTTCTCCGGTCGATTCATCGTAGTGAATATAACCAACAGCAAGGAATTCATGGTCAGCCCAGTCAAGCAACCCATCTCCATCTGTATCCATATTTGTGCAATTTGTGTTATAGATATATTCATCTATATTTCTAAAGCCATCCCCATCTGGGTCTCCAAAGGGTCCATAAGTATAACTGTTTGGATTTGCAGTATTACCAGGGTCGAATGGTAGAAGACCATAGTAGTTCTCGTACCAATCCGCCATGCCATCTCCATCTGTATCGATATATACCGGCTTGGGTGTTAATGTATGATTTGCTTTCATCCAAGCCATCCACATACCATCAGGGATACCAATGTTATTTATCTCATGAGTGGTGTCATCAATAGGACTGCACCTATACATATATTCATGCAAATTATCCAAGCCGTCTCCATCAAAATCTTCTTTTGAATCTATAATTCCGTTACCATTAGTGTCTAGTTTTGCTGGGTCTAGCCGCCTATCAAACAAGAAAGCGTAAGAATACTGTCTTTCCCACATGGTAGGCAGACCATCTCCATCAAGGTCTGAGTTATCGTACTCGTATCCATCTTTCATACCATCGTTATCCGTGTCCTCATCGCATGGATTTGTGGAATCAACAGCAGGTGTTGAAAGGTCGAAGTCAGTAAAGACTTCCAAGCCGTCTAAAAGCCCATCATTATCTGTATCTGCGTCTATTGGATTTGTTTTTACGATATCATACATTGTGCTACCTGGTAGTTTTATAGGCACGCCATGGACTTCGTCATCGTCTTCAAGTTCGTCAGCGTCTGTATCTGATAAAGTTGGGTCTGTTGCTTGTATCCCTGTTGTTACCGTGTCCCTATCGGTAAATAACTCAACCCAGTCAGAAAGACCTTCCATATCTGTGTCTGGATTACTTGCATTTGTACCAAACACAAAAATCTCATTCCAATCGTTTAAATCGATTTCCTCATCGACCCCTTCTGGCCTTCCTGCAGGATGGAAAGGTCCATCGTCGATAAACCCATCAAGGTCATCATCAATTCCGTTTTCGGTATTGAACTCAGGTCTTCCGTATGGTGAATCCCAACTATCGTCTGCAACGCCATCTTTGTCATTATCTACGCCGTCATGCTGTTGCGCATATTCATCGCCATCGTTATCAGCGCCATCAAGGAACTCCTCATTTGGCACGTCGTTACCATCGCCATCTTCATCGTCAAGTCTGGATTCTTTTGTTATGGGGTCGATTGTGTCGTCAAGGTCAGAATCTGCAGAAGTTGCATTCGTGAAATATCTCATAGCCTTGCCATCAGCATAGCATAACCACCCAAGCCCGCTACCTGCTCCTTTAACTTCATCGTAATCCGTGAGATTGTCTTTATCGGTATCCATGGCATGAGGGTCTGTGCCATATTTGAATTCTTCGAGGTTGATTAACCCATCGCCCACTCTTGAACCGCTAGAATCAAAATCCACATCTCTATTCCAATCGTTTGGATTTGTAGGGTCGATATCTAATTTACCTTTGTTTGGACCTGATTCGTAGATTCTGCCGTTGTTTGCTTCCCAACCATCCCACATGCCGTCTCCATCTGTATCTGGTTTTATTGGGTTAGTATTGTACCAGTATTCCTTAAAATTATAGAGTCCATCTTTATCAGGGTCTGCAAATTTGTTATTCGGGTCAAGGGCAGCCGCAGGACCGAAATACCACATTTCCCAGCCGTCAGGCATGCCATCACCATCTGTATCTGGATTGCGTGGATTTAGTCGTCTTGGAAGGACAGAACCATCTGGTAAGGTAATGTTTACCCAGGTATTCACTTCGAAGAAATCGTTACAGTTATTATCTTCACAATGGAGGATGCCATCGCCATGGTCGAAAGAATCGCCATCTGTATCAGGTCTTGTAGGGTCTGTCCCTGCGTCGTATTCCTGACAATTTGTAAGAGCATCTGGACAGGGGATTTCTTGTCCAGTTGTTATATCTATGATAACATCCATGTCTGCATCTCTATCGTCCGGGTTTGTGGGGTCGAGGAAAAATTTCCATTCCCATTTTTTTGTTGTGATGTTTACGGCGCCGACGCCATAATGCGCCTCCCAGCCATCAGGCATACCATCGTAATCAGTATCCCAATTGTTTGGGTTTGTTTCATTTCTTACTGGCATGCCCGTAACAGGGTCAAGAACATAGGGGTTTTCACGCATCTTTGCATACATGTATTCTTGAATATTAGTAAACTGTTCACCTCCGCGCACCCTAATTTCCCATTCGTAACCGTTATTTATAAAAATACCTTCCACCCAGACGTGGTTGTTCTTTTCAAGATAGATAGGTCTTGCACCACCTGGTTCTACTCTTACGAGGATTTTAGAACCTGGCGCGCTATAGTCTGATATGTTAAAGAATACTTCTTTATTTGGATTAGTTCCCATACCAATTTCGTAATTCCCTGCATCGACGACCTGAGCGCCTGTAGAACCTCCAAGCCGGACCATTGTTCCTCTGTATTGAGTAGGCGATTTAAGCAACCAATCAAGTATTGTGTCAATGTAATCAGAAGAAGTTGGAATGGTATTATCAATTCTCCCTTCCTTTTTTATGACTTTATCGGGGTAATGGTCAATTATACCGTTTCCATTGAAATCGTAACCATCGTTATCGGGGTCATCATAAGCATCGTCAGGATTGTTTGGGTCGGGTCTTACTTCGAAGGTTACAGGGTCGTACACACGATACTTTACTTCCCAATCATCTCTCATACCATCTCCATCGGTATCTGGATTTGTTTCGTTCGTTCCGTATTTGTAGTTTTCTTCGATATCAGGCAATGTATCGTTATCTGTATCGAGTTTTGGTATAGTATATGAAATATCTGCTTTTTGGTAACTTGTGTTCTTCGATTTGTGAAAACCGCCTGTAGACTGAGTCATCAACATTCCCACGCCAATAAATGAAATCGCAAGTAGAATAACGACGAGGACAAGGACGTTCTCGATAGTTTTCAGTTCTTCTGAACCTGTCTTGCTAAAAAGTTTTTTTGCCATTCAATCACCCTGACAAACACAGATACGCTTGGCTATTTATATACCTTATAGAACGAATCCTGAAATACAAATCTTTGAATTTTCCATATTGTAATTTTGTAAGTAGTTTTGTAAGTAGGATATAATGGAGTTATAACGGAGACATCTCGCGTTCGATGAGTCTTAACTCTTTTTCAGATAGAATTTTCGGGTCGAGAGGTATAAGAAATCGAGCAGAACAGAGTACCACTTTCTCATTAATTTTTTGAATCACTCTCAACACAGAAGCAAAATCGTTCTGAGTAACGAGATACTCAAATCCATCAAGTAGAACAAAAGAAGTAGCGGCTTGGTTTGTTTTCATAAAATTTTCGATTACATGTGTGAGGTGGAGTAAATTGGTTGGTACTATTGTATCCTCGTCCTCATTTTCGGATTCTTGGCTTCCGAAGCCGTAACCTACAAGTCCTATGCCTACAACCCTTTCTTCTTTATGTTTTGCTTCAATCGAGGAATGAGATAACCATACTACTTTTAGTGTTTTGTAAGATGATAGATTGTACGATTCTATAATTTTCTGAGGATGTGTTCTTGAGAGACACAAGGATGGTATCCCTCTATCGAGATGTTTAGATAATATAGAATATGCGCTATCTGAAGTTTCGCTTTTGATTATGTAACTACCAATCTCTAACAAATCTAATAACTTCATTTTTTCATCTTTTTTAGGTTGATTTTGTGCGATTTTAGAATTATTCGAGGATGCATTCTCCAAGCCAACCTTTTCCAAGCCTAACTTGAGGGGGAGTATAGAATTCTCAACAGAATCTAAGATTCTTTTTGATTCTTTTAAATTACCTTGGTTTATGTAAAAAAGAGCATGCTTTAATTCGTCTTTTAAATTGCTAAGGTTTAGTCCCTTCACTTCCAATTCCTTTATAGCGGCTTCAAAAGAGTGGAGACGGTCATAAAATTTCTTTTTCTCCTCGATGCTTATCTTTGATGTTTTTGCTTTTTCATCATAAACATGATTAGCAGGTACGCCAAGGAGACTTTCGATTTTTTTCCTCAGTTCTTTTTTTGTTTTTTGGTCGTTGATTGCTTTGTTTACCACGATGTCAACGAGGTCGAAGAACTGCTCTTCAGTGATGTTTGTTCGTGATGTGCCTATTTCGGTAAGGGTCTTATTTACAAGTAACTTTGAGGCAGGACCTATTTTTTCTGCTATGATTTTTTCCAACTCTTCTACCTTTCCCATCACTTTACCCCACAAAACAAGAGATTTTTACTTATCACTTTTTGTATTGTTCTTACTATATTTATAAATTGTGTATTTAACATACTTTTACTCAAAAGATTTGCATTTTTTTCCAGCCATTTGCACTAAGTTCCTCGTCAGCAAATGCAGAATTCGAACCAATTATCTGTCCATTTTTTTCCCAGTAAGAATTGTATCCTGAGGCAACTTTCCAAGTTTCTCCATATTCGTTACGGATATCTTCCCAACCGCCTGCAACATTACCTGCATGTCTTGTAATATCGTCCATGGTTTGACTTCTTGCCTCGTATCCTCTGGTGATTATCTCGGAAGTTTCAGATAGAGTTCTTGAGATGTCTTGGAATATTCGCTGTCGTTCATGCATGAGTGCGTTTAGGCGTGCTTGCGATGCACGGTTCTCGGATTCAAGCCAGGATGGATTGATTTTAAAAGAGGATGCGATTCCCAATAGGATATGAAGCATATCTTCGAATTTTTCTTCGGATGCTCTACAACTAGGTCCTATGATTCCAAGCCATTTCTGTCCTGCATAGAGCATATGAGTTGGTAAAGGTATGATAAAAGTCGAAATCGAGGTAAGTTCTTTGTATATTCTACCATTTTCAGTATATCGAGTTAGGGCAAAGCATGAGGAAGTTCTACCCTGGATACCTATTGAAAGTAAAAGATTGCGCATTTCAATTTTGTTTTTTGCATCACCTATAACGTCAGGTAAGATTGCAATCAATTCCATATCTTTGTGTTCTCTCTTTGCAAAGGGATAAATTAGGTTACGGGTAAATGTTTCAGCATCCATGTAAGGTTGGACCAGCCAAGATGTCTGGGGATTGGTTATGTATTGGTTGTAAACGAGTTGAGAGATAGAATAATATGGGTTGTAGAAATCTTGCGATGCAAGGAGCGGAAAGTAGATAAATTCAATCCAAGTCGAATTGTTATAGACTTTAGCGCCTGTAGAAGGGTCTTCGACAGACCAAACGTGTTTACCCATGAGTGCACGATTTACATATCCTGATGCGTTCCAACCTTTAGGGTATGCGAGCGACCAAGCATTCTCTCTTTTTTCTATGTATATACTTTTGTCAAGTGCATTTTCGAACCTAAAAGAAGAAAGAATCTTTTCTACCAAACTCATCTTTTTTATATTGCTGATTGGGACTTGGAAACATGAAGCAATTGCTTTTCTTTTATCTAAAATTCTTAGATAAATCCCACCTCTAACTGGAACATTGTTTATAGAAAAGGTTTGGTAAATGGAAAATTGTTCGTCGTAATTTTCATTTTCTTTTTTAGGTGCAGCCCAAGCCTGAGTGCGTGGTTCGAAATTTGTAACCAATTTTATTAAAAACGCAGAAGCCTCGGATGCGTTCATGGGCGAGGGTAGAGTAAGTTGCCAGATGTGCACAGAAGTTTCTATGTTTGTTTCTTCGCATGCGATAACAGAGCCATCAAGAACAGCAGTTCTCCAACCTTTGGGAAGTAAAAAAGAGTAACCGTAAAAGGTATCTATTTTTCTCTCTGTCATATGCAAGTTATTTTCAAAATTATTTTGTGAATTTTCATCTGAATATGAATTATGTATGTTGTCCATATTTCCTTCGATTCATATAGCATAATTTAAGGATATAAGAATATCGTTAATAATATCGTTAGGAATCTTGATAGTTTATGGTATAAATATGGTAAATAAATGGTATTGAATCTAATAGAAACTAACCTATATTGTCAAATTGTTAAGGACGCGTTTAATTGCCTCCTCAACAAGCGCAGTGCCGAATTTTTCAAGTTCCTCAGCCTTCTTTTCAGTTGAGCCTTCGCACATTATCCTGAATAAAGGTTCTGTCCCAGATACACGAAGGAGCATCCAAGACCCATCATGGTATATTCGTTTTATTCCATCGACTGAAATTTCACGTTTAACCTCCCGTTTGTCCAATTCGTTGAGTAGTTTAGGAATAGACGACCAGACTTTACCTTTTATGGCATCAGGGCATTCAAGTTTGTTTTTCTTCTGATATACGGCAGGTAATTCAGATACAAGTTGTGCAAGTGTTTTATTTTGCCAAGCCATGATTTCTAGCATTTTCAGGGTGGCAAGGAGTCCATCACACCATCTTATAGGCGTGTGTTCTGCGAAATAATATTTACCTGATTCTTCGTATGCATAAATTGCTGAAAATTCTTTTAGTGCCCTTGCGGTATCGGGCTGACCAATCCTGCAATATTCGACTTTCACGCCATAATCATAAGCAACCTTTTCAATCAAACTTGAAGAATTTATGGGAACAACGATATATTTTCCTTTTGTTTCTTTGCCGTTCTGTTTCATTCTTGAAAGAAGTTCTTTTGCAAATATCGCACCTACTACATCTTCGTTTACCACTTTTCCTTCTTTCGTTATGAATAGGACTCTATCAGCGTCTATATCAGTTGCTGCGCCTAGGTCACATTCGAGTTTTTTGCAAGCCTCTGCAGTCTTGGTAAGCGTTGATGCTCTAGGTTCGGGCGTTCTACCTGGAATACCTGAGGGGACTGCGTTCATCTCGAACACATCGCAACCTACTTCGCGAAGAAGATTTGGCAGAGTCCCGCATGCAGTCCCGTTGCATGGGTCAACAAGAACACGAAAATTTTTAGATGAAATAAGTTTGGTGTCTACAAGAGAGATAACTTCTTTTTTGTATGTTTTCAATGGATTTACTGCTTTCGAAATCTTTCCGATTTTATCATGTGTTAACCTTTTAGGTGCATTTTGTGTTCCTTCGAGTGTGTCATAATAGATTCGTTCGACTTCTTCAGAATGTTCACCATAAATATAAGAGCCGTCGTTCAACATTACAATTACTCCGATTCTATCATGAGGAGTATGCGAGCCTGTAATCATGATTCCTCCGCTTGCATTTGACCTTGTGAGATAGGTTGCAAATGCAGGTGTGGGAAGAACGCCACAATCCTCAGCATCTATGCCTGATGCAGCCAAGCCTGAAAGGGCAGCATAGGATAGCATTTCTGCACCATTTCTTGTATCTCTACCTACGACAACCCTGCCAGAATTCTTAAGATAATGTCCAAATGCTTCTGCAATTCGAGAAGTCTTTTCAGGCGAAATTTCTATGTTTGTAATCCCTCTTACTCCCGCCGTGCCAAAAAGTTTTGGTCTTGACATAATAATCGTAGAGGTGATGTATTTGCAAAAAATAAGTGTATCTATGCTTCTATGCTTTCTCAATTATTCCTTCACTTTCTTGGATATAAGGCAGGAGGGTTTGGTTTATTTTTTATTTTAAAATATACTCCAAAATTACCAATTGACACATTTTATTACAAAAAAAGATATATCTACCAACTTCTTGTGAGATAAACGATGAAGAAAGGTAATCTATGGGAAGAGTATTGCAAACTTTTAGACATGGATTTTAAAAAAAGGCTGGATTTTTACGAAGATAAACTGAACGCTCACCTTTCAAAATGGAAAGAGACAAAGACAGCAAAATCGATATGCAAAGGGGAGTTTAAGAAACTCGAAGATGTCATGCCTACGAAATATGAAGATTATCCAATACTTTCAGAATTTGGAGAAAAAATGGATAAATTATACACTACAACAAAAAAACCTAAAGGTAAATCTTGGCTGGCTCATATTCATGAACTTGAGCAAGAGCCGAGCAAGATACTTGCAGGTTGGTTACCTGGCGAATATTATGGATGTGCGCGCACTTCAGGCACCTCTGGAAAGAGTAAGTGGACTGCATTTACAAAAGAATTTCTTGATAACTTCAGGCAGGATTCTATTGTAACTGCGATATTAACATCTAGTTACGAGTGGGGCTCTACAAAACTTGAGAGAGGGGATGTAACTTTGAACATGGGTATTCCAGTCCCCTATATTGGGGGATATTCTTGTAGAGCAACAAATGAGATATTCAGGCATTTTCCCACCATTGAAGTAACTGATGACATGCCAAGTATGAGGGATAAGATACGTTACATTCTTAAAGGGCTAAAGAATGGTCAGAAATTAGATGTTGCAGGTGGTATGGGTGCTACCTTTTACATGTTTGCGAAAGCGCTTACTGCTCCTGATGAGTTTTACAGAGACAATTACGAATGTGCAAACTTCGGCTTGGGTAAAATAATTCTTTACTTTTTATGGCGAAAGGCAAGGAGAGAGAAAAGAGAAGGGCTGAAAGCAAAAGATGTTCTGCCAGTTAAGGGCTTGGGGACTGGAGGTCTAGACGCGTTAATTTATGCAGATTTTCTTAAAGAAGAATTTGGCTGTGAGCCTTTGAATGTGTATGGGTCGACAGAGTTTGGAGTTATTATGCATGGTATGCCTGATAAAAGAATGGCGCTCATGCCGAATTTTAACACTACCTACATGGAGTTTATGGACGAAAATGGCGAGATAAAAAAGGTAGATGAGGTTAAGGTAGGAAAAGTGTATGAAATAATAGGTACACCATTTGGCAGTCCTTTTATAAGGTACCGGCTTGGAGACCTTGTGAAAGTAAGTGATAAGAGGGATGATGGCACGCCTATATTTTCATTTGAAAGCCGAAAAAGTAATATTCTTGACATACATAATTATTTTAGAATAACAGAATCTCTGGCATTCCAAATTATGGCGCATGCAGGACTGCGAAATTCAGAAAGATGGGCAATGACGAAGATTGTGCCAAAAGATAAGGTGCTTGTGCTGATGGAGAAAGATTGGGAATATTCTGAGAAAGAAGCAGAAAAAAGACTATTCGATGCGTTATATGCGCTATGTGAATATTTTAGAGATTATGTTCGCGATTACAATATCAAAGAGCCGCATTCTGTAATTGAAGTGAGGTATCTCAAGAAAGGTGCGTTTATGAGATATACAAACAAGATGATGCAAAGTGGTGCATCAGTAGGACAGTATAAAACTCCTAAGATAATACCTCCAAATCGAAGCAATATAATTGACCTACTAACAAAGTAATTATGTTTTTTCAGAAGATGATGCAGGGCTCTCTTTTTTTAACTCTTCGAATCTATCTTTTACAACTGCAAGAAAACCTATGCCTGTAAAAACAGCACCTATTGCAGTTGCACTGAAGCCTATAATGTAATCTGTGGTTGTGCTCATCAAAGGATAGATAAGTGCAATAATAGCATCCACTCCAAGCCCTATTTGTAGCAATTTTACACTTAAGGTAGGCATCTTCTTTTTAATCTCTGATACATGAAGAGCAGATATGAGCAAAGACATAGCCATAGCGAGAGTTGGAATAAGCCTTGCAAGAACGAGATTGCCATCACGGAATGAAGTTCCAGTTGCAAGTGCAAGGACCGCATAAATAGCAAGTAACTTATAACCTCTTTTCTTGAAATGGAATAGAGTAAGCATGACCAGCATCACGGAATATGAGAAGAATACCTTGACGACGAGAGCCAAGCCTTCTATAGGTGGATTAGTGCGTGCAATAGTTTGAAGTGAATAATATATGGAGGTCATGGATGCGTTAATCACAAGTATGGCAATTACCTCATACGATATTCTTAGATACATCTTCCGAATAAGGATTAACAGGCACGCGATGGAAGTAACGATTATCGATGTAAGAACCCATTGTAACATTCAGCATGTCATTTGTTTGATTGATATTAATATTTGTCATTTTAATTGATGACAAATTTACTCAACTATAAGGATTGCAATGTCGGCAACGTTAGTTCCAGTTGGACCTGTTATTAGCAATCCATTTGTCTTTGCAAAAAATTCGTTTGAATTGTTACTCTCAAGAAAATCCATTATTCTCAATCCTTTTTTACATGCGTATGATAAAACATCAGAGTCTGCAATTGCACCTGCAGCGTCCGAATTTCCATCGATACCATCAGTTCCCATAGATGCAAGTGTCCAATTTTGTTTTAAACCGATGAGCGCAGAAAGTGCAAGTTCTTGGTTCCTTCCCCCTCTACCGTTTCCTCGTAAAGTTACAGTAGTTTCGCCGCCCATGATTAGCATTGCAGGTTTCTTTATTTTTTTATTTTCAAGAAGTTGAGTGAGCAAAGGGAAAATTATCTTATGAGGTGCATCGCGTGCTTCTCCTTTAAGAATACGAGGGTATACGATTGTATTGTATCCCAATTTTTTAGCCATCTTCTCTGCGCCATTTAGCGCCTTCTCATTATTCCCTATTATGATGTTCCTAACGTTTCTAAAAAATGTGTCATCCGGCTTGGGCGTCTCTTTCTTCCCTTCGCGTAGTAGTTTTTGCACCCTAAGAGGAATTTTTTCCCAGAGTTGGTATTTATTTAATACAGAAATAGCCTCGCCAATTGTCGTTTTGTCAGGGACAGTTGGACCTGAAGCAATCATATCTGTCGGGTCTCCTATGACATCTGAGAGTATAAGAGATACAACTTTCGCACCTTTTGCAGCACGTGCAAGTTTACCCCCTTTTATCCTCGAAAGATGTTTTCTTACCGTGTTCATTTCCTTTATATCTGCGCCTGAGGCAAGGAGTAATTTCGTTACCTCGATTTTATCTTCGAGTGTTATCCCTTCCTCAGGTAAGGGAATAAGAGCAGACCCTCCACCTGAAATAAGACAGAGCACAAGAACATCTTCATTCGCCTCTTCTACGAGTTTCAACATTTCTCTTGCACCTTTTTCGCCCGAGGCATTCGGAAGCGGATGGCTCGCTTTGTTGCATATTACATTCCCTATCTTCTCTTCTTTAAGTGCATTTACTATACCAAATGCTTTCTCGCCGAAAATGTCTACAACTGCCCTAACCATTGCATTCGCGCCTTTCCCACCGCCTACAACTATCACTCTTTTTATTTTAGACAAATCGTAACTCTCTCCTGCTATCGACACTTTATCATCTGAGATAGAAACATAATCCAAAACCGATTTGTACGGCTCCACTGCATTAACTGCACTTTCCAATACCTCAAGGACTTTTTCTCTAATTTCTCTATTACTAACCGAAAGAAGTTCATCTCTATTCTTAAATATACTCTTTTTACTTGTTGTACTCATATCAGCACCAATCTAATATTATATAGCCTATTATCTAAAGAGAAGATATCTGAAAGAAGGTTATTAATTGTTTTTTATAGAATTTGCAGTATGCGTATCTGTATCTGTATATTTATCTATATATTCGTCTTCACGCATGCGTTCGCACGCACCTACAAATGCCCCGCATGTCGAAAATACAATATTGCATAAGATAATAAGTAAAATTAACCCCAAGCCGATGGGCTCATATTTGAAAAATGGACCGAAGATTGAGGATACTATTATGTATATTATCAAAATTATAAGAAGACTCCAAATTGCACCTGCCAACATGCCTAAAAGAATGGATTTTTTTTTACTGAGGTATTTTCCACCTCTATATCCTGCATAAAATGGCGCTACTGTAAAGAAAAGAATCGATACAAATGGTATGAGAATTAAAGGTATGGACAATGCAAGCACTCCGAGGATTGTCAAAAATCCCTTTATTGGTTTCTCCTTGCGTTCCATATTTTATTCCTATCCTACTTTTTCCTATTCTACTTTTGCATTTTAGCATCTGATATGTCTTTTTGCCCTCTTTCTTTCACTATCTTTTATGGAATCTACAGAATAACTAAACTCTTTGCAAGATAATAAATCTATTTGAAATGCCTGGTAATGTGTAATGCAGGGTATTATGGTAAGGTCAAAAACTGAAATCGATGCCTTAAATTTCGAATTAAAATTTCGAATTGAGTTCAATTAAAATAAAAGAAGGTAGAAGATAAATTATTTAATCTCTTTGGCGATACCTTAATGGAACAAGTATTTTGAAGTTCCAGGTGTGCTTTAAATGGCAGATTCGAAGTTTGAGAAATCTTTAGAATCGCTTACGTTAAAAGAAGCAATGGAAAGAAAATACGATGTGATAATAGTAGGCGCAGGACCTGCAGGGATGTTTGCCTCACATGAATGCGTTGAACATGGTCTAAAAGTGCTTGTAATCGATGCAGGCAAATCTATGCATACTCGTGCCTGTCCCATGAATAAAACAGCAACATGCACACATTGCGAACCTTGCAATATCATGGGCGGCGTAGGCGGTGCAGGCACTTATTCTGATGGCATACTGAATTTACGACCTGATGTAGGTGGAGACCTAGAATCGCAAACTGGTGATAGAGAATATGCCTGGAATCTTATCAGATATGTTGACGATTTGTTTGTATATTATGGCGCGCCGAAATCTCTTTACATTCCTAAAACAAAAGAAGTTGAGGAACTAAAAGTTGCAGCAGCCTCAGTCGATGCTAGGTTCATAGATATCGTGCAACGTCATATAGGTTCAGACAACGCACCTCGAGTAATACGCAATTTCGAAGATGACTTGAGGTTAAGAGGTGTCGATTTTTTACTAACAACTCGTGTTACTGACCTTATTATCGAAAATGGAAAATGTATTGGTGTCATTGCAAAAAGAGGTAATGAGGAAGGTAAATTATATTCTGAATATACGATACTTTCACCAGGCAGAGTAGGAGCTAATTTCGTCGATGAAATGGTTAAGAAATATGGCATAAAGGCAAAATACGGACCTATAGACATTGGCGTAAGAGTTGAAGTTCCTGCAATAGTCATGGACAAAGCAACTAAGATTAATAGAGACCCGAAGTTCCATATTCGAACTAAAAGATACGACGATTTTGTACGCACTTTTTGCACTAACGAAAGAGGTTTTGTAGTAAAGGAGGAATACGAAGGGTTCATTTGCACAAATGGGCATTCTATGACCTCTATCGAATCTGAGAATACGAATTTTGCTTTTTTAGTTAGAATAGAACTTACAGAACCTTTGGAAAATACGACTAAATACGGTCGGTCGGTTGCTAAACTTGCAACTACAATAGGCGGCGGAAAACCGATAGTTCAGCGGCTTGGAGATTTAAGAAGAGGTAGAAGGAGTACCGCCGCAAGACTTGAACGCAATCACGTGCGAAACACCCTTACCGAAGTTACGCCAGGCGATATTTCTATGGCTCTACCTCATAGAATTGTAATGAACATAATCGAAGGCTTGGAAAAGTTGAACGAAATCATACCTGGCGTGGCTTCAGATTCTACACTCCTTTATGCGCCTGAAATAAAGTTCTATGCAATGCATCTTGCAGTAGATAGGAATTTCCAAACCAGCATTCCAAAACTCTTTGCTGCAGGAGATGGCGCAGGATTATCAAGAGATATCGTAAAGGCTGCTGCTACTGGAATCCTTGCTGCACGTGGTATTATGAATGTCAAAGGAATAAAGCCCAAGGTAATACCAAACAAAGGTAACATCTGGACTGAAGAAAAAATCCATGTGTAAATGGAAAATGCGCATATGAAAAATCTCCTTCTGAACTATTTGATGGGAAGTATTAAGAACAAGTGCTCGATATCTACCTTGGTGCGTATGAAAAAAAGTAATCTTAAAAAAGAAAAACTTAAAGAAGAAAAGGGAAAAACAAGGATAGTCAAGGAAACAAGAATTGAGAATACAGAACCAGAAGAAAAAAGGCTCGTTATGCTCCTTGCAGATTCTGAATTAGAATTAGTACCTGAATCAATCTCAGGACACCCTGCAATAAAATCAAGCCAAGAGAAAAGAGGTAAACCATGGAACAAAATGCTACTCGATGCCTCACTTCATCATTCTGCAATGCAAAAATTAAAAGACGGTTATAGACGAGGAAGACCTGACATTGCACATTTCTTTTCCCTTCTATGCCTCGATTCTATACTTAATATAGAATCAAAACTTGAAACAATAATACATACAAGAAACGACGATGTTATCTATCTAAATCCAAAAACAAATCTTCCTAAAAATTATAACAGGTTCGTGGGTCTAATAGAATCCCTTTACGAACGAAATGTAGTTCCAAACGAGGAAAATCCACTATTACAAATTAGACATAATTTGCCACTTGCACAAGTCCTTAACAACATAAATCCTGATTTAACTATAGCATTCTCGCCTGATGGTGAAAAAGTTAGTTCTATACCTCATTTTTTTAAAGAAATAAAAGAGAAAAAGATAGCATGTATAATAGGCGGATTCCCTGATGGAGATTTCACGTCGCCTGTTTATGAACTTGCTGACGAAGTAGTGTCTATATTCGATTCTGAGTTAAAGGTATGGACAGTAACAAGCGAACTACTTGCAGGTTTCAGAGCCTCCATGTTGCTTTAATCTAGATGCTCTTTAATCTATGATGCTTTTATCATTTTTGTGCTCTAAATCGTTTAGATTAATCGTTTAGTCCATTCTTCGCAAAGCCTGTGATGGAGGCATGCGTGAGGCTTTATACGCAGGGACTATGGTGCATGCTAAAGACGCTATGTAGGTTATGCCGATTATATAAAAGATGTCCAGCCAGGGTATTTTGAACTGTATCGTGGGGTCATCTACATTCACTTCGAAAATCTCCCAAGAAACTGTAACTCCGACTATTATTCCAACAATCGCGCCCAAGGTTGCTACTATCAAGATTTCCACAATTAGTGCATTTAATATCATCCCTCTTTTGAAACCAATCGCACGCATGATACCAATCTCATTCTTTCTCTCAATTATCGCACGCAGAGTAATAACGCCCAAGCCAGTTATTCCAACTATCAGACCCATTCCAAGAAAGACTTTGAACAAAAGAAACATAGAGTTTAACATCTGAAGCGTTTGCTCAACCTGTGCTCTTAAATCAATCGTATCCAAGCCGGCTTTCCGATAGTCCTTTTCGAGCGCACGAGCAACCGATGAGATAGATTTACCTTCTTTTACCTTGAACATAAAGTAATTATTTCCATAAGCAAGCGGATTCATAGCATATAGTATCTTAACTAAACTTTTATTCATCATAAGACCCGTAAGAAAACTTTCGTCTAAAGTGCCAACTATACGGAATTCTCTCATGCCTAATGAGGTGTTTAGCGTTACTTTATCTCCTATTTTAAGAGGCGTGCCTATGCTACCATACCCGCCTGTTGCTCGTGTTAGAAAATTAGAATCGACAACTACATCAGTTGAATTTGGTGCGAATACAAGTTCCCAAATCTGGTCATCTGTATAATTCTTCAATTTCTTGTCAAATTTGTAAGTCGTATTCGTAGCAAATTTATAGTCTACACCAATAACTGCACTTGTAAACCTCTTTAAAGTCCCCGAATTATTCGCATACATGGGCTGTTGCAAATAGCACATCTGTTGAAAGTCTTCTATGTCATTCTTTAGCGTTTCAGAATGTATGTATGTAATATTCCCAGTTACATCGATGACCATGGCATTCTCCAAATCGTTTATGGGCATTGTTGAATATGCAAAAATATCCGCCCCGCCACCCTCCTTTTCTACCATGTCATCGACATCTAAATTGAAAATCGTAGAAAATACAGAAAGCATAACGACTGTGTAAATCACAAGTGCAAACATAGAGATAGTCATGCCCGTTCTGAACTTCTTGTTCAAGGGATGTGCAGTTGATGCTTTTACTATAGGACGTAATCTTGGAAACTTGCCTAGCGTAGCGTTAACAGATGCAACAACAAGTTCTGAATTATACATTATCACGAGCACAAACCCAAGAACGAGCATAACGCCCGCAGCAACGAACAACCGTTCTCCATTTTCTTTTACTTCGTCGAAAAATGATAGTAGAGAATATAATACATATATGATGACACCCAAGCCACCTATTGTATATGCTCTCTCAGATGACAAAACACGCCTTAATACCAATGAGGCACATACAATCATCACACAGGGCGCAATCAATCGAACTGTATAATCACTCCACATCGCTGATAAAAGTAAAATCATACTTAAAATCCCAAAAATCCCTAACGCAACTGTCTTCATACCTACAGTCCTTATTATAGGTTCTTCTATGTCCCTTATTGCTCTTATTATGTTTATCTTAGATATTCTGAACGAGGATACAAATATCGTGCCAAAGGTAATAAGCACGCCAATACAGAATGCCTGGACTAAACTCATGTTATCGAAAGTAAATGGAATACCTTCGAAATCACCTATCTTAAATATGTTGTTTACATAACTTATCATAGAATATGCAAATAAAAGACCTACAAGAGCACCAATTAATGCAGATATCACTGCATAAACCGCACCTTCGAATAAGAACATCATCATAATATGTTTCCTCTTCATACCCACTGCTCTTGCCATACCAAGTTCGGATTTTCTTTCTTCTGCAAGCATTACAAAAATGTTCACTATAAGTATTATGCCTGCAACTATCGAGAATGAACTAAACAAAGTAAGGAACCTGCCAATCATATCTCCAACTTCATCCGCAAGGTCAAGATACCTTTTCTTAACGAGATCTACTTTGAGCCTTGCAACAGCAGGGTCATCTATCCCTTTTAGAGCCTCATGCACCGTTTCATTAACCTTGTTTGTTAACTTTACACCATTATACATATCCCCTTTGTTTGAAATTTTTATTAAATTTATCTTGCCTTTGACGCCAAACATCTCCTGCGCAACATCAAGACGCAAAAAGATAGATGAACCAGTACCTGCTTTCCCGCCTTTCTCTGCAATATATTTTACCTTAAACTCTTTTGTCATTGGAAGCATAGAGGTCAGATTCGTAGTAACGTTGGTTATCACCATACGCATATACCTTACAAAAATAGTCTGACCTGGTTTTACGGCAAGTTTCTTTGCTGCTTGACTACTTACCACAACATCACTTTTCTCAAGGTCCAAGCCCTCCTTTTCCCCAGACGAAGTAATAAATTTCCCGAATGGCTTATCTCTCAAGGGGTCTATTGCTTTCAAGGTTATTGCAGGTTCGAATTGACCGCTTTCGTTAGATTCCACAGAAACTACGGATTGTATCATTGGCGAAATCCCATCTACAAGAGAATCTAACCCCTGGTATTCATCCAACTTTATCGATATGCTTTCATTGAAATATTCGTTCTGGTCCAGGTATATCATTTCGTCGGTCTCGCCTAGATTATCATATGTCTCTTTCACAATTAGATACCCAATAGAATCCCCAGTTACAAAAGAACCTGAAATTATGGCTGTGCCAATCAGCAATCCTGCAATGACAAGAACAGAATGTGCCCTATGTCTTAGAAAATTTCTAAATCCCATTTTGAATATTACCGGCTTGGAAACTCCCAATATAGTTATTATTGCGAGAACTATCGCAGTTGCAAAAATCAGAGTGGTAACATCGTCAGGCAATCTTCACACCTCACTTCTTGCCTGCCGATTTTGCATTCTCTTTACTCTCTTTTTCTTTTGTTTCCTTTTCTTCTTTTTTTACTTCTTTTTTATTTTCATTTACTTTACTACCTGACACTTTACCATCTGATGAGATACCATCCATCTTTGCACTTTCGTTTTTCAGGTTTTTATCTGAAATTTTATTTGTCTCAGAAACTTCGTTTTCTTTTTCTGCATTCTTGAGGTTAGTGTCTGAGATTATCCTACCGTTCTGCATTTTTATCAATCTAGTCGAATATTTTGCAATCGTGGCATCATGCGAAACGCATATTATTGTAACTTTCTTATTCACGTTCAAATCATGCAAAAGTTGCATTATCTCTTTTGAATTTTCAGAATCGAGATTTCCCGTAGGCTCGTCAGCCCAGATAATCGCAGGGTCGTTTACAAGCGACCTCGCAATTGTTACTCTCTGCTGTTGACCGCCTGAAAGTTCTGCAGGTTTATAATTTGCCCATTCTGCAAGCCCAACCTGTTCCATTATCTTTAGGGCTCTATCTCTTGATTCTTTCGGTGGTACACCAGAAACAAGCAACGGAAGTTCCACATTTTCAACTGCTGTTAACACAGGGAGCAGATTGAAAAATTGGAATACAAACCCCATCCTCTTTGCTCTATGTTCAGTCTTTGCATCGTCGCTCATAGATTCTAAAGCAACACCTTCAACCATGACAGTGCCAGAATCATAATCGTCCAAGCCTGATAGACAATTTAACAAAGTTGTTTTTCCGCATCCTGAGGGTCCCATTACGGCAACCATCTCGCCTTTTTTTACAGTCATATTGATGTTCTTCAAAGCCTCAACTTTGATGACCCCATTATCGTAAGTCTTGCATATATTCCTTGCTTCTATTGCTATATCATTTGTCATCTTAACCCCCCAGAACAAAGGCACATTATACAGATTATTATATATTTTTCTTTTGGTAAATCTGGGTCTGGATAAAGCACAGAAAATATTTCGCAGATAGAGGATAAAGGATAGAATAGAGAGTTAACAGAGACACAGAACAGATGGATATGCAAGGATGTGGTAGATGAAGGGGAGTATGATAAATTGTGGATCTCGAGACATTACGAAGTAAGCGTAAGGAGAGTAGAACAATGGGTGAAGATATACATGGCTGTGGAGGAATATCCTAAGTTAAAAAAATAATAGAAG
>Ga0078972_1004610_pt1 | contig 37106 bp, 30 predicted proteins | sample YelNatPaOPGAMG01_FD_67568 | JGI IMG/M metagenome (GOLD analysis project Ga0078972, IMG submission 67568) | Hot spring thermophilic microbial communities from Obsidian Pool, Yellowstone National Park, USA - OP-RAMG-01 (SPADES assembly) (version 2) | ecosystem: Environmental > Aquatic > Thermal...
ACTTCTTTATCTCAATTGGCTTGTTATATGCCTCCCTCAATTGCCTCGCTACATCCTTGATATCTTCCATAATCCCCCCTTTGTTTCTTCATATTATACCCTATTAGGGTATATTGTCAAGTCCTCCTACCCCAGTAATTACAAATATCTTCAAATATGCATTATTGTATTCCCTGAATATTTAAGAAGTTTGGGTTGAAAAAGGGGGAATTGAAAGGGGGATTTAGGATGGGATGCAAGGGGAGGTTCAAAAAGGGGACTGAAAGGGGGATTACCGAAAAGGAAAAAATGAATCGTGCCCGGAGTGGGCAAGGTGCACTGTGGGGGCGGGAACGGGGTAATTGGGATCAATGAAATATATGGTTAATCAATTTTTTGCAAAATTTTTTAAGTAATCAATTTTTTCCCATTTATTCTCAAATGTCCATAAAGGAAAAATTGAATTATTCTGATATAACGGTTCATCAAGCGGAAGAAAAGGATAAAGTTTTTTTGAAATTTCAAAGTCAATTGTGCCAGGAATAGGGCTGTATTCAGCAATCTTTATTGAACATGGGAATTGTTTAAGAAATTTCACTGTTTCCATTACCTGATTGAAGTCCTGTCCAGGAAGTCCTGCAAGAATATAAGCGCCAATGTTATCTTTTGTAAAACCAGCATCAACAAGATTTTTTATTGCTGATTCAAACTCAGAGATATTGAGTTTAAAACTTGATTCTTTCATCCTTTTTTCATCAATTGTCTCTACTGATAGACGAAGGGTTTTGAAACCTGCATGTTTTAAAAAACTGGCAAGTTCTCTGTCAATAAATTTTGGATGAATACCATTTGGAGTATGAAAATTCAATGTTCCCCAGGTATTTATGATTTTTTCTATAATTTTCTCAAGGTGGTCTTTGAATTTACACAAAAGAGCATCATCATAAAATGCAATATCTTTCACATTGTATTTCATCAGATTTTTACTTATTTCCTCAACAACATCAGAAATATTCCTTAAAACATACTCAGGATAAATTTTTTTTATTCCACAGTAATAGCACGAAAATGGACATCCGAAACTTGTTCTAACAACAAGATATGAAAGTTTTTGATAAACATCCCAGTATGGAAAGAGACGATCAAAATATTTCAAATGAAAATCAGTGGAACTATTAAAAACAGAGACAAAATCCTTGATGTTACTTCCCTGGAAAACAATATCCACGCCGAGATTTTTTGCATGTTCAGGACAGAAACTTGGGTATATTCCACCAGCGATAATTTTTGCATCTGTAAATTTTCTGATTGTTTTGATTACTTCTTCAACTCCTTTGTACCAGTAAGTCATTCCACAGGTAATAAGAACAATGTCAATTTTCCTGATTTTCTCAAGATACTCAACAAATACTTCGTCTGGCAGTCCAAATCTTTTATATTTCCTTGGTACATCCTTATAAATTTCTGGTTTCTCAACAACCTGTGAGTAATATTGACCACAACCAAACTTTTTATTTTTGCCCTGATAATATTGATTGTGTCTATTCATAAAATCAAAATAAAAAACTTCCCACTGATTTTTTATAAACATATCAACAATGAAGAGAAAACCATATGGCTTGCTCCATAAATCAAATGCAGAAAAATCATAAACAGGTGGATTAACAAACAAAACAGAATTTTTCATACCGGTCATTCAACTTTTTTTACACGAGGATATCATTATGTTTTTAGCGAAAATTTCATTCACTTTCCAGCAAGGATTTTTTAATTTCTTTATTCTTGTTCTTTATCGTTTTTGCTTTTCTTGCTTGAGGTACAGGTGCAATTCCGATATCCTGGAAAATATGAAAGTATGCCTCAAGATTATCCCTGTCAGAAAAATCAGGTGGCTTTATATTTCTATCAATGAATTCAGGACTATGGGTTGTCCTGTGATAAATCAGTCGAATCCTTTTAGGAAGATTTCCACCATCGAGTAGTCTGTGAACAAATATATTTGGTTTCCAGCCAAGTAATTCTGTTACAGACTTCAAATGGATTTTTTCTTTCGGCAATATTATTCCTTTTTGCCAAGGACTTCCTCTGCAACCTTTGCCATGTCAGCAGAAAGTAGTAGCCCTGTTTTCCACGCATTTCTAACAATCTCTCTTGATGTGCTTAACCATTCCTGATTCCATTCCCTTAAATCCAGACCTGAAAGCAGTTCGCCGCTTTCTCCCTTTTTTGTTGAACCCACAAAATTATCTGACCTTGTTGCGCTAATTAACTCAAGAAGCCCCTTTAATCCTTCAAGAAGAAAATATCTGACACTTTCATGCTTTCTTGCTTCTTCCCTTATATCAGCCATTTTTTCCTCCTGGTAAGATTTTCAATGGCTACTAATTTTATTCCCACAATAAAATAGTATACGGCAAAATTTAAAAAAATCAATCTTACACATTTAAGAAATTTAGTTTTACGTTCGCAACGATTAATTCGTGGCGAAACCCTGAACCTTTGTGCTTTCTTCTGCAATCCCTTTTCATTTACCTATTTCTTAAAGGGAAATTATGGGGAGATGTCTTAAGGATGGGACATAAGAACCTTTTCAAGAGGGTGAGGAAAAATTTCTTTCGTAATTATCCAGATGGGAACAATTATTTTAATGGCATTGAAATAACCTGCCAGTTATCTGTGCGAAATGGAGAAGCAGGAAGCCCTTCTTTATTGTACAGATTACATACAGGATTTCCTGCCCAGGCATATCTTACTGCTACAGGTTTTTCTATTTCATCACTCCAGACAACAACTGTATCATTTTCAATCTTTGCCTGTGCCTTGACAAATTTTTGGTCTTCCCCTGCAATAACAAAACCCATCAACCGGTCAGAATCCTTTGCAATAAGTCCACTGCCAGTATGATTGAATTTGATTCTGATTTTGTTCCCTTCTATTTTCATTCCCGAATACACTGGTCCTGAATAAACAATCTTTTTTCCATAAACAGTTGCCAGTGCTGCGAGCGCAAGACGCTTTCCAACTTCCTGTTTATTTAAAGGGTGAATGTTATTTGCCTCTCCAATATCAATGGTAACAGCCATGGCTGTTTTTGGTTTATTAAGATTTACCAGTTGCGACTCTCTCAGTACTGCCCAGGTATTATCTTCGTATGTCTCGCAAACTTTACCGATGTTCGGCAATTGTACAAAAATAAATGGAACTTCCTGTTTCCAGAAATTTCTCCAGTCATCTATAAGTGCAGAAAGAAGTGTTCTATAAAGGTATGCATTACTTCTTGTATTTGATTCTCCCTGATACCATAAAATTCCTTTAATCGGAAATCCCTGTAAAGGAGCAACCATACCATTGAAAAGGGCACTGTAAGCATTTGCATTAATTGGGGATTTTGGTGGCTGTGGTTTTTCAGGCAGTGGTGTACCATCTTTTTTTGCTTTTTCACATGCATCCTGCCATTCCTTGATTTTATTGTTATATTGCTCCATAGCAACCTTATAATCCTGAATGTTTTTGTCCTGAATTTCAAGAAATTTTTTCATTTCAGGAATTTTTTCAAGCGATTGCCTGCTCATCCATGCTTCGATTCTTGTCCCACCCACTGAGCAATTAATAATTCCAATCGCGACTCCAATTTCGGGTTGAATGTTTTTTGCAAAGAAGTATGCTGTTGCTGAAAATGAACCTACTGTTGAACTGTTACAAACCTTCCAGGTGCCCTGTAATTCATTTTTTGGATTTTCTGAAGGAATACCAGGTATTTTAAATTCTCTAATCATTGGATTTGATGCTTGTTTTATTTCTTCCTGTGCATTGGCACTTCCTGCAACATACATTGCCATATTGGATTGTCCTGAACAGAACCATACATCACCAAAATAAATATCACTCACTGTTATGGTATTTTTCCCGCTGACAACCATTTCATAAGGTCCACCTGCTTTATGTTCAGGAAGAAAAATTTTCCAGTTGCCATTTTCATCAGCAGTTGTAGAGATGTTTATATCACCAATAGTCAGTATGATTTTTTCACCAGGTCCTGCGGTTCCCCATACAGGAATTCTTGCCTCTCGTTGTAACACTGCACCATTGCTGAATATTGGTGCTAAGGATACATCAGCGCTACAAAGATTTAACATGCCTGATAATATTAAAGTCAGAATTATCAAAGATTTCCTTCCCATAACTCCCTCCTTGTTTTTTACCCCCTTATCCGGCCCGCTGTGGCCGAAGGCACTCAAAAAATCCACCCGAACCCTCCTGAATTCCCTTCTATTCCCTCTTTTGAACCTCCCCTTACATCCCCTCCTTTCAGGAGTAGAAGGAGGGGATGTGGACCCCTTTTATAAATCCTCTCTCTATTCTTCCCCCTTTTTGTAAAGGGGGATTGAGGGGGATTTTAACCTCTCCTTCATTTCACCCTATGAAGAATGTAGCATTAAGTAGTTTATTTCAAGATGTTGCTGAAGTCAAGATGTTTTTCTTTTTTTGAAATAAGTGCTAAGATATTACCAGAGAAAAATCAAAATATGGTGATCTAATGTTTTCTTTACCATGGAGACGATATGAGAAAAATTACTGTATTTTCGATGCTTTTTCTAATTGCAGGATTTTGTTTTGCTCAGGAAAATGAGATTCAGTCGATTTCTTTACCAAACCCACAAATGAAAGGCGGTAAGCCATTGATGGAGGCATTGAGTGCGAGAAAATCAATGAGGGAATTTGGTTCTCAGGAATTGTCTTTACAGACACTATCAAATTTACTCTGGGCTGCCTTTGGCATCAATAGACCTGAATCAGGAAAAAGAACAGCGCCATCTGTTTCTAACTGGCAGGAAATTGATATTTATGTTGCAACATCAAAGGGTGTTTATGTTTATGATGCGAAAAATAGTGTTTTGAAACCTGTTGTTGGAGGTGATTTGAGAGCAAATTTTGGAAGACAGGCATTTGTTAAGACAGCTCCAGTTGTCCTTGCTTATATTGCTGATTATTCAAAAATGGGCAGGGCATCGCAGACAGATAAGGATTTTTATTCAGCGACTGATACAGGTTTCATCAGCCAGAATGTGTATCTATTTTGTGCATCTGAAGGATTAAATACAGTTGTTCTGGGAATTGTTGATAAACAAGGGCTTGCTCAATCATTGAATTTGAGACCTGAACAAAAAATTATTCTGACTCAACCTGTGGGTTATCCTAAAACCCGGTGAGGTCTTGACATTTTAAGCAGTTTGGCTAATATGTTATTTGTATGAAGAAATTTTTTATAGTACTGTGCCTTTGTGGATTACTTGGGGTTTCTGGAATCTACCAGAATCACAACCATTTTTGTTTGATAAACAAACTCAATACCAGTTGTTCAATCTGCACAAATTTACTTGGTTCATTTACCTCATTTTCTTTTCATCTCTTTTTCTTTTGTGCTTTTTTTCTGTTTGTTTCCTATCTCTTTTTTGTTTTCTTTTTTCCTTTCTTCTGCCATTTTTCAAAGACAAATTTAAATCGTGGTCCTCCCTGCTAAAATTTTCATAACGTTTTTCATTTAGGATCTGAAAAATTCTGGAAAACTTGCTCTTTGAAAATTTCTTTGCAATTTTACAGGGAGACGTTATGAGACCAATGAAATTTCTTATTTTCTCTTTCTTGATATTTTTCTACAATGGATTCTGCCAGGATATCAATGAGAAAATAAAAGTTCTTGAGGAAACATTGAAAAAACAGCAGGAAATAATTCAAAATCAACAGAAAATAATTGAGCAATTGCAGGAACAATTAAATCAAATCAAACAGGAAATTGGTACACAGGCACCAAAGGCAGAAGAAAAAACTTTTTCTGGTTCATTGTTTGGTGCAGCAAATGCGTATAATCCCAATATTTCATTGATTCTTAATACTTTCGGTTATACTTCAAGTTTAAAGGAAAAAAAGCTTAAAGAATGGAGTATTCCTGGATTTATTTCAGAAGGGCTTGAGTATAAAAAGGGTATGAATCTTGAAGCAGCAGAACTGTATCTATTTGCTCCAGTGGACCCGTTTTTTAATCTTTATGCCACAATACCTGTAAACGAGGAAGATGTTGAACTTGAGGAAGCATATCTTGTAACAACAAATCTTCCAGCAGGCATTCAGGCAAAAATTGGTAAATTCAAAAGTGGATTTGGGCGACTTAATAGTCAGCATTCCCATACATGGAGTTTTGTTGATGCACCACTTGTTTACAGGGCTTTTGTTGGTGGAGAAGGTATTAATGAAAAAGGAGTTCAGTTAACCCTTCTTCCTTCCTTACCATTTTACACGCAAATTGGTTTTGAGGCACTTCAGGGAGAAAATGAAATCCTTTTTGGAAAAGACGCAACAAGTGGATTGCATGCATTTGGCGCATTTGTAAAAACATCATTTGATATCGGTGATTCTGGATCAATTCTTCTTGGACCATCAATAATTGCAGGAAAAACAAAAACTGATTCTATTGAAGAAGACCATCAGTTTACAGGAGATTCAACACTCTGTGGATTTGAATTCACATATAAATGGAAGCCATCAAGATGGAAAAGTTTTACTTTCCAGAGTGAATATCTCTGGAGGCATCAGAAAGGTATTCTTACTGACCTCAGTACTTCCACAGACCATAGTTTGAAAAGGACACAGGATGGCTTATATCTCCAGTCAGTTTATCAATGGGGTAGATGGGGTTTGGGATGTAGATATGATCTTCTTGAGCCATTCAGTGATACATATCGTCTTGATGGTTCAAGCCAGTCATTCGGAGACAAGCCATGGAGAGCATCAGCAATGGTAGAATTCAATCCAAGTGAATTTTCCAAAATCCGTCTTCAATATAATTACGATAAAAGTGCAGGAAATGGAAAAACAAACAATGAATTCTTTTTACAGTTCATTGGAGGGGTAGGAGCACATGCTGCTCATAGTTTTTAAAAATTTTCTCCTCAATCCCCCTTATCCCCCTTTGAAAAAGGGGAATGGAAGGGGGATTTATAAAAAGGGAAAAAAAAGGGGATTTAGGAGGAGAAAAAGAGGGTAAGGTAAGGAGCAACACAATGTATAAAAGGAATGAAGAGAAAAAACGTGGCGGACTTATTAACAAAGGAGTCAAAATGAATGGGAAATTATTAAAGTTTTTTATTGCAGGATTTTTTATTCTTTCAACAAGTGTGTTTGCCGAGATTAAGGTGGTTGCAACACTTCCCTGGATTGGTGATATCGCAAAGCAAATTGGAAAAGAAAAGGTATCTGTGACAGTTCTGGTGAAAACAAGTCAGGATCCTCATTATGTTGAGGCAAAACCAAGTTTGATCATTGCAGCAAGAAAGGCAGATATTTTGATGTACAATGGACTTGACCTTGAAATTGGTTATCTTCCTGTGATTATTGAATCATCAAAAAATCCCAATATCCAGCCAGGAAAAATTGGAAATTTTGATTGTTCACAATTTGTTACTCCGATTGAAAAACCATCGTCTGTTGATAGGAGTATGGGAGATGTGCATCCTTTAGGAAATCCGCATTATCATTTTTCACCCTCAAACATTTTGAAGGTTGCACAGGGAATGGCTGAAACACTTGGAAAAATTGACCCATCAAACGAAAGTTATTATAAAAAGAATTACCAGGAATTTTATGAAAAATGGCAGGAAAAAACAAAGAAATGGAAATCAGCAAATCTTGCAGGTAAAAAATTTGTTGCCTACCATAGTTTGTTTTCATATCTTGCAAAGGAATTCAATTTTCAGATTGTTGGTTGTATTGAGGCAAAACCAGGAATTCCACCATCAAGTGCTGAAATGCAAAAAATTATTGAAACAATCAACAGAACAAAACCCAATGCAATTCTTGTCAATGTCTACAGCCCAAAAAGGGCGGTTGATTTTGTTGCAGGCAAGACAGGAGTAAAAACAATTCTTGTTCCTCATGATGTTGGTTCTGTTGCTGGAACAGATGACTGGTTTTCATTTATGGACAGAGTAATTTCACTTCTCTCGGAGGCATAAAATGGAAAATCTATCATTTTTAATGGTGCCTTTTATTGGGTGTGTTCTTTTGATTTTGCTCCATACATATTTTGGTGTTCATGTTCTTGAAAGGGGTATTATTTTTGTTGATTTGACCCTTGCCCAGTTTATTTCGGTTGGAGCAGCAACTGCGATTTTTCTCGGCAATGAAGCCAGTCAATCAATTTATGCCCTTGTTTTTGCTGTCATTGGTGCATTGATTCTTGCGTTCTCAAAAAGAATTTCAAAATTTGTGTATATTGAAGCATTCATTGGTGTTCTATACATTTTTTCATTTGCTACCAGCATTTTAATTCTTGATAGAACACCACATGGGCTTGAAGAACTGAAAAACATTCTCAATGGAAATATTCTGTGGATTACAGGGAAAGACCTGATTACTATGTTTACTCTGTATACAATCATAGGTGTATTTCAGTTTGTTTACAGGAAGAAATTTATGGCTTTATCTCAGGGGGAACATAGTTCTTTTATCTGGGAATTTCTATTCTTTTTAAGTTTTGCCGTGATGCTGGTAAATTCAATAAAAATTGCAGGAATTTTGCAGGTGTTTTCCTTTTTGATTATTCCTGCTCTTATTGGAAAAATTACAACAAAAAATCCTGTTCAGATTTTATTAAGGGGATGGCTTGTGGGCATCATTGCAAGTATTGCAGGGATGATTGTCTCATATAAATTTGATATTTCAACATCATCATTGATTGTTGCCTTTTTAAGTATCATTTTCTTTATCATTCTCGGCATTAGGATGAAACAAAAATATGTTTGTAATCAGTAAAAAATAAGGGGGGTAGGAGGTTTTTGTACACGAGTTTATGCCCCAAAAGGTGGGAATTCCACAGTTTTTTGCGCTTTTAGGGAGTACACACGGAAAGATAACTCAGATTAGGCAGATTCCGTCTGCTCCCGCGCCATCAACTGTTTTAATATTTAACCTGAGAGTCGTTTTGACTTTTGTGCAAACCTTCACTTTGTTCTTTTAAAAATTCCTCTAATAACAGGGCGCTACAACATATTTCATCTTCTTTAAATCTCTCGAGTGTTGACCTCATTTCTCCGCCTAACCAAGCGACACCGTCGATAATAGCAATCTTTATGACATTCGAAGGACACTGGATTTCTCTCACCAAACTTACCGCTTCTTTAAACTGATTGTCCTGTGAACCGCCAAAATCTGTTATAAACTTGGCTGTCCCGATAATATATTTTTTGTTATGAATTCTTAATACAAAATCTAATCCCTTACTCCATTCTCTAAATTTACATTTTAATTCCGTCTTGGCATATTCTTTCAGAAATTTATCTCCTCTATTTAGAAAAACTATTTTATCTTTGGTCTTTTCGAACTCATCGATATCTAAAAAGTCAAAATGAGTTCTTAGCCACATTTTAAACATTGGACCTATTCTTCTACTAGCTTTTTTAGGAGATTCTAGTTTTTCTTTCAATTCATCATAATTCATTTCGAACAACTTATCGCAAATTTTCTTGATAGTCATAGGATTTTTATCGATAGCGTCTTCGTAGTGGGTTAAAAAACTTATATAAGGATTTTCTATTGGGAATTTAAATCCGCGTTTTTTTAATCGTATTAGCTCTCGTACCAATTCTATACAATCTCTTTTTTGAAACAACCGTTTTAAGGATGGCGACTCTTTTTCGATGAATTTCCCTCTACCAATTTCGTCAGGTGGGTATATCCTCAACAACCTATCCAAATAGAATTCGCTTCTTGCTAAATTTACACTTTTCTGAATCCACTTATTCATACGCACGTTTTAAGTCTTAAAAAATCGTTGGTTGTTTTTCTCTTTTTTTATCTACACTTAGTAGAACATCTTTAATTCCTTCTATGTTTTTCTGTTCTATCAAAATTTTTAATACTTTTTTTTGCTCTTTTGGGATTAAGTGAACTGGAAAGGTTTCTAATAATTTTTTCGTTTGGGACAGACCTAAGTATTTACGGATATAATCCGAGTTAGAGTATTTAAATGTGGTCAAGAACTCGCTATCAGTAATATCTCTGAAATACTCTAACATGAGATTAAAATAATTCTTCAATAAAATTAAATCCTCTTCCGGAAGATCTGGAGTTATAAAGATTTGAATAGGATGGGTGCGGTATTTTTCTTTTGTTACTACTATGCCATCTACCCCAAAAGTCTCTTTCACATTGTAAATTCCGACCCTCCCGTTCCATCCCCCTGTATCCAATGTCCTCACAAATAAAGGATTATTATTCAATTTGTTATACAGTTTTTCGTTAACCCGATAGGTGTGGAACCTAAAATAACCGTTGGAAAAATCATTTACATCCAGAAGTTTAACTTCTTTCTGTCCTTTGTTTTTTACAACTTCATCCAATGTTAAATAAAACTTAATCTTCAACGGAATGGGTGCTTTGAAATACGAAATATACTCATCAAATTCCCCACCGGCTCTGTAGAAATTTTTTGGGGATAAATTATATTCCCTTTCTGTGATTTTACTATTGATTTTTGAAGCCTTAAAAATGATGGGTTCTTGCGAAGGTTGCGTTTTTTTCTCGAAGAAACATATGCAGACGTTAGTGCCCGTGAATTCAAAAATTTTTCTTTCAAAAATAATCGCCTTTTTGATATTATAAAATGGTAAAAAATCTTTTCTAATTTTGTTAGAGACCGAAAATCCGAATAAAAAATTAGTAGGGATTATGTAAATCAATTTTTGCAAGCCATGCCTCAGGTCATTCATGAGGGCTATTTGATATAAATCTTGATATCCTTCATTTTGTCCGGTGAAGTACCTTAAATTTCTTTCTGAATTTTTAACTATGTATCCGATATAGAGATAGGGTGGATTGGTTATGTGATACGGGGGTAATTTGAAGGATTTTATGTCTGGATAGTTTTGCAGTGTATCCCTTTGTCTTATATTATTTCTTGCTATCGTATCGGGAATTCCATAGATTTTTGCGTTTTCGATTGATTTCTCCACCATCTCTTTTTGAATGTCAAAGAGAAAGATGTGATTTTTAAAGAAGTCTATCCTTTTACCCTCAGGTATAGCCTCTAATATCGGTAAGATAAGATTACCTTCACCACAAAATAAATCCACCCAGGTATATTTATAAAGAATGCTTTCGATTTCTGGAAAGACAAATTTTTTAAAAATATCTATTGAAGTTAAATGGGCACCGAATTCCCTTCTTTTTTTCTCAGTAGGAAAATATTCTGTTATACCCAAATCTCTAACATAGCCCGTCTTGCTTATCGTTGAGATGTTGACCTTTTTCTTTTTTGTTTGTTGCTTATTTTTCCTCATGTCATTTGTTTTTTGTTAGAATTTATAAATCTTACGGCCGGTGGAAATGCAAAGATGGTGTTTGCAACTCCTGCCGTCTCTTGTTATAGCCCATATACGGATAATGTGCTTAATCTTGATTTTCCACTATCACATTTTAGAAAATTTAATTTCATCTGTCAAAAAAGCCGAAAAATTGGTGATGTTCAATTGGATTTCGGCTGTACGAGCAAGTAGGGTGTTTTTCAATCTGGTCTGATAGTAAAGAATTTTATTGCCGAAAATTTTGAGATTGGTATACTGTTTTGGTGGGAATATGCTTTAGTCGGGGCGAGTGGATTTGAACCACCGACCTCTTGGTCCCGAACCAAGCGCTCTGAACCAGGCTGAGCCACGCCCCGAACCCTGCGCGCCCAGCCTGATTTGAACAGGCAACTTTCGGGTCCGCAACCCGACGTTCTATCCAGTTGAACTATGGGCGCATCATTATATTATACAATTTTTACAGGGTTTGTTAATACTTCGGGTTATTCAGAATTTTGTTTTTTATGGTAGAATTTTAGGAAACAAATACGGTTGGGAAAAAATTTTGCAACAAATGTGATTTTGCTGTTTAATAATTCCTGACAGAGGGGAAAAAATGGATAAGAATAAAGATCCTCTTGATGGTTGGGACCTTTTTAATCAGCCCGAAGATGAAAAAATTGATGAAATTTCTTTGCCACAGGCAAAAGAAAAGCAATATGTGTCTGTTACAGAATTCCTTGATATTGTTAATGAGAAACTCGCAAACATTGAATGCAGGGTTCTTGGAGAAATCAGCGATATTAATGCAAGAGATAGATATTGTTTCTTTGTTTTAAAGGAGTCAAACCCTGAACTTGAGTCAGCAGTCGTTGAATGTTTTATTGGATGGAGAAGTTTTGAAACATATAAGCATTTACTTCAGGATGGTATGCAGGTGATTGTTTCTGGTTATCCCGGGATTTATAAGAAATCAGGAAGATTCAGAATTGAAGTAATTAAAATTGAACCATTTGGGGAAGGTGCTTTAAAACAGGCATTCGAGGCATTAAAAAAGAAACTTGAGGCAAAGGGATATTTTGCACCTGAACATAAAAAGCCATTACCTGACATTATCCAGAAAATTGGTCTTATTACATCAGGTGCAGGTGCTGCAATAAAGGATTTTCTGAAAAATCTTGGCCATTACGGTTTTCAGATTTATCATTTGAATGTTTTTGTTGAGGGCGACTATGCCGAGGATTCAATTATTTCAGCAATAAAATATTTTAACAGGAATATGCCATATCTTGATGTTATTGTTTTAATCAGGGGTGGTGGTTCCCTTGAAAGTTTGAAAGCATTTAATGCTGAAGGTGTTGCTGACGCAATTTTTGATTCGCGACTGCCAGTTATTACAGGTATTGGTCATGAAAGGGATATTACGATTGCTGATTATGTTGCTGATAAAAGTTTGTCCACACCAACAGCAGTTGCTACATTTATTCGTGATCAGAGGGAACAGATTATTCAAAATTTGCTTTTGCTTCAGGATGACATTGTTTCACTTGCAGAAAGCATTATTGAAGACATTTCCGCCACAGTGGATACATTTCAACAAAATATTTTTTCAAATTTTGAAAACATACTTCAAAGATACTCGTTCTCAATCAGACATTGCGCTGAACGTATGCATGGTAGATTGAAACTTGTTTTTGATTCTTACAGGTTGGTTGAGAGAAAGTTTGCTGAGAATGTTTCTGAATGGTATCTTTATATAAAGCAATTGCACGGACATCTTTCAGTGTTGAACCAATCCATAATCGGTAATTTTCAGGCATGTCTTGAACAGTTTGCAACCCGTATTAAGGTTGCACACGCACATCTTGTTTCACTTGACCCTGAATCAATTCTTAAACGTGGATACAGCATTGTCTATGATGAAAATGGAAATGTTATCAAGGATGCGGCAAATACAAAAAAGGGTGATGTCATTAACATTAAACCCTACAGGGGAAAAATTATTTCAAAGGTTGAAGAAACAGAAACATAAAAGGAGAAAAAATGTTAAAGGACAAAGAAAAATTGAAAACAGCATTACAGAAACTTGAAAAAATTGTTGAAGAACTTGGAAAAAAGGATATTGATGTTGAGCAGGGGCTTGAGAAATTTCGGGAAGGGGTGGAACTGATCAAATTTTGCAGGAGTCAATTACAAAAGGCAGAAAACGAATTTATTCAACTCAAGCAGGAACTTGAGCAGGAACAAATTGAGCCGCAGGAGGAAGGTCAATGAAACATTTGAGTAAAACCTTTAAGGTTTCTGATTTACCAGTTGATGAAAGACCAAGGGAAAGGATGCAACGGCTTGGTCCTGAAGCGCTTTCCACCCACGAACTTCTTGCAATTATTTTTGCCAGTGGAACAAAAGGAATGCCTGTAACAGTAGCAGCCCAGACATTGATGACGCATTTTGGTTCACTTTCAAAAATTGCTGAGGCATCAGATGATGAAATTAAGTCAATGGTCAGGGGCATTGGAACAGCAAAGATATTGCGATTACGGGCATGTTTTGAAATTGCAAGAAGAATAGAAAATGAAAGAAAATATGAAAATGATTTAACCCGCAGTCCCAAAATTACAAATCCACAGCAGGCATATGAGATGATAAAGAAAAAATTACGGGTATATAAAAAAGAACATTTTTTTGTTGTATCTCTTAATTCAAGAAATAAAATCATTGGAATTGATGAAATTTCTACAGGGACTCTTGAGGCAAGTATTGTTCATCCAAGAGAAACATTTGAGTCAGCAATAAGACATCACGCAGCAAAAATTATTATTGCTCACAACCATCCCTCTGATGACCCTGAGCCATCAGAGGATGACATCAGTATTACAAGAAGATTAAAGGAAGCAGGACTTATTATGGGAATTGAACTGATAGACCACATTGTTGTGTGCAAGAGTTGTTTCTTTAGTTTCAAGGAAAAGGGGTTTCTGTAATAAAATGCTTTCATCCCGCCAGAGAATTTTTCTTTTTATTGGACTTGTGTCAGGCACATTCTTTTTTACAGTGTGCACAGGTCCTGTTTTTACTCTGTTTTTATTGAAAATTGGTGTGCGGGAAAAAGTTTTAGGAATGCTTTCTATGCTTCCATCAATTGTAGGAATTTTTTCATTGTGGATGATCAGACAAATTGCAGAAAACCCTGTGAAACATTTTATTTCTTCTTCCTGGATGTTATTCATTGTTGAGTTTTGTTTTATTCCTGTGGTCATTGTGGCAAATTTTTTATCTTACAAAATTGTACTTGTGATATTCAGTATTCTGTTATGCATTTTTCATTTTGCCACGCAAAAATATGTTTATGCGTGGTTTCCAGTGATTGAATCAATTGTTCCTTACAATGAAAGAGGATATTTCCTTGGTCGACTTAGAATTACTCTAACGTTTGCCGGTTATTTATTGCTTGTGATTTCTTCGAAGATTCTTGGACCTGAACCTGAATTTTTAAAATTTTTTTATGTTTTGTTGCTCATATGGGTTCTTACCAGTGCGTTTCCGATTCTCCTTTCAAATACCGGTATTCCTGAAATAAAAAAGAAGCCACCAGAGAAAATCGCATTTATTGATGAATTTTTTAAAATCATATTCAATAAGGACCACAGCGACTATTTTAAGTTTCTTTCGGTCTGGACATTTATTACAGGAATTCTGGGACCATTTTTGATACCATTTTATAAGACACAACTGGGATTATCAACGTCATTTTGTGTTAATCTTGTTTCTGCTCAAACAATTGGTTATGGACTTTCGGCATTTGGCTGGGGAAAACTTGTTGACAGACATGGAAGTAGATATGTGCTTTTTGTTTCCTGCCTTCTTGCTGTCTTGCATCTATTTTTTCTTTCTCATGTGCACCTTATCCCTTTTGAGTTAATGAAAAAATTACTTTTGGTAGCATCTTTCTTTGGTGGAGTTATTCTTGCAGGACAATTGATGGGGGATACAACAAGACGAATGGCACTTGCTCCAGAAGAAAATAAATCCTCGTATTTTGCTTATATGCTGGTGTTCGGAGCACAGTTACCTGTTATAATTGCTTCACCACTTGCAGGTTTTGTTCTTGAAAGGTTCAAACATTTCCATTCAGGTATTTATGGCATTTATCAGATTGTAATGATAATCAGTGCTTTTATGTACTGCCTTCTTTTGTTTCATATTATGAAAATGCGTCCAGTAAAAGAAAAACCAGTACTTGAAATTTTGAGGGATACAATCAGTGAGAATTTGATGAAATTAAAAGATATGATTACAATCTCAACATAAAATCTTCTGATTCAATAACCGAAATGTTGTATAATTAACTCTATGTTATCAACGAAAGAAAAAAATATCTTTTTTGCCGGACAGGTTGCAGGGAATGTTTATTATACTGTTGCTTTTAATGGTGTTTTGACATTATTTCTTTTGAAAATAGGTGTCAGGGAAGGACTTCTTGGTTTTCTGTCGGTCATTCCTTTTATTGTCGGGATAGGTTCATCCGTTTTGATTTCATGGGTGGGCAGAAATTACTGGAGAATTTTGAGACCCAATTCATTTGTTCTTGTTGTCCTTGCATTTTTGTTTCTGCCGATTTTTTTAATTACTGAGAAAATTGGTTTTTTTGCAACCGTGCTGTATTATTCAATTTTCGTATTTTTATTCTGGACAGGAACCCAAATTGCAACCCTTGCATGGTTTCCTGTTGTTCAACATTGGGTGCCAGAAGAAGAAAGGGGAAGATTTTTTGGTATACTCAGGTTTACTTCAACAATTGTTGGTTTTGGATTTTTAAGATTGTCCTCTTATATTCTTGGTTCAGACCCATCTTTTTTGCAGTTTTTTAATGTGATGCTTGCTGTCACAGTTTTTTCAATCATCTGGCCTGTAAGTTATTTGTTTGTTTCAATGCCACCTCCTGTGTATGAAGAGAAAAAAAGAGTTAATCCGTTTGTTGTTTTTCAGGAAATTTTTTCAGACAGGGAAAGAAAAATTTATTTCTGGTTTTATTTCTTATGGAATTTTTCCGCCTATATTATTGCTCCCTTTGTGATGCCATTTTACAGAAATGTTCTGAATCTTCCTTCCTCCTTTTGCGTTTTTCTCAATTCCCTTTCTATCCTCGGCATGGGTGGGCTTGCGTTTATATGGGGAAAAGTGAATGATTTCAGGGGCAGCAGATTTGTTCTTTTCTTTTCATTTTTTCTTGCAATAATATGGTGTATCATGATGACGTATGTGCATAAATTTCCAGAAGGCAATATTCAAAAGGCACTGATACTGATTTCTCTTGTTGGAGGAATTGCAGGTGGTGGTCAATTGATGGGTGATACCACAAGAAGATTTTTGATAGCACCAGAAAAAAATCGTGTAGAATTTTTTTCATATATTGTAATTTTTGGAGGGCAATTACCTGCATTAATTGTTCCACCAATCGCTGGAAGAATTATTGAACATTATAGAAATCTTCGTATTGGTGATTTTGGTATTTATCAATTACTTTTTCTTATCTTAGCAGTTTTTCACATTGTTTTACTTGGAATGATTTTGAAGATGAAACCAATAAAGGAAAAACCTGTAGGTGAGGTTTTTAAGGATATATTGACTGAAAATTTAATGAAATTAAGGGATTTAATTGCCAGCCCGCCATGAAAACTACTGCTAATTTCTGAATTTTTTATGATAAAATTATTAAATGGAATTTCAAATGACAGGAAAAAAAATTCTTATTGTTTTTCCGTTTTCTTTTCTCAATCGGACTCAGTATATCATTGAAAAATTTTTTCATGATTCAGTTGATTTCTCATCTGTTCTACACCTTACATCCCGCTGGGCAAGGATCGATGATTTCAGAACACGTCTTCTATTGACAAAGGCAAGGGCTGTGATACCACCAGTAAGTTATTCTCTGAAATCGTTTGCAGGCAAAATTGTGCAGGATTATTCGAATTACAGGGTAATTTCAGGTATTGAGCAATTTTTGATTTTATTAAATCTGTCTATACCGATTTCAGAAAAGATTAACATAAATCCTGTGTCTTTTGCATCGAAAATTCGTTCGTTTATCAAAGATTTTAAAATCGGGTGTGAAAAAATTGATTTTGATTTGTGGCTGAAGGAAATCAACAGTTACCCGTGGAAATATGAAGAGAATAAATCAATTGTTGAAAAGGCATTTACTATTACGATGCAGTATCAGGAATATCTGGAGAAGAACAATCTTGTTGATGAGGATGACCTTTACCGTGTGGCAACACAAGCAATTGAAGGTATGAAATTTCAAAATGTTTTGATTGAAGGCATGCTTGAATTTATTCCTTCTGAGAAACCATTTATAAAAAAGATTGCACAGCAATCTGAATTGTTTATAATTGCGTATCAGTATGACAAAAATGCTACCTGTGACGTTAAAAATTTAATTCTTGAACCGAATTTCTCTTTCCTTCAATCCATTACAGATTCAGTAGAAATTGTGGAGTCAGCAAATGTTGACAGGGAACCGGTTGTATACAATTTTCCTTCTCCTGATGAAGAAATAAAGGGTATCGCTCAAAAGATACTTGAAAAAATGGCTGAAAATTCTCAATTGAACTGGGAAGATTTTCTTGTTGTTTTTCCTGATATGCTTTCTTATAGAGCCCTTGTTGAAAGAATTTTTTCGAGATTTAAAATTCCATTTTGTATGACACCTGGTTATGTTTTGAGTCAGGATCCTTCAATAGTCGCAATTATGTCCTTTTTGAGATGGATTGATGCACCGAACTGGGAAAATCTGATGTCAATTTTTACCAGCCCATTTTTTTCTTTTGATAAAGATGAAACTGTAAAATTTTCCGCAGAATCCAGAAAAATTTTTAAAGGAATTGGTTTTTTCCCTGACGAAACATGGCTGGGAAAATGGAATAACTGGAAAAAGATTAACCATGCAAGAAAAATGATGGACGTTCAGCATGACTCTATTTCAGGATGGGTGGAAAGATTAAAAAAAGCAATTGAAAAAATTTCGTGGCAGTGTTTTGATACAGAAGGAAAAACAAGTTTTACTGATTTACTTGAGCAACTGGATTCAGATATTGTTGTTTCAAGGGAAGAATTTGTTCGCATAATGAAAACTGTGATGGATTTTACTGAGATTGAAAAAAGCAAGGGATATGGAGTCAGGGTAATGGGGGTACTTGATTCAGTTGGACTTGAGACAAAATTTGTTTTCTTTGGTGGAGCAACAGAAGATTGTCTTCCCATGGCAACAAGAATGGAAGAGTTTTTCCTTCCAGAACCATTGAAGGAGGTTCTTTCATTAAACACCTACCAGTTGCGAATTGCAAGGGAGCGGCTTGATATTTACAGGTTGAAAATGTCAGGTGAAAACATTGTGTTTACATATCCTGCAAAAGTCGGAGGCAGACAGAAGAATAAGTCCATCATGCTTTATGGAATGAAAGAAGTTCCTTATAAAACAAATTTCCATATTTCGAAACCTGTGCCGATTTTTTCTTTAAGAGTTGACTACGATAAGTTCAGAGGAAAATTTATAAAAGAAGGTAAGGTTCATTTTACAACAAGTCAACTTGACCAGCTTGCAAGATGTCCCTATGATTTTTATCTGAGGTACGTTGAGGAGGTAGAACCGTATCAGGCTCCAGAAATCGAGGAGATGCCTGAATTTTGGGGAACACTTTTGCATAAAGCAGCAGAAAAAGCAGCAGAAGAATTTAAGGGCAAAATTATGGATGAGCAATTAATAGAAACACAGGTTAAAAGATTCTGTGAATATGTGAATGAGTTTCTTGATAACCCTGAAAAGGTATCTTCAGAATATCATTTTAGAATTCCACCTGTGATGAGATCCTTTTTAGAAAAAAGGAAAAACAGTGTTTTTGAATCATTCAGGAAAATTATTCAAAATCACAAACAACATCAAATTGTTGAACTGGAAAAAAAACATTCAGTGGAATTAGAAAAAATGGTTATTACTGGCAGGTTTGACCGTATTGAACTGATAGAAAACGATATTTATGAAATCATTGATTTCAAAAGTGGGAAAACGCCGAACCTCAAAAAAAAATATCCTGAATCAGGAGATTGCCTTGAATTAGAAAATCTTGAATTGCCTTTGTATGCACTGATGTATTATAAAATGAAAGACAAAGTGGCAAAAGTTTTTGTCTGGTCATTAAATTTTGAGTATCTTACCGGTGATGAGAAAGAATATAGCCAGATTACAGTTGATTTTCTTAATAAGTTTGAGCAGTCCCTGAACAATCTTGGAAAAAAATTAATAGATGGAGATTTTAAATTTGAAGCAAACACAAAAAACTGTTATGGTTGCGTATTTTCAAATTATTGTATTGCAAAGAATGAGGTAGAAGATGAATAACATAAATTTTTCAGTGAAAATCGTTCATGCGTCCGCTGGTACAGGCAAGACACAATTGCTAACAGATGAATTTATTGACTATCTCAAAAAAGAAAAAATTGTAAATTCAGTTAAAAGAGTTGTTGCAATAACATTTTCTGAAAAAGCCGCATGTGAAATGAGGTCCAGGATAATAGAGAAAATTTTCCAGCAGATTATTTCAAATCTGCCTGATGAAAAAACAAAAATTGACTATGAAAACCAGTTGTTTCTATTAAGGGTATCAACCATCCATTCATTTTGCAAAACATTGCTGAAAAGATTTTCCTTTTTATTTCAATTTGACCCGAATTTTACAGTTGCTGAACCAGAACAGGAAATGATATTTTTCAGGCAGGCAATTTTTCAGTTTCTTGAAAGGTGCAGTTTTGATGATGAGATATTACAACGACTGAAACCAATGAAACTCAAGCAATTCATTGATTATCTTGGTTTGCTCAATAATACTCATCCACAGGTTTTTCTTGGTAGACCCTATGAAGATGAATTAACCCAACCTGTATATGACTGCTTTCTGGAAGTAAAAAAGATTTTTGAAAATATAAAGAAACAGAATTCTGTGGTTGATTTTGATGACCTTGAAATTTTTACCTATCAATTGTTAAAGGAACACCCACAGGCATTAAATATTTTGAATGATTTTGATGAGGCAGTGGATTTTATTTTTGTTGACGAATTCCAGGATACAAGTTTACTTCAGTGGAAAATTATCAGTGAATTTTCCAGTGAATGGGTATCAGGTCTTGGAGCAAAGGCAGAAACAGGTAAAAAGTATGGATTGTTTTTTGTCGGAGACAGGAAACAGTCAATTTATTTTTTCCGTGGTGCAGAAAATACTGTGTTTGATGATGCGGAGAACTACTATGGACATTATCTGCAAAAAAAATTCCTTACAACAAATTATAGAAGTTTTCCTGTTATTATTGATTTTGTGAACGAGGTTTTTAATAATGTTGATGGTTTTCCTGAAGAAGAAAAACTTTCAGTGAGTGAAAAACTTGCTGATAAAAAGGATGGTTTTGTTGAGATAAAGATTTTTGAACAATCAAAAATTGCAGAAGAAAAACAAGCAGAATATGGATGGGTAGCAAGAAGAATTTTATCACTTATTGAAGAAAAATTTCCTGTCTATGACAGGGATACTGATGAATTTCATTCTGTTTCATTTAAGGACATCGCAGTACTGCTGAGGAAAAGAACGCACCTTAATATTCTTGAGGAACAATTTAGATATTTTGGTATTCCATTTGTGAATATCGGTGGTATCGGATTTTATCAGGAACCAGAAATTGTTTTTCTTATCAATCTTCTTTGTTGTCTTGCTGATCCCTCTGATATTCCGGTATTCAAAAATATCATTCAATCAAATTTCGGGATAGATGCAGAAAAAATTGAAAAATGGAGAAAACTTTTCAGTAGTGAATTTCCTGCATCTGCCATTGATAAAATACTAGGGGAACTTGATTTGTTTTCAAAAATTGGTACACAGGGCAGCGCAAATGTTGAAAAATTTCTCATGCTTGTCCACGAGATGAGAAATATGCCATTTTTTCAACTCGTACAGAATTTGAAAAGATTTTCGTACAAAGATGAGGAGCCAAAGGCAGATGTTTTTTCAGAACGCCAAAATGCTGTAAGGGTACTTACAGTACATGCATCAAAAGGCCTTGAATTTCCTGTTGTTTTTATCACAGGGATTGAACAGGGTAAACCTGATAAATCTAAAATTAAATTGATTCATGAAAGAACAATTTCAAATGATAGTGACTATGTTTTTGGGTTCAAAAAAGAAAAAGATGACCAGTATTATACAAATTACCTGAAAAAACTCGAGCAGGAGGAAAAAAGAATACTTTATGTTGCATTAACAAGAGCAACCCAGGTTCTCGTGATTACAGGTGCAAAAAATAAAAGTACATGGCTGGAACTTATTCAACAACTTGAAAAAAAGTATCCTGCAAAGGATTTTAAAATTTCTGAAAAAATACCATGTTTTTCTGCTGAAGCTGGTGAAAATGTTAAAAAATTAGAGATCAACAGAAAATTTATAACACCAGTTTCATTCAGCAGTTTGAAGCAGGAAATCGTTGCATCCGGAGAAAAAGAAGGAACAATAATACACAAAATTATCAATGAAATTTCCACTGGAAAACTTGAACCTGAAAAAAAGAAAATGGAAGAGAGAGTAATGTTTCTTGCAAAAAAAATGAAGGTGATAATTAATAAAGATGAAATTGAAACGCATATTGAAAATCTGTTGAAACCTGAAATATTGAAAATAATTCTACCACAGCCATCTTCATATAGCGAACTTCCTTTTTTATCAGTAGTTGATGGGAAAAATGTTTATGGCGTGATTGATAGAGTAATCATTGAAAATGGAATTTGCAGAATCTATGATTTTAAGACAGGGAAAAGGACAAAAATCTCTGACAATGATATTTTACAGATTGATCTTTACAAAAGTGCTGTCAGAAATCTTTTCAATGTGAAAAAAACCGAGCAGTTTATTATTTTCACGTTTCAGGGTATAATAAAACAAGTACAAGTATAAAAAGACAGGGGGAAAAAATGAAAAATACCGCTATTGGAATTGTGATGATGAATGATGAAAGACAGCATGTCTGGCAGGCAAATGAACAGGAAAATATGAGGGTACTTCATCAATGGGCTGACTTTCTTAAGAAAAATCTTAAGGATAAAAATGGTGTTGTTCCAGACATTATTGTGGGTTCAGAAACAATCAAGAGTATCAGTACTGCAAGAAAAGTTGGCGAGCAACTTGTCAGAGCAAACTGCAAGCAAGTTATTATGTGTTATAATGTATGGGATTTTCCATATCTTGTCTGGCCATTTATTCAAACTATTGGAACTGATAAACCTGTTTTGTCCCTTTCAAATAATAATGGTACATACCCAGGAAATGTAGGACTTCTTGCAACAGATGGTGCTTTAAGGCAGGCAGGAATAAGAACACACAGAATTATCGGAGAAATTGATGATCCTGATACACAGCAAAAAGTAATTCAATGGGTCAGGGCATCACAGGCAGCGACATGTATAAAAAATGAGGTTTATGGCTGTTATGGTGGGCATTCAATGGGAATGGAAACCGGCTATTTTCATCTTGTTCCAACATTGAAATATTTCGGAACAACAGTTTATCAGATTGACCAGTTGTTGCTGGTAAAAACAATGGAAAAAATTCCAGATTCTGAAGTTGAAAAGGGATTTAACTGGTTAACAAAGATGCTTGGCGATAGAATCAAGTATGATGGCAAAATGCTGACGCCTGAGACCTTGAAAAAGCAGTTATCTTTGTATCTTGCCATGAAAAAAGTAAATCAGGAGTACGATTTTGATTTTTGTGGATTAAAAGGGCAGAGGGAACTTACTGAACATATCTGCCTTGGCGATGTTCCTGAGATGTTGATGAACGACCCTTATGACTGGTACGGAAAGAAAGAACCTTTTGTTTGTGCAACTGAGGCAGATTCCTATGCAGCGTTAACAATGCAAATTTTAAAATATATCAGTGGAGGGCTTCCTGTGCTTTTCATGGATGTCAGATTGTATCATCCAGAACTTGGGATCTGGGATTTCTGTAATTCTGGAAATCATTCAAGTTATTATGCTGCATTGAGTGATGACCCAGAAGTAAATTTTGCAAAAATTACATTACATCCTGCACTTGAATTTTATTTCAAGGCAGGAGGTGCATCTGTGGAGTTTGATGCAGCACCAGGAACCCTTACATTTGCCCGTGTTGGACTATGGGATGACAGACCATATATGGTCATCATAAAAGGCGAAAGTTTATCTCTTGATAAAGAATTGAGGAAAAAGATTAATTCAGAAACAAATCCAACCTGGCCTCATGTTCATGCAAAACTTGATTGCGATTTTGAGGATTTTATTAAGGTTTTCCCCTGCAATCACATTATTGCGGTTAGTGGTGATTATGTTGAGAGTTTGAAATACTTCTGTGATATATGCAAGATTCCCGCAATTATTCCTGGTAAAAAAGGAGAAACAAGAAATATATGGGAAATGGTAAGGTGAGTTTTCAAAAAAAAATTGTTGTGGGATTGTTGCTTCTATGGGCAATATTACTTATAATTTTTGGTCTTGTTCATTCAGGATTACTATCAAGAAAGGTTTCTGTCTTCTTTTTTCAGAACCAGTCAGATGGTTCATTGAAACTGGTTGAAATTCCAAGGCAGATAAAAATAAAAGGATTGAAGACAGATACTTCTCAGATGATAAAGTATGCATTAAAGGAGCTGATTCTGGGTCCGACGCAGGAAGAATCAGAGGCATATATTTCCTGTGTACCCGCTGAAGCAAATATTCGGGATGTCAAAATTGAAAACGATCTGATTTATGTTGATTTTGATGAAAATATTGAATCCGGTGGAGGTATTTTAGAACTTCAGGGTCGTCTTGCACAAATTGTTTTTACTGCAACACAATTCTCACCACAATCAGGTGTGAGATTACTAATAGAAGGAAAGGAAATCAAAAGTTTTGGTGGTGAAGGAATTACTGATGTTGAAAAGCCAATGTTCAGATCTGATTTTGAAAAATTTTTACAGGGAGAAAAGAATGAAAGATAAGATTCACCCAGAGTATAAGGAAGCAAGAATTGTCTGTGCGTGTGGGAATACTGTTATGACAAGGTCCACAAAATCCGAAATACGACTTGAAATCTGTTCAAAATGTCATCCATTCTTTACAGGAAAACAGAAGATTATTGACACAGCAGGAATGGTTGAAAAGTTCAAGAAACGATATGGTGACAAAAAGCAGTGAAATGAATAATCTTGCTGCAAGGATTGAGCAACTGAAAAAGGAATTTGAGGATCTTGTTGCTTTTATTTCTGACCCATCCAATAGTAGTTTGCCCCAGTACAGAGAAAAACTTAAAAGGATGGGAGAAATCAGTGATGTTATCAAAAAGGGAGATGAATATTTTTCAATTGACCGTAAAATTGAGGAACTGAAAGAATTGCAACAGGATGAGTCATTAAAAGAGATTGCAGAACAGGAGATTTCAGATCTGTTAGAAAGAAAATCAGAAATTGAGAGAGAACTTGAAGATTTCTTTTTCAGTTCTCCTGAAGACAAAAATGATTGCATTGTAGAGATTCGTGCTGGTACGGGTGGAGAAGAGGCAGCATTGTTTGCAAAAGACCTTTTCAGAATGTACAGTAGATTTGCTGAAAGAAAGGGCTGGAAAATTGAAGTTTTTGATTTTCATGCCTCTGACCTTGGTGGTTTTAAGGAAATTATTTTCTTTGTTCACGGAGAAAATGCATATGCTAATTTTAAATACGAAAAGGGTGTACACAGGGTTCAGAGGATTCCTGATACAGAAGCAAGTGGAAGAATTCATACTTCAGCAGCAACAGTGGCAGTTTTCCCCAATGTTGAAGAGGATGAAATAAAGATTAATCCAGAGGATTTAAAAATAGAAACGTTTTGTTCTTCTGGACACGGTGGACAGAGTGTTAACACAACATATTCAGCAGTCAGAATTACTCATATTCCAACCGGGATTACAGCCAGTTGTCAGGATCAGAGGAGTCAGATACAGAATCGTGCAAGGGCGATGAAAATTTTACGGGCAAGATTGCAGGATATGATAAAAAACCAGAAAGAGCAGGAGATATCAAAAGAGAGGAAGAATCAAATCAAGACAGGTGACAGGAGTGAAAAAATAAGAACCTATAATTTTCCTCAAAACAGGATAACTGACCATAGAATAGGGTTGACCCTTTATAATTTGCAGGAAATTCTTGATGGTGACCTTGACCCGATCATCAGCCAATTCCGGCGGATAAACGGTATTGGGTTCGACAGGGAGGAACAATGAAAAATAAAATGACGTTGCTTTTTACTCTATTTTTTCTATGTGGAATTATTTTTGCTGCTGAACTAACAGAAAACATAAAAAAGGGTATGATGAAAATGGCAATGAACCGTCTTGACGATGCACAGAATTATTTTGAAAGAGAACGTTCATCAAATCCTAAAAACGGACTTGCATATTACTATCTTGGTGAAGTTTTCTACAGAAAGGCAGATTTTTCAAATGCCCTTGAGCAATATCAGAAAGCATTAGAAATTGAACCGGATAATGCAAGGTATCATCTTGGAATAGGTCTTACATATCTTGCATTGAACCAGACAAATAAGGCAATTGAAGAATTTCAGACAGTGATAAATTCTTCACCGAATACCTATGAGGCAGAAATTGCCCGTCAAAAAATTTCAATGGTGAAGGCATCAAGCAGAGACAGTGAAATAGTAAAAAAATGGCAGGAAGCAGAAAAATTTGTACCGAAGGAGCAAACTACTAAAGAAACAGAACAGGTGCCAGGAATGATACCACCAGGAGTTCAAACTCCCCTTGTTTCTCAAACGCTTTCAGTTGAGGCACTTGTAAAGGATTTAAGATTTGGAACAGAAACAAAGAGAAAGGAAGCAAGTAAAACACTTTATGGTTTTAGTCCGACTCAGCTTGAACCATTCTTACCACAATTTATTGCCCATATGAGTAAGGAAAAGAATGATGAAATAAAAAAGAATCTACTTCTTGTAATCGGGAAAACTCAGACAAAAGAGGCAGTTGATTATTTGTTTGAAGTCCTTAACAATCCTGAATATTCTTTTGATACAAAAATGGTTGCACTTGCAGGACTTTCAGAGACATTGAGTCCTGATGCTGCTGAAAGATTGAAAGACATTCTTGATACAATGGTAACAAGAAAAATAAAGTTAAGAGAGGATGCCAGAACAAGAATTCAACAATTGGAACAAAAAATGGATGACCTTGAATCTCAGAAAATCATTGCAAGCAATGAGTTAACAAAATTGAGGACTCAGCGTCAGGAGATCGAATCAAAATTGAGCATACAATCACAGTTTGGTGAAGGTGCTGCCCCAGGGGTACCTGGTGTTGCTCCAGGGGTACCAGGTGTTGCTCCGCCTGAAATGCCACGGGGAGAACAAACAATTAAACCCCTTTCTGAAGCAGAAGTAAAACAATTGATGGCAGAACAACGAAAAATAGAGAATGATATTAAAACAAAGGAAAAACAGATTGAAAGATTTGAAACTCAACTTGCAAAATTAAAGGCAGAAAAAGAAAAATATGAGAATCTTCTTGTAAAACGATACAGTACTGGTGCAGTCAAGGTTCTTGGAGTTACACGAAGTCAGGTGGTTCAGCAACAACCTGGAATGCCTGCTGGTATGCCAGTTGAAGCACCGCAGATGCCGCCGACTTTTTCTGCTCAACCTTCAAGTCAAGAAGCCAGTTCTGAAGAACTTAATGAACAATCCCTTGCACTATCTATTATAAAAATTCTTGGAAGAATTGGAAAACCCGAATATCTTCCAGTTATTGAAAAAGCATGGGATGAGTACAGGGCAGATTCTTTTGAGCTTGACTATGGCCTTGTTCGTGCTCAGCTTGGTTCATACGATTATATTCAGAAACTTGTCGCACGATTGCAGGAAGATTATTCATCATCAGACATTGAAGAGGTTTATTTCCGTGCTGAAATCGTTAAGGTCCTTGGTAATTATCTTTCAAAATATGAAAATCAGGACTATGCAGACCTTATTGCATATCTTGCTGAATCAGACCCTAACCAGGCAGTGAAAATTGCGGCAAATCAGGCACTTTCAAAAATCAAAACAAAAGAGCCAGAAAAGACAGCAAAAAAGGGATGAGACTTTTTTGTCTGACCTGATAAAAACTGCAGGTAAAATTCTTACTGATGCTGGAATAAAAAATTCTCGTTTTGAATCTGAATTGATTCTTTCCCATTTATTGAACATTGAAAGATGGAATCTTTACGTCAATCCACCTGAAATTAATAGTATTATTGAAAAAAACTTTTTTTCTCTCATTAAAAAAAGGGCACAGCACATTCCCATAGCATACTTATTGAAGAAAACATATTTTTTTAACCTGTGTTTTGAAATAACTTCAGGTGTATTTATTCCAAGACCCGAAACAGAAACAATTGTGATTGCTGCTATGCACCTTTTTCCTGATAAAAATTTAAAAATGAATGTTCTTGACATCTGCACGGGTTGTGGAGCACTGGCGATTACAATAGCAAGATTGTTTCCTTATGCAACTGTTTATGCCACTGATATTTCAAAAAGGGCAGTGAAAATAGCGAAAAAAAATGTGTCCCTTTATGGACTTGATTCTCGCGTTTTTGTTCGAAGGGCAGATATTATTTCAGGAAACATCAGAGAAAAGTTTTCTCTCATTGTAAGCAATCCACCTTATCTTACAGAAGATGAAATTAAAAGTGCTCCTGAAGAAGTTCGTAAAGAACCATTTCGTGCTCTTTATGGCGGAAAAAATGGAATGGAGGTAATCCTGAAAATTTTAAAGAAAACAAGAGATATTATTGAAAGGCATGGGTTTTTAATTTTTGAAGTTTCACCTTCACAGATTGAATTTTTTAGTGATCTCAGCGATTATGGTTTTGTCAGGTGTTATGTTTTTAAGGATATCAGTGGAGTTGAAAGGGTAGTTGTATTGAGAAAAATTTAAGAAAAATGTCATCTATGGTAAAATTAATTTATCCGTTAAAAGGATGAAAAATGGATAAATTTGTTATTGAGGGTGGTAAAATTCTTAATGGAAGTATTACTGCTTCCGGGGCAAAAAATTCAGTGCTTCCGATTCTTGCTGCTTCAATTATGACAGACAGTAAGAGTGTTATTCATGGGGTACCGAAACTGCAGGATGTTTACACAATGGTAAAAATTCTTGAGTATCTTGGCGCAAAGGTGGTATTCAAAAATAATACAATAGAAATTGATCCATCCACAATAGCCAGATATGACGCTCCGTATGAGTTTGTAAAAACAATGAGGGCTTCAATTTCACTTCTTGGTCCCATGGTTGCAAGGGCAGGGAAAGCCCGTTTTTCCCTTCCTGGCGGTTGTGTTATTGGTCCAAGACCCATTGATCTTCATATTAAGGGATTACAAAAACTTGGTGTGGATATAAAGATTGAGGATGGTTTCATTGTTGCTGATGCAAAAAATGGACTGAAGGGAAATTACATTTTTCTTGCAGGCGCATTTGGTTCAAGTGTTCTTGCCACAGCAAATGTTATGTGTGTTGCTGCTTTATCTAAGGGAGAAACAGTGATTGAATTTGCTGCCTGTGAACCCGAAATTACGGACCTTGCGAATTTTCTTGTAAAAATGGGTGCAAAAATCACTGGTATTGGTTCTCCTTGCATCATCATCAATGGGGTAAAAAAATTAAAGGGGGTTGAACACAAAATTATCCCTGACAGGATTGAAACAGGAACCTTTCTTCTCGCAGGTGCTATCACTGGTGGAAGGGTCACTGTGGAAAAATGTCAGCCAATGCATCTGGGTGCATTCATAGAAAGATTGACTGAAACAGGTGTACAGGTGAAAAGCGGGAAAAATTACATTACTGTTTCAGGAATCCCAAGATGGAAGCCAGTTGATGTTGTCACATTTGCCTATCCTGGATTTCCTACGGATCTACAGGCACAGATGATGGCTTTTCTTTCTCTTGCTGATGGCGTGAGTGTGATTACTGAAAAGGTTTTTCCTGAAAGATTTATTCATGCAGGTGAACTCAATCGGCTCGGAGCAAATATTCAACTTGATGGATCAAAGGCGATTGTCAAAGGAGTAGAAAAACTTCTTGGTGCAAAGGTTATGGCTTCAGACCTTAGAGCCAGTGCAGCACTTGTTCTTGCAGGGCTTGTTGCTGAAGGCAGAACTGAAGTTTCAAGGATTTATCATCTTTTCAGGGGATATGAAAAGTTTGAAGAAAAATTAAGGGCACTTGGTGCCAGTATAAAAAGAGAAAAGGATACACTGCAATGAAAAATAAGATTAAAATTGCTGTTGCAGGTGCGTGCGGAAGGATGGGTTCCACAATTATCAATCTTGTTAAAAGTCAACCTGATGTTGAACTTGTTTGGGCTTTTGAAGTAAAAAACCATCCATCCATTGGAAAAGAAATTGCTTCAGGAATCAGGATTGCTGATGGTTTTGAGAAATGTGAAAATGCAGATGTCCTGATTGATTTTACAGTTCCTCAATCTACAATAGACAATCTTTTTATTGCAAAACAAAAAAAGGTTAAAACAGTTATCGGGACAACAGGATTTTCACAGAATGATATTGAAAAAATAAAGGCAATTGCAAATGATATTGCCATTGTGATGTCGCCGAATATGAGTATCGGTGTCAATATCATGATGGAGATTGTAGAACTGGCAACAAAATTACTCGGAAAAGATTTTGAGGTTGAAATAATAGAAACCCATCATCATAACAAAAAGGATGCACCAAGTGGGACTGCATTAAAAATCAGTGAAATCATCAACAGAGCACGTGGAATGGATGAAAAAGCCGGTCTTGTGTTTGGAAGACATGGCATAACAGGACCAAGGACACCTGAAGAAATTGGTATTCATGCAATCAGAATTTCAGAAGTTGTGGGAGAGCATACTGTAATGTTTGGTGGCAGGGGTGAGATTCTTGAAATCAGTCACAGATGTTTCAGCAGGGAATCCTTTGCACAGGGTGCAATCATTGCAGCAAAATTTATTTCTGACAAAGACAAAGGTCTTTACCAGATGAAGGATGTTATTGCCTGGCTCAGGGCATCATCCTGATAAACTTCTTTTGAAAAATTTTTCAATACAGGAGGATTTATGTTTGACATCAGTGAAAGAATGAAAAAACTTCCGCCGTATCTTTTTGCTGAAATTGATAAAAAAAGGAAAAAGCTCATTGCTGAAGGAAAGGAAGTAATCAGTTTCGGTGTTGGAGACCCTGACCTTCCTACACCTGAGAGAATTGTTAATGCAATGAGGAAAGCAGTTGGAGACCCATCTGTTCACAGGTATCCGTTTGGTAAAGGCAGGGCTGATTTTCGTAAAGCAATTGCTGATTATTACAAAAAGTATTCTTCTGTTTCACTTGACCCAGAAACAGAAATTTGTGTTTTGATTGGTTCAAAAGAGGGAATTGCACATTTTCCACTGGCTTTCATCAATCCAGGAGATGTTACCCTTGTGCCTGAACCCGGTTATCCTGTTTACCAGATTGGAACAATCCTTGCAGGAGGGATTCCGTATTTTATGCCATTGAAAGAAGAAAATGATTTTCTTCCTGACTTTGGAAAAATTCCTGATGATGTACTTTCAAAGGCAAAAATTCTTTATCTGAACTATCCAAACAATCCAACAGGTGCCTGTGCAGATGACGAATTTCTCAAGGATGCTGTAAAATTTTGCAAAAAACATAACCTTATTTTGCTGTATGATGCCGCATATCATGAAATGTATTTTGAAGGAAAAAGACCTGTAAGTTTCCTGTCTATTCCAGGTGCAAAGGACATTGGAATAGAAATTCATTCACTTTCAAAAACCTACAATATGACAGGATGGAGAATTGGCTGGGCATGTGGCAATGAAAAACTTGTTTCTGCTCTTGCAACATTGAAAGAAAATATTGATTCTGGTACATTTGAGGCAATTCAGATTGCTGGTGTTGAGTGCCTTACAGGAAATCAGGAAGATGTCGTGGAAATGAGGAAAATATATCAGGAAAGACGTGATGTTCTCATTGAGGGCTTGAAAAAATTAAAATTCAGGGTTAAAATACCAGTGGCTACCTTTTATCTGTGGTTGAATGTTGGCGGCGATTCTCTTGCCTTTGCAGATAAATTACTTTCAGAAGCACATATTATTGTGACTCCTGGTATTGGTTTTGGACCAAGTGGAGAAGGTTATGTGAGATTTGCTCTTACCATTGACAAAAATATGATAAAAAAGGCAATAGAAAGAATGGAAAATGTATTGAAGTAAAAAGGAGTGATGATGGAACAACCAGTGGTAGCAATAGTTGTAGGAAGTCAGAATGACCTTGATTTTATTGATGGAGCAAAGGAAATTTTAGAAAAATTTCAGGTACCTTACACTGTTGAAGTGATGTCTGCTCACAGGAGTCTTGATAAGGTAATGAAATTTTCAGAATCTGCCGCAGAGAGCGGAATTAAGGTAATTATTGCCTGTGCAGGAATGGCTGCACACTTACCCGGTGTGATTGCTGCGAAAACAATGCTTCCAGTGATTGGAGTACCTCTTCCGACCAGTGAAATCAAGGGTATTGATTCTCTTTATTCAATGGTTCAGATGCCTTCTGGAGTGCCTGTTGCGACAATGGCAATAGGAAAAGCAGGTATAAAAAATGCTGCAATTCTTGCAGTTGAAATTCTTTCATTAAACGATAGCAAGTTGCATGAAAAATTAAAGGAATTTAAAAACTCATTGAAATAAGGAGGGTAAAATGGAAAATTTTGCGGTTTATAAGGATGGTGTTGGAGTTAGTGAAGAAATTTTTAAAACATTAGCGAAGTATTCTCCTTCTGGCGTTTTTGATGTTTTTGCATCAGATCAGCATAGTTCATATCTTAAGTTGACTGATGCCTTTTTCAAGCACATTAAGGTTCAGAAAAAACCTGATGATAATGATGTGAAAGAGGTTTGTTTGAGATTTGCCAGGCATTTAAGCGGGCAATCAACAGCAGCACTTTTCAATCATCTTGCATATTTATCTCCTGGTTTCAGGGAGGCACTCGGAAAGGATGTTATGCTTATTGGTCGACTGGAGGATACCAATACTGAGTCAGTTGATGGCGGAATTGGTCAGATTGCAAGGTTTGCTGTGAAACCAGAAGAAGTCGCACATGCTGTTGATGGTTTCAAAATTCTTGTGAAACTTAATCCTGCTCATAAATCAAGCTGGGAAAAAAATATTGAATTTGCATCAAAGGCATTTGAAGCAGCGAAAAAATTCAATAAGCCCTTGTTTACAGAAACACTTCTCTTCCAGTTGCCAGGGGAAAGCAAACTTGATTTTGCAAAACGACTCCCAGATGGTGTTGTGGCAATGGCAAAAGATTTCAGTCCACTCGGACATTTCTACAAGACCCAGGTTCCTGTGCTGTGGATTGAGGAAGATGGGAAAATTATTCAGGTTGCAAGCCCTCAGGTTGTTCGGGATGCAACAGTTGAAATGGAGAAAATTTCTCCCCGTCCGATGCTTCTTCTGAGTGCGGCTGTTGATTTTGAACAGTACTGTGCACAGTATGGAATTGTTTGTGATTTAATAGCAGGACCAATGTGTGGAAGGGCATATTTCAAGGAAGCATTTACTGATCCTGCGACAAAGGACTGGGACACACTTGAGCAGTCATTTGTAAGAATTGCATTACCGCGTATTAAACTTATCAGACGTTTAGCACAAGCCATGTCAAAGCCATGGTGGTACAAATTTGCTTCAATGACAGAAACAGCAAAATCATTAATAAAAACAGATACAAGGCATATTCTGTCAGTAAAGGCAGATTTTGGCTATTGAGAAAATGAAAAAAATTGGTCTTCTTACCAGTGGTGGTGATGCACCTGGAATGAATTGTGCCATCAGAGCAGTTGTAAGAACTGCACTGGGATACGGTCTTGAGGTTATTGGAATCAAGCGGGGTTTTAAGGGATTATATGAAAATGATGTGATGGAGATGAACGCAAGAAGTGTCAGTGGAATTATTAATCGTGGTGGCACAATTTTAAGAACCATAAGATTTCCTGAGTTTAAGGAAAAAGATATTCAGCAGCAGTGCTATGAAAATCTGAAAAAAAATTCTATTGATGCACTTGTGGTCATAGGTGGTGATGGTTCAAGCAGGGGTGCATTTTCATTTCATTCAAATTTTCAGGTCCCTGTTTGTGTGATACCTGCATCCATTGATAATGATGTTTATGGCACTGACTTTACAATTGGATTTGATACGGCTGTCAATACTGCTGTTGAGGCAATTGATAGAATCAGGGATACTGCAACAAGTCATGAGAGAATATTTGTTGTTGAGGTGATGGGAAGACATCACGGTTTTTTAGCCATTGAGGTTGCAATTGCCGCAGGCGCTGAAATTGTGGTAATCCCTGAAAGACCATTGACCATTGAGAAAATAGTTGAAATACTTGAAATTGACAAAATCAGAGGAAAAATCAGTTCATTGATTGTTCTTGCAGAGGGTGCTGGAAGGGCTCATGAACTTGCCAGACGCATTAATGAGGAAATTGGTGGTGCAGAGGCACGTTATTCTGTTCTTGGTTATATTCAAAGGGGTGGAGTGCCAACATATCAAACAAGAGTACTTGCAACGATGTTTGGAAATGAGGCAGTGAAGGGGCTTCGTGATGGGCTGACGTGTTTTATGGTTGGGATTTCTGGAACAGAATTATGCAGGGTACATCTAAAAGATGTAGTCAGTGGAACTAAAACAATTTCTGAAGAGAAATTGAAAATAATTGAGGCAATGGGGATATAGGGTGGAAAGAAAATGGAATGTCTTTATTCACTAATTTTGTGCTACGGCACAGACAATTTTCCTTCTTCTCTCCCTCCTTTCATAAAAGAGGGTTGGGGTGGATTTTTCTTGCCCGAGTTCCCTCTCTTTACCAAAGAGGGGGCTGGGGGAAATTTCAATCCCCCTTATCCCCCTTTATAAAAGGGGGAAGAGAAGGGGGATTTGGAAAAAGGTGGAAAGTTGAGGGAGAATTTTAAAAAAGGATGTTCATCTCCTTTCTTTCCCCTCCTGAAAGGAGGGGACGCAAGGGGAGGTAGAGAAATTGGGTAAAAAAAATTAGCCAGAGTTTTTGTCAGAACTTGAATATTGAAAAGGAGATAATATGAAAAGTGATGAAGTTAAAAAAGGTGTTGTACGTGCTCCGCACAGAAGTTTACTGAAGGCAACTGGTTTGACAGATGAGGAAATTAGTAGACCTCTTATTGGGGTTTGTAATGCAGGTAATGAAATTATTCCGGGTCACATCCATCTTGATACAATTTGTCGTGCAGTAAAGGATGGAATAAGAATGGCAGGTGGTACACCAGTAGAATTCAGAACCATTGGAGTTTGCGATGGTATTGCAATGGGACATGCAGGTATGAAATATTCCCTTGTTTCACGTGAGGTAATCGCTGACACTGTTGAGATTATGGCGATGGCGCATGGATTTGATGGACTGGTATTGATTACTGATTGCGATAAAATCATTCCCGGGATGATGATGGCAGCATTGAGGTTAAATCTTCCTTCCATACTTGTCAGTGGTGGACCAATGCTTGCCGGCGTATGTCCTGATATGGGAGTGGTCGACCTCATTTCTGTTTTTGAGGCAGTAGGTAAAATTTCATCAGGACAGATGACCGAGCAACAACTGAAAATCCTTGAAGAATATGCCTGTCCAACATGTGGTTCCTGTTCAGGAATGTTTACAGCAAATTCAATGAACTGTCTGTCTGAAGTACTTGGTATGGCTCTGCCATACAATGGAACAATACCTGCTGTGCATTCTGCAAGGATACGATTGGCAAAAAAAGCAGGGATGAGGATTGTTGAACTTGTTCAACAGGGAATAAAAATCAGGGATATTGTGAACATCAGATCATTTGAAAATGCCATTGCTGTAGATATGGCAATAGGTGCTTCAACAAATACTGTTCTTCATCTGCCAGCAATTGCGAATGAAGCAGGAATACAATTGACTGTTGACCTTTTTGACAGAATCAGTAAAAAAGTGCCAAATTTATGCAAAATTTCGCCTGCAGGTTCTCATCATATGGAGGACCTTGACAGGGCTGGTGGGATTCCTGCAGTAATAAAAGAATTATGCCAGGCAGATCTTCTTCACCAGGAAGAGAAAAATGTTTCTGGTCAGACAATCAGAGAAATTGCTGAAAATGCAAGAAATTTTGATTCTTCTGTTATTAGAAAGGTTTCAGACCCGTATTCAAAGGAAGGAGGCATTGCAATATTGAAAGGAAACCTTGCTCCTGATGGGTCTGTGGTAAAGCAATCAGCAGTTGTAAGTAAAATGATGGTTCACAAGGGTCCAGCGAAAGTTTTTGATAGTGAAGAGGAGTGTCTTTCTGCAGTCCTTGAAGGGAAAATTGAAAAAGGAGATGTTGTTGTCATTCGCTATGAAGGACCACGCGGAGGTCCTGGAATGAGGGAAATGCTGGCAGTGACATCAGCAATTTCAGGACGTGGACTTGGAGAATATGTTGCACTTTTGACTGATGGTCGATTTTCAGGTGGTACTCGTGGAGCATGCATCGGCCATATCAGTCCTGAAGCAGCTGCTGGTGGACCAATTGCGTCCGTTCAGAATGGAGACATCATAGAGATTGATATTCCACAAAGAAAATTAAATGTTCATTTATCAGATAGCGAAATTGCCCAGCGGCTGAAAAAGGTTAAACATCCTGAAAAAGAATTGTCAGGGGTTCTGGCGAGATACAGATTACTTGTTCAGAGCGCATCAACAGGCGCTATTTTGAAGGAAAAACTATGATACTTGAAAAACAGCAGGCAAAAAAGGGAATTATTACAGATGCAGTGAAACATATTGCATCCATTGAAAAAATTGACCCTGAAAAATTGGCAAAGTCAGTTGCTGAAGGTAAAACAGTAATTGTCAAGCATAAGGATACTTTTTTAGGCATTGGAGAAAATCTCAGGGTCAAGGTGAATGCAAATATAGGAACATCACCTGATGTCTGCGATATTAATTTTGAAATTGAAAAACTTAACACTGCATACCGATTAAAAGCAGATACAGTAATGGATTTGAGCACAGGTGGAGACCTTGATAATATCAGGAAACAAATTGTTCAATCAAGTCCAATTCCAGTGGGCTCAGTTCCTGTTTATCAGGTGATGATAGAGGCAATTGAAAAATATGGAACAATTGAAAAATTGAAAGAAGATGACTATTTTCGTGTGATTGAAAAACACGCAAAAGATGGAATTTCCTTTGTTACTGTTCATTGCGGCGTTACATTAAATTCCCTTGAGATATTGAAGAAGAAAAAGAGAATAACAGGCATTGTCAGTCGTGGTGGGGCTTTTATTGCAAGCTGGATGGCACTGACAGGAAAAGAAAATCCCCTTTATTCACAGTTTGATAGATTACTTGAGATTGCGAGAAAATATGACCTTATTTTAAGTTTGGGTGATGGATTGAGACCAGGATGTCTTGCTGATGCCACTGATGCGCTTCAGATGTCTGAACTGCTGACTCTTGGTAATTTAACTGAGAGGGCATGGGATGCTGATGTTCAGGTAATTATTGAAGGACCAGGTCATATTCCTCTGAGTCAGGTTATTCCGAATGTAGAACTTGCAAAAACATTATGTCATGGCGCTCCATTATATCTACTTGGTCCGATTGTTACGGATATTGCTCCTG
>Ga0078972_1004612_pt1 | contig 37093 bp, 30 predicted proteins | sample YelNatPaOPGAMG01_FD_67568 | JGI IMG/M metagenome (GOLD analysis project Ga0078972, IMG submission 67568) | Hot spring thermophilic microbial communities from Obsidian Pool, Yellowstone National Park, USA - OP-RAMG-01 (SPADES assembly) (version 2) | ecosystem: Environmental > Aquatic > Thermal...
GGGCGGGGGGGGGGGGGGGGGGTGGGGAGGGGCGCCGGGGGAAGTACAATGCAGACAAGGAGTTCTAACCCCCCACCCTAACCCTCCCCCACAGGGGGGGAGGGAACAAATACAACTCCCTCCCCCACAAGGGGGGGAGGGAACAAATACAACTCCCTCCCCCACAGGGGGGAGGGAAAAGTCCGCCAGCCCTAAGGGCTAGAGCTGCACTTTCTGTGATTTTCGTATACTCGCATGCCCGAAAACTTGCGAAAAACCGCTTCTTCCAGTGTAAGAAAATCCCCGAAAGGTGCAGCATAATGTCGAGTGCTCCTGTTTCTTCCCTAGCCCCTAGTTCTTAACCCCCAGCCCCTCTTCAAATTGTATAATGCCGGCATGGATATCTACGATCCCCGTTATCTAGCTGGCATTTTGTTTTTCAACGCTCACGATTACTTCGAGGCCCACGAAGCCTGGGAAGATCTGTGGTCGGAGAGCCACGGTGCGGAGCGGCGTTTCTACCAGGGCTTGATCCAGGCGGCGGTGGCCTTGTTTCATTTCAGCAACGGCAACCTGGGCGGCGCCGTCAAACAATATCGCTCCAGCTACGATTACATGAAAACGTGCGGCTCGCCGTTTCTCGGACTGGACGTAGATGACTTTTGGCGGCAGATGGCTGGCTGTTTCGGGCCGCTGTTGAACACTGCCACGCCGGAGCGCAGTTTGCGGCCGGACCCAGAGAAGCTGCCGGTCCTTCGGCTCGATCCGCCGCCGGAGAGCTGGCCGGACCCCGAGGCGTTCCTCCGCGAAGAGTAGTAGGACTTATTTGTGAACGACACTGCTGCCTCTGTTTCGCTTGTCGCCGCGCGGCCGACTTCCGTTCGTCATTTCGTATTGGCGGCGTTGTGTTTCATCACCACTATCAGCTACATCCAGCGCAATAGCCTCGGCGGCGCGGAGACGACGATTCGCGCCGACTTGTATCTGGAACGCAACGACACGGGCACGGCAATGGGTGTATTCTTTCTGACCTACGCCTTGTGTCAAGTGCCGAGCGGTTGGCTGGCCCAGCGCTGGGGGGGGCGACGCGCTTTGACGCTTTACGCGGCAGGCTGGTCGATGATGATGGCCTTGACCGCTGCGGCCCCAAGTCTGCCGGTCCTTATCGGCGCACGCGGGCTGATGGGAGCGTTTCAGGCCGGTATTTTCCCCTGCGCCACGATGATCCTGGCCGCGTGGTATCCGGCCACGCGGCGTGGCTTCACTTCGGCCATGCTCAACAGTTTCATGCTTATCGGCGGCGTCCTTGCCTCTTGGCTAACGGCCAAGCTGATTGGGCCGCTCGGCTGGCGTTGGCTGTTTTTGCTCTACGCCGTGCCGGGCCTGGTGTGGGCGGCGTGGTTTGCCGGCTGGTTCCGCAATCGGCCCCAGGAGCATCCGTCCGTGAACGCGGCGGAGCTGGCGCTGCTTTCTTCCCCGGAGGGATCGCAACCGAAGGCGGATTGCTCGACCCCGGTGCCCTGGCTAGCGATTTTTCTCAGCCCGGCGCTGTGGTTGATTTGCCTCCAACAGTTCTGCCGCGCAGGCACCTTACGTTTCTTCGATATGTGGCTGCCGACCTATTTGCAGGAAGTGCGTGGCCAATCGGTGACGACGGCCAACTACTGGACCAGTCTACCGTTGTTGGCCGGCGTTGTCGGCGGTCCGATCGGCGGGATGCTCTCGGATTGGGTATTGATACGCACTGGCAGCCGCCGCGCCGCCCGGCAAGGCGTGACGATCGGCAGCATCGTGGTCGCCCTGATTTTGTACGGACTGGCCTTCCAGGCTGCGGACGTAGAAGGGGCGATGCTTTGGGTCAGCCTTGGCGTGTTCATCTGGACTTTCTCGTCGCCTTGTGCCTACGCGCTGACGATGGATGTGGGCGGCCGCAATCTCGGCGTTATCTTCGCCACCATGAATATGGCCGGTAATCTGGGCGCGTGGGCCTTTACCACGTTTCTGCCCCGCGTCGTGGAAGGGCAGGTTTGGGACCGAGCCTTGCTCCTTTTCGCTGCTATGCAGATCGTCGCCATCGCCTGTTGGCTCTGCCTCAATCCCAACGGCGTTCTCGGCTATCCCTCTGAGCCGCAACCGAACGGGCCGAAAACGTGAGCACCGGACCTCAGAGTTGACAGAAAAAACGATCGGGCACGAGCCGATTGGCCATAAGTCCCCAAACGATGATCGAGGGACTTGGCCCAGTTTGAAACAGCGAACGGCCCTGCCCCCGAGCGCAAACCAGCTTGCCCCCAAGGGGATGGCTTGCTAGATTAGATTCTACTGTGGACCCATAGGAAGAAAGACTTATCTCAGGAGTGTGCCGAACTTAACCGTGGTCTAAGGACTGTGGACCCATTGAAGTTTCAAAGAGCACGAGGGCAGGAAAACCCATGGCACGACGCATTCTCAATCGCAAAGACCTCCGCGCCGATTATGAAGCGGCCGAACGCCGCAAGCACGAGGACGAAGAAGACGAACTCGAGGAGGAAGAGGAAGAAGAAGCCGACGAGTTAGAAGACGATATCGAAGCCGAAGAGGAAGACGACGAAGAGGAAGAGGAGGACGAGGAAGTAGCGCCCAAGAAGAAGAAGGCCGCTTCCAAGGAGGGCAAACCCAAACGGTCGCGCACGGCCAAGCAGGTACGCATGCGGGTCGTTTGGGGTGTATTCAACAACTCCAATCAGTGCGTGGCCAAATTCGACTATCCCAAGCGCAAAGAGGCGGAGGAACATGCGGCCAAGCTGGCTGCCGCCAAGACTCCGCCCCAACCGTTCTTCGTCCAGCCTGTTAAGGAGCCGATCGAGGAGAAGAAAGAATAAAAACGCCCGAGGGGATGCCGCACGTTCGGCATCCCCTCGGGATGAAGATTTATATCAAATCAATCCCTTGTGGGTCCCCACTGCCTGCTCAATGGGCGGGCTTGCTCGTTGAGCGAGCGTTGTTTCCATCTGCCTTGGGCACAGCGACCAAAGGAAGATGGGGCGTTCGAGCATAGCGGTCGCTAGTGGGGCACCGTAGAGGCAGAGGCATTCGGGGCCGGGGTCTCGGCACCCTTCAAAGGCAAAAGTTCCTGACGGTAAATCGGCACGTCACGCGGCGCCTCGATACCCAGACGAATTTTGCCCCGGTCGATGTCAACGACCGTGATACAGATATTGTCCCCGATATAAATCTTCTCACCTAACTTTCGGCTCAGGACCAACATATCGCTACCCTCCTACGAGCGAAGCAGTGGTTGACTTGCTGCACAATTCTACGCCATGAAAGGCCGCCGCGATGGCAAGGCAATGACATTTTTGCCCCCTGTCTCCTCCTCAGGATCGTGGAACATCCCTTTCGCTTGGCTTTGCTCGCCGGAGCCGTATATCGAGTACAATCCATAAGGTCCAATTTGTAAGCAAGTTGCGCGCCAAATCGCTGGTGCAGCCAAGCTAGGTGCCCAGCACCGGTCGGCGGGGAGATTGCCTGGCGACAGCTATGCCCCGTTTCGTCAGCTGCTGATAGGACACTCAGTTTGTTATTCTCGCCGGCGTGACAGGCCGCTGAGGAAAATGCCAGACGACCGCGGCGGCCCAACGAGCGCTTTGGTCGTCGCGATCATAACGATAGGTTGATCTCCACAAGGTTGAAACTGCTCACGCCTGGACATTCGCCCGACGAAGTGACGCCGACGAGTTGGGCTGCGCGATGAACAATGGTGAACATACCAGGAAATAGGGGGGCATACGTCGCACGGATCTGATGACGCCTCTTTCCCCTTCCCCCTCAGGGGGGGAAGGGAAGGCCGTTCCTAATCCAGCCGGAGGCAATAGAGTAGGGTTGCTGAGTGGCCAACCACCTAACCGCCTAATCCCCTACTCCCGGGACGTGGTCGTGGTCACGACCTGAACACAGTTGAGCAGTTGGCGTCCGTCCAAAAGCGGCAAGATGGTCTCCTGGGCCAACTGCTTGAGGTAGTAGCTGGTCACCTGGCCCTGGATGGTGACCGTAGTGTCGCTTTCGGCGAGGGTGAGTTTGCGCAGCGCCGGGATGGGACTGCGGCACAACGCCAGGGCCAATCGAGATTGTTCCAGAGTCGAGCCGGACATGACAATCATGCTCCTTGCTTCCCTGAACGACTCGGCGAAGAGATTTCCTTGTCAGACTATCTTAGGCGCGCGTCTCACTCAAAGCAAGGGCCTCCCGCTGGAGACAGGGTGCCGCTGGATGTGAGATGTGAGCGAGCGGGGCTTTCCTCTTTCCTGAGCCGCCGGAGCCGCCGGAGCCGCCGGAGCCGCCGGGTTAAACCCGGCGGCTCGCCAGGAGGCACGCCCCAATTCCATGAAGTACTTGCAACTCGCCTGTTTTCTGCGCACAATAAGGACTATTGAGCTTGCCTACCAACCTGCCTAATGGCCTTGCGCCCGCTTCGGAAAAAAGATACACGCCGGTTGTTTACCTCATCGGTCGAAGGACCGGTGAGTCTGGAAGTAAGGAACCTAATATGCGGATCCAGCGTCTGATCCTCACATTTCTGGCCTTCCTTCTCGGCCCGATCCTCAGCAGGGCCGACGACCTTTTGTCAAGTGCCTTGCCTATCGAACAAGCTGTCGATCACTTTATCGATGCACGGCTCCAGGAGACGGGCCTGCAACCAGCCCCGCCAGCCAGCGATGCCAACTTCATCCGCCGGCTGACCCTCGATCTCGTCGGCCGTATCCCTACCTTGGAGGAAACACGCACCTTCCTCGCCTCAAGTAATACCAGTAAACGCGTCGAACTAGTCGACCGGTTGATGCATTCTCCCGCCTTCGTGCGCCATCAAGCCACCGAATTGGACACCCTACTGATGAAAGGCACCCGTGGCAGCGTGCGGCCATATCTTCTGGTGATCCTGGCCGAGAAAGGCAGCTGGGACCGCATCTATCGGGACTTGATGTTGCCTGATGAGAACGACCCCAAGTTAAAATCCGCTGCTGAGTTCTTGCGTCAACGCGTCCGTGACCTCGATAAGCTCACCGCGGAAGTCAGCTCCATCTTCTTCGGTGTCAACATTAGCTGCGCCCAGTGTCACGACCATCCCTTGGTGGCCGACTGGAAACAGGACCACTTCTTCGGCATGAAAGCGTTTTTCAGCCGTACTTACGAAAGCGGGGGACGACTAGCCGAACGTGAAACGGGACTGGTTAAGTTTAAGACGACCAAGGGCGTTGAACGTTCGGCACAGCTGATGTTTCTGACCGGCAAAGTAGTCAAGCCCGACACATCGAAAGCAGCCCCCCCGAAATTCAGTGCGCGAGCCGAGTTGGTGAAATTATCCCTGCAACCGGGCCAGCGTGATTTCTTTGCCCGCGCTATTGTCAACCGTATCTGGCACCGCTTCTTCGGCTATGGCCTGGTCATGCCGCTCGACCAAATGCACTCGGAAAACCCGCCCAGCCATCCCGAATTACTCAACTGGCTGGCGCGCGACCTGGTCGAACATGGGTATGATCTGCGTCGACTCATTCGCGGTCTGGTTCTGAGCCGTGCTTATGCGCGTGAGAGTCGCTGGGACAAAGGCGAGGTTCCCCGGCCAAACTTGTTCGCCGTGGCGCGCGTGCGGCCGTTGACGCCCATGCAGCTGGCCGTGTCGCTGCGCCTGGCCGTTACCGATCCTCAGACGCTGCCGCCGATGAGCAAGCCAGAGGAACTGGACAAACGGCTGCAAGGCTTGGAAGCGAGCGCCGCGGACCTGGCTCGGTCCTTCGAGCAACCTGGCGACGATTTTCAGGTCGGCGTCGGTGAGGCGTTGCTGTTCAGCAACGGCGTCGCCATCGAAAAAGATTTGTTGGCCGACGGCGGCGATCGCCTGCTGAACCGGCTCAGACGACTCCAGACCGACGACGAGGCGATCGATCTGGCCATGCAAACCATCCTGGGCCGTTTGCCGCGCGACGACGAACGCAAACTGCTTGGCAATTACCTCAAGCAGCGGGCAGATCGGCCGGCTGAGGCACGGCGGCAAATGGTGTGGGCGCTGCTGACCAGCGCGGAATTTCGTTTCAATTATTGATCACGTAGGAGCAATCGTATGGCCCCTAATCGACACTCGAATTTTTGTGGCTCGCCGTTGCACGCAATGGATCGCCGCAACTTCCTGGGCACGGCTGTCGCCGGTGCAGCCGCCTTCGCGGCAGACATGACGCAACTGAACGTACTGCAACACCCGGCCCTGGCCAGCGAACTGAAGAAGCAGCAGAAGCGGTGCATTCTCCTCTGGCTGGCAGGCGGCGCCAGCCAACTGGAGACCTGGGACCCCAAGCCTGGTGCCCCCACCGGTGGGCCGTTTCGGGCCATTCCTACCTCGGTGCCGGGCATTCACATCTCCGAGCTAATGCCGCAGATGGCCAAGCGGATGAAGCACACTTGTATCCTTCGCTCGTTGAACACGCGCATCGGCGATCACGGCGGCGGCGCCCAGCTGATGATGCGCGGTCGCCGGGATGAGCCGAACCTGAAATATCCCGATCTCGGCGCTGTCTTGGCGCGCGAGCTAGGCCGCAGAGACAGCCAAGTCCCCGATTATGTGTCGTTTTACTTCGCCACCGAAGGCCGCAGCATGGCCCCTGGAACGGCGGGCTTCCTCGGCTCACGCTATGCACCGATGGAATTGTATACCAGCATGGTGCCCGAAAACATTCGCCGCCTCGATAGCATCAACGACCTCGACCACAAGCAACGCGCCGAGTTGCGGGAGCTGCTGAGCAAGCAGTTTGCCCAGGGGCGAGCGTCGTCGAGCCTGGATAGCCACAACGAAGCCTATCAACGGGTGCGCGGCCTGATGGCCAGCGACAAACTCTTTGATGCCACCCAAGAACCACCCAAGGTCCGCGACCGTTACGGCCCGACGCTTTTCGGCGAACAAGTGATGGTAGCGCGGCGGCTGGTTGAAGCGGGGGTGCCGTTCGTCCGCGTCGCTCGGGCCTGGTGGGACAGTCATGGGCAAAACTTCGAGACGCACCAGGAATTGGTCCCGGAGCTGGATCATGTTATGGCTGCGCTGCTTGACGATTTGCAAGAGCGGGGCCTGCTGGACCACACTTTGGTCATCACCCTGGCCGAGTTTGGCCGTACGCCGAAGATCAACCCCAGTCTGGGACGCGACCACTTCGCTACCGCCTGGAGCGCCACGTTGTCCGGCTGCGGCATCCAAGGCGGCAGCGTCTGGGGCAAGACCGATGCCAAGGGCGAGCATGTCGTGGAAGGCGAGGTCGGCGCCGCCGAACTGTTCGCCACCATTTACCGAGCACTGGGCATCAATCCGCAAAAGAACTACTACGTCGGCTCGCGACCGGTGCCCTTGACGGAGCCGGGCACCAAGCCGATCAAGGCGATATTGGCGTAACAGACGAGAGGGGCGGCAATGAAAGCTATCAAGGATATTCCTATTAATGGAATCGCTTTTGCGTTAGTCCGAGTGCCAAGCAGCAACCGTCTGTTGTTCGGCAGTTCGGATTTCCAAGTATATGATCTCGATCTCGCAGCGGATAAGTCAGGGCCGAAGGTATTGGGCGCCCATCAAAGTTACGTCACCGGCTTAGCGTTGGCTGGCACGCTCGCTATTTCCGGCGGCTACGACGGTCGGCTCATCTGGTGGGACATCGAGACGCGCAAACAGATCCGCGCCGTCGAAGCCCATACAAAATGGATTCGTAAAGTTGCTCTTTCTCCCGACGGCAAGATGGTCGCTAGTGTCGGCGACGACATGGTGTGTCGGCTGTGGAACGTCGCTGACGGCAAGATGCTCTACGAGCTGCGCGGCCATCACGAGCGCACCCCCCACCATTTCCCATCGATGTTGTTCGTCTGCACCTTCGCGCCGGACGGCCAGTCCTTGGCCACGGCCGATAAGGTCGGCCACATCGTCGTTTGGGACACGGCCAGCGGCAAGCCGATCAAGACGCTGGAAGCGCCGGGCATGTACACTTGGGACCCGGTGCAACGCAAACACTCGATCGGCGGCATCCGCGCCCTGGCATTTTCCCCGGACGGCAAGTACCTGGCCGCGGGCGGCATCAGCAAGATCGGCAACGTCGATCATCTCGACGGCAAGGCCCGCATCGAGGTGTTCGATTGGCAGAAGGGGGAAAAGGCGCACGAACACATCGACGACAAATTCAAAGGGCTTGTCGAGCACCTGGTGTTTCATCCCAAGGGCGATTGGGTGCTCGGCGGCGGCGGCGCTAACGACGGTTTCTTTTTGTTCTTCGATCTCAAGACGAAGAAGGCCCTCCGTCAAGAAAAAGCGGCGATGCACATTCATGCGTTTGCACTCGATGAAAAAGCCGAGACGATCTACGCGGCCGGATACGGGAAGATTCAGAAATTAGAAGTTTAGCCGCAGTTTCTCCCCGCCGCCGGGATAAACCCGGCGGCTCGCTACGGCTCCCCTACAGTGAGCGGCGGGGTTTCTCCCCGCCGCAGGCTCGCTATCACCCCACGCGGCGCAGCAAGGTCACGCGGCCGGGTTCGACCCATTCGACGACGAAGATATTGCCGTCGCGGTCGAAACAGGCGTCGTGGGGATGCACGAATTTGCCCGGCAGCCACTCTGCCGGCTGGCGACGCATTTTCAACCCATCGAGCACTTTTTTGCGCCATTCTGGGTCATCGCCTAGATGCACGATCGGTTTGTTGTCCTTGTCGAACAGAGATACGCGCGCATGTAAGTCTGGCACCAGCAACACCTCCTCGCGGATATCGAAATGTGCGGGAAAGAGCAAATCCTTGACGAAGCCGATGTGTCTGCCGTCCAGCGTGAAGTATTGCAAACGGGCATTGGCGCGGTCGGCGACGACCAGCGATGGGGTACGGCCCTTGCGGTCATCCAGCCACAGCCCATGCGGCGTCTTCATTTTGCCGGGTTGGTCTCCGAAGCCGCCCCAGGTGCGGACCCATCGGGCGTTTTTGTCATACTGGTGGATGTAGTGGGAGCCGTAGCCGTCGCCGACGTAGAAGCCGCCATCCGGCGCGAAGGCCACGTTGGTCGGCCGATAGTGGGCAACGCGTGAATAGACGCCGGCTTCCAGCGGATAACCCAGCTTCCACACTTCCTCGCCCTGGAGTGTCGTCTTGATGACTTGGCGATTATGAATATCGCTCAAGTAGAGAAATTGTTCGCCGCCTTCCTTACGAATGTCGATGCCGTGGCCGCCGGGATAGTAACTCTTGCCGAACGAGCGGACATACTTGCCCTTGGGATCGAAGACGACGATGGTGTCCATCGCCGCGCGGCCGAGTCCCTGGTGCTTGATATAGACAAACCCCGCGTCGTCGATGGCGACGCCGTGCGTCGTCTCCCAACGGAGGTGGCGGGGCAGTTCGCCCCAGTTGTGAAGGCACTCATAGCGATAGTCGCCTTGGCCGATAATGGGGTTTTTGGTCCCACTTTTGTCACGGGTGCCGAGGATGGCCGGGGCGGCGCCGCTGACTAGCGCCGCCATACCGACCGCCGTCGTTTGCTTGAGGAAAGCGCGTCGTCTCATGGCAGATGCTCCAGGAAGTAGGGGGTAGGAGATAGTTCGTAAGGTATGCTCCTGCGGCGCTGGCGGCCATAGCTCACTCGGCTGCCCTAGGCGGTCCCATTTTCAGATAGCGGTCGAACCAATCGGCCAGGGTTTCTGTGTCCTTGAGGATGGTCAACCAGCCGTGGCCGCAATCTTTCTTCACGATGAGATGGGCCGGCACACCAGCCTCTTTGAGCTTGGCGATCATTCGCTCCGATTGCTGCAAGGGCACCAAGTTGTCTTTATCGCCATGAATTATCAAGGTCGGCGGATCATCTCGGCTGACGTGGCTGATCGGCGATATGTCGTGGAGAAGCTCCCGTACCTTCTTTTCGTCGGTGACGCGCTGGAAAATACTTTGGTCCCAATCAAAAACATGAAAATCGACCGCTGCCCGGAAACGCCGGTCCATGTTTTTGCAATCGAGGATAGCGCCGTCTTTGCCCCAGTTGAGAAAATCGGTCGGCGGAAAGAAGCAAGCCACGGCCTGGACGCGGCTGGAGACGCGGTCTACCGGGTCTGGAGCTTTGGGATCGCCCGCTGCGCCCGCCGTGCCTATCATCAGCGCCAGATGCCCACCGGCCGAGCCGCCGGTAATGCCCAGGCGATCGGGGTCGATGTGATACTCCTTGGCGTGAAAGCGGATGAAACGGACAGCGCGATGCACGTCGTCAAGAATTTCGGGGATGGTGAACTTGGGCTGGGTGCCGTGAACCACGGCGAAGACGGTATAGCCCCGTCGCAGGAAGGGAGCGTACATTTCGGGGCGAATGGCGCCAGGGTGCGAGCGCCAGCCGCCACTGACGACGAAGAGGACACCCAAGCCGTTGGGCTGCTCCTTGGGAACAACCACGTCCATCGTCAGGGCCAGGCCGGCCTTGCGGCCATAGATTACGTCGCGGGTGCGGACATAGGAGGAAACATCTTCAGCATCAATGGCACGGGCCGCCAGCAAGACGGCCAGGCAAGCCAACAGCGGGGATTGCAGCAGTTTGCGCATACGGACAAGGAACCTCAAAACCCAAAAGGGGCGAAAACAACGGCTGATGTGTTCAGAGTAACCGCCGCAAGCGCTCTGTGCAATGGCTCAATCACGGATTGGGTTCGCCGGCGACGCAACAAGGACAGAGCAAGCGGCGGCGGCACTTCGCAGTCGGCGATTGGTTGTTCGTAATGTTGGATCAAAACGGCGGGGCTTGAAGTGGATGAAAGACACATGCTTGGAACTGTGTGGCTCAAAAGGGTTTGAGGTACTCTCGATCTACGGAGCTGGGATTTGTTCCGCTGTGCCTATCCTCCCCATTGGTTGCCCGGCATTTGAACCAGGCTGCAAACCGCGCTGTACTGCTTATCCGCAGAACAAGAAATAGGGCGGAAACCGCCCGATTTTTCGATAAAACGGGGTTATGCAATTAAAGGCTTCCGAGATTGTAAGCGAGGGGAAGAAGGGAGACCATCATGCAATTGTGCAAGGCGCGGTTAAGGACGGGAGAAGTGGAAGTCGGAGTCGTCCGCGAAGGGCGTGCATATTTTTTGCGTCGTGGAGGGACAGACGGGCCGAATACTCTCAGCGATTTTCTCTACGCCGCGGACCCTGCTGAGCTTGTTCGTTCTCGTTGTGCGGATGATACGGGTGTCCCACTCGATCGTGTGCAGCTGCTGCCGCCTGTGGACCAACAGGAAGTGTGGGCAGCAGGCGTGACCTACAAGCGCAGCCGGGAAGCGCGCGAGCGGGAATCGGCAGGCGCGGCACGCTTCTACGATCTTGTCTATAACGCCGCGCGCCCGGAGCTGTTTCTCAAAGCGACGCCGCGGCGTGTGGTAGGGCCCGGGGCAGCGGTACGCATTCGCCGCGATAGCCGTTGGAACGTGCCAGAACCGGAGTTGGCCTTGGTCGTGTCGCCGCAAATGAAGATTGTCGGCTATACCATCGGCAACGACATGAGTTCGCGCGACATCGAGGGTGAAAATCCCCTCTATCTGCCGCAAGCGAAAGTGTACGACGGCTCGTGTTCGCTGGGTCCGGTCGTCACCTTGGCTGCCACTATGCCGCCGCCGGAGCATGTGACCATTCGTCTGACCATCACCCGCGGCGGCGCGGTGGTGTTTGAAGGCTCGACCAGCCTTTCGGCGATGAAACGCTCTTTCGAGGACCTCGTATCGTGGTTAGGACGCGAGAATAGCTTTCCCGATGGCGTCATTCTGCTGACCGGCACCGGTATCGTGCCTCCAGACCACTTCACCTTGGAACGGGGCGACGACATTGCTATCGACATCACCAACATCGGTACATTGCGAAACTGGGTTGAATAGGTATTCTCCCCTTGCTTTGTCCGCGTTGACGGCGGCGAGGCTTGGCGGTATGGTGCCGCGCCGCCCGAGGGTAAGGCGGATTAGGACAAGCGGGAGGAATGGAAATGGGTAGATGGCGCGTCCTGGGAACAATGGGACTGCTATTGGCAATGACGCCATTGGGCTGGGCCCAGACCTGTACATTGGCAGAAACATCACAGCCCGGCGAATGCTTCCAAATTCAGCTCAATATGAAACTGTCCGGCGAAATTCAGATGCGCAAGGATGACAAGGTAGGGCCGCTCAAACTCGAAGCAACCGCTGTTCACGAATATCCCGAACGTGTTCTGGCCGTTGCTCCGGACGGGCTGGTGCAGAAGACCGCACGCATATACGAGACGGCCAAAGCGACAATTGCCGCAGGCGGCGAGCGCGCGGAGCGCACACTGCGTCCGGAACGCCGGCTCATTGTGGCGCAGTTCTATAAGGACCAGGCATTGGTTTACTCGCCGTCTGGGCCGTTGACGCGCGAAGAGCTGGAACTTACAGGCGACCAGTTCAACAGCACCGTCGTCGCCGGCATCTTGCCCGGCAAGGACGTGTCGGTCGGTGAAACCTGGAAAGTCTCTTCCAACGTGGTCCAGGCGCTCTGCAATTTCGAGGGCTTGACCGAACACACCCTTACCGGCAAACTCGAAACCGTGACGGCCGACACAGCAACTTTTAGCCTGAGCGGTATGGCCACCGGCATCGACCTCGGCGCTATTGCGAAATTGAAGATCGAGGCGACCGGCCGTTTCGACCTCAAGGCCAAACGCCTCACGGCCCTGGAATGGAAGCAGAAAGACGAGCGCGATCAAGGGCCGGTCAGTCCGGCAGTGGCCGTGGAATCAACGGTCACTTTGAAACGTCAACCGATTGAGCAACCAGCTGCCCTGGCAGATGTGGCCCTGGTATCGGTGCCGCCGGACTGGGAGCCGCCGGCGCCGATGACGCAATTAGATTATCGCGATCCGCAAAATCGCTATTCCTTGCTCTATCCTCGTTGCTGGCATATCACGGCCCAGTTAAAGGACCAGCTCGTCCTGCGCTGCATGGATCGAGGCGACTTTGTGGCCCAGGCAGTATTGACGCCGTGGAAGAAAACCGACAAAGGCAAGCACATGACGCCGGAGGAGTTCAAACAAGCCATGAACGACATGGCAGGCTGGCAATTGGAGAAAGAGCTGCAAGTCGGTGAAGTGCCCTCCGAAAACGGCCGCTGGATCTACCGCTACTCTGCGTCAGGACAGCTGGAGGGCGTCGCCGTGGTGCAAAACTGTTACCTCCTCGCTACACCGGAAGGCGAGCAGATGATCGTCGTCTTCACCATGACGCCCAAACAAGTCGATAAGCTCGGCGCCCGCGATTTGTCGCTGGTTGGCAGCCTGGAAATCCCGGCCTCGACAAAGTAAGCAAAACCTCACCAGCCCGCTGCCTTCCCAGGAAGGGCCTTTACCCTTGGGAAGACGGCGGGCTGGCAGCGTCCGGCGAGCGAGGCAGATACGCTGCTTGCGCCATAGCGACCGTGACGAGCAATACCGTGACCGTGTTCACGCCCAGACTGTATAGGTGCCAACGGGCAAATTCCTGGCGTGCTTCGACGGCGGTGCGAATGGCGTCATCGCGCGGCGGCGAATGGCGGACCATCGCATCGAAGGCGCTGTTCCGCTGTTCGCGCAAGTCCTCGACGACGCCCATCAGCCACCAGCCCAGCGCCACCGTTGCAAGCGCCGTCAGCAAGACGCCGGCGCGAACGGTATGGATGCGTTCCGCGGCCGCCCGGCACCAGGCCAGGGCCGTGGCTGTAGCCAGCGCCGCACACGCGGCCTGAATGCCAAAATACCCGTGAAATAACGGCTCGAGCGCCACGCCGGCAGCGCGGACTCCCTGCTCCTTGCGCAACGGCTCAGGAAAGATTGGATCCGGAGAGGGACCATCGTAGGCGTTCCACATCGGAAACCATACTTCACGCTCTGCCGGCGCTTGGGCGGCGACTCGCTCGAATGTTGTGAAGAGGTCCCAGCCGACGACAAAACTGAAAAAAACACCGCTGCCAAACCACAGACCGAGCACCCACGCATGGAGGACTTTGCGGAAGTGCTCCAGAGCAGGCGTCTCCGCCAGGCGGTTTTCGTCTCCGCGCAGGAGTCGGCCGAGATTTGCGCGATGGCGAAGCACAATGAAGCCGGCGGCGAGCAGACAGAACAACGTGCGGATGCGCTGCTCCGCGCTCCACGGCTGCGGCGTGAGGGCCAGTCGAAAACCACACAGCACCACAGCAGCGACCAGCGACGCCAGGGATACATAGCGGCTGGCGAGCACCACAGCGAGCCAGACCAAGAGCGCCGCCAGGGTTGCTTCGGGCAGCAGCACGCTGACTGCTCCCGCCGCTGTGGCCACCCCTTTGCCGCCACGAAAGCGCAGATAAATCGGGTAGAGATGGCCTAAAAATGCCGCCACGGCCGCTGTCACCGGCAAACAATCGGCCGGTAGAGCCAGCGTCTGCGCCGCCGCCCACTCTTTCGCCAACAATGCCGGGACAGCGCCCTTGGCGAAATCGAGCACGAAAACGAGGATGCCGAACGGCCGTCCCAATACCCGGCCCACGTTGGTAGCGCCGATGTTGCCGCTACCCTGTTTACGGATGTCTATCCCACGGCTGCGCGCAATCAAGTAACCAAAAGGGACAGCGCCCACCAGATAGGAAAGCAGAAGTGTCAAGACGAGCACCAGCGCGGTCATGAGGATCTCCGGCCAATTCTATAGGCGGTATTTTTTCGTGAGTCTAGTTTGGAAAAGCGGGGCGAACGTCCCATGCCGGAACCGATTCGCGCGCCTTCCGCCTCTTCTCTCAACCGCGTTCGACTATCGGCTTGACGGATCGCATCTCGGGCCCGATGTAACGGGCGCGTGGCCGGATTAGCCGGTTGTTCTCCGCTTGTTCGATGAAGTGCGCACTCCACCCGGCCACGCGCGACATGACGAAAATCGGCGTGTACAGCGGAATTTCCAGCCCCAGCGCATGATAGAGACGGCCTGCCGGCCAATCGAGATTGGGAAACAGATGCTTCTCCGCGCCGAGAATGCGCTCGATGATCTCGGCGGTCTCTTCCCATTGGAGCAAGCCGGCCGCTTCCGCTGCCTGCCGGGCATAGTTCTTCAAGATGCCGGCGCGGACATCGCCGGTTTTGTAGACGCGATGGCCGAACCCCATGATGCGTTCCTTGCGGGCCAGCATGTCACGCAGCCATTGTTCTGCGTGGGCGGGGCCGCCCGTTTGTTGCAGCAACTCCATGACTTTCTCGTTGGCGCCGCCATGCAGCCGGCCCTTGAGCGCCCCGATGGCGGCGACGATGCTCGAATGCAGGTCCGATTCGGTCGAGCAGACCACACGAGCCGTGAACGTCGAGGCGTTGAATTCATGCTCGGCGTAGAGGATCAGCGACACGTCGAGAGCACGAGCATCGGCCGCGCTGGGTTCCTGGCCGCGCAGCATGTACAGGAAGTTGGCGGCGTGGCCGAGGTCCGGGCGCGCTGCGATCGGCGGTTGCCCCTTGCTGAGGTGATAATGCATGGCGATGGCTGTGGGGATTTGCCCCAACAGCCGCTCGGCCTTGCGGAGATTGGCCGCACGCGATGAGTCCGCCGTATCGGCGTCGAAATGCGCCAGAATGCTGACGGCGCTGCGAAGCACATCCATCGATGCCGTGCCCTGGGGAATCGCTCCCAGCAGGTTAATCAGAGGACCGGGCAAACAGCGCGCGGCGGCGATGCGCTTCTGGAAATCGGCGAGCTGCTGCACAGTCGGCAGTTCGCCGTACAGAAGCAGATAAGCAACCTCGTCAAAGGTGGTTTTTTCGGCCAGTTCCGTTACGGGGTAGCCGCGATAGCGCAGGCCGCCGGCGACGGTAGAGATGGCCGTCTCGCCCGCAATCACACCTTCCAAACCCGGCGAATAGATTTCTGTCGTCATGGTACAATCCTCGGCAATCCTCAGCCGAAATAGGCCCGATCTCGTTCTTCGTAGCCGGCGTAATCCAGCAGTTCGTACAGCTCCGCTCGCGTCAACATTCGCTCCAGATGATCGCGTTGGTGGCCCTTGGCGAGCAGGTCCGCCAAGACGGCCTGGGCCGCACGCAGGGCCACGCGCAACGTGGTCACCGGATAAAGGACCATGCGATAACCCAGCTGGGCCAACTCGGCAAAGTCGAGATTGGGACTGCGGCCGAACTCGGTCATGTTGGCCAACAACGGCACAGGGGCCAACTCTCGTGCGAAAGCGGCGAATTCCTCGCGGCTTTCCAGCGCTTCGGGAAAGATGACATCGGCCCCCGCCGCAACGTAGAGCCGGGCGCGGCGTATCGCCTCCTCCAAGCCGACAACGCCGCGGGCATCGGTGCGGGCCACGATGACAAAATCGGCATCGCGCCGGGCGGACGCCGCCGCACGGATCTTGGCCGCCATCACCTCGGCGTCCACCAATTGCTTGCCCGACAGATGGCCACAACGCTTGGGCATCTGTTGATCTTCCAGATGAATCCCCGCCGCCCCTGCGCTCTCGAACAGCCGCACCGTCCGTTCGACGTTGAGCGCCTCGCCGAAGCCGGTGTCAGCGTCGCACAAGAGCGGCAGCTGCGTTGCCGCTGCGATGTCCCGCGCCGCTTCGACGAATTCCGTCAGCGTTACCAGGCCGACGTCCGGCAGCGCCAACGAGGCTGAAAGGGCCGCCCCGGAAAGATACACGGCCTGGAAACCCAGACGCTCCGCCATCCGCCCCACCAGGGCATTGAACACGCCCGGCACGGCGATCGGCGCCGCCTGGAAAGCGGCGCGCAAACGCTGACCAGGCGAGCCGAGAACGCCAGCGATCGGAGATTTCATGCCTTCCCCTCCGCGCGGATGACGTTGTTTATTCTCCGAGGCCGGCTACCATTGACAAGGGTTGCCGGCCTCTATCGGTTAGCAACGCTTCGCAGAAGCGCCGCTAATCAGGACACGGTGCTGAGAAGGAGTCTTCATGAACGATGCCCAATCTCAACATTCGGGAAGTTCCGTGCTCTTGTGGACCAGCATGGTCTTGTTCGGCTTGTTCGCCATGCAGGCCGCTTATCAAATCTATCTCGTCCACCGCAATCATCTGAAGATGGATGCGGACCTTAGCGCCGAGCTGACCGACGCGGTTTTCCAAGAGGACGAGCCGGCGCCGGAGTCGGCAGGCTGGCCGCAGTGGCGCGGGCCTCATCGCGACGGCGTCGTCCGCATGGCCGATCTTTCGACCGATTGGCCGAAAAAGGGGCCGCCGCTGTTGTGGGAGAAACCGATCGGCCTTGGCTATTCCTCGTTCGCCGTCAAGAACGGCCGCCTCTACTCGCTGTTTAAGGAAGGAAGCAAAGAGGTCGTCGCCTGCTGGCGTGTTGACAATGGCGAGGAGATATGGCGCTATCCTTACGATTGCTATGCCAGCGTGGATTATCCCGGCCCACGCGCGACGCCGACGCTGGACGGCGACCGCCTCTATAGCGTCGGCAGCAACGGCACGCTGCTATGCCTGGATGCCGCCAGCGGCTCGCCACACTGGCAAAAAGAGCTGCTCCGCGAATTTCACGCCGCGGCCCCGAAATGGGGAGTTGCCTTCTCGCCGTTGATCGACGGCGATCTCGTCTTCACCAGTCCCGGCGGACCGGACGGCAACTCCCTGGCCGCCTTCAACAAAATCACCGGCGAACTGGTCTGGAAATGCCTCGACGAACCCGCCGGGTATAGCTCACCCGTCGCCGTCACCATCGCCGGCACGCGCCAGGTCCTCTTTTTCATGGGCCGCAGCCTCGTCGCTGTGCGAGCCAATGACGGCGAATTGTGCTGGCGCTGCCCGTGGCAAACTAGCTTCGATGTCAACGCCGCCACACCGCTGGTCTTCACGGCACGGCGCGGCCACCACGAGGAGACCTACGTATTCATTTCCTCTGGATATGACCGTGGCTGTGCATTGTTAAAAATCGCCGTGAAGGAGGACGGTCGTTTCAAGCCGAAGGTGGTTTACACCGGCAAACAGATGCGTTGCCATTTCGCCAGCCCCGTCCGCCGTGGTCCATATCTCTTCGGCATCGATGATTCGCGCTTGAGCTGCCTGGACCTACGCAGCGGCAAAGTGATGTGGAAGCACTCCGGCATCCAAAAGGGATCGCTTTTGCGGGTAAACGATTATTTGCTCGTCCTAGGTGAAGAGGGTCAACTCCTCCTCCTCGACGCCGTCCCGGAGGAGCGTGCGCGGAAGGCACAATATCGGCCGTTCCAAGGCGGCCGCTGCTGGACCATGCCCGTCGTCGCCGAAGGCAAACTGTTCCTCCGCAATGAACAGCAGATGAAGTGCTACGATTTACGCAAAGGGCACTAATCGATTCGATATTGACAAGGAGTTAGCCTTGCGACTGAATTTAGTTCCACAACTAAATTCAGTCGCAAGGCTAAACGAGGCTAAAAATCAAAAAAAGCGATGCCGTGGATTGGAATGTGGCGCACCCTCCGCAAATACGTCAATATCTTTCGCGTCTCGCTCATTGAGCGCACCGCCTATCGCGGCGACTTTCTGCTGGGCACGATTTTGCGCTTCTTTCCGGTCATCACAACCATCCTGCTGTGGACGGCCGTTTTTAAAGGCGCCGGGCAGTCGCGCATCGCCGGCTTCAGTGAACAGCGCATGATCGCCTATCTGTTGTTGATCCACATTAGCCGCATGTTTTCCAGTATGCCCGGACTGTCGGCGGGCATCGCGCATGACATCCGGGACGGCACGCTCAAAAAATATCTGCTGCAACCGCTGGACATGATCGGCTACCTGCTGTCCTATCGAGCGGCGCACAAAGTCGCCTACATCACGACCTCGGCCGGCCCTTACGCCGGCTTGTTTCTGTTTTGTTCCGGCTATTTCGTTGGACTTTGGCCGGACGCCCTGACGTTGTTGGCCTATATTGCTTCACTGTTGCTGGCGTTTTTGATCGGCTTTTATTTCGAGGCGGCGATGGGCATGGCCGGCTTCTGGTTCTTGGAGGTCACGTCGCTGCTGTGGGTGGTCAACACCGTGAATTATTTCGTCTCCGGCCAAATGTTCCCGCTCGATCTGCTTGGCCCGCCCTGGGACACCCTCTTGAAATGGCTGCCCTTCCAGTATCTGGCGTATTTCCCGGCCGTCGTCTTCCTGCGCGAAGTGCAGGGCCGCGCCCTCGTCGAGGGTTTGTTGCTGGAATTGGCCTGGACGGTGGTCCTTATCCTTCTGTCGCGCTGGTTGTTCGCGCGTGGCTTGCGGCGCTACAGCGCCTATGGAGGCTGACCCACGTGATTCGTTACTTGCGTCTGTTTATCGCCTTTGCCCGCTTCGGTTTGGCGACCGAGATGGCCTTCCGCGCCAATTTCCTCGTCAAGCTGCTTGTCGAAGTGTTGTGGTTAGGGATATTGCTCGTTTTTTACTGGAAATTATTTGAGAATACATCGAGCATCGGCGGCTGGGGCCGCAGCGAATATTTCTTCTTCGTCGGGTGTCATTACACTCTGACCGGCATCGTCGAGACGTTCTTTCTGACCAATTGTGTCGAATTTGCCGAGTTGGTGCGCTCCGGCGACCTGGATACTTACCTGCTCAAACCGATCGACGAACAATTCTTGGTTAGCTGCCGCTGGATCGATTGGTCCACGCTGCCGAACATCGCCCAGGGGACCCTCATCATGACCATCGCGCTACGTGTCATGGGCTGGATCTTTGACCCCGTGCGTTTCGTGCTGTTCGTAGTGCTGTTCGTCTGCGGCTGCGCACTGGCGTACAGCTTCTTGCTAATATTGTCCAGTATGGCGGTCTGGTTAGTGCGTAATCAAAACGTGATGGAAATGTGGTGGCTCTTTACGACGCTGATGCGCTATCCACGCGCCATTTATGAAGGGCCATGGGCCAGGCCGTTTGGTCTGTTCTTCACCTTCGTCGTCCCCGTCCTCATCGTTGTCAATGTGCCGGCGGATACGCTCATCCGGGCGTTGCAACCGTGGTTCATCGCTTGGACGATGATTGCCGCGGCCCTGATGCTTGTCGTTAGCCGGCGTTTCTTTCGCCGCGCTTTGCAGTCCTATCGCAGCGCCAGCAGCTAGGATAAACTTGTACAGAAAGAGCAGGTTCCTTCCATCCGTGGAAAGCGGATGGCCGATACAAGAAATGCAATACCGTTTCCAGCGGCGGTGTTATCAATTGAGTTCATGCTATGATGAAACCAACGTACCGCTTGGAAGACCCGGACACCGAAGTTTATGTCGGCGACTGTCGTGAGGTGCTGAACGCCCTGCCGGAAAAGAGCGTCGATCTCATCTTCGCCGACCCGCCTTTCAATTGGGACGTGCCTTACGGCGAATGGGACGATTCGCGGCCGCGGGAAGAATATCTTGCTTTTACGCACCAGTGGCTGGATGCCTGCCTGCGCGTCTTGAACGATCACGGCTCCTTTTGGGTGAACATCCCCGACGACACCGCTGCCGAGATTGTCGTCCACCTGAAGGGGCGCGGCCTGACGCTGATTAACTGGTGCATTTGGCACTTTCGTTTCGGCCAACACCGCAATAGCAATTTCATTGTCTCGAAGGTCCACGCGCTGTATTTCGCCAAGGACCGCAACAACCGCATCTGGGTCCCCGAAGCGGTGTTGGAACCGTCGGATCGGGCCGCGATTTACGACGACCCCCGGACGCGGCGGACGAAACGGCCGGGCCAGCGCGTTCCGCTCGACGTGTGGTATGGCCCGTTGTGGGGCCGTATTCAGGGCAATAACAAAGAGCGGCGCAAGCAGCACCACAATCAAATCCCCGAAGTGTACCTGGAGCGCGTCATCCGCGCCTGTTCCCACGAAGGACAACTCGTCCTGGATCCCTTCCTCGGCAGCGGCACGACCTGCACCGTCGCCCGCGCCCTGCGCCGACGCTCCATCGGCATCGAGTACAGCAGCCGCAGCGCCCTATCGGCGTTTGAGCGGATCCAATCCGGTCCTGTTCGTCTCGGCCCCGCGACTTCGCAGACGAACTCCTTCATGGCCCACCGCAAGCGGGGTATATAAGGACATGCAAACGCAAACCTCGGAAGGCTTGAAGACATTCACCAAATAATCCGAGCCGCGCCTTAGAAATCGACACCAGCTCGGAGCGGCATAATCTTTTACCACCGCAAATGGATTCCTGTCTTTTTTCGGTTCAGTCGCCGAATAATTTTTTTTGGTGAGGAGGCTTGGAATGCAGGTTGACCGCGTAGACACCTTATGGGTTCTCTCCTCGTCTGAGTTATAATGGCCCGGTAGGTCCGCAGGCCGATGGTGCGCTCGCGTTCGAGTGTCGTCCGCCTCTGGGGGGCTGCGATGCTTCCGTTCTTCACCACACCGCTGGCTTTCTGGGGTTTTCTGGCCCTGCCGGTGCTGGTCGGCATCTACTGGCTGCGCACGCGGCATCGCCGCTATCCTGTCTCCAGTCTCATGCTCTGGACCGATCCGCAAGAATCGCCGCAGGGCGGTACTCGTATGGATCGCTTGCAGACGCCGCTGTTGTTCTTTCTCGAATTGCTGGCCCTGACGCTGCTCGTCCTCGCCGCGGCTGATCCGCACCTGCCTCTGCGCGAAAGCGTGCGGCCGCTGATTGTGGTGCTGGATGATTCGTTTTCGATGCAAGCCGACGGCGAGCATTCGCCGCGCCATCAGGCCGTGCAAGCGCTCACGGAAGAGTTGAAACGCCGCCCGCGGCCCTGGGTGCGTTTTCTGCTTGCCGGCGAGGGGACGCAAGTGCTCGGCGAGACGGCGCATACCACACCCGAAGCGCTCGACCAGCTGCGCGAGTGGCGTTGCCGCGCCGCAACGAGCCAGTTGGAAGAAGCCGTGTCCTTTGCCAGCGAGTTGGGCGGCGAGTTGCCCTTACTGTTGGTATTAACCGATCGGGGGCCGCCCACCGAATTGTCTAAAGGCCGCATCCAGTGGTGGGCCTTTGGGCAGCCGCGAGCCAACGTCGCTCTCGTCAACGCCGCGCGCAGCTGGCGCGAGAATGGCGAAAGGTGTCTTTTGGAGATCGCCAATTTCTCAGATAACGCGGAGAGCACTACTCTCGTCCTGGAGATCGGCGAGCCAGGCAAGGAATGGCAGCGCAGGGAACTCCACTTGCCGCCGCGGCAAACCCAGCGCGTCCTCCTTACGCTGCCGGAGAAGGCCGCCGCCCTCCACGCCCGCATCGACAACGACGCTCTCGCCATTGACAATCACGTGTCGTTATTGCCTCTGCCCCGGCGTCCTGTCCGCACAAAGGTGCGCCTCAAGGACCAAACGCTGCGCACGCTGGTCGAGAAAGCCCTGCGGGTTACTCATCAGGCCGAGCGCGTTGAGGACCAGCCCGACATCATATTCACCGATGGCCTGGAGAGACCGGCGGACGCCGGCGCTGCCTGGATTGTGCATCTCTTGGCCGAGCGCGATGCCGTCCCCTATGCCGGGCCGTTCGTGCTGGACCGCAATCATCCATTGACCGAAGGATTATCGCTGCACGATGTCATCTGGGGCGCTGGCAAAGCACGGGAACTGCCCGGCTCACCCGTCATCCTGGCCGGCAATGTGCCGCTGGTGACAGACCAGGACCGGCGAAGCGCCGACCCCACCGCTTTCACCCACGAACTCTATCTCCGTCTCCGCCCCGATCTGTCCACCTTGCCCGATGCGCCGGGCTGGCCCATCTTGATCTGGAACTTACTTCAGTGGCGAAACACGGACAAACCCGGTCTGCATCGTGTCCATTTCCGTCTCGGCGAACAAGTAGCCCTGACGTTTGCCACGCTGCGCCCACTCGTTACTGTAGGGCATCCCGATGGCGCGCGGCAGACCATGCCTGTACAAGACCGCCGGCTGACCGTGCGTCCAGATGCAGTTGGCGTCTGGTCGATCCAAGCGGAAGAAGAGTCGGCGTCCTTCGCGGTCAACGCCCTGTCAGCCAACGAGTCGGACTTGAGCAGCTGTGTTTCCGGACGCTGGGGAGATTGGCTGGACGAAACCTCGCTGCGCCTGGAATATCAGAGCATCACCTGGATTTTGTTGCTTTTTGTGGTGATGATCGCTACGGTCCACTTACTCTTGATGGTGCGTGGCCGGGGGAGACGATAGCCGTGATGTTGCTTCATCCGATCTGGTTGTTCCTGGCCATCCCACTGACGTTATCGCTGTGGTTGTGGCGGATGCCGTCGTGGTTACTGTTGGTGCTGCGCAGCCTGACGCTGCTGCTGCTACTCTTGGCCCTGTGCGGGGCGGTGTTGCGTCTGCCAAGCCAGGCCGGGGTCATCGTCGTGGTCGCGGATCGCAGCCAATCTATGCCGCCAAACAGCGGCGCCGTCCAGAAGGAAGTCGTCGATTTGTTGCGCAAGGCGATGGGTCCAGACGACCGCTTGGCCGTTGTGTCGTTTGGCCGTACCGTCGCTGTCGAGCAGCCGCCCGCTCCTGAGCCGTTCGCTGGCTTTGTCCACGAGGTCGGCGACGATGCTTCGAACCTGGCCGAAGGTCTGGAAACCGCCCTGACGCTGGTTCCGCGCGATGCTCCGGGCAAGATACTGGTGCTGTCCGATGGGCGTTGGACCGGCCGTGATCCGGCCGCCCTCGCTGCCTACGCTGCTGCACGCAATATCCCCATCGATTATCGTTTTTCGCAGCGCTCCACGGCCAACGATCTCGCCATTACGCACCTGGAAGCGCCGCCATCCGTTGCGCCTGGCGAATCCTTCCTCATCACCGCCTGGGTCCAGGTGCCAACGGCGCAGACGGTCTCCTACGAGCTGCGCCGCGGCGAGGAACGGCTCCGCGCCGGCGAAGAACGACTGGGGCCTGGACTCAACCGTCTGACTTTCCGCGATCGCGCCGGCGAACCTGGCACGCAATCGTACATGCTTACTGTGGTCGGCAGCGGTGACGATCCGGTGCCGGAGAACAATCGGGCTCGCTTCCTGGTTGGCGTGCAAGGGCCGCGGCCTATTTTGCACATTACAGAGGCGAAATCGTCGGGCTTGGCCCGGCTCTTGCAAGCGGGCCGACTGCCGATCAAAGTCCAAGCCCCCGAAGATTACCACTGGTCGTTGGAGGAACTCTCGAAATATTCCGCCGTCCTCATCGAAAATGTGCCGGCCGAGAAGATCGGCGATGCCGGCATGGCGAACCTGGCCGTGTGGGTACGCGAGACGGGTTCCGGCTTGATGCTGACAGGCGGCCGCAATTCCTACGGCACAGGTGGCTATTACAAATCGCCGCTCGATCCGCTGCTACCGGTGTCGATGGAGCTGCGCAACGAGCATCGCAAACTGGCGGTGGCGATTGCGGTGGCGCTGGATCGTTCCGGCAGCATGAGCGCGCCGGTCGGCGGTGGGCGCGTCAAAATGGACCTGGCCAACGAAGGGGCCGCGCAAGTGCTGGAGCTGCTCGGCCCAATGGACGAGCTGGGCGTCCTGGCCGTGGACACGGCGCCGCACGTCATCGCCGAGATGGCATCGATCAAGGACAAGGAAACCGTAAAGCGCAATATCCTGAGCATTCGATCGCAGGGCGGCGGCATTTTCATCTATGTCGCCCTGGAGGCGGCCGCGGAAATGCTTGTCAAGGCCAAGGCGGGCACGCGGCACATTATCCTGTTCGCCGACGCCAACGATTCCGAAGAGCCAGGCCGCTACGAGGAGCTGATCGACAAGTGCAAGAAGGCTGGCATCACCGTCAGCGTCATCGGCCTGGGCACGCCCAAGGACAAAGACGCCGACCTGCTCCGCGACATCGCCAAGCGCGGCAACGGCCGGATCTTTTTCACAGATAAAGCAGAGGAATTACCTCGCCTTTTCGCTCAGGATACTTTCGTCGTCGCTCGCAACACGTTTATCGATGAGAACACGCCGATGGAAGCCACGGCCGGTTTGCGGCTCTTGACGGGCCGGCCCTTCGACCTGAAGCAATCGATCGGCGGGTATAATCTGTGCTATTTGCGCGAGGGAGCGACGCTGGCCACGCGGACCCTGGACGATTACCGGGCGCCGGTGGTGGCGGCCTGGCGCGCCGGCGCTGGCCGCGTCCTCTGCTACACCGGCGAGGCCGACGGCAAATACGCCGGCCCCCTCACCAAATGGAAGGAGGTCGGCGACTGGTACACCAGCCTGGTGCGCTGGGTCGCTGGCCCCGTCAATCGCTTGCCTCCCGAAATACTGCTGACGCAAGAGGTGAAGACCGGCCTGCATCGCGTGCAACTGCACCTCGACCCGGAGCGCACTGGCGATCCGTTCACCGAGTTGCCGCGCGTCACGCTGTTGCGTTCGCGCTTTGGCCGGCCGCCGGAGATTCAGCGAACGACGCTGAGCTGGGCCAGTGCGGATGTTCTCGCTCTCGAAAAGGCGTTGCAAGGGCGCGAGACGGTGCTGGCCACCGTAACAGTTCCCGGCCATGAGCCGGTAGCGTTGCCGCCGGTGTGTTTGCCCTATTCACCGGAGTTTCAGCCGGTGGAGAAGGGCCGCGGCCTGGCGACGCTGGAACATCTGGCCCGCGCCAGCGGCGGCAAGGAGCGCCTGGAATTGGTCGACATGTGGAAGGAATTGCCGCGCCACGTCCGCCTGGTTCCGCTCGCGCCGTGGCTGCTCAGCGCTGCCATCGTTCTGTTGTTGCTGGAAGTGTTCGAGCGCCGCAGCGGCCTGCTGTCGCGTCGCGGCCGCCAGGCCGCCCAAGCGATCCATCTGCTCCGCGAGCGCAGCAGCGGATCTTCCCCCAAACGTCCGCTTTCTGCAACGCCTCTGGCCAGGCCCGCGCCGCAATTCGTACCTCCTCCCGCCCCCCGTGATGAAATCCGCACGAAGCACCGCGAGGAAAGCGCGATGCTCGATGCCCTGCGCAAGGCCCGCGAACGCAGCCGCGGACGGCTGGAATAAGGCGCGGCGAGGAACATCTTGGGGCCAGCAACGGCTATTCCCCTCTGATGTTTCGCTTGATGTATACGGGGCGCAGGTAGTGGCGGCTTTTTTTCGCGCTTTTCACAAGCGCGAGGCGAGGGGTGTCAAATTCCGCCGGGGGCAGTAGCGCCAATCAAGTCAGGAAGAGAGCAACTACTCTCGTGGCGCGATTTTGCTCCCAGCTATACCGTCGCGCCATGTGTGACAAACGACAGCATAAGTACAAGGCGGAGGACCCTCCGCGGCGCAAGGATCGTTGCATTCGGCGTTCTCCTTCCGAGCAGCGGCCGGCTTGCTTCTTTGGCCGTATTTTTTTGCCATCCTCCGTAGCTTGCCTGGGCTAATCGAGTATCTTGAAAGATAGACAACTTTCCATCTGGGTCTCCGACAAGGCTACTTTGCCGTAACCGGGGACTGCGACGGTATCCACGAGGAGTTTTCCATGGCGCACGATCCGGGAGTTGCTGGTTCCTCCTTTGCCCGCGCCCTGCGGACGTTCCGTCGGCCTTGGCCGATCATGGGGGCCGGATTGGTCTGTACAGTCGTTGGGCTGGGGTTGTCGCAGACGGCGCTGGCGCCGTTGCGGCTGTTGTTTTTGGGGGCTGGGCTCCTCCTGGCCGGCTTTGCGGTAGCGCGGCGCTTGCAGACAGCCAGTTGGGAATTGGAGGACCGTGTAGAATCGGCCGGCGTGTTGGGGGCCTCCTTTTTCGTGGTGCTGCTCGCCTACCTGGGCATGGATTCCCAATGGGATTCCGGCGTTCTTCTCCTTGAGGCGCTCATGATCGTCACTCTGGCGGGATCGTTGACCGTGTTGCTGCCGCGAACGGGACGGCGCATCGCTGCCGTTGCGTTTGTGTTGTTCCACTTCTGCGGCGTCCTTACCGCTGTTACGTCTGTGCCGCCGCGCAACGACGCTCCCCCGTGGCTCTCCACACTCATTTGGAGCTATTTTTATCGCCATTATTTGTTCTTCACCTATTTTACCAACGCCTATCATTTCTATTCGCCTGATCCGGGACCGGCGACGCTGGTGTGGTTCCACATCGAGTATGCCGACGGCAGCGCCCGTTGGAAAAAGATCCCCAACCGCAACGAAAGCCCGATCGGCCTGCACCACCAGCGTATGTTGGCAGCGGCGGAAAGCACCAATCAAAATGTGGTCGGCATGCCACTCATGGCGCAACCTCAGATCGAGGAGTGGGAGCAAAGATTCAAACCCCAGAAATATGAGTTGTTCCCCGGCATTCCCCACGTTTCGGGTGAAGAGATCTTGAGGCGGCGGCAAATGGCCGCAGACACCTACAAATTCGTCGATCCCCAAGACGGGCGGCCCGCCCCCTTGATGGTCTTGAATGAGCCGGTCTGGGGCATGCAGTATTCGGAACCGCTGGATTTCTCACGGCGTCTGATCGCTTCATTCGCCCGCCATGTTGCTCACAGCGAAGCCAACGCCGCCAATCCGGTCAAGGCTGTGCGCGTCTACCGCGTCGTCCATACGCTGATGTCGCCGCGCGAATTAAGTGAAGGCAAAGATCCTTTGGACCCCACCCGCTTCGTGCCCTTTTATATGGGCAAGTACGATCCCGATGGTAAGCTGCTCGACCCAGAGGATCCGTTCCTGTTCTGGCATGTGCCTATCCTCCGCGTACCTAAGCGTTACCCCGAACCCGGTACTTACGTGCCACCCGACAAAGGCGGCCCGATGCTGATCCTAAACTGGGAGCCGACAACGGAGGACCCCGGAAAGATCATCGATTTCGTCGAGATCCACGCTACCCAGAGCGATAGATCCCAGCCGGAAACCCTGAAAAAGAAGTGATGAGACATCTGGTTGTCTAAAGAATGCCGCTCTCTCCTGGCCGCGGCCCTGATTGACACAGGTACCCAAACATGAAAACAACAACTGATGAGCACCCATTGATGTTTGCTGCCCGTGCGGTCGAACGGTTCTTCTTTCAGCCGTCCGATCCGACGACCCTGGGGCTGATGCGCATTGCCACCGGTTTCCTTGTCCTGTACGTCCACCTGGTCTATTGCATCGGCCTGACCGACTACTTTGGCCCATACGCCTGGGTGGGCAACGACGTGACCAAGTTCGTGCGCAAAGACTATCCGGTCCAGGCCCCGCCCTCGAACTGGAAGGAAGGGCTGGAATCCGACGGCAAGATCTTCCAGGGGCAAACGATGTGGTCGATATACTACCACATCGAAGATCCTAAATGGCTCTGGGTGGTCCACGGCGGCATCCTGGTTATTATGCTGCTGTTCATGCTCGGCTTGTGGACGCGCGTCACCAGCGTGCTGACGTGGATTGGCTCGTTGATGTACATCCATCGCTTGATGCAGCCGGGCATGTTGTTCGGCATGGACACGATGACGAACCTCGGCCTGTTTTACCTGATGATGTCCCCGTGTGGGGCGGCGTTGTCGCTGGACCGTTGGCTTCAGGTGCGCCGGGAACGTCGGCGTTTGGGGGCCACATATGTGCCGCAGCCGCCGCAAGCGATGGTGTCCGCCACCTTCGCCACGCGGCTGCTACAGATCAATTTCTGCATCATTTACTTCGCGGCCGGCACCTCGAAGCTGATGGGCACCTCCTGGTGGAACGCCACCGCGCCCCAGGGCTTCCTGCTCAACTATTCGTTTGCTCCCTTCGATGTACCAGCCTACGTCGCGTTTCTCAAGTGGCTCGTTAAGCATCGCTGGCTCTGGGAGTTGCTCTGCACCACCGGTGTAGTGGGGACGCTCTTTTTGGAACTGAGCTTCGCCTTCCTGGTTTGGAACCGCTACACGCGCTGGTTCATGGTGTGCGGTGCGATCTTGTTCCACACCATGATCGCCCTGCTCATGGGCCTGGTGACGTTCAGTCTGATGATGCTGGTGCTGGTGCTGGCGTTTGTACCGCCGGAAGCCGTGCGGCAGACGTTGCAGTCCTGGGAAGTATGGCTGCGTCCCAGCCTGCTGCGGCGCGGCGACGGTAAAGCGGAACCGCAAATGGCATTATCACGGTAATGATTAGGGGGTTTGGGTAGTTCTTGCAAAGCGCCTGGTTGCCCCAGGCGCTTAACCATGCTAAAGCTTACCGCCCTACCCGTCGATAAAAAGAGAATGGACTGATATTGCGGCTTTAGGGTCCAGCGAGTATGAGACGGCGGATTGACTCTATGGAAATCCGATGATTCGAGTTCTCCGGCGAGCGCGGTTGCGTTAGTGCCCGGATAAGGCGCCTTGGTCGGAGACGGGTGAAAGCAACATGGGCCGATTCATCCCACGGGACAGCGGCAAAGCGGTCTGGGTCACGCTGTTAGCGTGCGGCCTATTCGCCGCCGCGCCTGTGGCATTGCTCGCCCAAACGGGTGACGGCATCCGTACTTACTACTCTCCGGCACGTTCGTTCCATATTCCTTTCACCCTCACCGACAACGACCCGCGTATCGAGGTGCTGCTCAACGTCTCCACCGATGGACGCCAATATCGTCCTGCCGGTATCGCCCGGCCCAATGAACGGCGGTTCTATTTCTCGGCGCCGGCGGATGGTTGGTATTACTTCATCGTACAAACCCGCGATGCCAGCGGGGTGGCGACGCCCGATCTCCGCAACGCCGCCCCGAGTATCCGCATCTGTGTCGATACTCAGGCGCCGGTCATCGAGGAATTGGCCGCCGACGCTTCTCCCGACAACTCCTTGCCCAGCATTCGCTGGAAAATCACGGAGGCAAACCTCAAGGAGATTTGGGCAGACTATCGATCGACCAGCGGCGGCGAATGGGTGCCGCTGTTTCTGCCGGTCAAGGAAGAGGGCCGGCACACCTGGAAACCCTCCTGGGGCGGCGAATTGGAAGTGCGCATGCAAGCGCTCGATCAGGCTGGCCATCGCTCTGAAGTCCGGATGCTTCGGCTGCGCGCTGCCGACAATGTGGCCCGTATGCCGCCCCCGCCGGAATCGGCCGGACCCAGCAAAATCATGTACGTCAATAGTAAGACCTTCCAACTCAATTACACTCTCGACGACCAGAGCGTCGGTCCTTCGCAGGTGGCCAGTGTAGATATTTGGAAGCTGCATCCCGGGCAGGGCTGGAGAAAATGCTCAGAAAAGGGTACGCCGCGAGGTCCGGCCACCGTCCGTGTGGACGCCGCGGGGCGCTGGGGGTTCCGGTTGATCCCTCGCAGCGGCGTCGGCTTGGCGGAACGCGATCCGCAGCCAGGCGACGCTCCCGACATTTGGGTCGAGGTGGACGACAAGCCGCCGCTCGTCAAAGTCACCAACGTCACCGTCACGCAGGAAGCCGACGGCGGCTATTTGACGGTCTACTGGAAGGCCGACGACGCTTTCCTTCGCCCCATGCCTATCACCATTTATCTGGCTTCGCCGCAAGGCAGGGATTGGCTGCCGGTGGCCAAGGACTTGCCCAATACCGGCAGCTGGAGACAAAAGATCGACGACCTGAACCTCGGCGCGCGCTACGAATTCGCCCTCAAGGTGGCAGCCATCGACGAAGCGGGCAATATCGGCGAGAATCAATGGGGCGATACAGTCAAGGTGGATCTCAAGGTTCCGCGCATCAAACACATCGAGGTGAAACCCAGCGACAGCGGAGCAGCTGGCGCTGGCCAGCAATCGTATGGCGCCGGCGCCACGGGAGCGGCGCCGCTTGGAAACTTCCTGGATAGCCAACCGACCTCAAAACCGACACCTTCCCCGTATAATGCCAGTGACCGGGATTTCCGGAACCCGAAACGATGAAGCCATCGCCTTGCGTTCTGCGGCACTCTCGATTGAGGCGAACGACAGGCCCAGGGCCGAGGAGAACCAATCTTGATTCGCCCGCACGGGATGATAGCTTGAAGACAGCAATGATTTTTTGTCCCGTAAAGGGCGATCATCATGACAGAGGAAACGAAACAAAACCAGTCGTTTCATATAGAACGGCACGGCGATATAGCCATCATTACCCCGTCTCCGGAAATGGAAAGAATGCCGGAAAACCTGATGGAGCAGGCGGCCCAGATAGTGCTGGCGCCGTTGCGTACTGACCCCCCCGCCGGTCTTATCTTCGACCTCAGCCGCGTCGATTACGTCGGCTCGGTGTTCCTGTCGTTCCTGCTACGCTGCCACAAGCGCGTCAAAGAACATGGCAGCGAAGTGGTGGTCGCCGGCGCTTCGCCGCGCGCCCGTGAGTTGCTGCACATGACCGCTCTCGACACGCTGTGGGCCTTGTATGACAGCCGCGCCGAAGCGCTGTCTGCACTAACTGGTGATTAGACTGGGCACGGAGGACGTAAGCCTCTAGGGCGAACCTCAGAAGGCTTAGGCCCTCTTGCTCAGCAAACCTCTCCTCTAGGTGAGTTGTTGTCTCATGCGCGATCCCTCTCCCGGTCCCGAACAGACTTCGTTTTCTGGCGTTTTTCAGCAGGTCCACGATGATGCAGCGACCGACGACCGCCGCCTCATCGGCGTCGAGCAGCTGGCCCAGCAGATCCGCGAGACTGCTGATAAGCTCCTCCGCGATGGCGCTACCCGCGGCGACATCAAGTTGCTCAGCACGGCCTTGAAAGAACTGCGCTACTCCTTCAAGGTGTTCGCCCCCTATCGGCACCTGCGCAAAGTGACGATCTTCGGCTCGGCGCGTCTACCCGCAAGCCATCCGGCCTATGCCGCCGCTGTCGAGTTCAGCCGCCGTATCGCCGAGGAAGGTTGGATGGTCATCACCGGCGCCGCCAGCGGCATCATGGAGGCCGGACACGTCGGCGCCGGACGGGAAAAAAGCATCGGCGTCAACATCTTGCTTCCCTTCGAGCAAGAGGCCAACCCTATCATCCGCGGCGACCTGAAGCTGATGCACCTGAAATACTTCTTCACGCGCAAACTCCTGTTCGTGAAAGAGTCCGATGCCATCGCCCTGTTTCCCGGGGGGTTCGGTACACAAGACGAGTGTTTCGAGGTTTTGACGCTGGTGCAGACAGGCAAAGCCCAGATGTTTCCCATTGTCATGATCGACGAACCAGGCGGCGATTATTGGCTGCGCTGGCGCGAGTACATCGAAGACGAACTGTTGGGACGCGAATTGATCTCGCCAGCCGACATGTCCTTGTTCAAAGTCACCAATTCGGTGGATGAGGCCATCGCCGAGGTATTGCGATTTTACCGTGTCTACCACAGCATGCGTTACGTCCACGGCGATTTACTATTGCGTCTGCGGCATCGGCTCTCTGAAGAGACAGTGCAGCGCCTCCGCGGCGAGTTTGCTGACATCATCGTCGGGGGCACTCTGGAACAGACAGAGGCGCTTCCAGAGGAAGCTAACGACGCCCACATCGCTTCTCTGCCGCGCCTGCGTTTTCGTTTCGATCGCCGCAATCTCGGCCGATTACGGCAGATGATCGATGCCATCAATCAAGCGGACTTGGGAACAGAGAGCAGCTAATGTTGCCGTACTTGCAAAACTTAGAAAAGGGATTTTTGCCATCAACTTTAGCAGGTTGCCTTCTGCTAAAAACTCCCTTCCTTCAGGAATCGACGAATGCTAGACTGCCAGCCAGCAGAGAGAATCACCCCGAATCGAAAGAGGACCATGAGCCAGACACTCGAAATCCCGGATGCGCTGTATGAGCAATTACGAAAGGTTGCGGAGGCCAACGGGATGACGCCGGTCGATTGGATCGCCGCTCATCTTGTCGCAGCTGCGCCTGTAGTACCGAGAGGCGAGATTGCCACGCCGCCGCAAACCCTTGCTGATCTCTTCGCAGGTCGAACCGGAGGTATTAGCAGTGGTGGGACAGAACATCTCTCCGAGAACGGGGGGGAGAAATTCCTCGATTATCTGCAATCCAAGCGGAAAGCGGGTAACTTATGACCCTGTGCGATACCGGCCCCTTGGTCGCGCTGATCGACCGCGATGACCTGCACCGCGAGCGCTGTGTTGAGGCCCTCAAAGTATTGCCGCCACGCCCGCTCCTCGTGACATGGCCCTGCTTGACAGAGGCAATGTATTTACTAGGACGCGCGGGCGGCATGGCCGCACAAGAGGAGCTATGGGGCTACCTGGCGGATAGGTTAGTAGTTTTGCACGCGCCGCAGGACCGAGAATGGGAGCGGATGCGAGAATTGATGCGACAATATAGCGATGCGCGGATGGACTTGGCAAATGCCTCGGTAGTGACAGCAGCAGAGTACCTTGGGTTGGTTCGTGTCTTCACCCTAGATAGCCATTTCTATGCCTATCGGATCAGCGGCAAACTCCCGTTTGAAATAGTGCCATAAGCGGCGAATCGGTCCCGAACTCCACAAATCATTTCGCCGGGACGTAATTGAGTGTGTAATACGCCTCTTTGTGCAACAGCGGCAGGCCGTCCGCCGAACGCACACCGGGCGCCGATAGCTCATGAATGTGCCCTTCCTGCAATTTGCTCACGTACAGCCGCACGCTTTTGCCGTCGGCGCCGATCGTGACGCGATCGATTGTCGGTGACGTGTGATCCACTTCTGGGCTGCCGTATTCGGCGCGGTAGATGTAGGTGTATGTCTTCATGGCATAGGATTTCGGATCGGCGGCTGTCTGGGCATGGATCGGTTGCGTGAAGGTCAACTCGAAGCCGTCGGGTTTGGCATGCATTTCGTGGATCTCAAAAGGCGCTTTACCTGTCCACACCAAGCGTTCCAGGGCGAACGGTTGGGGACCGCGTGAACCCCAGCCGCGGTTGGTGCCGCCGACGATCAGCGAACCATCTGGGGCGAAGCGGATCGGCACGTTGCCGGAGGCGAAACCTTGGCGAAACGGAAAACAAGCCCCCTGATAGCGGCCGTTTATTTTCTCCAGATAGACGCGCATCACGGTGCTGTGCGTCTGATCGCCGACGAAGAGTTGCTTGGCGAAGGGACCGAATTTACCGCCGGAGAGGTCGCAGTCAATGCCGCTGGCGGACTGGCCCATTTTGCCGTAGGGAAAAAGGATGGCCGAAGGGATGTATTGCGGGATGCGTTTGGCCTCGGTCATAAATCGGCTCTTGTCCTTGGGCATCGCCGGAGTCGGTCCCATGTTTTTGGCCAACGGATACCATTTGAAGCTGGCGGGATGACCCATGAAGCCGCCGGGCACAAGATGCTTCAAGGCGCATGTGCCGTTCCACGGACCTTGATTGTCCGTATAAAACATCTCACCGTCGGCGTTCATGCCGATACCGCCCGGCGAACGGATGCCACTGCACGTCGGGATCATTTTGCCCTCCGGCGTAATGCGCAGGCACCAGCCGCGGAACTTGGCCTCGCTGGTGAAGGAACCCGTCAGACACAACACCACCCAGATGTTGCCCTCCTTGTCGAAACGCGAGCCGAAAGCGTATTCGTGATAATCGCCGCTGAGGCCCCAATCGTCGTTGACGACCTCGAAAATGTCGGCCTTGCCGTCGTGATCGCTGTCCTTGAGACGCGACAGGTCGCAGCGCTGGGTGACGTAGAGCCAATCGCCCTTGGCAGCCAGGCCGAGGATTTCCTGCAAGCCGCGGGCAAAGCGTCTGAAGCGGGCCTTGCGGGGATCGTCGGCGAGGGCATTTTGCACCATCCAGATTTCGCCGCGGCGCGTGCCGACGGCCAGCCGGCCGTCCGGCATGAAATCGAGAGCACCGACTTCCAGGATCTCGCCTTTGGGGATGTCATAACGGAGGATTTTGTAGTAATCGTCCTCCGTCGGCGGTTTATCTGCGGCGTGTAATGGAGCGACAAAGAGGCAACAAACAAGGAGGGAGGTTCGTTTCATGATTTCTCCGGCTTACCACACGAATTCTTGCACGATACGCGTTTTGCCTTCGTGGAAGCGCACAGGTACCAGCAGCTCCATCTTGCCACCATTCTTGCGAACCTTCGCTGCTTCAAGTTTCAGGGTCCACTCACCGTTGATGCGATACGTCCCCGGGCTGGTGGGTTCGATCTTGTCGGCGATGGCAGCGCGGAACCACAGGTTGGCCACGGGTTTGTCGGCCGTCAGCGTCAGCACGCGGCGAATCGACGGGCTGGGCTTACCAGCCACGGCGTTGGGGAAATCTTCGATCCTTATGCCGCAGCAAGTGTAGAGGAAGGTCGGTCGGCCATCGGCCGTGGTGCGGTAGCCGCGGAATTGGTAGCCGAGTTCCTTCGCGGAATGGCTCGGCCACGGATCGTCGTCCTTGGCCAGCACGGCAAAGGCGACGCCGGCCGGCAGGTGGACGACGTTATCCCCCAGGGGCGGCTCGAAGCCGGCGCCGCGATCGGTCCAGTGCCGGGCCACGTCGAGGAAATCGCCTTGCCAGAGCAGCGCCAGCCGCAAATCGTTGGCGTCGAAAGATAGGTGTGCTCTCTCCGGATAACCCACGGCGATGGCGCGTGTTCCCGAACCTTCGATGAAATTGCGATAAACAATCGCTTCTTTGTCCGGAATCAGTGGGATGGAATATTTGCGCAGGCCCGCCGGCAACGCCGCCTTGCCGCCGTCTTGCAGATAAACCCAGATCGCTTCGATCTGCTGGGCCGCACTCCCGCCGAGGACATCGGGCAAGACGCTCATGCCGTTCGTCCAGGCGGTGGGCATGCGCGTGCCGGGACGCAGCTTTTGTGGATCGAGCAAGTAGCGATAAAACCAATCGTGTTGCAGGCGGCGCCGCATCAGCAGCATGTCGATGCCCTGCACGCCCTCGGCCTTGTGGCCGGCGAAGGTGTGGCACTTGACGCAGCCAAGCGAATTGCCGCCGCACATTTTCCGCGCCTCGGACTTGACGCGATTGATCGGCTCCCGGAACGTCACCGGGGCGACCGGCTGTACCTTACCCTTGTCCGCGGCCGTCAACGCTTCGATCAATCCCGGCACATTGGCCGCGCCGAAGCGCGGCATGCGCGTCAACATATAGGGGCGATCGTGGGCCCCGTGGTTGAAGATGTGCTGCAAATAGTCTGGCCGCAGCTTGGCGCCGGCGTCGTGCAAAGGCGGCGGGAGCCGCCCTTCCTCCCCCATCTCCGGCTGTGTCGTAGCGAAAAAGCCATTGATGCCCTCTTCGACGCCGCCGAGCTTGCCGCGTTGATGACAGGCATAGCAATTCAGCGTTGTCAGGACATGGGTGATGTGTTCTTCGGCGTCCGCTTTGGCCGCTGCCGGAGATTGGAGGGCCGCCGCCAAGGCGCGGCGCTGGGCCGTGCTGAGTGAATACCACGGCAGTCCTTTGGCCGGTCTATCGGCCAAACAACCGCCTGTCCCGCGGAGGTCTTTCAAAACCGGCGCTTGTCGAGAAGAGGAGACAGCCTTGCCGTCTCTATTCAGTTGATGGCAGTTGGCGCAGCCGACGGATGCGAACAGCTCTCGTCCTTTTTCCACCAACGCCGGCTGAAGGGGAAATGCCTCGGAAGGATCGATGCTCTGGACCTGCAACAGATAATGGGCGACCTGCTTGGCTTCCTGCTTGTTGAGCAGGCCGGGCATGCGGCCCGAGGGACGAAGGACCAGCGGGTCTTCCAGAAACGCTGCCAGGCTGGCGAGCGAATATTTGCTGGGCAGATCGCCCAAGGGGACGGAGGTGGGGAGCCGTTTGGCGGCCTGGCCCTTGTCGTCGCGGCTGCCGTGGCAAGCGACACAGCCGACCTGGTGATAGAGCTGCTTGCCCACAGGGACCGCTTGGGGATCGAGCCGCTCCTGCGGGAAGCTGCCGGTAGAGGCAAGGAAGTGGACCAAGGCTTCGACCTTCTCGTCGCGTTCGGCTTCGGGCAGGGCGGCGAAGAGGTTGGGCATAGTGGCGCCCGGCTTGACCGCTTGCGGATTGCGAAGAAACCTGCGCAGATAGCTCCGCCGGACGCGGCTGCCGATGCCATCGAGGATCGGGGCTTGCTTGCGCGGCAACGCGGCTTCCGTCTTGTGGCAACTCGTGCAGTTCAATTCGCCCAGCAGCAGTCGGCCGCCCTTGGCAGCATCTGCTGCCGCATCTGCGTAGAAGCGCTCGAAACCGGGCACGATCGGATGACCGTCGGTGTTTGTCTTCGTTTCCGCCGCGTCCAGGCATGTCGGAACGAACACAAAAGGTAAGATCAGGAAGCGGAATGGTACGGAACGGTTCAACACGGCAGGGATCATGCGGGCATCATAGGAAGATGGTACGGCATCCGCAAGGGACTGATTTTTCGTTTAGCCGCGAGCCGGAGGCGAGCGCGGTCCCCCCCCCCCCCCCCCCCCCGGCGCACACCCGATTTTTACCCCCCGCGAGGGGGGGGCCCCCCGCCCCCCCCCCCCCCCCGCGCCCC
>Ga0078972_1004613_pt1 | contig 37081 bp, 43 predicted proteins | sample YelNatPaOPGAMG01_FD_67568 | JGI IMG/M metagenome (GOLD analysis project Ga0078972, IMG submission 67568) | Hot spring thermophilic microbial communities from Obsidian Pool, Yellowstone National Park, USA - OP-RAMG-01 (SPADES assembly) (version 2) | ecosystem: Environmental > Aquatic > Thermal...
TGCCCTTCATCAGAAATAAGAGCAAACAATTCAAAAATTCTAAAATGGAGTAGATCAATCAAAATTTTTAAAGGTTTATCAAAAAAGTTTAGAGAATATGGAAACAAGGAATTCATTACAAATTCAAGGTTTGGAGCTGTTGAAAATCCATGTTTTATTGGACTTGGGTACCAGTTTAAGATGACACCAAACACATGAAAAGCATCACCAGTTATAAACCATCCTAATGCAAGAATAAGAAGAATACCAAAACTTATTCCAGATAAGTAAAAAGCGATTCCTTTTTTATTTTTTGAATAAATTGAATTAAAAAGAAGGTATAAAAATGAAAATACCGCAACTATGCCACCAGCTGTACTTGCTAGAATTGTAATTATAGAAAGAAATCCAGAAATCAAAAAGAAATCTTTCTTTTTTGTTTTCAAAGCTTTAACAAGAAAAAGAACAGCTAGCGAACAAAGAAAAACATTTGGAATATCGTCACCAACACAAGAAGATTGAACAACAGCAAGAGGCAAGAATGAATAAAGCAGTGCTGCTAGAATACCAGCATTTTCATTGTAAATTTCTTTTCCCAAAAAATAAAGCACTAAAATAGTAAGTAGAAAACAAAAGATTCCAAAATACGCAGAAGCGGCAGGATTAAAACCAAAAATTTTATAAAAAAGTGCTATACCACTAAGCAAAAAATACCTAGTCTCAAGTACACCATCTGCCGGAAGCTCTTTAAATCTTCCATTAGCAAATGAATAGCTTGCATAAACATATTCATAATTATCGCTACCATTTATAAATGCTGGACCAACAAAAATTGTACTCAGAATAAAACCTAAGATAATAATTAAGCCTAGAAAAATCTTATTCCTATTCTTTTTTATTGATTTTTGAAATTTTTTGAGCTTCATAAAAAGCCTCAGGAGGGATTCGAACCCTCGACCTACTGCTTACAAGGCAGCCGCTCTGCCACTGAGCTACTGAGGCTCTATAAATGATTATAAAAAAGAGAAATATAAATTTTTTGAAGATAAAGCCAAATCAAAATAAATTTTGTGAAATTTTTTAAGTTGATAAATTTTTTGCAAATATAAAGGGTTTATAAACTTTAACTTCACTCGAGAATTTTTTTTCTTTTTCGTAGTAAAATCTTACACCATTTATACTCTCCTTACCTAAATCCACGCTTTCTAAAAAGCACAAAAAAATGTAAAGAAAGCAAAAAGTTCAAAAAAAAGGTGGCACTTACTTAGGACTGTATCCGTTTGGGATTGCAATTGCATTTATCTCATGTATGATGTGTTGCGCACCTTCATATGTTCCTTGATCCATTATTACCTCATAATTACCCCATATCGAATATCCGCCAGCTTCCCAGTATGGGCTTTTATCTCCCTCTGAGCCTACCCAAATTATTTTATAGTGCCACACTCCTCCGTCTCCTCCCGGGACCCTACCATTCCATAGATTGTTTACATACGCACCTGCACAATAAGTTGGGTCATTGTACCCATGTTCATTGCAAAGGTTCCATTGTTCATTCCACTTCATTTCTAATAGGTCATATGCACTTGGACCTAACCCTTTAACGCAGTCTTCTCCGTGGCCTGATTGTAAACACCACTGTGCACCAGTGCCGACAAAGATATTTGCCTTCCGATTATAACCTAACCAACCTTGTGTGGTTTGTGCATTTGCAATGCCGAATAAAACAATAAAGGAGGCTATTGCAATGCTTACCTGCAGTATAGGCTTATTTTGCATTGGTATCACTGTTAATCATTTTAAAAGTGGAATATTTATAAGTTACTTTTAACTAATTTACTCAATTTTTAAGGTTTATTAGGTAACCTGCTTTTAAAATGGTTAACTTGTAAAAATACTCTTTAAAATTCTTGTAGCGTTTTTCAACTACAAAGTAAAACTTAAAAGCTTTAGGAATAATGATGAAAAGAAGACAATTGGAAAATTATCTTCAATTGGAGAAAAGGCTTCAACTAAGCTTATTAGCAAGGAGTAAATGATTGCAAATTGAAAAGGGATAAAGAAGCTAGCTATAAAAAGAGAAGAAGCAAAAAACAAAAAGCTTCCAAGGAGTGTTTTTTCGTTGTAAATCTTTCTTCTCCCAAATTTTCCAAAAGCAGCCACTGAATCGCTTATGCAAAGTACAAGAGCACTTAGCAAAACAATTTTTTTATCAAAAAATGAAAAAAGGTAAAGAAAGGCAAGAGCAAGCCAAAAAGCCTTAAATGCGTTTTCAAGAAATTCATCTTCATCAATCTTCAAAAAGTTTATTGAGTAAATTTTCATTTTTTGAAGGTTATATAGAAATAAGCCCACCTCAAAAATTAGAAGGGTAAAACTTAAGGAACCCGATCTAGAAAATAAAAACAAAACTATCAAAAATAAGCTTATAAAGATATGAATTGCCTTTCTTAGAAAAACTCTTTTGTGCTTGCTCTTTTTTTCTGAGTGAAAATAAAAATATAGGGCAGCAGTGATTGCTATTATTTTTGAAGCTTCTTCGATTGAAAAAATTGAAAAAATTAAGAAAAAAGGGAAAATAAAGAAAAAGTAAATGCTTTCAAAACTAAAATAAAGGAATGTTGAAATAATTAAAAAAACAAAAGAAAAAGGGTTAATCCCTTTAAAAAGGATATAAAGAAATCCAATAAAAAACGAAACAAAAAGGGCCTTTATATTGCCCATATAAACACCGCTATAATCAGCATCGAAATGAAAACGAAGGCTGGTGCTATTACTTTTAAAATTGCAAGTATTGAGTTGATTGTTGCAACAATCTCATTTTCTTTTCCTTCGCCCCATATCATAATTTTAAGTTCCCTTTTTACAAAAGAAACGGATGCCTCTTCTAAATTTTTCAAAGCTTTTTCAATTGCTTCATCTACTTTCTTTTTAATGTAGTCATAAGAAGTAAACTCGCCTACATAAACTTCTTTTTCTCCAGTTTTTTGAACTTCATGAGTATCTGTTGTATAGATTTCTGCTTCCAGCTTAAACTTACTCCTTACTTCGCTTACAAGCTCTGTCCTAAGTCTTGGAAGCATATTGTTTCCATCTACAACGATAAGGGCAATTCCTTTGTTACCAAATTTTAGAACAGCTACTTTTATTCCTGCTTTTCCTAAGTCTTTTACTTCTTTTGTTTGGATATGTGCGAATCCGACACTTAATTTTTCTTCTTTTACTTTTTTTGTTAACGCTTCCTCAACAAGCTTTTCATAGCTTTTAGCAATATCACTACCAAGATGGACTTCTGTTGCAGACTCACCAAGTTCTCTACTATTATGAGCATCTACAAAAAACGCGTTTTTTGCCCCTAAAATTTTTGCTTTAGCCTCTAAAAGAGTATTGACACTTTCATCTATATCCTCTGTAACAAATGGGGCTCTTGTGAGAGTAAAGAAATAGTTAGCTCCGGATTTAATTGTTAAAATCCTTTCTTTACTACCAACTTCAAAAAAGTTACCTTTCGAATAATTTATTTTTGAAATCTTTGCTTTTCTTTCCTCTTCTTTTATTATTTTTTCTATTAACTTATAATCTTTTTTGTATATTGGGTTGTAGTCATTAGTTGTTAAAGAATGGAAAACAATTCGATTACTTTTACCTAAAAGAGATGGATAATCTGAGCCACCTGCCGGCCCAAAAGGACCAAAGTGAACACCAGGAATAACAAGCGTAGTTTTTATTCCTTTTTTTGTTTTGAATATTATCAATTCAACGTAAGTATTTACTTTTTCACCAATTTTTTCCATCAATTTTCCAAATATATCTTCTTTTGTAACTTTGCTTCCAAAAAAAGAAACAATTAGGTCCATTGAAGAAATCCCAAAATTTTTTTTCATTGGGGCATTTAAAAGATAAAAAAGAACTTGAGATATTATAAAGAAAAGTACTATACTAAGATAAAGCTTTAGTATCAAGGCTAAAGAAACACTCCACAACGAACTTCCAAGAACCCAAAAAGAGATAATATTAAAGGTTGGGTGAACCAAGCATAGAGTAATAGCTTTTCTAGAACGAATTAATATTTTTAGCCCAATAAACCAAATCAAGAAAACTAATGAATTACCAACACTTAAACCTATCAACAATGAGTCTTTTATTAGGTTTCTTGCAAGAAGAGATATAACAAAAGAGATTGCATAAATAAACGTTCCAAAAAAAGAGATAAATGTAAGATGTTTCATTTTGCTTTTCCTTCTTACAATTTTTATAAATAGAACTGAAAATAGTGCTGGAGCAAAAAAAGCAGTAACACCAAAAGCAAAAGAGTAAAGAAGTTTAAGTAGTAAACTTACATTTGAAACTAAAAATGTTGAAATTGTTCCAAAAAATAAGCTCAAAATTAAATTAAACAGTAGGGAAAACTTGGGTGGATATGTTTTCTCAGGCAAGAAGTTTTTTGTTTGAATTTCCAAGACATCACTCAAGTTGTTTTATTAACTCTTTTAGGTAAAATGCGTTCTTTACAAACTCTTTGCTTACCTGCTTAAAAGTCTTCTTGTTTTGATAGGCAAGTTTCATAAGTTCAATTGTTAGATATCTTATCTCGCTGTTTGCCTCATAATCCTCTTGCATAGTTTTGTTTCACCAAAAAAATTTAATTTCTTTTGCTTTTTAAAATCTGAATAAAATATAAAAGATTAACGCAAAAAGAATCGCAAAGAGAAGAGAAGTCATATCTATAATACCAAAGTATAAGACAAGAATTATTATCACAGTCATTGATAAAAGGTAAACTCCTTTATTCCAGCGAAGAACCTTACTTCCATCAAGAGGTGGTATTGGAAGCATGTTAAAGAAAGCAAGCCAAAGATTCACAAATCCAACAAATGCAAAAGTTGTTTCAAAATTTGGAAAATAAATTGCAAGTAAAACACAAACTAAGCCGACAAAAATATTCCAAGTTGGACCAGCGATTGAAACAATTCCTTCTTCTTTTCTGCTTAGCCAACTGGCAACTACTGTTGCTCCAGGAACCGCAATTAAAAACCCAAAAAAGCTTGAAAGAATAGAAAAGACCAAACCAAATAGTGAAGCTTTGAAATATGAAATCGCTCCAAAATGCTGAGCAGTAAGTTTATGAGCTACCTCATGAAGAGCAAAACCAAGAGTTACTGCTAATAGTGAGACAAAGAAAGTGTAAAAAATATTAGAAAAACCTTCAGAACCATATACCAAATTCGTAAAAGCAATAGCAAGAGCAATATCAGCAATTAAAAGTTCTTTAATCTCACGCTTGTAAAACTTCATATCTATTTTTTTTGTATTTTAAATTAAAAAATATTTTGCTAAGAAAGGATCCTTTCCAAGAATTTTGCTGGTTCATATTTCTCAATTTTTTCATATTCTTGCCCAAAACTTATATAGTAAATTGGAGTATCAGTTAGCTTAGAAATCCCAAGAACTGCCCCACCTTTATCATCACAATCTAACTTTGTTATTATTATTCCATCAATTCCGATGTGCTTTTTAAATTCTCTTATCTGTTCTATTAAGGAATTCCCTGCTATGCTCTCAACAACAAAAATTTTTAGATCTGGTTTTACAACTCTTGAGATCTTTTTCATCTCTTCTATTAAATTTTTGTTTGTTTCTTGCCTTCCAGCTGTATCAATTAAAACAACATCTATCGCATTTGCCTTTGCGTGCTCAACAGCATCAAAAGCAACGCTTGCTGGATCAGAGCCATACTGGTGCTTTATAACTTTAACCCCAAGATTTTTAGCATGAAGTTCAAATTGCTCAATAGCTGCTGCTCTAAAAGTATCGCTTGCTGCAAAAACACATTTTAGATTGTTTTCTTTTAGTATTTTTGCAATCTTTGCGATAGTTGTAGTTTTTCCTGCTCCATTTGGACCTAGGAATAAAATCTTAACTGGTTTTTGATTTTTCTTACAGAAATCAACAATATCAAAATTTGAAAAACTTTTTTCAAGATACTTTAACAAAGATTTTTTTATTTCTTCTTTGACTTGCTTTTCAAAATCTTTTTTATCAAATTCTTTTTCAATTAAAGAGTCTTCAAGCTCTTTTTTTATATCCTCAACAGCTTCTAAAGCAACATTTGCTTCTATTAACTTAAATTCAAGTTCATCCCAAAATTTTTCAAAATCTTCTTTTGAGATTTTTATTTTATTTGTAATCAAAGCTCTTATCTTTGTTTTTGTTGTAAGCTCTATACTCTCTTTTTTTTCCTTTATTTCTTTCTCTTGTTTTACCTCTTCATTTTCTTCCTTTTTTTCTTCTATCTTTTCCTTTACTTCTTCTGCTTCTGCCTTTGATTTAAGTTTTGAAATAAAATTTGAAAAACCTGCCTTTAATTTTTCAAGCATTTTTTCACTATATTTTTACAATTTCTTCTTCCAACTCTACCTACTGCTTTCGGTTAGCGCTTCTTCCAAATTTTGCAAGAAATTTTGAAGTTGTGAAATTTTTATCTCCACATTTTTTTTGCTTTCTTCAAGTTTTTTTTGCCTTTGCTGTAGAATTTGGAGAGCTTCTTCTTTTGTTTTTTCTTGAAAGTATTCATTACCTATATTTATTAGAAATTTCTTTTCTACTTTTTTTACTTCAACAAAACCTTCGCCGATACTTAAAAACGATGGTTTTTGGTCAGAAATTTGATCTACTCCATTGATTGTATCTAATGTTTCATCTATCTCATTAATTTGCCTTAAAATTCCTTCTCTAAGCTGTGATAAAGAGGAAAGCTGCATAGAGTAGTATAGATAAATGTTTTTTGCATCTTCCTCATTTATTTCGTTTTTCTCTGCCATTATACCACTAACTCACTTTGCTTCCTTCTTCAACTTCTTTGTCAGGAACTAAAACTGAAACATTGCCGTTTTTTGAAATTGCTGCAAGAAGCATTCCTTTTGAAACTATACCCTTTATTACTTTTGGCTCAAGATTTGCAACAACTATTATTTCTTTTCCAATAAGCTCTTCTTTTTTATAAAACTTTTTTATTCCAGCTACCAAAGTTCTTTTCTCCTCTCCTAAACTTATTGTTAACTTGTAAAGCTTATCGCTTCCTTCTATTTCCTCTACATTCTCTATTTTAGCTACTCTTAAATCAAGCTTAGCAAACTCTTCAAATTTTATTTCCACCATAAACTTATTTCAAAAATAGAATTAATAAATTTTACAAACTCAGCTCGTAAACAATTTCTCTATAACAGAAGTTTATCACTTCTTTAAGGTCCTCTTTCTTTCCTTTCCAGTATATGCCTGCAGCATTTTTATGGCCTCCCCCACTTCCACCAAGACTCCAGCCTACTCTATTCGCAAGAATTGCAAGATTCATCATTTTTTCGTTTAAAGCCCTTAAACTAATTTTAAGCTTTTTCTCTTCTTTGCTGTAGCTTCCAATTATTGCGACATTACAACCTATACTTAAAAGTATTTCAGCAATTCTTGTTTCAAAACCTTCTTTCACGATTCCAGTAGCAATTATTGCTTTCTTCTTTTCACCATTTATAACTCTTGTAACCTCTCTATACTCAATCTTTTTAAGCTCTTCCAAAACTGCTTTTGAAGTTTCTTTTGCATAAAGAAGCTGAGAAATGTCATAAAATGAAACTCCAGCAACCTTTAGAAGTTGGGATATCTGTTCAAAAGTTTGTGAGGTTGAATTTCTAAAATCTGCTGAATCATCTACAATTCCAAAAAGTAAAAGAATTGCATCATTCTTTTCAATTTTAACTTTAAGCTCTTTTAAAATTTCAAAAACAATACTCGAGGACGAGTTAAAGTTAGTTTCATTAAACAAAAATCCTTCAATCATATCTTCTCTTTGTTGGTGGTGGTCAATTACAATTTTTTTCTTTGTTTTAAGTAATTCTACAAATTTTGAAGGAAAAAGTGAATAAGAATTAGCGTCTAAGATAACAAAATTTTCCTCTTTTATTTCTTCGCCATTCCAAATAACTGGTTTCTTTCCAAACATTTCTAGAAGCTTTAAAGCTCTTGAAGCTGGAAGGTCTGGAGCTATAACTTTAAATCCAAAATATTTTGCAAGGACATAAGAGCTTGAACAAGCATCTAGGTCTCCACGTGAGTGAAAAGTAACTAGAGCATGATTTAGCTTTTTTAATTCTTTTACAACTTGCTTAATCTGCATAAAAAGTATTAGCAAAAATAAATTAAATATTTGTAGTTTTACTCGCCTTTACCTTCTTTCTGAATTTTTTCCCGTAGCTCTTTTTCCATTTGTAAAAGCTTTTCGTTTCTTTTCTTTAACATTTCGAGCCTTAAGTTTAGCTCTTCTTTTTTCTCATTTATCTCTTTTTGGGCTGCCTCTTTTGTGGTTTCTATAAGCAATGTACCTACTAATTTGTATAACTTCCCATTGCTCTTTTCCATCTCATTTAAAGCTTCCTCATAACCTGCTAATGCTTGCTGAATTGCTGAAGTTTGAATTGCTATACTTTCTAACTCCTGTTGGATTTTCTGATACTTTACCAAATTTTCTTCATCCATACAAAAACCTTCTTATTTTTAATATTAAATTATAATCATTTATTAAAGAATTTTTCGCAACTTCAACATCTTTTTTTCTTCCATTTATAATAAATTTTACTTTTTTTCCTTCTAAACTTTTTTTTATTTCCACCTTTTTCATCTCTTTGATTTCTATTTCTTTTAAAAAATTTTCAGCTTGCTTTTTGTTTGAAAAAATAAATTGAATTTTTTCTTCTTTTTCCATCTTTAAACTTTTTTCTTTCCTATCTCTTTTATAACCTCTGCAAATTCGCTTACCTTCTTTTTAAGTGCATCCTTTCTTTGGTCTTGAATAGCTGTACCAATCTGCACAATATCACCACCGCTTTCAAGTACCTCTTTAAGCTCATTTTTTGTAGTTATTCCTCCTGCAATAATTAATGGAATTGTAATACTTTGCTTAACGGCTTTAATTGTTTGGTTCGGAACATGAGAGTAACCAAAATCTTTTGGGCCTGAACCAGTATCCATAAGTATAAACCTGCTACCTAAAAACTCGCCACCCATTGCCAATGCTGCTGCAAGCTTTGGCCTTTCTCTTGGAACAAGGTTTGCATCACCAACCCAACCAGCAGAACCACCGGGGACAACTAAAATGTAACCTACAGGTATTGGTTCTATTCCAACTCTTTTAACTACTGGTGCTGCAAGAGCCTGAGCCATTGAAGTCCAATAAGAGTTTCTGGAATTTAACAGGATCATAAAATACATTGCATCTGCAAATCTTGAAACTGTACCTATATTCCCTGGAAAAAGAATCAATGGAACATCGATTTGTTCCTTTATCTTTTTAAGTATCTCATCCAGTTCCTCACCTTGTACTCCAACGCTTCCTCCAACTAAGATAGCATCTGCACCGTTTTCACTTGAAATAGCTGCTGTTTCTACTGCTTCTTCTTCGGTTTTATAGTCTATCGGATCTATTAAAGTAAAAAGCATCGCTCCTTTTGTAGAAAGAACTTCATATATATACTTTTCAACTTTTCCTGGTTTCATAAATAAATTTAAAAATTAAGAAATATAAAGCTCACACTTTGATGCGAAAAAGTTAAAAAATAGAAAAGAAAAAGAAGGATATGTTTAATGAAATATTGGATTCATTAATAAGCTTGCTTCCACAAGTAAAACCTCCAGAAAAGCAGTTAAACATAAAGCAAAAGCTTATGTTTACTGGTATGGTTCTTGCTTTATACTTCTTTTTATATAATGTTTATGCTATAGGAGTAGTAAAGATCACAACCGAACAAAATGAACTGCTTTCAATTTTATTTGCATCTAGAGCTGGAAGTATTATAACTGTTGGAATTGCACCTATAATATTAGCAAGTATATTCTTCCAACTTCTCACAGGTAGTGGAATAATTGAAATCGATATAAATGATGTTTCTCAAAGAGCAAGATATCAAGGTGCTCAAAAGCTGCTAGCTTTTGTAATTGCTTTACTTCAAAGTTTACTTTATGCTACCTCTGGTTATGTAACTGTAATTAAAGGTTTTGAAATTTTTGTTGCATTTCAATTCTTTATCGGGGCAATAATTTTAATGCTTCTCGATGAAGCAGTAGCAAAATATGGAATAGGAAGTGGAATAAGCTTGTTTATAGCAGCTGGAGTAGCATTTTCACTAGTTGCTGGTTTCTTTAGGTTTATCCTTCCAAATACTTTAAATTATATTTTGCAATCAAACTTTACCCAAGCAGCTTATACCTTATTGCCATTATTTTTCTCCATTTTGGTTATAGTAATTTCAGTTTATGCTTACAAAATAAAAGTTGAAGTACCGATCTCTTTTCAACTTGCAAGAGGTTATGGTGGAGGATTTCCAATTCCTTTACTTTATGTTAGCAACCTTCCAGTAATCTTAGCTTCTTCCCTTATTTTCTTGCTTTCTTCTTGGTTTATAATATTTGCGAATTCTACTGGAATAATCGGAGATATTACTAGGTTCTTTGCATCTTATACCAACCAAGGTGGTAGGCCTGTACTCTCTGGAGGCTTACTTTACTTAATATCGCCAAATTTTCCAATACCATATTTTATAGGCTACGATTCCTATTTAAATTTCTTCTTAAAAGGAAAATCATATTGGTATTTTGGTAGTAGCTATATTGAAGTCCCAGAATTTGTACACCTTTTAGTTTATCTAATTTCTACAGCATTTTTATGTGCGATGTTTGGTTTACTTTGGATTGAAACTACTGGTCAAAATCCAGAAGAAGTAGCAAAACAAATGCATGAAATAGGCTGGCAAATCCCCGGGTATAGAAGAGACCCAAGAGTAATACAAAAAATACTAGAAAATTATATCCCAGTAATAACGGTATTAGGAAGTATATTTGTAGGTCTACTTGCTGGAGTAGCTACTTTAACTGGAGCACTTGGAACTGGAATGGGTCTTTTGCTATTGGTTGGGATAATAAATGACTTCTCTCAAAGATTAAAAGCAGAGGGCTTCTTTGAAGTTTATCCAAGCATAACAAAATTTATTAGGTAAATTTTTATTTTTTAAATCACTAAAAGAATAAATGGCTAAATTAAAAAGAAGTCTTAGCCTTCTTGAAGTTACTTCAATTGGAATTGCAAACATAATTGGTGCTGGAATATTTGTGTTAAGTGGAATCGCTGCTGGTTTAGCTGGACCATCTGTTATACTTTCTTTTCTTGTTGCTGGCTTTGTTGCTTTGCTTACCGCTTTTTCATCAGCTGAGCTATCTTCTTTTATTACAAAAACTGGTGCTTCTTATGCTTTTACAAAAGAGGCTTTTGGAGACTTTTGGGCTTTTTTTGCTGGATGGTTTGTATATTTTGATGAAATTGTTACTGTAGCTGTTCTTTCTGTAAGTGCTGCGGCTTATCTAAATGCTTTATTTGGGCTTTCTTCAAGTCAAACCTTATTTATAGCTTCAATTCTTTTCCCACTTGCTTTTACTTTAATTAATTTGATTGGAATAAAAGAAACCGGAATAACAACAACATTTATGGTTTTTATAAAAATTTTTGCTTTGAGTTTAATTGTTATTTTTGGTTGTTTTTATCTAATTAATCATTTTTCGATAAGTAAATTTACCCCTTTCTTTCCAAATGGGATAAAGGGAATGTTAAATGGTGCTGCAATAGTGTTTTTTGCTTTTTTGGGTTTCAATACTGTTTGCATGCTTTCTGAAGAAACAAAAAACCCAGAAAAAACAATTCCTAAAGCTTTATTTATCTCTTTTGGTGTTTCATTTGTAATTTATTTGGCTATAGCTTTTATAGAAGTGGGTGTTAGTGATTGGAGAGCTTTAGGAAAAATTTCTGATCCTTTAGCAATGATTGCAAAAACAATTTTTAACAATGAGATCTTTATTAGCTTTATTTCATTCTCAGCATTGATAGCGATAGGTTCTGTAATTCTAAGTAGTATAGTACGTGGTTCAAGGATGACTTTTGCAATGGGTAGAGATGGACTTCTTTCAAAAAGTTTTTCTCATGTTAATGAAAGATTTAAAACACCAGATTTTTCAATAATCTTTATAGGAACTTTTGCAATAATTTTAGCGGGTTTTTTCTATGACGACTTAGATTTCCTTGCTTCGATAGTTAACTTTGGAAGTTTGTTCACTTATCTTTTCATTCACCTTTCATTAATAAAACTTAGAGAAACAAAACCAAATGTAAAAAGAGGATTTAAAACAATTTATCCTTTGTTTCCAATAATTGGTGCAATAAGCTGCATTTTGCTTATGCTTTACTTAAATAATAATGCAAAAATCGCTGCATTAATTTGGGGTGGAATTGGATTGGCTGTTTATTTATTGATAAAACTGAATCATAAAAAAAATGTAAAACTTTGCAGGGGGTGGGATTTGAACCCACGAAGGCTCTAAGCCACAAGGTCCTAAGCCTTGCGCGTTAGACCAGGCTCCGCCACCCCTGCGGGCATAAACTTTTTTAAATTTTTAAATATTTATTTTTTCTTTGCTTGATTAAAACCTTTGTTTGATTAAAACTTAAGAAAAAGAAATAAATATAAGATAAAACAAAATTATAAACGTGAGAAAATGCCATGGCTTTTAATACTTGGGGCTATAATAGTGGTAATAGCTCTTGTGATAGTATACTATATAAACCAAATCCAAGTACTTTCAAATCAAATAGAAAATTCATGGGCACAAATAGAAGTTCAATTACAAAGAAGAGCTGAGTTAATACCAAATCTTGTAAATGTTGTAAAAGGTTATGCAAAACATGAAAAAGAAGTTTTTGAAAATGTAACGAAAGCAAGAACAGCAATGATGCAAGCAACTGGAAGAGCAGATAAAATTAGAGCAAGTGACCAACTCTCAACTGCTTTAAAAAGTTTATTTGCAGTTGTAGAAAACTACCCAGAACTTAAGGCAAATCAAAACTTCCTTGCACTTCAAGAAGAGTTAACAAATACAGAAAACAAAATTGCTTATGCAAGACAATTCTACAATGATGCTGTGCTTCGCTATAACAATATGATAACAACAATTCCAGGAGTTTGGTTTGCTGGCGGTAGACAACCAAAAGAGTACTTAGAAGCACCAAAAGAAGAAAGGGCACCACCAAAAGTTGAATTCTAGTTAAGATTATATGAAAGTAAATATCTACGAGTTTACAGATAAAAATAAAAGGGATTCTTATCTTTTAATTTTATTTTTCTTTTTAGCTCTTATTTTCATTGCTTGGTTAATCGGTGAAATTTTTGCTCCAGACCTTTCATTAATTTTAGTAATTTTTGCTTTCTTGTATTCCTTTTTTGATACATTAATCTCTTATTTTTATGGTGACAAAATTGTACTAGCAAGTGTTGGGGCAAGAAAAGCAAATCCACAAAATCCAAAAGAAAAAATGCTTATAGATGTTGTAGAAGAATTAAGCTTGGCTGCGGGAATAAAAATGCCAGAGGTTTATGTTATGCCAGGTAGCGATATAAATGCTTTTGCAACTGGTAGGGATCCAGAGCATTCTTCTGTTTGTGTAACTGAAGGTGCTCTTTACAACCTAAATAGAAGCGAACTTTCCGGGGTTATTGGTCATGAAATTACACATATAAGAAATTATGATGTAAGAATCATGACGCTTATTGCAACAGTTATAGGAATTATAGGCATGCTTTCATATATGCTAATAAGAAGCTTAGCGTATGGTGGAGGAAGCAAAAAAGAAGAAGAAGGTGAAGGTTGGTTAGTTCTTTTTGCGTTTTTAATGGCTTTAATTACACCAATTGTTTCGAGAATAGCTCAAGCAATGCTAAGCAGAAGAAGGGAATTCTTAGCTGACATGGGCTCAGCTGACTTAACAAAAAATCCAGAAGGGCTAGCAAGTGCTCTTGAAAAGATTAAAAAAATGAATGAAGGAAAGTTAAATGTTTCAGAGTCTGTTAGCCATCTTTTCTTTACTGATCCAAATAAAAGCCCATTGGATGAATTATTTGCTACACACCCCCCAATAGATGAAAGAATAAAAGTTCTTAGAAACCTTTAGCTTTTAGAAGTTCAAAAAGAAAATAAAATTCCTCAATGCTAAGAATTGGTTTGTTTTCTATTCTATTACCTTCTTCCAAGCTCACTCTTGGACAAGAGGTATTGATAAAAGCGTCAACATTGAAATTTGAAATTTCGTTAAAGTCAAATGTATTTGCTATTAGTAGAAATCCTTCCCTTCCAATTCTCTTTAAATCTTCTTTTATCTTTAGAGCTTTCTCAAGATTAAACTGCCCTGGTTTTGTACTAACCAAGATTCCAAAAGTTTTCGCTTGAGAAGCAATCGAGATTTTTGCATTGCTTATTTTTTTATACTTCTCTCTTAAGTTTGTTATCTCAAAAACCTTTCTTTGAAAAGGATCTATAATAAAAAAAGGCTTGTTAGTTAAAATCAATGCACCAAGCGGATGAAATAGACCACCACCAAAATAAACAAAAGCTTCTACATCTTTTTCTATTTTTGTTGCTGCAGTTACATCGCAACCTAAAATTTGTGCTTCATTTTTTGTTCTTTCTCCAATTGCTGTAAAAATTTCTTTTCCGTTTTCTTTGAATAGTTCTTTTATTTCCCTCAATTGAGAAATATGTGAGATGTTCGTAACCAACCCTATTTTTTTGAATTTTATTTTTGTTGAAGCTTCTTTAATAAGCTCTTTTAAAATTTCTTTTTCAATTTCTATTCTTGGCTCAACATACTCAACTTCTATCTCTTTTATATCAAGAAGTTTTGAATGTCCAAAATGGATTATTTTTTCTGCTCCAATTTTTTTTGCTTCATCTATTGCAATATCACAAGCTCCAAAACAAGGAGAAGCGGAAATAAAAACTTCGTTGCCTTCTTTTTCTAAATTCTTAGCGTAAACGAGCGCTTCTTTTTTTAAGCCTTCAGGAAACTGCAGAAGGATTCGCAATTTGCTCTACCTTTATTTTATAATCTCCAGAAAGCTTTTTCTTTGCTCTTTCTAAGCTTTCTTTTGCTACTTTTTTAAATTTTGAATAAGTTTTTAAGTACATTAAAGTTTGATCTTTTTTTAAGACAGCCGCGGTATAAGTTGGTCTACCAAAAGCAAGGGTCATTCCTTGCGAAAGTCTGTCTGCTCCAGCCATTGTAAGCATTTGATGCTCACGAACAACATGATGGGGATAAGTTAAAACTCTAAGTAAATAGTTACCTGGGATATTCTTCTCTAAAAGTTTGTTTGCTGCTTGCCTAGCTGCTTCTAAAGAATTGCTTCTTAGTCTTATATCTGTTTTTGAAACAAGTTCAAGCTGAAGGTCATAATCATTTTTTTCAACACCCATTTTAAAGATATTAATAGCTACATGGGGCATTGCTTTTATATAATTCTTTTTTGGATTTCTCCTTGAATATCTAGCCCAAGGTTGTGAATCTGGATTCCTCATTGTTCTTGCGGGTCTAAGTCCCATAATCTCACTCTTTTTTCTTTTCTTTTTGAAAATAAAAATGTTTTGGTAAAGGTAAAGTAAACGGATCCGGAGGGATTCGAACCCTCGACCTACTGGTTAAGAGCCAGCCGCTCTACCAAGCTGAGCTACGGATCCACAATTTCTTTTTGTTTTTTGAATATTTTATTTTTTTCTCTGACTTTGGTAACTTACTTTATTCTCTCTAATATTATTGCTGGGCAAACTTTTGTAATAGCTTTATTTCTTTCAAGTTTTTTAATAAAAGTATTTAATTCTCTACTGCTTTTAAATACCACTTTCACCATTATCATATGGTCTCCAGTAGAGGAATATAACTCTTTTATATCTCTATCTTTTTTCAGCATTTCAAGTACACTAATAAAATATTCTGGCTTTGCATCAAGTCCCACTATCGCTAGATTGTTGTAACCTATTTTTTTATAGTTTACTTCAACAGAAAATCTTATAATACCAAGTTGTAGCAGTTTTTTGATTCTCTTTCTTATTGCCGCTTCTGAAACATTGAATTTTCTAGCTATTTCTGTAAAAGGTTCCCGAGAATTTTTTTCCAACTCTCTTATTAGGTCTATGTTCGAAATTCGCACCAAAATATTTATAAATTCGAATTTATAAAACTTTCTGGTGAGAAAATGGAAAATGAAAAAGAGGAATACAGACTTCCTTTAATTGGTGAAAAAGCACCGCAATTTAAAGCGAAAACAACAAATGGGGTAATAAATTTCCCAGATGATTATAAAGGCAAATGGGTAGTACTATTCAGTCACCCTGCAGACTTTACTCCAGTGTGCACAACAGAGTTCTATTCTTTTCAAAAGAAGTATGAAGAATTTAAGAAATTAAACGTCGAATTAATTGGATTAAGTATAGACCAAGTATTCAGTCATATAAAGTGGACTGAATGGATAAAAGAAAAATTAAAAGTAGAAATAGAGTTCCCAATCATAGCAGATGATTTAGGAAACATAGCAAAGATGTATGGTATGATACATCCAAATAAAGGAACAAACACAGTTAGAGCAGTTTTTATAATAGACCCAAAAGGGATAATACGAGCAATATTGTATTATCCACAGGAAGTTGGAAGAAATATGGATGAAATATTAAGAGCTGTAAAAGCTTTACAAGTTGCTGATAATAACAATGTTGCTATGCCAGCAAACTGGCCAAAAAATGAATTAATTGGTTCAAAAGTTATTATATCACCAGCAACCAGCAAAAAAGAAGCAAATGAAAGATTAGAGAAAGCAAAGAAAAAAGAAATAGAAGCCTATGACTGGTGGTTCGCTTATAAAGAGTTAAAGGAGTAGAGATTATGAACATTAACGAAATTATTAGAAGTGAAGATTGGAAAAAAGAAAAACATGTTCCAGTAATAGAAATATTAGAAAAAAAGGAAGGAAAAGTTTCTGTTAAGATTACAGTTGGAAAAGAAATTCCACATCCAAACACAACTGAGCATCACATAAAATTCATAGAGCTTTATTTCTTACCAGAGTCAGAACAATTTGCATATTCTATAGGGAGGGTCGAATTCAACTCGCATGGAGAATCAACAAAAGGACCAAATACTAGTAACATATTTACCGAACCAGTGGCTTTATTTACATTTAAAGCAGATAAAAATGGTGGATTAATAGCTTTCTCCTATTGTAATATCCACGGTTTATGGTATAACGAAGAAAAACTAGAACTGTAACTTTTTTCTTTTTATTTTTCTATTTTATTTGTTTTTACATTTTATTTACTGTTTGCAACATTTAAGAGAATCTTCTTTATATTTCTCCAATGCGAACCTTCCCAATAGAATTTTTTACAATTTTTACAAAAATAAACATTCGTTGTTTCTTTCCATTTTTTGTTTTCCTTTTTTATTCTTTCTTTAAGCTCTTCTATCTCTTTCTTTTTTGCTTTTCTTAAGGGAGTGTTACACTCTGGACATCTAAGCTGTGGCTCTTTTGGAATTCTAAGTTTTAATGTTTTTTTAAGAAGAATAAGCTGTTCTTCGATCTTTAGCCCATTTTTTATAAAAACAACATCTACTGCTTTTCTTGCAAGGTTTCTATCACTTGTTATTAAAATTCTTTTTTGCTGTTTTGAAATTTTTAAGAGTTCATCATCGTCTTTTATTCCATAAATAGTATCATAACCAAGAATCCTTAACCATCTTGAAAGATTTCCAAGCATTAAATCAACAACAAATCTCATACTTACTCACAGGAAAGAAGAAAGAGAAAATTGTTTCTTTTTTTCTTCTTGAAAGTTTTCTGAAAGTTCATTTTTTATTAACTGAAGCCTTTGAAGAAGTGTTTCGTTAACATTGTAGTTTTTTGCTATATCATAAGCTATATCTACATATTTTTCAATTCCTCCTTTTGGAATTGTAAGTAAGAGCCTTCCACCATCTTTTGGACATTTTCCAGAAAGAGGTGGCCTTCTATATCTAGTATTGCAGATTACACATCTAAATTCTTGTTTTGAAAAAGAGTGAAGGTTACCAATTATGTCTGGTAGAAAGTGGCTTGTAATAAGTCTTTCTGCTGCATCACTTAGATTTATCGAATTAAGCTTTTTATAAAGCTCAAACTGTTTTTCTATTTTTTCGTTCATTGTTCTCAATGAAACATAAAGGCTCTCCTTAGGAGAGTCGTCTATTGCTGAAGAAGAAACCATATGGGTAAATGGAATATGGAATCTTACTTCATTGTTCTCATTTAAGATATCTTTCACTTGCTTTACTGTTACCGAAGAAGGCATTTCTTCATTAAGTGTTGCGTAGTAAAACTCTTTTGGAAATTCATCAACAATCTCCATAGAATAGACTTCATCATCTACTTCTTTTGGGTCTAGTCTTTTTGTTAGAACAATTGGTGCATCCATTGTGCCGCCAGTTGAAGCTGGTAGGTATTCCTTTGAAAAGTTTATTAATGCATCGAGTAGAAGCATTGCAGAATCTTCATCCCCATCGCAGTTCCTCCTTCTTGCACAAACCAAATAAGGATGAGCAAAACCAACGTTTGCATCAGTGTAACCAATTATTCTTGCTAGAACTCCCGTTGAGGTATGTGGTGAAAGAGTAATAACAAGCTTACCAATCATGTCTTCATCGCTTTTAATGTTGTAATACCTTTTAAATCCATAAATTTTTTCAAGCTCATCATCGATAAATTTTGCAACTTTTGCAAGAAAACTTAAACCTTTTTTATTTATAACAATGTCCTGTGGCATGAGTTCAACGAGTTGATCTTCGCTCACGAGTTCATTTCCCAAATAATCTTTTGTGTAACCAAGTTCTCTTAATTTTTCAACAGTTACATGTATTTCTTTTGGATAAAAATGAGTCATTGGGGCATCTGTTGAATCAAATCTACATGTTCCATCTTTAAAAACAAAAATATTATATTTTGCTCTAAGAATACCTTTTTCTATCATCTCTGCAACTTTGTTTTCACCTATTAAACCTCTTACTCCTTTTATTTCTATTGTTTCCTTTATTCCTAAGTTATCAAATGCATCTTTAAGCAGTTTTTCTACATCAACTCTGGCCGTTCTGTAACCAGTTGTTTTTGTGCCACATCTTGGGCAAATCTCTTCTGCCCCAACATAACCACATTTTTCGCATCTTCTAATAAGTTTTGCTCTACTTCCACATTTTTTGCAATATGGAAATATTGAATATTCATTACATTTCTCGCAGTAATAATTTGCAATTTCTACAGTTACAACTTTTGCTTTTGAAAGAAGTCTTTCTCTATTTCCAAGGATTGCTGTTGGAAAAAGAAGATTTGGGGCTGGTTTCATCATTCTTTCTTTTGCTTTTTCTGGCCTCCCCATTCTAGCTCCAATAAAAGTTGAACGCTTCATAACTTTAAAAGGAGAAACTTGGTTAATAGCTTCTAGTGAATCCTTTCCTTTTAGCTCAGCGAGTTCATTCTTCTTTTGTATTGCTAAAGCTAGGGCAATTGCTTTTGCTTCATCTCCTTCTACTAAAATTTTTCCATCAACAAGTTTATGGGGTATTAAAGCTTTTTCAAAAAGTGCTTTTGCTTCTTTTTCAGCTATAATTTTATACTCATCAAAAACTAAAGCTTGCCTAAGTTTGTTTAACTCTTCTACACTTAACAACCAGTAATCAAAAATAAACTTAGGGTGCATTGGAATTTGAAACTTTTTGCTTATCTCAAAAGCTTCATCAAAAGTTGGCTCTTTTATTTTGAATTTTTCATAATCTGCTTGGCTTTTTTCTTTCAATTCTTGAAGCCAAAATTCCTCAACATAACTAGAAGGAGCCAATGGAATATTTGCTTTATGAAAATCCCCAAAAGTTATTAATATATCCCCAAGACTAAGTATTTTTTCAACATCTTTTTTTAGCTTTTCTGCCTCTTTTGAATCTTTTATTCTAATGACATTTCCATTTCTAAGTCTAACTAAAGGCCCTTCAATAGAATCACAAGGAACTATTATACACCCCTTCCCAGGTTTTTCAACTTTCATCTGTGTTCCAATTGCTGTAAAACCGAGTAGCACCATTGTTGCTGGATGAATTGCTTTTGCTGCAATTCCACTTAATCTACTTCTTCCATATCGAAGTCTAAAACCACCTGGAAAATTTGGATATGCAAAAATCGGCCTTCCTGCAACAAGTTCTTCCAAGAATACACTTTGAGCTTCTTCTTTTTCATCTTTACTTTCTTGTTTTTTAATCTTTATTATCTTTGCAATCCACTCCCATTCTATACCAAAGTTTTTTGCTATTTTTGCAACTTTTGTTGCTTTCTGAGCTATTCCTTCGCAGATTACAAGTGCAACTCCACCTCTAATTCTATTTGTTACTTTTATCTGTTTTGTGTTTTTGTCTATATGATAAATATCCCTATAAGTTGTTACTTCTATATCATCTGTTGGGTTTCCATCTATACAAACTCCAACATTTGAAACAATTGTTCTTATATCATCATCACTTGGCTTGTACTGCAGTCTTGCGGCTTTTAGATGGTAAAGGTTAATTTCTTCAACATATCTTTCAATTTCTGTGTCACTTATTTTGAAAGGGAAAAGATTTAGTTTTTTCCTTATAAATTCTCCAAGCAAAACGCTGGTTGCTGCTGCTGTACCACCAGCTCCTCTTATTGGACCAGAATAATAAATAGCGAGATAAGGAGTTGAATCTTTATTCCTTTGAATTTTAATTGCGTGAATACCTTCTGTTGGAGCAACAAGTACACCTTCTGTTAAGACTGCCAAACCTGCTCTTAAAGCTTTATCTGCAATCTTCTCTTTTTCTTCTAAACTCTCTCCATTTAATTCTTTGCAAATTTCTTCAGCAAGAGAAAAAGCAAGCTTGGTTCTATCGTCTCCACAATCTTTTCGCAGCTCTTCAATTTTTTTAGCAATTCCTTTTATTTTAGTTATTCCTTCTACTCTTTCTCCTAAATTTCCAGCAAGTGCAATCTCTGGTTGAAGATCAGGATCAAAACCTTTTGATCTAGCTTTTTTAGCCAACTCTAATTCTTCATTTAAACCTTTCTCAAGTATTAAAAAATAATCCCCCCGCATAGATATTTTTAGAAATGACAATTTAAGTAATTTTTCTTTGTTTACTTTTGATTTGTTGATTGACTTGTTGGAATCCCCCAAACATCATATCTAATGTTTTTTCTTTCGATACCAATTTCAAGAAGCATTGCTTCAATTGCTTTTATCATTTCAAAAGGTGCAGAAATGTAAAATATGGTATTTGTAAAATCAAAATTAGAAGTGTATTTTAAAAACATCTCTTTATTTATTCTTCCCCTTTCACCTTCCCAAGGTTCATTTTCGCTTACTCTTGTAAGGGTTATAACAACTTTTATATTTGGTGGAAAGCTTTGGTTAAAAAATTCTTTTTTTAGTATCTCCTCCTTATTCCTACAGCTATAAATTAAAAGAAATTTGTTTTTTAACTTTTTTTCAATCAAATATTTTATTATACCAATAAAAGGTGAAACACCACATCCGCCGGCAATAGCTACAGCATCTTTTTCTTCTTCAAAACCTAAACCATAAGGACCAGAGATTTCGAGTATATCACCGATTTTTAGATTTGCAAGTTTTGAAGTAAGTCTACCACCAACCATTTCTATAAGAAGTTCTAAGGTTTTTGAACTTGGTGGAGAAGCAATTGAATAACTCCTTTCAAATTCTCCATTTTCATCTTTTGCATGAATTTTTATGAACATCCCTGGTTTCTGAAAAATAATCCTTTTCTTATCATCAATAGGAGTTAATTCAAAACTTTTTACTCTTGGGCCTTCATCTTTTATATTTGTTATCTTATATGGAAATTTCTCCATTTTAAGATGTATGAATTTATCTTTTTAATTTTTTGGGGTGGGTGGGCCCCTGGGGGAAAGGGGCCTGCTTTCAGAAAGAGTGAAGTATGGTCGTCCTGCCAGTATCAGCATGAACCTTATAATAAACTTTTCTACCAACTCTAAACTTTTCTAAAATTCCAAGGGAATAAAGTTTATTAAGTCTAGAGCTTGCAGCATTTCTGCCTTTATAATTTAAGGATTGTTTTATATCATCTGCAGTAGCAAAACCCTTTTTTCTTATCTCTTCTATTATTTTTTTATCTTGTTCTGGAAGAAGCTCAATCGGTTGTTTTGTTTTATTTTCATCTTTACCTTCTTTTAGCTCTTTTAATTCTGCTTCAAGCTTTTCAATTTTTGTATACAAATTTTTAAGTATAAGATTTGTGCTTTGTTGAGTTTCAAGCCTAGCAAACAAAATAGCTGCAAGAGCAACAGGATCTATATCTTTACTTACACTCTTTCTTTTTGTTTTTGATTTAGCTTTTGAAACGCTAGCTAAAGCGTTCTTGATCTCTTCTTCAGTCATGTTTAAGCTTTCATCAAATTGCATCTTATTCACGATTTTATCATGATTCTATCATTATTAGAACATGTTAAATATTTAAATTTTTCTATGGCTTACTTCCTCTATTATTATTTATTGTTTAGTGAGTTTAGGATACGAATAACTTCTGAGATAATCCAGATTATAAGAAAATAGCTCTCTTATATCAGTAATTTCTAAAGCAACCATCGCTAATCTATCAATTCCTAAACCCCAAGCAAGAACATTCGCATTTATACCTAAAGCTTTTGTTACTTCTTTTCTTAACATTCCCCCTGGGAGAGCTTCTATCCATCCAAGCTTTTCATGCTTTATATAACCACTGACACTTGGTTCAGTGAAAGGAAAGAAAGCTGGGAAGAATTTTATTTCTTTTATCCCAAGCTCTTTTGCTATAAGCTCAATGTAACCAAGAAGATGGCGGAAATTTGCGTTTTTTGCTACAACTATTCCTTCGGATTGATGAAACTCTGGTAAATGTGTAGCATCTAGGTTGTCTGGTCTATACACCAAGTCTATTGTAAATACTTTCTTAGGAATTTGTGTAAGCTTGGATAAAACCCTTGCAGAAACGGCTGTTGTTTGACTCCTTAGAATTGCTCTTCTTGCAAGTTTTTCATCCCAATACCCCCAACCTTTTGAATCACCAAAACCAATTTGAGCTTTTTTAACTCTCCTCCAAACTTTCTTGTTTTTTTCCTCAACAAATTTTTTGTTCTTTAAAAAGAAAATATCATGTATTCCTCTAGCTGGATGTTTGCTTGGCATAAAAAGAACATCACAATTCCAAAAGTTTGTTTCAAGTATGGGATAAATTTCTTCTTCGAAACCAATAGAAATCAAGATCTCTTTTATCCAATTTGCAACATAAGTAAATGGGTGCTCTCTTGCATTTAATGGAGGTGCAACTTCAGCATTAAGATCATATTTTTTAAATTCAAACTTCTCTCCTTTTTTTACTCTACTTATTATTTCTTTTGTTAAAGAAGTAACAGCAATAGAAGATAACTCTTTCTGTTTTTCACCTTCTTTTGTTATTTTTACAAAAATTTTTTTTGTTGCTTTCTCTTCTACAAGATTACGCTTCTTAAATTCATCAAGTTTTTCTTTTTTTGCTAAGTTTTCAAATACTTTTTTAAACTCTTCTTGCTCCTTTTTTTCTTTTGCTTCATTTTCACCTTCTTTTGTTATCTGTATGAATTTTTTATTTCCTTCTTCTATAATTTTTACAAAACCTTTTTTTATTGCCCAACCCAAACCAAAATTTATTTCATCATTGCTAAGATTTTTTTTGAAATCCTCTAATTCAAGCTTCTTTTTATCTTTTAACTTTTCAACAAGCCTAAGCTCTGGAAGAAGCTGTTTTAAATACAATTCTCCTTCCTCAGTTGGTAGATACTTTGTTTGAACTTCTTCTCTAACATTAACTAGGTTTTTTGAAGCAAGCATTGTACAAGCCCAATATGCTGATGCTTCATCTAATCCTGCTTTTTTTGCAATTTCTAAAAGCTCAGCATCATTTATAGAGAGAACTTTTAAAAGCTTTAATTCTTTTTCTGTAAGCTCCATACAAAAAATTCTTTTTTAAAATTTTTAATCCTTCCTTTCTCTCACTTTCCCAAAAATGGTTCAATCTAAAGACTTAAGACTAAAAATAAAAGCTTAAGATATAAAATAAATAAAGCAAAAAGAAAATAAAATAAATATAAAAGGTGTGGTAAATTGGAAAATAAAACAAAAGCCTTAATCGAATATGCTTTACTTGCAATTGCTGTTTTACTTGCGGCATTTTATAGGAGTTTTCTTCTTCATGCTCCTCTTTTTTACGCAAGTGATGAACTTTATCATTATTCAGTAGCAAGAAATGCTGTTGAAAATGGTTTTATTGTGCAACAACGCTTTTTACTAAGTGGTTATCCAAATGGAACTCTTGTTACAGAACCAAAAGGTTTGTATTACATTGCAATTGTTCCATATTTTTTCTTAAAAGATTTTGTAACTTTAATGGATATAATGAGGATCTTACCTTTAGTTTTTGGAGTTCTTGATGTTATCCTTATTTTCCTTATAGCAAATAAGCTCTTTGATAAAAGAATTGCAATTATAAGCGCATTTATTTTAGCTGCAAATGTTGCGAATATTCAAAGAACAGCAGCATTAATTTATAGGGGAGATGGTTTCATGCCCCTATTTTTCTTAATAAGCATATACTTTTTAATTTTATTTTTTGAGAAAAAGAAACCAATTTTTTCTTTTGCTTCTGCTGCATTTCTTAGTTTTGGCTCTCTTGTTTGGAATGGTGCAACTTTTGGATACTTAACCTTTGCACTTTCTATTATTTTCCTACAGATTTTTTTCTTTTTAAAAAGTGAAGAAGAAAAGTTGAAGTTAAACTTTTGGAATTTAGTAGGTTTGTTTTTTGCGTTTTTGCTTTATACTTCTTATAAATTCTTATATTTGATATATGAACAACCGTTTATGCCTCATTTTCCATTACTTTTAGTAGCAATAGGAATATTTTTTGCTATTCTTTTATTTTTGAATAAAAAAGGGTTAAGTATAAAACTTACTGTTTTATTCCTTGTAACCTTGCTATCTTTAGTTGTGATAGTAAAATTTTACTCTGCAGAAATAGAAAATATAATCACGGGTTACGGATTGGTAAAACCAACATCTCCACTTGGTAAAACAATTGCTGAGCTTCAACCCGTAACAATTGGAAGTTTTATTGAAAATTTTGATATATTCTTCTTATTTATGCTCATTGGTGCTATTGCTCTTTTTATTTTTACTTTTTTTGATGCTAAAAATTCCAAAAAAATTAATGTTGAAGCTTCGATAATTCTCCTAACACTCTTTTCTACTTCTTTCTTTTTAGCTATTCAGTCTTTAAGGTTCTCATCTTTACTCTCCTACTCCTTTACACTTCTTGCTGCTGCCGGGTTTGTTTGGACTTTTGATTTTATTTTCGAAATATCTAAACTAAAAAATGAAAAAATAAGAAATGTTTTTTTGTTTAGCTTTACTTTTGTAACGCTTGTTGTTTATTACTTTGATTCGTATCCTATACTTCAAGGAGGAAACATAGAGTACAACCAGTACTGGGACTCTGCATTGAAATGGCTTGGAACAAAATCTCCACCGAATTCTGGAGTTATAACCTGGTGGAATGAAGGAACGATGGTAGAGCTTCTTGCTCACAGGGCTGCATACATAGACAGTGTCGGGGCCCAAAATGAAGAAAGGATAACTTTATTCTCACAACTTATGCTTTCTACAAAATTTAATTCAACGCTTTTTAAAAACTTTAAAAATAATGAAGCTCCTGTTTTTCTTGTAACTTCACCTATCTGGATGTGGCAGATAAGAAACTGGCTTACAATGACTAATACTCCTGTTTCAAATTATGGATTTGTAACTTTTGCAAAAGTAATACCTTACCCAAATTATTATGTTTTTGTAAGTGACGATGCAAAATGGAATGTGATGTTCAATACTACAGATGCATGGATTATAAATCATGGAAGGAGAGAGTTCTTATCATTTGTGGTAACCAACTTTACAAATATTTATAAGAAGGATTTAAATTCTAATTTTACTGTCTTGTTTATGTACAATTCAACTTCAAGAATGTTTAATGGCGGATTTTTAGTAACCAAACAGCTTGCAAATACTACCTATATAAAACTCCAATTTTACTGTACTCCCTCAAGCTGCATCTACCCATTCGAGCAGATATATGCAAACCCACAGGTTAAGATATTTTATGTTGACCCAAGTGCTTTCTCGTAAAAGAAAGATAATTTCATAAATATTGGCAATCTAAAAAAAACTTTGCAGAAAGATTTATATTTAAAATCTTTTCCTTAAATAAATTGGGGTGGGTGGAAGTGGAAGTTAAAATATGTGAAAAGTGTGGTAGAGCAATACCGAAAAGCAGTGAATTTTATTACAATAGCAAAATATTGTGCGAGAAATGTTTCGAAGATGAACTAGAAAAAGCTTTTGATGAAACTGCTCCAAAAAACCAAAAAGTTGTTCTAATTAGGAACGATAAATATCCGAAAGTTCAAAAAGCTCAAAGAGTACCACACAACCCACTCATTGATGACTTGCTTAAAGTAGTAAAGGTTTAATTAAAAAAGGGTTGCTTGCTTTTTTTTGTTTTGTTTATATTCTTTTAAAATACTTTCAATTCTTTCTTTTGAAAATTCGTGCTCTTCACACATAAATTTTAGAAGTCTTTCCTCATTTATATCATTCCAAAAAATTTCCTCTTTTTCAACTTCCTCGATTTCTGGCTCTTTAAATATCATGTAAGCTTGCTTTACCTCTTCTTCATTTTCAAAATTCTTTCCTTTTGCTCTAAGAAAATTAAGCAGCTCTTCTAAAGAATTTACTTTTGAAACAATTTTTAAAGCTGTTTTTGGACCTATTCCTTTTATTCCATCAGTATAATCATTTCCAATCAAAAGAGCTATCATTATTAACTTATCCTGATCGATATTATTTTGAAGCAAGGTTTCTTGAAGTAATATCTCTTCTGGCTCAACATTTATAAAAATGTTCTTTCTTGGAAGCTTTCTTTTTCCAGTTATTGCTAAATTCCTTATTAGCCTTGGCGTTCCAAAGAGCAGAGTGTCATAATCTTGCGAAGCAACAGCGTAAGCTAAACCTTTTTTACATAAGTAAGCGGCTTCTGCTTCTCCATCACTTGGGGCTTGTACTACTGGAATACCTAAAATTTCTAAAATTTCTTTCGAGCTTTTTATGATCTCTTCATTTATTGAAGCTGATTGCTTAGCGAAAAGCTTGGCTTCTTCTAGCTCGCCAGCTTCTTTAGCTTTTTTCCATGCTTCAAAAGCTTCTTCTCTTCGTTTAGCTCTAGCCTCTAGGGTTTTTAGCTTTAGCAAAGGGGGTTTTCCATCGAAAACGTAAATTAATTTTATTCCATTTTGCATCAACTTTAGGTTTCTATAAAAAAGCCCCGAGAGGTGGCTAGTTACTCTTCCTTTACTATCCCTAAGTAAAGAACCATCTGGACCTCTAATGTTTGAAAGAAACTGGAATATAAAATTAAAAGCGTCAACAGCAATGACCTTTGTTGAGAGAGATTCAAGTTTTATTTGCCTTCTTGCAACTATCTCTCCTAAATCAACCCCCATATCTTCACTTTTTACCTTTTTTTGTTGCTATATCTTCTAAACTAAGGTTTTTTGGCGGTTGGGTTTCAATGTTTTTTTCTTCTACTTTTTCAAAAAGTTTTATACCGAGCTCTTTTTCAAGCTTTTTTGCAGTTTCTTCACTTGGTAAAACCTCTTGGTCTTCAACTCTTTTTAAGTAGCTTTCCTTTTCATTTATTCTTTCAGCCAAAACTTTTAATGGTAATTTAAGTTCTTCCCTAGCTTTTTTTATCCTTTCACCATAATCCAAAACAATTTCTTCTTTTTGTTCTTCTCTTTTTATCTCGTTTCCCCTTTTCATTTTCACTTCTTTATTCTCTAAGTCAATAACTCTTACTACTTCTTTTCCTGTAGCACACTCTTGGCAAGCAACTACCTCCGCAGAATCTATTTTTACAATGTAGGCTTTTCCCCTAATTATCTTGCCACAAAGCTCGCATTCTAGCATGAAATATTTATTAATTTGAAATATTTATTATTTTGATGGAAAAAATTTTCTGGGTAGCTTTTGCTGCTTTCTTAGCTTTATTTATAGCTTCGGTTATACTTCAAAAGTATATAATAGCACTTTTTCTACTTTTAGTAGTAGGATTTGCATTCCAAAAACTTTTCAACTTAGAAGGTTTTCTATTCTTTTATTTACTAAAGTCAAAACTTGGAATAAAAGAAATGAAAAAATTCTCAAAAAATGGTATTTTTCAAAAAATTTGTGATATCGGTTTCTTTACTGCTTTTGGGTTAAGTACATTCATTTTAAGAAAGCCAAAAAAGTTAGATGTGGTTGGTTTAGCAATTTTAATTCTACTTTACTCTTCCCTTCCATTCTATTCATTATCACTTGTTAAAGTTTTTTCTTCATCTATACCTATTCAATCGATTCGATCTTTCCAAACACAATCGGAAAATGAAGATTTGGTCTCTTTTATTATTTTAATAAGCTTCTTCAGTTTTGGGGTATTTGGCTTTACGTTTGTATCACTCTTGATGGGTAGCTTTTTAATTTTGCAAAGCTCGTCACAAGGAGAAAAACCAATTCCTGGAGTTATGCCTGTAATTCCAGGTTATAATATTCCACTCTTTTCTGGTATACTTGCCATTTTTATCGTTTTAAGCTTTCATGAGTTCGCTCATGGGGTATTAAGTATTTCAAAAAAAGTGAAGGTAAAAAGTACTGGTTTGTTGATGGCTGGTGTCCTTCCAGTTGGGGCTTTTGTTGAAAATGACGAGAAAAAAATGGAAAAGATAAAAAAAGAATGGCAAAACCAGATATTAATAGCAGGTATAGCTGTAAATTTTCTACTTTCATTGTTATTCTTGCCGTTGGTTCTTTATTTGCAAAATATAAGGATAGAAAGTTTTGTTATTGTTGCAGACCCTTTAAATAGCACTCTCAATACTGGAGATATTATCTTAAAGTTTGGAAATTTTTCTATAAATTCTTTTGAAGATTTAAAAAACGCGGAGGATTATTATCTATCAAAAAACATTAGTAATATCCAGATTACAATTAAAAATTCAACAGCAGTTTTTACAAAAGAAATTTCAACAAGATCCGGTAAGATTGGTGCTTACTTTAATGAAGAACCAAAAAATAAAGTTCTTTCGTTTTTTGCTTCTTTTATTGAACTTTCGTTTCTTTTAAACTTTGTTCTAGGTGCAACAAACTTACTTCCAATTCCTGGGCTTGATGGTTATAGAATTATAAAGAACATCTTAGGTAGATATTCGAAAATTTTAGAATACGCCACAATAATTCTTTTCCTTATAAATTTGCTACCGATTATATTTTAATAACTTTTATCTTTCCATCCCTAAGCATTTCACGCATTTCCCTTTCAATAGCTTTTATTTCACGGTTTGAATCAGTAAAATAAATTACCCTATCTTCTCCATAGTTAGAGATCTCTTTTAGTTTCTCGACTTTAAATTTTGGATTAGTTGAATTCACAGAAATCGCAATATTAGAGGGGACCTTCCTTGATGAGAGTATTAAAACTTCGATATTGTAATCTTCTCTCAATTTCTGCGCAAATTCTTCAATTTTCTTAACTTTTTCTATATCTTTATTTAAAATCTCCCATACCCAAAGAAATTTATCAATAAAATTTGAGAGATATGGAAACCTCTCAAGAAGCTCATCAAATTTATTCAAAAATGCTTTTTTAATTTTTGAATCATTAAGGCCATCAAAATCAAAAACCAATTTCATAAGTTAATAAAATCACTATGGTATTTAAACTTTATTTTTTATACCTGGTGAAATGTGAGGTTAAGGTTAAAAAGCTAAAAATATAAATAAAAACATGGCTAAAAAGAAGGAAGATAACGAACTGCTTCAGCTACCTGGGATTGGTGAAGCAACAGCTGAAAAGTTAATTCAAAATGGATTTGATACTGTAGAAAAAATAGCTGTAGCCTCACCATTTGAATTGGCAGAAGCAGGAGAAATTAGTGTTGATGTTGCAAAGAGAGCTATAGAAGCTGCAAAAAAAATGAGCCCAACTTATTTTGAAACTGCTCAAGAAGTTTATGAAAAGAGAAAACAAATAGGTAGAATAACAACGGGCTCGAAAGAGTTAGATAATCTAATTGGTGGTGGAATCGAAACACAAGCTATAACTGAAGCTTATGGAAGATTTGGAAGTGGAAAAACTCAACTTGGCTTTCAACTTTGTGTAAACGTTCAACTTCCTATTGAAAAAGGGGGCTTAGAGGCTTCTGCTATTTTTATTGATACTGAAGCAACTTTTAGACCAGAAAGAATCGAGCAAATGGCAAAAGCAAAGGGTTTAGACCCTTCAAAAGTTCTTTCAAACATAAAAACATTAAGAGTAACTTCAACATCACAGCAAATCCTTGCTGTTGAAAAATTAGAAGAGATATTGCCAAATGAGAATATTAAATTAATAGTAGTTGATTCCCTTACCTCTCTTTTCAGAGCTGAATATATTGGAAGGGGTGCTCTTGGAGAAAGACAGCAAAAACTAAATTCTCATGTTCATAAGCTTCAATCTCTTGCTGATCGATATAACCTTGCAGTTTACGTAACAAATCAAGTTATGGATAATCCAGCAATCCTTTTTGGAGACCCAACAACACCAATAGGTGGAAATGTTCTTGCTCATGCAGCAACAACAAGACTTTATATAAGAAAAGGGAAGGAAAACAAAAGGATAGTTAGATTAGTAGATAGCCCTAATATGCCAGAAGGGGAATGTATAATAAAGATAAGTGAAGAAGGAATAAGTGACTAAGTTGTTGAAAAATTACAATCTGCGTTATTTACTTTTTCAAGTAGCAGAAGTTCTTCTTCTGATAGATTTTCGAATTTTAGATTTAGTAGAATTGTTCTACATTTTATTTCATTTGTTACTATTTTGATTTCAGTTTCTATTCCTAGATATGTTTGAATTAAGTTTAGGTATAAAGCCAACAAAATGGAAAGAAAAATAAAAAGCGGAATTAAATCTATAAGTGCTTTCATTTTTTCACCTTATACCTATTTGGATGCATGCTAAAGAATTGTTCAAGAAAAAGCAAAAGTTCCCAAAACTTCTTGAAAAGTTACCAAAGCTAAAAGTGTCATTTTTAAAGCTCACACTGATATAACTTATATTAAATTGGTTTGCAATTTGGTTAATTATTAAGCTATCAATCTGTTTTATTTTGAGAATTGCTTGAGTAACCTCAAATTCTTTTATCGCTAGCCTTAGTTGTGAAAAATCTATTATTGGAATTGGCTGAAGTACAAATTCTAAAAATAAAATAACAAAGAAAAGAAATAATAGCTGCTCATACATTTTATCACACCATCAATTTACATAAAGCTCAAGATTTCTAATAAAAAATTGAATTTGTGGAAGAGAAGTTATTCTTGCAATTACTTGAAAATAAAGTTCATCTTTACATTTTATCATAGATTTAGAAAGGTTACAACTTGTTTGAATTGGTGGAGAAAGGATGAGGGCCTTTGAAGCATTATTGAAAAGGTTTATTGCGTTTTTTATATCATAATCAGAGGAGATGTGTTTTCCATTTATTGAATCACCAATAATTTTTAGGTTTTGAAATGCTGACTGGTAAAGAAGGAGATTGTCTTTTTGTATAAGCTTTATTGAAGAAAAGTTGTCAAGAGCAATTGCATCGATTTTAATTGAGGAAGAAATATTTTTTATTGATGCGTTCCCAACTTCATTTTTATCTTGGAAAACTTTCGTTTGGTTTTTATTGAGAAAACTAATACTGTAAAGCTTATCTTTTGTCAAAATTGAAATGTTTGAAGAGAAATTAAAAGTCTTTGAGGTTAGATTGTACTCATTCGCAATTGGTACTAGGTAGATACAATAAAGGTAATCTATTCCATAACCAGTGTTATAACACTCTGGTGAAAAGATTGTATAACTCCATTTTACATTACTGTTGCATTTTGCCCATGGAACTCCGTTAACGTAAACAGTACACTGTTTAGTGTAGTAAGCATTATAGATTTGCATTGGTTTAGAAAAGTTAAAGATTATCTGCGAATTTTGAGAGAATAAAATACTTGTTGAATTGGCTGTTGATATTAAGGTTGAGTACCCAAAAATTTGTGAACCATTGAAAAGAAGAAGTTTCAATGAAAGGTTGTAAATCCCGGTAGGAAGATAAAAATCTTTTTTTATATTAAATATTCCAGAAAAGGAAAGATTTTGGAATGTTAATTTTTGATTTGCAATCTGCAGTTCGACGATTGGAATAAATATCTGATTTGAAAAAAGAAGTAAATTTATACCTATTCCATTTCCAAAACCACTTGAAAAATCTGCAATACTAATTTTATAATTTGGAGTCACTTTAACATTCTTGTTAATTAACTCGTTATTTATTTTTATAGAGACATTATAAATCCCTGGGTAGATGGGGGTAAAAGTTATTGGTATAATTTTACTTCCTAAAACTTCAAAATTTGAATTATAGCTTAGGTTAAGGAGCTTACTACTATTTATTTTTAAGCTGATGTTTTTTGGCTCATTTGAAAAAATGTAAACATAAGCTAAGCTTTTCTGAAATGTTGAAGAATTTTGAATTTGGAAAGAAAAATTAAAGTTGGAAGAAGAATTTTGCATTTCATTTAATCCTGTTACATTTATTTGCAAATTTTTGAAGCTTTCTATTGATGAAGTAGTAAAATAAAAAGAACTAAGAATCAAAAAACTAACAATGGAGAGCATAGCTAAAAATTCAAAAGCTGTTTGGGCTTTCATTTTATCACCTAATTAAAGAAAGAAATTCCTTTGAATTAGCTTCGAAAAATTTTTTTATTGTTTCATTTGCGATCTGCAACACTTCTACTTCTTTTAAAAGGTAAAAATAACAAAAAACAAGAAAAGAAAATGTAATAAAAGAAATTATGATTTCTATTTTCATTTTATCATCTTGATAAACAAAATAAAAAATATGGCAATAATTGCTTCAAAAAGGAATGTTGATAGAAAATCGATCAAGAGCTGATTTTTGATATAACCACCTTACCAAAATTTATTTTTATTAAATAACTTGCTTTTTCTGAAATAAATGAAAAGTTTGTGCTACAGTATGTCGGGAATATGTAACTACAATTTTTATAAGAAATATAAAGATTTGAACTTCTTGCAAAAATCTTTGTTGAATCCAATAAATTTATCTCAAGCTCTGCTGAGGAATCACAGTATGAAGAGATGAACTGTGAAATTTTTGAACCGATTAGAGTTATATAATAATTTGAAAAAGTAGTAGAAATACTATTTTTTGCTTTTAAAAGAATTGGAATAGAAGCCATAAATAAAAATGAAAAAAGTAAAATGGAAGAAATAAATTCCAGAGTTGATTGAAGCTTCATTAAACCATCGATAGATTCTTTAAAGCTTCTGCAATTTTTGATGCGGTATCTATGCTCACAGCAGATTTTAATTTTATTGCCATTGCTATTGCTGCTACAACCAATGTGCTGGCGATTGCCAGCATTACAAGGTATTCTACAGAACTTTGCATTTTTTTCATAAAACCACCTTTAGCATAAAAGAGCTAACTAAGAAAACAAGCATACTAATAACAGGGAGAAGTTTCTGATTCTGAAAAACACCATCAATTAAAGATGAAATTAAAAGATAAAAAATTATTATAAATTTTAAGCTTAATTCTAAGCTTGAAAGCATTGAAAATGAATAAAGCAATATGCTACAAAAAATTGGAAATATCAGGGAAGTTGAAGCAATGGTTGTAAATTTAAGAATCCCAAGTTTCCTTTCAAATTCTACTTCAAGCTTTCTTTTTGTTGAAATTTGCTCGATGATCCTAAGTAATGCTTTTTGTATTTTTGCCCCAGTTTCAAGAGAATGAGCAATAAGTAAAAACGTCTCTCCTTCCTCTCCTTTCTTTTTGATAAAGTTTGAAAAAGCCTTGCTTGCTTCTTCCCCAGATTTAAAAGAGAGATAAGCTTTTCTAAGATCTTTTGAAAAAGTATAATCTTTAAGAATCTCTTTTTCTAAACCTTCCTTTAAGTTTTCATAAGAGGTAAGGGAGATTAAAAAATTCTCAAGTTCATCAATCCTTCTCATTTGCTCACGTATAGAAAAATTTTTAGGAATGGGAACAAAAGTCCAAATATTAAGAAAAGGGAGAAAAATTCAAGCTTAAATCCTAAAAGGGTATCAAATTCAATAAGAATAAAAATAAGCAAGAATGGGATTATACCAGTCAATGAAAGATTTATGGTTGTTAATTTTGTTTGTTTATTGATCTCTTTTTCTTCTTCAAGCTCTATTTCCCTTTTCAAATTTTCATAAAATTTTTCAAGAGAATCCTTTCTTAAATAGTAATATACACCGAGCTTTCTAAGAGTTTTGCTCCTTTCATTTTTTGTTACAAAAAGAAATGCTTCTTCTATCCCTAGTGTTTTTTCGAGATTTCTTATTTTTTCAAAAAATTCTTTTGGTTCACCTTCATAACTAAGCACGAGCTTTCTAAATGAAAAACCAGCTTCTAAACCAGAAATCAAATATGAAATAAAAGAAAGTATCTGCTTTTTAATTTCCTTTTCTTTTTCATCTTCTAATTTCCTTTTATAAATTCTGCTTATTAACAAAAATTCGAGAAAAATAAAAATAAAAATTAAAAAGTACTCCATAGTATCACAAGGCCGAAACCCTTTTATAAAGTTCTTTAATAGCAAACTTTCTTCCTGTTTTAAATACCTTAGAATATGCCTCTATAACCTTTGAATCTAAAGAGATGTTACTTGGATCAATTTCTTTTATTTTTGAATTGTATTCCTCTATCCTAGAAATCTGTCTTTTTTCATTTAAGTAAATACCAATATCCAACAAACGTAATAAACTTTTTTCAACTTCCATAGGTTTTGAACTTAATCTATTTAAAATCGCACCTGGCTCATCGTTTGAATGAAGAGTAGTAATGAATGGAATTCCAATAGCTGCTGCTGAAAAAACTTCTTTTGCCTCTTTTCCTCTTATCTCTCCAACAATAAGCCTTTGTGGTCTTAAACGGAGTGCATTTATTATTTGGTCAATAAGCTCTTTTTGTTTCTCTTTTCTTGACTGAAGAGAAAGAAAGGAGTAATCTCCATTCTTTTTTATTTCATTTATTTCTTCTTCTATACAAACAATTTTTTCATTTTTTATAAACTTTAAGAGTGCGTTTAAGAGTGTAGTTTTTCCACTTGCTGGTGGACCAGCAATAACAATGTTTAATTTTGCATCAAGCGCCATGGAAAGATAAGAAAGCGCTTCTTTACTTATCCCATTCTTTGCTAAAACTTTTGGATCAGGTGTTATACTATTAAGAACGCGGATACTAAATGCAATCCCATTTGTTGCGAGTGGCGAAAGTTGGGCGTGAATTCTGAATTTAGAAAGTTGGGAATCAACAACTGGAGAGAAATCATTAAGTTCTTTATCATTCTCTTTAAGTAAAGAATTTACTACCGCTTTTGCAGAATTCAAACTCCTAAAATAAATGTTTGTTTTGCACCTTCCAAGAAGTGAGTGATAAACATAAATGTTTTCATCTATTGAATTGAGCTCGATTTCTTCTATTCCTTCTTTTGAAAGAAGTTCAATAGCACTTAACCCTAAAGTATCAATAGCTACAATTTCGGCAATCTTTTCATTTTTTGTTATTTCAAAAGCCAACTTTTTTGCTGTGTCCTTGTTTGGTTGAATACTTAATTTGGAGAGCTTTTCAACAACATAACCTTTTGCTTTTGCAGCAATTTCTTGCTCATTTTTGTTTAAACTATTTTTGTAAAAAAGTATATTTTCATTTCCTTTTAAAAGGGCAAAGTCGCCCATATTTTTTATAAATTCTCCTTCTGGTGGGGAGAAACAAATGTTAAGTGGAATACTTTCAAAGTCTTCATCGCTTTTCTTTTTTAATATGCTAATCATGTAAACACTTATATATTTAACTAAACAAAAGTTTATAAATCTTTCTTTAGGAAGTTTCTTTGAAAGTGAATAAACAAAAAAATAAATATTTAATATAGTCCACAGAGAAATATATCTATGAAAAAGGTTATTAAAGATGAAATCTGGGCAGTTAGAAAAATTTTATCATCTCCAAATTTTGCGATCTTAAATTTTTTGTCAACAAAATCCTTTGCGTCAAGTACTGAACTTTATAGAGAGCTTACAAAGAAATTTACAAGAAAAACATTAATTGCTTCTTTATCTACTTTATCTACACTTAAGGTGATAGAACCGTATCCAATTAAATCAACCGCTGGTTATAGGATAGGTTACAAAATCTCAGAAATTGGAAAACAAATTGTAGAAGAAACTAAGCAATTAAATAAAAAAATTGAAAAAGAAAGCGAAAAAGGTTAGATTTCCTTAGAAATCAATTCTATTTTAAGTGAAGATACCAAATTTGATACTTTTTGCTTGAATTCTGTTAATTCTACTGTGCTTCCAACTCTAACCTTTGCAATTATGTCCCAATCACTTAATGGAATAAGTATCTCTTCGATGCCTTCAATTTTTTTGATTTCTTCAAGAGAATTTTGGTCTTTAAGTTTAAGGTATACTAAAGCAAAAACTTTTTTCCCTATCATTGCATAATTAAGTTTTACCTTGTATCCTTTTACTAAACCGATTTCTTGTAATTCCTTTACTCTTCTAAAAACTGTTGAAGGAGATGTATTTAAAATTTTAGCAATTTCTGAAAAATTTGGTGTAAGATTTTGTTCAAGTAAAGAAATAAGCTTTAAATCCAACGAGTCTATCTTTTTCTTCATACTTTTATTTTTTCAAGAGGATAATATAAATTTTTATTTTGGGTGGTGTTCTCCAATAATTAAAATTAATTTATACAACAAAAATTTGCTTTTGGCTGTAATTATTAAAAAGCATCTATTTGCTGATTTTTAAAACCATTTTTAATTTCTGAACAAAAACTAAGTTTTTTTAAGTTATATTTCAAAAAATAGAATATGAATGTTGGAATAATTCCAGATGGCAACAGAAGGTGGGCTAGAAAAAAAGGTTTGGAAACTTTTTATGGAC
>Ga0078972_1004614_pt1 | contig 37079 bp, 25 predicted proteins | sample YelNatPaOPGAMG01_FD_67568 | JGI IMG/M metagenome (GOLD analysis project Ga0078972, IMG submission 67568) | Hot spring thermophilic microbial communities from Obsidian Pool, Yellowstone National Park, USA - OP-RAMG-01 (SPADES assembly) (version 2) | ecosystem: Environmental > Aquatic > Thermal...
CCCCCCCCCCCCCCACCCCCCCCCCACCAGGGGGGAGGGAGAACCAAGGCTCCCTCCCCCCTGGTGGGGGAGGGTTGGGGTGGGGGGGAAAGGGAAAAAATGTCACTTCTCCCTGTGCCCAGTATAATTTGCACCGTTGCGGCCGCGAATGGCCAATCGTTCTTTGGTGCGAAAGGTCTCGATCACCAGTCCGCTGGCATGGCTGCGGATCGTAACGGCGCCGTGCTGATATGTGTCGAGTACCTGTGCTCCGACCTGCCGGTAGCGCTGCTGCACTTCGGGCGAGAGGGGCGGCCGGCCCTGGCACGAGACGACGACGCGCGGCCGCGCCCATTGGGCCAATTCTGCCGTGTTCGTGAGGTGGCTGCCGTGATGCGGCGCCATCAGCACCTCGACTGGGTGCGGCGGCAAGTCGCTGACAACACGCTGCAAGCCCTTCCCTTCCAGGTCGCCGGTCAGCAGGATCGCGTGTCCGGCGTGCCGAAGGAGAAGTACCAGACTGCGAGTATTCTCATTGCCATCGGGACCGACGGCCGGTGGATGCAGCACTTCCAACACGGCCTCACCGGCCGTCAGCCGATCCCCGGCTTTAACGATGCGCTGCGGGATGCCGCGTTGGCCCAAGATGCGGAGGGCGAGCTGGACGCCCGGCGTCGGTTTGTCCGCGAAGGTGGGGGTCCACGTCACTTGGCCGACGGCGAAGCGGTCGAGCAGTTCCCCAATACCGTTGAAATGATCGAGATCGGCATGGGAGAAAATCACTTCATCAATGCGGCGAATGCCGCGCTGCCAGAGGAACGGGGCGATCTGCCGGCGCGTCACATCGGGACCAACAAGCGAGCCAGCGTCGTAGAGGATAGTGCGTCCGTCGGGCGTCTCTATCACGGTGCAGCCGCCGTGTCCGACGGCGAGAAAGGTGCAGCGTAACTCATCGTTGGGCAGGCGCGCCGCACCGGCGGCCAGACCGGCGCACAGCCACCCCAAACCGACGATGCTCGCCCCGCGCCAGTGGCGCCGTAACGGACCTTGCGTTAGCACCGCCAGCAGGCCAAGATAGAAAACCCCCAGCCACCAATCGGGGATTGATCCTATGTAAAAATAAGCCCAGGGCAACCGGTCGCCGTGAGTGACCAAGAATTCACAAGCGGCGAGGCTGTGTTGAAGCAGCAGGGCGAACGGCATCGTCAGCGGCAGGGCGGCCATTCCCAGCAGCAGCACAAGAAACCCCGCGAACAAAGCAACCGTCGTAAGGACCACGAGCGGCGGCCCCAACAACAAACCGATGGGCGAGATCATTTGATAGCGAGATGCGGCCAAGGGCGTGACAGCCCACCAGATCAGGGCCGTAAGCGCATAGCTCGCCAAGGCGCCCCGGCCCAGACGGCGCAGCATCCGTTGCCACGCCGGTCGCGTCTGATCTATCAAGCGGGCCAAGGGATCATCTGGGTGCGACCAAAGTGTCGGTACGCCCCAGATCAATATGGCAACTGAGAGAAACGACAACAGACAGCCAGCCGTGAATACATCTGTTGGACGCATGAGGAGAACGACGATCCACGACAGGGCAAATACGTTGGCCGGCAACACGCGGCGACGCAAGAGCGTGGCGCCGCACACGGCGCAGACAGCGACCGCTGAACGCAAGGCTGGGGGGCGCCCACCCGTGAGCAGCGCGTATCCCAACACCACCAACGCCACGATCCCCGCACCGTGGCGTTGCCGCACGCCCAGGCGCGGCAAGGCAAACCACAGGACGCCAGCCAGGATCATCAGATGTTGCCCCGAAATCGCCAAGACGTGCAGGACGCCGGTACGGATGTATTTGTCCCATTCGGCACGGCTCATGCTCGCGTCCTCGCCCAAAAGCAGCGCGGCCGCCAGCCCCTCTTGGTGCGGTGGCAACGTCTCCCGCAGAATTCGCAGGCCGCGCCCGCAGATCACGGCCAACCAGCCTTGCAAAGACATCGGCCAGCCGCGTTCGAGGCGTGTCACGGCCTGGGGCGTCTTTCGCGCCGCCAAGACGGTGCGGATGCCCTGGTCACGCAGGTAGCCGGCAAAATCGAACTCGCCCGGATTGCCCGGCGGTGCGGCCCAGGCCAGTTGGCCCACGATGTCCACCACATCGCCGCAATACAGTTCTGGCCAATCCGCGGTACCGACCACCCGCACCCGGCCGGAAGCAGGCAGCCAATTGCCGCCGCTGCGGATCTCGCAGACGCGCAGGACGGCTACCGTATCACCGGCGCGGGCCAAAGACCGCAACGGATCCTCGGCAGGAGCACGACGGTGGACGGGGCCTTCTTCGAGAAGGCCCCGCAATTGCACAGGCACAGGCCCCGCTTTGGTGTAATGGAAAACGTCGTCTACCGCATAGGTATCGCGGCGATAATGGTGATACGCTGCTCCAAAGGCGACGCCGGCCAGGGCCAGATAAACCAACGGCAAGCCCGAATGTCGATTGGCCTGCACGCAGGACCACGCCGCTAAAAAGGCCCCAGCTGCAAGCAAACTTACCGGCAAAGGCAGCGAAAGCTGCCGATCCAGCAAGGCGCCGCCGCTCAGCGCCAGCGCCGCCGGGACCAGGGGCGCACGCCAGATGCTGCGCGGCAAGCGGGCGTCCAGCGCTGGCTGAACGGGCGCTGAGGAGAGGTTCGCAGAAACAACGGGCGCCGAAGACATGGCCCCACGCTCCCATCGATCCAAGGGCCTGCTCCATCTCGGCGATTGTCGCCGCTTCGTCCTCGAGGGGCAAGAGGCAAATAGTAGAAAGGACAAGAAGATGGGAAGAACGAACCTCTATCCTCCTCGCCGCCAATGCCTGGAGCGCCTTTCAAGCAAGCCGCGGAGCACATTCGCGCTCCCCGTTGCGTTGCGGCCAACCAAGAAATGCTACACCCTTCCCCAAAGCGCACTAAAAGAACTAAGGCCGCAGCTGTCGGCTCGCCGCGCAGGCGCAGGGCTCCTCCTTCCTTACTTGTGCGGCGGGCCGGCAGCCGCGGGGCGGAAGACCGTCTTTACGAGGAATGCATATGAAGAACTTACTCGATCGTTTTTGTCGCTATGTCCGCATCGACACTACTGCCGTCGAGAATGCCGGCACCTATCCCAGCTCGCCCGGCCAACTCGAACTGGGGCGAATGTTGGTGGAAGAACTACGGGCCATCGGCCTCTCCGATACCGTGCAGGACGAACACGGCATCGTCCTGGCTACCCTTCCTGCCACGGTCGCGCATCCTGTCCCGACCATCGCCTGGATCGCCCACCTCGATACTTCACCCGAAACTACCGGACGCAACGTCCAGCCGATCGTCCACGAAAACTACGACGGCCGCGACCTGGTACTGCCTGGCGATCCGAGTAAGGTCATCCGCACCTGCGAGAACCCAGAGCTCTTGCTCCTCAAGGGCAAGACGCTTGTCACCACGGACGGCACAACACTCCTGGGCGCCGACGATAAAGCCGGCGTGGCCGTCATCATGGAAGCGGCCGCACAGCTCATGGCTCGGCCGGAATTGCCGCATGGGCCGATCCGCATCTGTTTTACCTGTGATGAAGAGATCGGCCACGGTGTCGATTATCTCGATTTGCAGAAACTCGGCGCGGCGGTCGGCTACACGCTCGACGGCGGGGGACAGGGCGAGATCGACTACGAAACGTTTTCCGCTGATTTGGCCGTCGTGACCATCCGCGGCGTCGCTATCCATCCGGCCATCGCCAAGGGCCGCATGATTAACGCGGTGCGGCTGGCTGGCCTGTTCCTCGAACGCCTGCCGCGTTTGTCCCTATCCCCAGAAACCACCGCCGAACGCCAGGGCTTCTTGCATCCCTATCGCCTCGATGGCGGCGTCGCCGAAGCGACGCTGCGCATCCTGCTGCGCGATTTCGATACGCCGCGTCTGGCCGACTATGCCGAATTGCTGCGCACGGTGGCCCGCACCATTCTGGCGGAGTATCCGCAGGCATCGATTGAGGTCCATATAACGCCGCAATATCGCAATATGGCCGAGGGGCTGGCCAAGGAGCCGCGCGCCTTGGCATTCGCCCAAGAGGCGATGCGCCGCGCCGGCCTGGAGCCAAAGTTGACCATCGTGCGCGGCGGCACCGATGGTTCCCGCCTGACCGAACTGGGCCTTCCCACGCCCAACCTCTCGTGCGGCGAACATAACCTGCATTCACCCCTGGAATGGACGTGCGGGGAAGAGATGGCTGCCGCCGTGCGCGTCCTGGTGGAATTGGCACAGGTTTGGGCTGAACTGTCCGGATAGCTGCGCGGCGGTCTGTGGCGGCTAACCGGCGGCTTTCCCAACGGCCTGGCGATAACACCACTCGAACAGCAACTCCCACTCGCGCTTCTGAATCTGCCGGCACAGCTCCGCGCACGGGGCTCGGCCGCTCAGAGAGGCAGCGCACAAATCGACAAAAGCGAAGGGATCCCAGACGGACTGGGTACGCAGGAAGGCGGCGGGAGACGGCGCAGCAACGGCCAACTCCGCTGCGCTCGAACACAGCGATTCATAGATCGGATGTGTGCCGACGCGGCGAAACCAATATTTGGCATTGTCAAAATCCGGTTCCCGACGGTGCATCAGGGCATGCCAATAACTGCCGGTCGGGGTGTGCAGCTTCTGGCTGATTTCGTGGGCTTCGTCGAGGAAATTGTGATACAGCCACAAGCCGGCCCGGCAGGCGTCGGCCATGCTGCGATCGCAGATGCGATGCGGTGCAAAAGCGTCGTCTCTCGCCAACGCTTCAAGACGGACGCGGGCATCACGGTTGGGCTCGCCGGCATCCAGGGGCGGCACTCGCGGCTCGCGCAGCAACTCTGCGATGGCCGGAGTATACAGGGTGAGATCGAAAAGGGCCATAACGGCATGCTCCTTGGCAAACGCCTTCGGGTTCAGGCGCCAGAAAGGGTCCGCTACAGAGGTTCTTCTACTGTTCCCGTGCCGAAACGACAACGTGACAGCGCCTTGCGCTTTACTTGGGTCGCGTGTTCCTGGTAAAGTCTCACGTAGAGGCCAGGAGGGCCCAATTGCATGGGGCGCCTTTCTCGAAACATCCTATTCGTCCTGCTTGTGCTGGGCATCGTTCTTCGCATTCGGGAATACGCGGCTTGTCCCTCGTACTGGTATGATGAAGCCTATCTGCTGCTCAACGTCTTCCACAAATCGTTTAGCGATCTGCTCGGTCCTCTGCGTGACAACCAAGCGGCCCCGCCCTTGTTTTTGTGGCTGCTACGCGGGCTGTATCGGCTGGCAGGAAGAGGCGAATGGTGGATGCGTCTGCCGGCCCTGACCGCGAGCATGGGCGGCCTGCTCGTGATGGCGCTGCTGGCCCCGCGCATCGTCGGCCGACGCGGCAGCATGTGGCCAGTCGCTCTCTGCGCTTTCAGCCATCACGCTATTGCCCACGCCAGCGAGGTCAAACCGTATGCCCTGGATTTCCTGATGACGGAGTTGATCGTATGGACGACGCTTCGCTGTCAAGCCATTGTCCGTATCCGGCGTCGCCGCCTTGCTTTCTATCTCCTGGCGCTGCTGGCGCCGTGGGCGTCTTATCCATCCGCCTTTGTCCTTGGCGGCGCAAGTCTGGCCCTGCTGGCCCACGCCCTTCCTCACCGCCAGGCCATGCAGGCCAAAGCGCACCTTCGCCTTGCCTGCGTGGTAGGCGGATTAACGGTGTTGTCGAGCCTTGTTCTGTGGCAGGTGGTGTGCCGGCATCAGGCGACTTCGGCCCTGCATGCGTTTTGGAAAGCCTCCTTTCTCGATCTGTCTTCGCCCAGCGCAGCCATGAGATGGACGGGATGCTGCCTGGTTGAGATCGGTAATTACGGCACGCGTGAAATGGGCTTGCCGTTCGTTGTGTTGGCGCTAATCGGCGCGGCGTCGTTGCGGCGTCGTCCGGCGCGATTGGCCCTGCTGATGGCGCCGTTGCTTTTGGCCCTCTTCGCTTCCGCGCTGCATCTTTATCCGCTCGGCGGCCGTCTTTTATTTTTTCTCGTGCCGTGTTGGTGGCTGCTGGCAGCGCGCGGCCTTGATGTGTTGTCACGACGTATGGTGGTCTTTCCGGCATGGCTGGGCTGGGTCTTGCCGGCGGCGCTGCTGGCGCCAGCGCTGTTATGGACGGGGCAACGTCTTCGCGCAGTGACACCGCGCTGTCAGTTCCGCGAGGCGTTCGCTTATGTCGCAGCGCATCGCAAGCCGGGTGATCGGGTGTGGGTATCGCACCCTCAAGTTTATGAGGTGTATTATGGCCGTCCGCCTCATCTGAGTGGGTATTCCTCACCCGCACGAGTAGAACAAGCGGCGCGAAAGGGGAGATTGTGGATGGTCTGCGCTGTTGCCGGCTCGCAGGAACGCTACACCGCCGCAGAGACCGTGGCGCGTGTCAAAGCCGCTTCATCTGCCTTCGACCGTCGGCGGTTTCGGGGACTGGAAGTAATCCTCTGCGGCCCGCGCCGCTGACAAGCCGGAAGGGCAAGCGACGGCAGAGACGCTCTCGCTTACCCTTCCGGTTCGTACTACCTGGCTTTCTCCTTCGCCAACCACAGCTGCGCTTCCAGCCGATACCACTCGGCTTCCGATTCCATCCGGGGCTGGAGTAAATCTTTGCTGATCGACTTGACTCGCTTTTGCAATTCAGTCATTCGCTGGAGATGGGCTTCCAGGGCGGCGACGTGTTCTTCATGCTTGGTGCTGAGAGCACGCTGGGCTTGAAGCCAACGAACCGACCAGATGTGTACGTCTTCCGGCTTGCCAAGCAGGACAAGGGAGTTCCCAAACTTTTGCGTCTGGCCAAACTCTTCCCAGGCTTCGTGATACGCTTTCTCCGCCACCGTGACACGGGCCTTGAGAAGCGCTGCTATCTCCTCCGTCGCCTTCGTGCCCTTGGGAGGGTCCGTTTTTTTTACCTCGGTTTTGGCGTCGCTTTTCTTCTCGTCTTTTTTCGCTACGGCCGTAGGTTCGGGTTTCTTCTCGTCTTTTTTCGCTACGGCTTTGGGTTCGGGCTTTTTCTCGTCTTTTTTCGCTACGGCCGTAGGTTCGGGTTTCTTCTCGTCTTTTTTCGCTACGGCTTTGGGTTCGGGCTTTTTCTCGTCTTTTTTGGCCACGATAACGGGCGGCGGCCCCTCCGTGATGCCCAGATTAATGTCTGCACCAGGAATCGCTTTTTTGAGCTTGGCCGCGCCGGCTTCCGTCACCTTGGTCTGCCACAGATAAAGGCGTTTGAGCTTCTTCATGCCTTCCAAGTTTGCCAAGCCGGCGTCGCTTACGGCGGTGCCGTACAGGTTCAGATATTCGAGATTGACCAATCCTTTGAGATTTTCCAGGCCTTTATCCGTGATTTTGGTATTTTCCAGGTGCAGATGCGTCAATTCCGTCAAGGGTTTGAGGTGGATCAGCTGCGCATCTGTCACCGGTTGGCCGCGCAAATCGAGATGGACTAGACCTTTCAACTCCTTGAGTAAGGCCAAGTGCTCATCGCTGAGTTTACCGTCGATTTGGAGGTACGACACTTCCAAATGGGGATCGTTCTGGGCCAACTCCAGGACTAGGCCGCCAAGTTGACGGATCTTGGCCAGAGCTTTCTTGCCCGCTTCGGTTTGGACGACCGGGTCCGGGGTTTGGGCCGTAGCCAGACCAATCATCAGGGCGGCCAGCAACGTGAGGGACATCCGTTTGCTCATAAGAAATTATCTCCATGCAGGAGGAAACACGACCGTGTTCACACGGCAATCTGCGTGGGTACATCCGGGCGCAACTCGCTCTCGCCGGGCGTAGGCAAGGGGTGTTCGTGCCACCACAACGCCGCTTGTTCCTGGGTCCACTGGTCGGCAGCGGCGCAGGAGGCTAACGCTTGCTCCAAGCTATGCACATCCGGGAAACGCCGCGACGGATCTTTCTCCAGGCAGCGCAACACGACGGCTTGTAAATCGTCCGGCACGTCGGGGCGGAGCTTGGCTGGCGGCACCACCGGCTCATAGGCGTGAGCCATCAGCATCATCATGGCGGTCTCGCGGACGAAGGGGGGCTGGCCAGTCAGCAGGAAATAAGCCACGGCGCCGAGACTATAGATGTCGCTGCGTGCATCCATCTGGCTTTTGCCGGCGGCTTGTTCCGGCGACATATACGGCGGCGAACCGATGACGGTGCCGTGATGAGTCAACCGGTCCCCGTTTTTTCCCAGGCGCGTTTCCTGAACCAGACCAAAATCGAGCAGCTTGGCGACATCGAAAACGCCGCCACGCTCGCAGGCGATGATGTTGCTCGGCTTAATATCGCGGTGGAGTAAGCCGATGGTGTGCGCTTCGCGCAAGGCCCCACAGACCTGGCGCAGCAAATGAATGGCCCGCGCCGGCGGCAGAGGTCCATAGTGGGCGACGAGGTGCTCGAGGTTTTGGCCGGGCAGATACTCCATCACATAGTAGAAAGTGCCGTCGTCGGCATGACCGTAATCGTAGATTTCCACCGTGTTCCAGTGCGTCAAGGTGGCCATGGCCTGCACTTCGCGCTCAAAGCGCTGCAAGGTGGTCGGGTCGCCGGCTTGCTCGGGCCGGATCAGCTTGACGGCGCAAGGCCGACGCAGCAACAGGTGTTCGGCCAGGTAAACCTCGCCCATGCCGCCGGAGCCGAGGCGTTTGCCCAAACGATATTGGCCCAGCTGTTGGGCCTCGAAAGCCTGAGCTTGCAACACTTGCAGACGGTGTGAGCCGAACACTGCAATGGCGACGGCCATCGACAGCAGCATTGCCAGGTCCAGAAGGGCGAACCGCATTTCCGGCTCTAAAGGCCCTTCGCGGGAAGCGGCCAACGGCGTTAAGATCAACGGCATCAGCGCCAAAGTGAGGCTGACCAGTAAGCAGCGCCGCCAAGTGTTGGGAATGAAGACGCCGTACAGGACGATGAGGAGGAACCAGCGGGTCGAAGTATTGCCGACGGCCTGCTTGAGAATCAGCGGCGCCTGTTCGCAGCGCGACGCCTCCAAGAGCGGCCCGTGATTGAAATCACGGTATTGCAGCCAGGCGAAGAAGAGAGTCAGCGAGCCAAAGATGACTAATTCGATGAGCCGCAGACAGCGCAAGGACAGATGCTTATACCGCCATAATGTCCCGGCTATCAGCGCTGTCACCAAAGCAAGGCTGCTGTAAAAAATCAGGCCGAAACCAGATAAGTGCGTCGGCAAATTGGTATCGAGCCGGTTACGGATAAAGAAGATCACCGACGGGATCAGCGTCAGCAAGGCGACGAAGAGCAGGCGGCGGCGCAGCAAGGAGGCCAAGTCAGCTTGAAAGGCGGAACCGCCGCACAGCGACATGGCGACGCGGCAACGCGGCCGGCGGCCCGAAAGCGGATCGCTCAACGAAAGCGGCGTCGCGGTGTTCGGGCGATACACCGGCAATGGTGGAGGATGCTTCATGATTACGGCCTGGCCCCCGTTTGGCCTCTTTCTTTCACTATACCCATTACGCCGCCCCGCGGGAACAGGCGCTAACCCCCAAGCGAGCGGGGGGGGTGAACCCCCCGCTCGCCAGAGTCACGCAACCCCCCGCGCCCTTGGGAACACTCGGATAATGCCGACGGTGCGGATTAGTGCGGATCAAACTAAGCTCCTGTGTCTACGAAGATCCGCCGTATTCGGGCCATCTGCGTTCTATTACAAGCTCGTTAACATTCCTACATTCCCTTGTTTTGTCATTTTATCACCTTGGTATGCAGTTGTGCGACCGTCTTGACCTCATAAGCGGCTTGTCCTCTCCCCGCAGGCGACGTTAAATGAAGAGAGAAGGGTTCCCAAACAAGGTTTGGGAACCAGAAAAGGAGTGGCTTGCTTTGGGCTTAGGCTTTCTACGGAAACACAAAACTATGACTGCTGGTACGGTTGCCGACCGCCTCAATTTGGAATTTATCGAGGCGCTCTATCAACGTTGGCGGCGCGATCCTCAAACGGTGGAGCCGAGCTGGCGCTACTTTTTTGAGGGGTTCGAGCTGGGCGCCTCTCAGCCGCTAGCGCCTCGCCCTGCGGCGGTCGATGGGGCGGCGCAGACAGCGATTGTTCGCCTCATCTACGCATACCGTGATCTCGGGCATTTCCTTGCCCATCTGGATCCGTTGAGCGAGGCGCGCACCAGTCATCCGCTGTTGGAACTGTCCGAGTTCGGTTTCACCGAGGCCGACCTCGACCGCACTTTCAGCACGACCCCGTTTCTCGGCATGGAGCGCGGCACCCTCCGCCAACTGATCGACGCCCTTAAGGAAACCTACTGCCGCACCATCGGCGTCGAGTACATGCATATCCAAGACACGCGCATCCGGCGTTGGCTCCAAGAACGCATGGAGCCACGCCGCAATCGGCCGCGCTTCGATCAAGCCAAGAAAGTGCGCATCCTCAAGAGCCTGCACTATGCCGAGCTTTTCGAGCGCTTCTTGCACACGCGTTATACCGGACAAAAGCGTTTCTCGTTGGAAGGGGCCGAGACGCTCATCCCCATCCTGGAAGCGATCGTCGAGAAAGCCCCGGACATGCAGGTGCGCGAGATCATTCTGGGCATGGCTCACCGCGGCCGGCTCAACGTGCTGGCCAATATCCTTCGCAAGCCCTACGAGGAGATCTTCGCCCAGTTCGAGGACAAATATTTGCCGGACACGATGGACGGCGACGGCGACGTCAAATATCACCTGGGCTTTTCCAGCGATCGCGTCAATTCCCAGGGCAAAAAAGTTCACTTGTCGCTGTCGCCCAATCCCAGCCATTTGGAGGCGGTGGATCCGGTCGTCGAGGGACGGACGCGCGCCAAGCAAACGCTGTTCGGCGACCGCGAGCGCCTCTGGGGCATTCCCCTGCTGATCCACGGCGACGCCGCTTTCGCCGGGCAAGGTCTGGTAGCTGAGACGCTCAATCTCTCGCAGCTGGCCGGCTATACCACCGGCGGCACCATCCATGTTATTGTCAATAACCAGATCGGTTTCACTACCGCTCCCAACGACGCCCGCTCGACGACCTACTGCACCGACATTGCCAAAATGATCCAGGCGCCGATTTTTCATGTCAACGGCGAAGACCCGGAAGCATCGGTGTACGTAGCAGAATTGGCCCTGGAGTTTCGGCAGACGTTCCACCGCGACGTTGTCATCGATATGTTCTGCTATCGCCGCCACGGCCATAATGAAGGCGACGATCCGTCGATCACGCAGCCGATCATGTACAGTAAGATCCGAGGCCGGCCGTCGTTGTCGTCGATCTACACCGAACAACTCATTATGATGGGCGACCTCACCGTCGCGGAGACCGAGGCCATCACCCAGAAATTCGAGAGCAAACTACAACAGGCCCTAGAGGAAGTTCGCACCGAACCTTCGCACTATCCGACCATGATGCATGGTTTCGAGGGCCAATGGAAGGGCATGACGTCTCACTACTCGCACGCCCCGGTAGAGACCGGCGTGACCGAAGAGACGCTCCAGCAAATCGTCGAGGGGTTGGCGCGCGTGCCGGACAATTTCCAGTTGCACCCTACAGTGGCGCGCGTTTTCAAGAGCTACTTGCAGGACATGAAGGACCGCAAAGCGATCCTTTGGCCGTTGGCGGAATTGCTGTCGTTCGGTTCGCTCTTGCTAGAAGGAACGCCGGTGCGTCTGAGTGGCCAAGACAGCCGCCGCGGCACGTTCAGCCAACGCCATTCCGTCGTCTTCGACGCCCGCACCGGCGAACCCTACTCGCCGCTGAACGGCCTCAGCCCCAAACAGGCACGTTTCGATGCCTATGATAGCTTACTGTCCGAAGCGGCCGTGTTAGGCTTCGAGTTCGGCTACGCTCTGGATGCGCCGCATACGTTGGTTTTGTGGGAAGCGCAGTTCGGCGATTTCGCCAACGGCGCTCAGGTCATTATCGATCAGTTCATCGCTTCCAGCGAGTCGAAATGGCAGCGCGACAGCGGCGTCGTGATGTTGTTGCCGCATGGCTACGAAGGCCAGGGACCAGAGCATTCCAGCGCTCGGATTGAACGCTATTTGCAGTTGTGCGCCGAAGACAATATGCAAGTGTGCTATCCTTCGACGCCGGCCCAGTATTTCCACCTGCTGCGGCGGCAGATGAAACGCCCCTTCCGCAAACCGTTGATCGTCATGACGCCCAAAAGTCTGCTGCGTCTCAAGGCGGCCCATTCGCCGCTGGAAGAGTTTGTCAAAGGCCGCTTCCAAGAAGTCCTGGACGATAGCACGGTAGATGCCGGGCGCGTTCGCCGGCTGCTGTTGTGCAGTGGCAAGATCTATTACGACTTGTACGAGCGCCGCGCCGAGGCCGAGGCCAACGATATCGCTATCATTCGAATGGAACAGTTTTATCCGTTTCATGAAGAAGCGCTGGCGCAGGTCTTGCGCCGTTATCGCAAGGCCAAGGAGTGGATCTGGGTGCAGGAAGAGTCGCAAAATATGGGCGGCTGGTCGTTCATGGAGCCACGCTTGCGCAGCATGGGCTACCACTTTGAGTATGTCGGCCGCGACGCCAGCGCCAGTCCGGCGACCGGCTCCCTGGCGGTCCATCGCCGGGAGCAGAAAGAGTTGGTGGAGGCGGCGATTACCGGTTCTGCTCCCCATCTGGTCCGTGCCAGCGCGCTCCCCTGTTCCTATGCCGCCGCCAACGGCCCCGTATCCGCGGGGCGGGTCGCTACGCCGGCCGGGAAATAACAAAACGTTTGAGCAGGCGAGGCGCGGAAACGTTAGGTTCCTCGCGCTCCCAAGTCACCAGAAGAGGGGTCCATGTCCGTCGAGATCAAAGTGCCCGCGGTTGGCGAGTCGATCACGGAGGGAACGATTGCACGCTGGTTGAAAGCCAACGGTACGATGGTGAAGGCCAATGAGCCAGTCTGCGAAGTGGAGACCGACAAAGCCGCGACCGAGGTGGTGGCCCCAGCCAGCGGCCGGCTGACCATCGCCGTGGCGGAAGGGCAGAAAGTCGCTATCGGTGCCGTCATTGGCCGCATTGAAGAAGACGCGGCGGCGGCCTCATCGGCTCCCGTACCGTCGCTCGCTCCCGAGGTCAAGCAGGACGGCATGCAGCCAGCCGCGGCTAAACCGTCCGCGGCTGCGGGGCCGCTCCTGTCGCCGGCGGCGCGGCAGCTGGCCGCCACGGAAGGGATCGCCCCTTCGCAACTCACCGGCACCGGGCGCGGCGGCCGTATCACCAAGGAAGATGTCCTCGCTCATCTCCAGCAGCGCGGCGCCGCTTCTCCGGCTGTCTCGACGCCGTCTTCTTCTTCGCTGCCCGCAGTACCTGCGGCCGAGAGCAAGCCTGGGCCAAACCGAAGTGAGAGACGCGAACGCATGACCCCCATTCGGGCGCGCATTGCCGAACGCCTGCTTGCGGCCCAGCAGAACGCCGCTATCCTCACCACCTTTAATGAGGCGGACATGAGCGCCGTTATGGCGCTGCGGACCAAGTACAAGGAGAGCTTTCAGAAGAAATACGGCGTTGGTCTGGGCCTCATGAGTTTCTTCGTCAAGGCGTCTCTCGAGGCGCTGCGGACCTTCCCCGTTGTCAACGCCTCCATCGACGGCAGCGACATTGTGTATCACGATTACTACGATATCGGCGTCGCCGTCAGTACCGAAAAAGGCTTAATGGTCCCGGTGTTGCGCAACGCCGACCAACTGAGCTTCGCCGCCATCGAAAAGGGTATCGCCGATCTGGCCCAAAAGGCGCGCGAAAACAAGATCAGCGTCGCCGATTTGCAGGGCGGTACCTTCACGATCACCAACGGTGGCATTTTTGGATCGCTTTTATCCACACCTATCCTCAATCCGCCGCAAAGCGCCATCCTCGGCATGCATGCCATTCAGAAACGCCCGACGGTCGTAAACGATCAGGTAGTGATTCGTCCGATGATGTACTTGGCCCTGTCCTACGATCATCGCCTCATCGATGGCCGCGAAGCCGTCAGCTTCCTGGTGCGCATCAAGGAATGTATTGAGAATCCCGAACGGCTGCTGTTGGAAATATAGCAGGCGGGCAGGGGAGACGCCCTCGGACCGACAGATTGCCTTGCCCTCGCTGGGGGGAGGGCTGCATAATTAGGTACGGTTTCCCCTGGCCGCGCGGCTGGGGCCGGATCGATACTGCATCCCTGGGAGTTTCCGCACATGGCTGGGCTGCCCCGACGACTGCTTTCCCTTGCGACGGCCCTTCTCGCCTTGGCGCTGCTGATTTCGTTTGCCTCTGCCTGTCCCTTTTGCGGCATGCAGGGGCCGACCCTAACGGGAGAAGTGGCCCAGGCCAAGCTCGTCCTCTACGGCCAATTAACGAATGCCAAGGAACAGGCCAACGGCGACGGCACTACCGACCTTCTTGTCGAGACCGTCATCAAAAACGAGTTGGCCGGCACAAAAGACGACCCGCTCCGCCACCTTAAAACAGACAAAAAAGGTATCCCGCTGCCCAATAAAGCGGAGAAGGAGGCCGCCCGTCCTAATCCCCCCTGCGTCCGTCTGGACCGCTATCTGCCGCCTTTAGAAGGGACCGACAATTATCATTACCTCGTTTACTGCGATTTCTTCCGCGGCAAAGTGGATCCCTATCGCGTCGTCCCCGTCAAAGACGCCGACATGGCCAAGTATCTACTCGGCGCTCTGGAACACAAGGACGAGCCAATCCGCAAACGGTTGCGCTACTTTTTCGATTACCTCGACAGTCCTGACCTGGAAATCTCCAACGACGCCTACAAAGAATTCGGCAACGCCGATTACAAGGACTACAAGGACATGGCCAAAGACTTGCCGGCCGAGCGCATCGCTGGATGGCTCAAAGACGACAAGACACCGGCTTTCCGCTACGGCCTGTATGCTTCGATGCTCGGCCATTGCGGCAAGCCCGAACATGCCGAGCTGCTACGGAAGATGCTGGACGATCCGGCCAAGCGCCTGGGCAGCGGCGTCGATGGCATGTTGGCTGGCTACATTATGCTCAAGCCCAAGGAAGGCTGGGCCTATACCCAGGACATCCTCAAGGATGCCAAGAAAGAATTCATGGTCCGCTACGCCGCCCTGCGCGCGGTGCGCTTTCTCTGGGACTCGCGGCCGGACTTGATTAGCCCCAAGGAGTTGAAAGAAGGCGTCGCCGCTTTGCTCGAGCAGAGCGACATCGCCGATTTGGCCATCGACGACCTGCGTAAACGGGAGTGCTGGGACATGAGCGACCGCGTGCTGGGCCTGCGGACAAGCAAGAGTTATGAGATACCGATTGTGCGCCGGGCCATTTTGCGCTTCGCCCTGGGGTGTAAAGACAAGAACAAGGCCGCCGCATCCTACGTCGAGGAGCAACGCAAAAAGGACGCCCAGATGGTCGCCGACGCCGAGGAGTTGCTGAAACTGGAACAGACCCCCCCTGCGGCCGCTACCCCTGCCAAGTGAACGGGAAAAAGTGCAAACCAAACCGCCAAGTATGCCAGGGAGAGGAAGGAAGAAAGAGAAAGGAAATACAGATATGTGGAAACGGCCGTCTTTTTGGGTCCCTTTCGTTTTCTTTTCTTGGAGCACTTGGGGCCTTGGCGGTCTGCTCTTTCTGCACCTTGTCGCCTTGGTGCCCCAGGCGCCGGCATGCAGCCTGTGCGGCGCAGCCCTGCGGCAAGCGCCGACCTTTCGGCAAGAGGCCGCCCTGGAGACCGCGCGAATCATCCTCGTGGGTACGGCTGAAAACCCGCAATTAACCACCCGCACCACGGACCTGCGCATCGTCGAAGTATTGCGCTCCGACCCGATCTTGAAAGACAAGAAAGTCCTCTCGGTCAAGCAATATCTACCTGTCAGCGATCCAAAAAATCCGCCACGTTTCCTCGTCTTCTGCGACATCTACAAAGGCGAGCTGGACCCGTTTCGAGGCGTTCCGCTCCAAAGGACCGATTCGGTGGAATACGTTCGCCAGGTGTTGAAACTCGACCCCAAGGACCAGACCGGCAACTTGTTGTTTTTCTTTCGCTATCTGGACAATCCGGATCCGGAAATTGCCCGCGATGCTTTCCTGGAGTTTGCCAAGGCGACGGACCAGGAGATTGCGCGCGTAGCGCGCCGCCTCGACCCTGCCAAGCTCCGCACCTGGCTGAAAGCGCCCGAAACGCCTGTCGAAAGGCTGAGCGTCTATGCTCTGCTTCTGGGCGCCTGCGGCAACGATGACGACGCCCGTTTTCTCAAGTCTATGCTCGACGAAGCCAGCGAACGCACCGCCAATGCCTATGACGGCTTTCTGGCTGGTTACATCCACCTGCGGCCACGCGAGGGTTGGGAGCTGACCCATTCCCTGCTGCGCGACGGCCGCAAACCGATGCTGATTCGCTTGGCTGCGGCCCGCACGCTCAGTTACTTCCACGGCGCTCAGCCCAAGGAGAGCGCCGGCGAGGTGCAGAAAGGCCTGGACGCCATGATTGCACAGGGGGAATTGGCCGACATCGCCATCGAAGACATGCGCCGCTGGGGCATCCGCAATCGTACCCGTGATATTCTCGGCCTGTACGGCAAGAAAGGCTTTGATGCCCCGCTGATGAAGCGGACCCTCGTGCGTTACGCGCTGTGCTGCAAGGACGATCCTGCTGCGCGCGCTTTCATCGAGGAACGCCGCCGTGAAGATGCCGACCTGGTCAAAGGTGTCGAGGAAGAATTGCAATTTGAAAAATAATCGCTGGCTTATCCTGGGCACAGAGAGATCGGAGATCGTGGCAAGCAGAGTTGCGTCAGCACGCCGCGGAAGGCTCGCGCAGCGCTTTCGTCGCCTCGCTCCGCTGAGGAATTTTCTTGCAGAACATGGACATGCGGCAGTCATCCGGATTGGTCCTGTTGCTTTTGTTGGCCTTGCTCGTCGGGTTAGTTGTCTGGATGCCGTCCCAATCGCCGGCGCTGTATCTGGCAGGCCAAGTCTGGGATGATCAGGGGCCGGTCGCCGGAGCACGAGTACGTCTCAAGGGGACCGCGGTTGCCGTCTTCAGCGATGCCCAGGGCCGCTTTCGTTTTCCACGTCCCCTTGTGGGCAGTCGGGTGACGGCGTGGAAGGAGGGCTACTTCATCGGTGGTGCGGGACGGAGTTCGTCGCCCCTTATTCACTTAACGCGCTTGCCTGCCGCGGATAACGACGCATACGAATGGGTCGATCCCACCCCGAACTCAGCGGAGGGCCATAATTGCGCCAATTGTCACGCCGAGATTTACCGGGAATGGGCAACCAGTGGACACGCGCGCTCGGTGACAGGCCGTCGCTTCCGCAACCTCTATGAGGGCACCGATTGGTACGGCAAGGCCAATACAGGTTGGGGACTACTCACGCAGTATCCTGACGGGGCCGGCGTCTGTGCGTCTTGCCATGCGCCGGCAGCCAAGGAGTATGATCTTCGGCAGGTCAAAGGGGTGGCGGCGCAGGGCGTCCACTGCGATTATTGCCATAAAATTGCGAGTGTTGCTGAAGGAACTATCGGCCTGACGCACGGTCGATTTAACCTGCGTCTATTGCGTCCATCCGCCGGACAGCTTTTCTTCGGCGCCCTTGATGATGTGGACCGCGGCGAGGATACCTATTCTCCCCTGTACCGTGAGGCCCGCTATTGCGCCTCCTGTCATGAAGGCATTGTTTTCGGCGTCCATGTCTACAGTACGTTTTCGGAGTGGCAAGCTAGTCCTGCCGCACGCCAGGGCCAACAGTGCCAGGATTGCCACATGAAACCGACCGGCCGCATGACCAACATGGCGCCTGGCCACGGCGGCGTCCCCCGTGATCCGAATACGTTGGCCAATCACCGCTTCTTTGACGGCAGCCAAAAAGCGATGCTCAGCCGTGCTGTCAAGGTATCGCTGCGCTGGCAGCGCTACCCCAACAGGATGCGCGCTTGGGTCCAGTTGTGGACCGAGGGCGTTGGTCATCGTCTGCCAACGGGGTTCGTCGATCGTCATCTCGTGCTTGTCGTCGAAGGGCAGACTTCTGAGGGGCGAACCGTCCCTCTGCAAGCGGGACCGACTTTGCCTGCCCTGGCAGGTGAGGAATTGGCGGGCCAGCCTGGCCGTGTGTATGCGCGGATACTGCGCGATTTCGAGGGCCGCAGCCCCGTGCCGTTTTGGCTGGCTTCTCCCGATCCACCCCCAGACACGCGCCTGGTTCCGGGTAAAATCGAGGAAGACTGTTTTGAATTCCCCGTGACGCTGACCCAAGTGCGCTTGCGCGTCCTCTACCGCCGCTTCTGGCCCGAAGTGGCACGCAGCAAAAATTGGCCCCAGGATGATCTGCTCGTGCTGGAGCAAACTTTTAGGCCCGTTTTCTCGGAGCGCTGACGCTGCCCGCCTCCCCTCCATCCAGAGAACATCCTGCCTGTATGATTTTGAATCAAGCACTTCAGTTCGTTAACGTTCCTGGCCGATAAAGAGACGGACCCTTTTCCTTGCCCTCGCCGCAATTTTTTGCGGAGATATAACTTGCGAATGGCCCCTGCGGCGCCGTCGCTAAGTCCTCTTGCACGGCATGGAATGTGCATGTTATATGGAAGGATAAGGTTAGGCTGCCTATAACGGCACCTATCCGGAAGGAGTTGAGGCAGCGGAACTCGAGAAGAAAGAAGGCGTCAACGATGAGCCTTAACACACATTATCAGCTTCTGATCGATCGAGGGCGGAAGGCAGGTTTGACAACTCGCGAGTTGTATTCCGCCATGGCGGGTCGCCCCATCGAGGGCGGTGATGATTTCCTGGGCCGAGCCGATTGCAATGGTTACGTACCCAGCATCAGTCCACAAGGACAGCGCATCTACCGTCCCCTCGGCGGCAGCCGGCGGCCCTGAAAACGTCCCTAATCGAAACAGCACTTGCTTGCGCGGCGTGCTCAGAACACTCACTCACTGAGCACGCCGCGCAAGCAAGTGCCGTCACACATCACACCCACACCACACTTGCTTGCGCGGCGTGCTCAGAACACTCACTCACTGAGCACGCCGCGCAAGCAAGCGTGATGTGCTTTATTGTCCTTCCAACACATACCGAATGGCGTTCTCTAGATACGCCTCTTCTTCGATGTTTTCCACGTTTCCGCCTTCGGTGAACCAGCGTCGCCGGCCGGCCTTCTTCGCCACTGTGCCGACAAGACCTGCTGCGTCCGACAGTTTCCGCGAGCACCAAGCCTTGAACTGGTTCATCACCTCATCCGAGTCGCGGTCTGCCGTGACGACAACATGAATGTGATTGGAGCGCGCATTCACCGCGTGCAGCTGCCATCCACGAACGCGGCAATGTTTGCAAATGGTCTGTTCCACCAAGGTTCGCTGTTCCTTCGTCAACACTACGGGAGGCCCTGCCATCTGTTCGCGGGCCTCGCGCTCCCGCTCAGAGTCGGGCGGCTTCACCCCCCATTCTCCCCACCGCACCCAACCACGCGCATCGCCCGGCAGCCATGTGCCATACGTGGTCCAGGTTACGTGGTAAGCTAATACCGACATGGGATTCCTCCCTCCCACGAGCACATCGCGCGAACTAATGCATCCATCGCACTTGCTTGCGCGGCGTGCTCAGTGCTCAGATGATTTTCAATCGACATTGCAGCGCCCGTGCATCCATCCATCGCACTTGCTTGCGCGGCGTGCTCTGATGAACACGCCGCGTAGATCGTATTGCGAGCACGCTGCGCAAGCAAGTGCGATGGATCAGATCGTATTGCGAGCACGCTGCGCAAGCAAGTGCGATGGATCAGGAGCACGTCGCGCAAGCAAGTTTACTCGTCACGGTCGGACATTTGTAAATCGTCAAGCAGACTTTGGCGGATTTCATCACCCAGAGGAGCGCTTTCATGCGAATAATTGGTGCGGTGGACGGCAAAGTGGGCCGGCGCATCGAAATCGCTGAGCAACTGGCGGCCGCGCTCATCGAGGACGAATTGCACCCAATGCGCCGTACCGATGCATCGGTCTTCCGGGCGGCAAGTCAGTAAGTTGGCGGGGTAACGCGCGTCGCCCAGATGCAGACATAGTTCTTCGCCGCGCAGATCCTGCCAGGCCGCCAATTCTTCGCGCATCCGTGCCTCATTCACCTTGAGCAACAGGGCGGCCTGCAAGCGATTGCGCCGAGGCAACAGACGATTGTACAGATCCAGTTCTTGTTGCACCTGCTTAGGCTCGCTCAGGCGCGCGACACGCAAGACCTCTTGCAAGCGAAACCAGAGCGTTTGCCGATTCTCGAACAGTAACGTCAAGCTTGAGCCGATGCGGACACGGCGATAGCGGTCGAGGTAGCGACTATGTGCCTCGAAGAACTCTCGACGGCGCGTGGCGAATTCCTCCAGAGGCAGCAGGTCGTCGACAGTCAGCGCCTTCATCGTCGGAATTCCTTTCCTGTGTAGTCTGGGGTCCGTGGCCAAGGGAGATCCTCAATCGCTACCGACCTCAGGCGCCTTTATATTATTTCTTGGCACTGGCAGCGCGTTGTTCCCTAGCAAGTTCGGCAAGCATCTTGGCAACAGCGTTGAGACGTTCCTGATTCTTGGCCACGTAATCGGGTGGCCCCCCTTTGTTGGCCACATGTTCCGCGACATCTACGGTGTCCACCATGTCGATGGCGTCCCACGGACACCAGCGCTCACACAGGGCGCAGCCGATGCAGCGTTCCAGGTCGATGTCTACGAACGATTGTAAAGAGGGCTGGTCTTCGCCAGGGACTTTGTAGATACAATCGACTGGACAGACCTCGATGCAGGCTTCGCAGCCGGTGCAGTTGTCCGCCCTTACGACCGCCAACTCCTTGGGCAGCTTCTTGCGTGCCTTACCCGCGCCTTTCGCCATAATGCCCCTCGATATTCAAGAGTCCTCGGTGCGATGGAATAGCTTTTATTCTAGCAGCACGGCCTCTTCCATGCCAGCGCTCCCCGTACGGAGGGGCTTGTCAGGGGTGTTTTCTGAAGCAGGCCCCAATCCCGAGGCACACCCAACAGCTTGACCTCATGCGGCCTGCCGTTGTAGACGGCCCTGCTGCCATTCGACTTGCCGCGCCAACCCCTCATCAAGTCCCACGCGGGGCCGCCAACCGAGATGCCGCCCTAGCTTGGTGGTATCGGCGACGGTGACGCGCTGATCGCCGCGGCGGGCCGGCTCGCGCCGCACCACGGCTCGGCAACCGAGGATGCGTTCGAGCTTACCGAGAACCTCCCAGACATTGGCCGTCTCGCCGCCGCCGACGTTATACACTTCCCCCAAGGGGGCTTCCAGCGCCGCCACCGTCGCGGCCACGCAATCGCTGATGTAAGTATTGCCGCGCGATTGCAAGCCGTCCCCGTGAACAACAATCGGTTGGCCGGCCAGCAGCGCCTCGATGAAGCGATAATAACCCATGTCGGGACGTTGGCCTGGTCCATAGACGGAGAAGTAGCGGAGCACTACTACAGGCAGGCCATACTCGTCGGCGTAAGCACGGCACAGGTTCTCCGCTGCGAGTTTGGTCACCCCATAGGGCGAGATGGGCCGCAGCGGCAAGGTCTCATCGCCGGAACTGTAGCGGCCATAAACCGAAGAGGTCGAGCCATAAAGGAACCGCCGTAAACTGGACAGCTCCCGTGCTGCTTCGAGCAGCCGTTGCGTGCCCAGCAAATTGCAGCTTTCGTACAGCTCGAAATCCGTCCAGCTGCGCGACAGACCGGGCATGGCGGCAAGGTGAAAAATCGCCTCAACCCCCGACAGGACGGCGTCAAGGGGATCACTGCGCAGGTCGAGAGGATGAAACGCGAAGTGGGGATGACTGCGAAAGCGAGCGAGATTGGCTTCCTTGACGGCGCGTGGATAATACGGGATAAAGGCGTCCAGACCAACGACCGTGTGATTGCTTCGCAGCAGATGTTCGCACAGATGCGAGCCGATGAAACCGGCGGCGCCGGTGACGAGGCATTTCATGATTGGCTCCTTCCTTGGGACCACTTGCGGCATCCATCCCAACCGCGAAGGGCGAATGTAACAGGACGGCATGGCCAGAGCAACTTCGGTTCACTCTAATATAAACGGGACGCGGTAGAAACGGACACAAACTTGAGCGAGCAGGGTTGCGTTAGCACCCCGAGGGGGCTTCTTTCTCTCTCCCCCCTTGTGGGGGAGGGCCGGGGTGGGGGCTTCTTATTCTCCCCCCCTTGTGGGGGAGGGCCGGGGTGGGGGGCTTCTTATTCTCCCTCCCCCCTTGTGGGGGAGGGCCGGGGTGGGGGGCTTCTTATTCTCCCTCCCCCCTTGTGGGGGAGGGCCGGGGTGGGGGGAGAAGTGCCCGCAGGCCCTGGAATTCTCCCTCCACCCTAACATTTCTCCATCAGGGAGGAGGGAACAGGCGCAACTCCGCTCGCTCAGGTGTCCGATCTCCTCGTGCCCAGTCTAAACGCTGCTGCCATAACCTGAATGCGGAGGCGCCCATGCGATGTTCGTTCCGGTTCTTTGTCTTCCTCGTGCCGTTGATCGTCGCCTTGCCGCTCCGGGCCGAACCGGAGACGAAACCGTCCCTTGCTGCAACCATCGAAACGACGTTGCCTACCAGCGGCGAACAGATCCGCCAGTTTGCCTTTGACGGCGATGAGAAAACCTACTTCGCTTCAGGAAAGAATGCCACACTCCGCGACCATTTCACTCTTGTCTTCGATAAGCCGGCGGCGGTCTATTCCCTGCGCGTGCTCACAGGGCGGCCCGACGGGCGGGACCAACTCGACGCGGCCACGCTGCAAGTTTCCGCCGACGGCAAGACGTTTGTGGAAGCGGCAACGTTCCGCGCGGGCATGATCGAAATCAAGCTGGCGGGGCGCATGATTCAAGCCGTCCGCATCAAGCCTACAAGAGACCTTAAATATCCTCTAGCCATCCGCGAAATCGACCTCCGCTCGGATCCCCCCGTGGCGATCTTCAAGTATCCTGTGGAATTCGTGGTGGACGCGCGTGAAGCGCCGGAGCTGAAAGAATGGGCCGAGAAAGCCGCTCGTATCTGCGAACGCCAGTACCCGATGATTAACGAGGAACTAAAAGACGAGCATTTCCGGCCGCCGCACCGCGTGCCGCTGCGCTTGCAAATCATGGACGGCGTGGCCTACACCAGCGGCGGCCGCATCACCGTCGCGGCCGCGCACTTCAAACGGCGCCCCCATGACGTCGGCGCCCTGGTCCACGAGACGGTCCACGTCGTCCAGAGCTATCGCTTGCCGGGCAATCCCAGCTGGCTGGTTGAGGGTATCGCCGATTACATTCGCTTCTTTAAGTACGAGCCGGGAAAGCTGGGACGGATCGATCCCCAGCGTGCGCGGTACGACGGCAGCTACCGGGTGACGGCGGCGTTTTTGGCGTATCTGACCGAGAAATACGACAAACAGATCGTCCGCAAGCTCAACAAGATGATGCGCGAAGGTGAGTACCACAAAGAAATCTTCCAGCAGCTGACGGGCAAAACTCTGGAACAGCTGAACGCAGAGTGGCGCGCGACGCTCGGCGGTTCGACGTCAGTGCAATCGCTTACGGCAATTGCGTCTGGCCCATGAGATAGCGATCGCATGCGCGGGCGGCGCCGCGGCCTTCGTTGATGGCCCAGACCACCAAGCTCTGGCCGCGCCGCATGTCGCCCGCCGCGAATACGCCGGGAACGTTGGTGGCGAATTTGCCATGCTCTGCTTTGGCGTTGGAGCGTGGATCTTTCTCAACGCCGAGCTGGTCGAGCAGTTGACTTTCGGGGCCAAGAAAACCCAGCGCCAGCAGTACGAGCTGAGCGGGGAAAACACGTTCACTGCCGGGGACCTCGCGCGGAATAGTGCGACCGTTGTCTTTGACCCACTCGACGCGGACAGTGTGCAGTTCCTTGACATGGCCCTTAGCGTCGCCGACGAACTTCTTGGTCTGAATGAGATATTCGCGAGGGTCTTTACCGAAAATTGCCGCCGCCTCTTCCTGGCCGTAATCGAGCTTGTACACTTTGGGCCACTGCGGCCAGGGATTGTCGGGAGCGCGCGTCAAGGGCGGCATGGGCAGGATCTCGAACTGCACCAGGCTCTTGCAACCGTGTCGCAGGGCCGTGCCCACGCAATCGGTGCCGGTGTCCCCGCCGCCAATGACGACGACGTCTTTCCCTTTGGCAGAGATATATGCCCCATCGGCGTGATTGCTGTCGAGCAGGCTCTTGGTGTTGGCGTGCAGGAATTCCATAGCAAAGTGGATGCCTGCGAGCTGCCGCCCCTCGATCGGCAGGTCGCGCGGCTTGGTGGCGCCACCGCACAGGATGATGGCATCGAACAGCTTGCGCAGCTTCTCGACGGGATAGTCTTTGCCAACCTCGCAATTGGTGACAAAGGCGACGCCTTCGGCCTTGAGGAGATCGACGCGGCGCTGCACGATCCGCTTATCGAGCTTCATGTTGGGAATGCCGTACATCAACAGGCCGCCGATGCGGTCGGCGCGCTCGAAGACCGTGACCCAGTGTCCGGCGCGATTGAGCTGCGCCGCGGCAGCAAGTCCTGCTGGCCCGGAACCGACGACGGCTACTTTCTTGCCCGTGCGCACCGCTGGCGGCTCCGGCACGATCCAGCCTTCTTCAAATCCCTTATCGACGATGGCGCACTCAATGCTCTTGATCGTCACCGGCGGGGAGTGGATGCCGAGCACGCACGAACCCTCGCACGGAGCGGGGCAAACACGTCCGGTGAACTCCGGGAAGTTGTTGGTCTTGTGTAGGCGTTCGAGCGCCTCGCGCCACAAGCCACGATAAACCAGATCGTTCCACTCCGGAATGAGGTTATTGATGGGGCAGCCGGCGGCCATGCCCTCGATGAGCGAGCCGGTATGGCAGAAGGGCACGCCGCAATCCATGCAACGGGCGCCCTGGGTGCGCAGCGTGTTTTCGTCGGCGTGTTCGTGAAATTCCAGCCAGTTATGAATGCGCTCCGCCGGCGGCTGCACCAGCGGCAACTCGCGCGGATATTCGAGAAATCCTGTTGGCTTACCCATCGTCAAAACCTCGTGCCCCTTCGTTCTCACTCGCTATCCGGATCGATCCCTGCCGCCCGCAGGCGTTCGGCCAATAACTGCGCACGCCGCTCCGCTTGTTCGGCGCGTTGGCGTTCTTGTTCGGCGCGTTCGTCGCCGGTAGGCAGCAAGCGGCCTTGAGCATCCCACCAGCGAAGCCAGGGGGCGTCACAATTGAGAAAACGCCCCGGCCAGATCCCCAACTCTACCCCCAGAGGCTCGATGGGGTAATGACCTCGTTCGTTGGCTTCGACAAGCTCATAACGCCCGCCGTGCAAACGATACACTTCGACGCGCCCCGGTTTCACCTCGTAGATCGCATAATACGGTACACGAATGCCCTGTTCATAAACCCAGAACTTGCCGGTGCCAAACGTTCGATCCCGCTCTTCGGAACCATCGCCCGAGACAAACTCGATGACAATCAACGGGGCGACGCCTTCCTCCCACAAAACATAGGAACGGCGATATTCTCCCGGCGGCGTGGGAGCGACATTGGGAACGTAGAACCAATCCGGCGCTTTGCAGCCCTGCAAAGGCGGGTCCGTCTTGCGCCAATAAATTCCGGAGTCGAGCCCGACGCAGAACGCGCCGTCTGGATGCCGTTGTTGCAATAACGGCCAGATCGTCTCGGTCAGCAAGATGCCCTGCGGATGTTCCAGAAAATTTTCCACGATTGAGCCATCCGTTTCCGGCAATTCCATGTGACACTGCGGCCAACGCCATTTTTGTTGTGCAGTAGAAAGCGCCGTCATAAGGATCCTCGCTTTACTTGCCGCCCACGCGCATCAGATCATGGGCGTTCTCCTCGAACGCCGCCATCACCGCCTCTTCTTCGGATAATCCCGATGCCTTAAATCGTTTTTGCGTCTCGATAACACGCCGATAATCGTTGGGATAAACCTTGACGAAGCACGGCAGCATCTTGTCCCACTCCGCGAGCACCTGGCGGGAGCGTTCGCTGTGGGTATACTCGGCGTGCTTGCGGATCATTTCCCGCACTTCCTCGATTTCGTCTTCGTCCTCCAGGCGGAACAGTTTCACCATTTCCTGATTGCAGTTGCGTGGGAAGGTACCGGTTTCGTCAAGGACGTAGGCGATGCCGCCGGACATCCCGGCGGCGAAGTTGCGGCCGGTCGGGCCGAGCACTACCACACGGCCGCCGGTCATGTATTCGCAGCCGTGGTCGCCGACCGATAAGACCACCGCCTTGACGCCGCTGTTGCGGACGCAGAAGCGCTCGCCAGCCATGCCGCAAATGTAGGCCTCGCCGCTGGTCGCCCCATAGAAAGCAACGTTGCCGATGATAACGTTCTCGGACGGATCAAACGTCGATCCCTTGGGTGGATAGACGATGATCTTGCCGCCGGACAGCCCTTTGCCGATGTAGTCGTTGGAATCGCCCTCCAGGATCAGCGTGATGCCGCGCGGGACAAATGCGCCAAAGCTCTGGCCGGCTGATCCCTGGAAGTGCAGACGAATGGTGTCCTCTGGCAGGCCGACGGCGCCGAAGCGGCGCGTCACCTCGCTGCCGAGCATGGTGCCGACCACACGATTGACATTGCGGATGGGCAATGTCGCCGATACGGACTTACGCTCTTCCAGGGCTGGTTTGCACAAGGGCAATAGAGTAGTGGCGTCCAGCGCCTTATCCAGGCCGTGGTCCTGGGGGATCATGCAATAGCGGCCCACGGTCGGCCCCACTGGCGGTTGATAGAAAATCGGCGACAGATCAAGGCCACGCGCCTTGTAGAAATCGATCGCCTTGGAGACGCCTAATCGATCGGTGCGGCCGACCATCTCGTTGATGGTGCGGAAGCCGAGTTGGGCCATCCATTCGCGGACTTCCTGAGCAATGAAGCGCATGAAATGGACGACATGTTCCGGCGTGCCGGCAAACTTGGCGCGGAGCCGCGGATCTTGTGTGGCAATGCCCACCGGGCAGGTATTCAGATGGCAAACGCGCATCATGATGCAGCCCAGCGATACCAACGGCGCCGTGGCGAAACCGAACTCCTCGGCGCCCAGCAAAGCGCCAATGACGACATCGCGGCCAGTCTTCAGCTGGCCGTCCACCTCGACAACAATACGGCTGCGCAGGTCGTTGAGCAGCAGTGTTTGATGCGTCTCCGCCAGGCCCAGCTCCCACGGCGCGCCGGCATGCTTGATACTCGTTTGCGGCGAGGCACCGGTGCCGCCGTCGTGGCCGCTGATGAGTACCACGTCGGCATGCGCTTTGGAAACACCGGCGGCGACAGTGCCGACACCGACCTCCGCCACCAGCTTGACGCTAATGCGGGCATGAGGATTAGCGTTTTTCAAATCGTGAATCAGTTCGGCCAGGTCTTCGATGGAGTAGATGTCGTGGTGCGGCGGCGGCGAAATGAGGCCGACGCCAGGCGTCGAATGGCGCACTTTAGCGATCCACGGATACACCTTACTGCCCGGCAGCTGGCCACCTTCGCCCGGCTTGGCGCCCTGGGCCATCTTGATCTGCAATTCCTGAGCATTGACCAGATATTCGCTGGTGACGCCGAAACGGCCCGACGCCACCTGCTTGATGGCGCTGTTGCGCGAATCGCCGTTGGGATCGAGGACGTAACGGGCTGGATCTTCGCCGCCCTCCCCGGTGTTGCTCTTGCCGCCGATGCGGTTCATGGCAATGGCTAGCGTTTCGTGCGCTTCCTTGCTGATCGAGCCGTAAGACATGGCGCCTGTCTTGAAACGCTTCATGATCGACTCGACCGGCTCGACTTCCTCAAGGGGGATAGGATTGTCGGCAAATTTCAGCTCAAACAAGCCGCGCAAGGTACACAGCCGTTTGGACTGATTGTCGACCAGCTCGCTGTATTCCTTGAAGACTTTGTAATTGCCACTGCGCACCGCGTATTGCAGCTTGTGGATCGTCTCCGGATTGAAGAGGTGATGTTCCCCGTCTTTGCGCCATTGGTAGTGTCCGCCCACAGCGAGGACGTGGCCGTTGAGTGGGCGCTCGGGGAAAGCACGGTCGTGCCGCGCCTTGACCTCGGCAGCGATCACATCCAGGCCGACGCCGGAGATGCGCGACGCCGTCCAGGTGAAATATTTATCGATGACTTCCTTGCTCAGGCCGATCGCCTCAAAAATTTGGGCGCCGCAATAACTCTGGGCGGTGGAGATGCCCATCTTGGACATGACCTTCATGACGCCTTTGCCGATCGCCTTGACGTAGTTTTTGACCGCCTTGTCATGAGTGATGCCGACCAACTCGCCTTGCCGGATCATGTCGTCGAGCGTCTCAAAGGCCAGGTACGGATTGACGGCGCCGGCGCCGTAGCCAATGAGCAAGGCGAAGTGATGCACTTCGCGCGGTTCGCCGCTCTCCAGCACCAGGCCGACCTTGGTGCGCGTGCCTTCGCGGATCAGGTGATGATGCACCCCGGCGACGGCGAGCAAGGCAGGGATGGGCGCCAGGGTCCGGTTGTGGCCGCGGTCGCTGAGGATGATAAAATCGTGGCCGGAAGCAACCATGCGGCTGGCGTGACGACATAGGGCTGTCATCGCCTTTTCCAATCCCTTTGCTCCCTCTTGCACCGGGAACAAGATCGGCAGCGTCACCGACTTGAAATGGCCCGGCCCGGTGCCGTCGAGTTGGCGCAGTTTGTCCAATTCGTCGTTGGTAAGGATCGGCGATTTCAGCTTGATTTGCCGGGCAGAGCGTGGTGTCGGCTCCAGTAGATTGGCCTCCGCGCCGATGGTCGTCTCCATCGACATAATCAATTCTTCGCGGATGCCGTCCACGGGCGGGTTCGTCACCTGAGCAAACAGCTGCTTGAAATAGTTGTACAGGAGCTGCGGCTTGTCCGAAAGTACAGCCAAGGCGGCGTCGTTGCCCATCGAGCCGACCGCTTCGTTGCCGTCCTGGGCCATCGGCGCCATGAGGATTCGCAAATCCTCGGTTGTGTAGCCAAACACTTGCTGGCGTAGACGAACCGTTTCATGCTCCGGTTCGTGGACGCGCGGGCCGGGCGGCAGCTGCTCCAGCGTCACAAGATTGTCGCGCAGCCATTGGGCATAAGGATGCTCGGTGGCGATTTGCTTTTTCAGCTCGTCATCGGCGATGATGCGGCCCTGCTCCATGTCGACAAGGAACATGCGGCCCGGCTGCAAGCGTCCTTTGTGCAGCACCATTTCCGGCGGCACGTCCAGGACGCCGACCTCCGAGGCCATGATGACGCGGTCGTCCTTGGTGACGTAATAGCGCGACGGCCGCAGGCCGTTGCGATCCAACACCGCACCGATGCGCACGCCATCGGTGAAAGCAATCGACGCTGGACCGTCCCACGGCTCCATCAGGCAAGCGTGGTATTCATAAAACGCCTTCTTCTCCGGACTCATCTGTTCGTCGCCGCTCCACGGCTCCGGAATCATCATCATGACGGCATGCGGCAGCGAGCGCCCGGCCAACACCAGCAATTCCAGGGCGTTGTCAAACATCGCCGAATCGCTGCCGCTTTGGTCGATGACCGGCAAGATCTTCTTGATGTCGTCGCCAAACAGGGGCGATGCGAACATGCGCTCGCGGGCCGTCATCCAGTTGACGTTGCCACGCAGCGTGTTGATTTCGCCGTTGTGGGCGATATAGCGATAAGGATGCGACCGTGCCCAGGTGGGAAACGTGTTGGTGCTGAAGCGCGAATGAACCATCGCCAGCGCGGATTCCAGGGCCGGATCGTTCAGGTCGGGATAGAAAATCGGCAGCTGGCCAGCGTTGAGCATCCCCTTGTACACGAGGGTCTTGCAAGACAAGCTCGCCACATAGAACATGGCGCGATGGCCGGCGTGCATGGCCTCGACCTCGCGCTGCACATCGGCTTCCCAGCGCGTGAAAAATTCCTCGCTGGAATCCGGCCCAAACGGCGACGGCTTAAGCAAGTTCTCGATACGGCGGCGAATGACGTACAGTTTGCGCTCGAAGGCGAGACGATCGCCGGCCTGCCCGGTAAGCGAGGGATTTCGCCCAATGAAAATCTGCCGGATAATCGGCATGGCCTCGCGCGCCGTCTTGCCCAAGGGCGACGGATCAACCGGCACCGTTCGCCAACCCAGCACGGTTTGCCCTTCTTCGCATACCACTCGTTCAAACGCGCGCTCGCAGATCCGCCGACCGCTCTCGTCGGTCGGCAGAAAGACCATACCGACGCCATACTGGCCCGGTTCGGGCAGCGCGATGCCGAGTTTGGCGCACTCCTGGCGGAGAAACGTGTGCGGCATCTGGAGCAGGATGCCCGCGCCATCGCCGGTGTTTTTTTCGCAGCCGCAGGCGCCGCGATGCTCCAGATTGAGCAAGACCTGGAGGGCGTCGCGGACGATGTCGTGTGAGCGGCGATTTTTCAGGTTGACCACGAAACCGACGCCGCAGGCCTCGTGTTCGTAGCGCGGATCATACAGACCCTGTTTGGGGGGAAGAGCGTGCGAAGTCATGTCACTTTCTTCTTTCTGGCCGCATTTCGGTTCGACACGGTCCCATTCCTTTGATGTCGGGTGTTGGGGCCGCCGTTCTCCAATAGGAGATCGATAAAGCGTTGGGCGGCCGGGCTGGGGCGATTTTGCCGGCGATAGATAATGGCCAAAGGGCGAACAAAGCGGCAGCCGGCCAACGGCCGCGCTACCAGCAAACCTGCTTCCACTTCCTGACGCAGCGTCGGCTCGGGGAGAAGGGCCACGCCGCCCGTTTCCTCGATCCCTTTCTTGATGTTCTCGATGTTGTCGAATTCCAGTCCTACCTCAACCGATACGCCCTGTTGCCGCAGGAAACGATCAACCTGGCGACGGATGCCCAAGTCCTTGTCGAAGGCGATGTACTTCTCGCCGTTCAATTGGGCCAGGCGAATACTCGTCTGCCGGGCCAGCGGGTGCGACGGCTGGCAGGCCAAGACCATTTCTTCCTCGCGCCACGGCAGCACCACCAGGTCCCGCGACTTACGCGGAAACGACACCAACCCCAGATCGACGCTGCCATCATACACTTTCTCGACGACACGGTTGGAATGCAGGTACTCAACATGAACGCGGGCGAACGACTGCTCGGCGTTAAAGCGTTCGACATATTGGTTCATGTCGCCCAGGCCGATGGAATAAATCGCCGCTACCTGCACCGTCGCCGTCAACTGCGGGCGGCCACGCTTGATGGAGGCTTCCAACTCCAGATAGCGCTCCACCAACTCTTTGCACCCCTGGTAGTACGCCTGTCCCAACGGCGTCAGTTGCAAGGGCCGCGTCGAGCGATTAATCAGCTGCACGCCCAGCCGCTTTTCCAGCTGATGGACGATTTGGCTGACGGCCGACTGCGTCAAGGGGGGCTGCTGCGCCGCCGCTGCCTGCGAAAAACTTCGACATCGCGCTATGTCGCAAAAAACCTGGAGCGCCTCAAATTGCATAGGGAAGATCCTACCATCTCTTTCGCTAATATCAAGAGGCGTTAGTATCAATTTTCCTAATACTAGGAAAGAGGCGGCACAGCGTCAACCCTTGCTGCGCAAACAGCCGGACGAGCAGCGGCGATTTATCGCTGCCAGGAGCGGAATACCAAAGAGAAGAGTTCGTGGGTAAGACGCCCTCCTCCTTGTGGAGGAGGGCAAGCAAAAGGAGCAGTGTCAAAAAAAGGGGTAGTGCCAAGGCAGGAGCGGCGCTACCCCCATCCGTCCGAAACGTTGCGTCGGCTGTCTTGCCGGCAACACTTTAATCTCCTCTTCATCGGCTGATCCGGGTCTGCGGCAATGCTTTCTGGAGCCGCTGTACGCCGTCCTGGGTCGCTTGCGTTCGGAACAAGTCCACGTCTTGGAGCTTGCTCAAGCTTTCCAGGTGTTTCAGACCGGCATCGCTGACTTGAGTGTGGTTCAGCACCAACCGCCGCAGCCGACTCAACTTGGATAACGAGGCCAGACCCTCGTCGCCGACTCGTGTATGGTCTAACTCCAGCGATTCCAGCTTGGTCAGCCCCCGCAGCTGTTCCAGTCCCTGGTCGGTGATGGCGGTCTCAGCCAGGAACAGGTTTTCCAGCTCCGTCAGCCCTGCGATCTCTTTGAGGCCGTCGTCGGTGATCTTGGTTCCGTGCAACGCCAAGCGTTTGAGTCCTTTCAAGGGCCGCACATATTTCAATCCGGCGTCGGTAATACGGGTGTAGCTCAGGTCCAACGTCTCGAGGGTGGACAACTCCTGCAAGAAAGCCAGATCGTCGTCTCTGATCGGCGCTCGGTGCAGGTCCACATTGTTGATGGGTTTGTCGGATCGGGTTTCGTCGAACTTGACCTGACCGCCCAGATTGCGGACCTTGGCGGCGATCCGGTTCGGTTTCTCGTCTGCCGCCCAAGCGCTTAAGAACAGCGGCAGACCCAGTAAGAGCGCAACAACATAGCGCATGAATCGCTTCTCCTGTTGGGTAAGGAACGGCCTCGCCGCAGTTGCCGCCCGGCAAAGGTGCGGCGAGGCCGCTGAAGAACTCCACTACTTTTGTACCAGGGCCAGCGGCTCGAACTTGCCGGCCAAGATGCGCTCCGCATCGGCGTTGAGCCAATCGCGGAGCACTCCCGCGTAGACCGAGCGGAAGTCCACCTTAAAGAAGGGATCACCCTCGGCATCGAGCTTGGTTAGGTCCGGCGGTGCGCCATGTACCCCGGGCTTGACCTTGCCGCCCAGCAGGAACATGACGTTGCCGGTCCCGTGATCGGTCCCCAGCTGTTTGTTCTCCGCCGCTCGCCGGCCGAACTCCGAGAAGGTCATGAGCAGCACCCGGTCCAGGTGCCCCTGTGCCTGGAGGTCGCGGCGGAACAGACTGAGGGCCTGGCTTAACTCCTGGAGCAGGCCCGCGTGCCGATTGAGCTGCGCCGAGTGCGTGTCGAAGCCGCCCAGCGTGACGTAGAAGACGCGGGTCGGCACTTCCGCCACGATCATCTGCGCCACCAGCCGCAGCGACTGGCACAGGGCGAACGGCGGGTACTCCACGGCCGGCTTGACATCGCGTACCACGGCCTTCAGCCGCTGCGCCAGGGTGTGGGTTTCGTTTCCCGTCCGCTGGATGAAGTCCAGGGCCTCGATGCCGGTCGGCTCAACCTGCGTCATCGCGTCCAGCCCCTTGGCCAACGCTCCCTTGGCGGGCACTTCCAGGAGCGAAGGGTTGGCCAAGGTGGCCGCCCGGGCCTGCTCCCCTGCGAAGGTCAGGGCTGCCTGCTCGCCCAGGCGCAAGCCCAACATGGCGCCAGGCGTCCCTTTGCATTCGGCGTCAAAATAGCGCCCTACCCACCCCGTCTTCCACATCCGATCCGCGGGTGAGGCGGTTTCCCAGATGTCGGTAGCGCGGAAGTGAGAGCGACTGGGATTGGGATAGCCGACATTGGGCACCACTGCCAAGCCGCCGTCGTTGAACAGCTTGTGCAGTTCGATCATCTCCGGGTGCAGGCCGACGCGGTCGTCCAGCCGCAGCACCTTTTGCGGGGCGATGCCAAGCCGCGGGCGCAGCTTGTAGTAAACATCGTCGGCGTAAGGCACCAAGGTATTAAGCCCATCGTTGCCTCCCGCCAACTGGACGATGACCAAGATGTGATTGTCCTTCAATCCAGGCAGAGGGTTCGGTTGCTGACGTGCTTGCCCGGCCAAGACCAGGCCGGTCTTGTGCAGGAACGCCGGAACAGTGGCCGTTAGGGCCGTCAGACCGGCCAGGCGAACAAATTGTCTGCGATCCAGTGAGAGACTCATCAGTAGGGTCCTCCGTGGGCGAGGTTGGTGAAAGCCAGCGGTCATTCCATCTGATACTCGGGAGAGGCCAAGATCAGGCGAGCTGCCAGAGCAGGCCGTTCTGCCGGCGAAACAGTGCGGCAGGCCGTCACGATGGCTTCGCGGGTCGTCGGTCGCACCTTGGTCACGACTAGCCGCGTCAGCAGGGCGTCGGCCAACTCTTCCGGATCTTGGGGCGGTCCTTTGGGGAAGAGGCGGGCCACGTTAAAGTGCACCTTCAAGCCGCCCTGGGCTTGCTGCTCCTTGCGCTCACGGTCAATGGCCTGAAGCCGCTTGATGGTGGCTGCGGCCTGGGCTGCGTCGCGGGACACCGCCATCAAGCGCAAGCGCCCAAGCGGCTGCGGCTCCGCGGGGGCCTTGCCTTCCACCAGGGCCTCGCCCAGCCGGTAACGCAGGGGCAAAGTGCTGGCGCTGATCCAGGCGGTCCCCGACGGCCAACCCTTAACAGTGGGCGGGTTGAACAGCTCTTGGCCCAGCGGTACTGTCAGCTGGGCGAGGCTCGGTGTGGCCTCGCCTTCCAGGCGGAGGTCGCGGCAGGCCCCGACCAGCAGGCGAACCGGCCCTTTGACTTTCGATCCCCGCGCAGCCGGAGCGTAGAACTCGGGCGCGGTGAAAAGCACGTGGAGCATGGGGCGAACCTCATACTTGCTTTCACGGAACACTTGGGCCATGCGCTCGCGGAGCCTGCCCTCGGGGTCGCTGGCCCCGAAGTAGTCGATCAACCGGCCGGCGAGATGACGTCCACAGGCCGGCTGCTGGACGATAAGGTCCAGGACTTCCTGGATGCCGAAGCGGCCTGTCCGGCCCAGGACGGTCTTTTCGCCGTTGTCGTGCTGTTCGGGCACGAAGGTGGGGACCATGCCATCGCGGGTGATCGAGGGGAACTGGAGTCGATCGGGGGCTGTGGGGCGATTGACTTTCACCGAGCCGGGCGGCGCGTCGAGGGTCCAGCCAGTGAAGGCGCGGGCGATTTCCTGGATGTCTTTTTCGGTGTAATTGCCCACGCCCAGGGTGAACAACTCCAGCAGCTCACGGGCATAGTTTTCGTTAGGATGGGCCTTGCTGCTGCGTTCCAGGTCGAGGTAAGCCATCATGGCCGGGTCGAGCGTCACGGCTTCGAGAAAGCGACGGAAGTTGCCCAAGGCATGACGGCGGTAGGTTTCGTTTTGCTGGTAAAAGGCTTGGCTGAAACCGTTGACCTTGCCGGTGGCCGAGGTGAAGTGGCCATGCCAGAACAGGGTCATGTTTTCGCGCAGCGGCGTCTGGGTGGTAATCATCTGCTGGAGCCACCAGGCGCGCAGGTCGGCGATCTCCTGGGCGTTGCGGGCGTTGTGGCGGCGGAAGACGATCAGATACTCCTCGGCGCTCATGTCCGACCAGCGACGGCCGCCGTTGATCCACACGTCGCGGACCCATTCGGGCCGGGCGGGCGGCTTGGCGGCGGCGGCTTCCTCGAGCAGGAGATCCACTGCCCGTTCCAGCGGCAGGGCTGCCAGGCGGGCAGCTTCTTCGGGCGTGCCGCCGAAGGCTGCCCGGCTGAGCAGGTGGCGGGCCGCAGCGGCGTCCCAGACGGGCGCCTTGGCCGGCTCGGCAGCCCTGGCGGCGTCCCGCGGTACAGCCAGGAACAACAGAACCACCAGAGAGCGGAACATGTGCCCCCGTGGGGGAGACAAGGAGTGACCCATGGTAGCATCCTCCAATTACCCAAAAGAGAAAGCGAGGCCCGCGCCCCGCTCAGTAATCGTTGCCGGGGACTTCGCCGCCGGCGCGCGTCGCCAGGGCCGCCAGCGTACCAATGCTAAGCTGGGCGGACAGAAATCGAACCGATCCATCGGCAAAGGCTGCGTTTACCCCTCCCGTATGGGTCGCGTAGATCTCGTAGTCGTTGGTGCAGTTGATGGCGCAGGCGCCTGGAAAGGAGACCGTCCCATCGGCATGTATCGTGGTCCCATCGACGACAAATCCCTTGTCGTTGTCTGCCCACAGTCCGCCGGTGACGTAACCCGGTATACCACCGCCTCCGCTGGGGGCCGTATGCGTCGTGTCCTGTTTCCCATTGACCCAGAATTGCGGTCGGTTCACGTCCTCAGTGAGGAGAAGGGTGTTCGACGCCCCATCGGTTATCTGGGCAAAAGTTGAGCCATTTGTGGTGATGACGCCTTTGATCGATTCCGAACTCCAGTTGGCCGGCTGCCCGAAGAGACTCGCCAGCGCTGGGTTGATCCCCCAGATATTGGTATAGTCCCAGGCGGCGCCGTAGTACGGGCCGTGATATCCTCCACCGTACCAAGCCATGCAGGAGCCGACCCGATTTTCCTGGGCCGACGGACAGAGAAACGTCTTGACCTGGCTGTTGATCGCCAGGGTGTTGGAAGGGGCGAACCAATCGGCATTTGCGTTGTAAATGTTGCGGATGTTTTCCTGCTCCAAGTAAGCAAGGACGTCGGCTACCCATCCATGCTGCGGCGAGCTAAAGGAACCCACATCGGGGAACCGTTGGTTGACGGACTCATAGTTGTGCAGGGCCAGCACCAGTTGCTTCAGGTTATTCTGACACTTCATGCGAGCCGCCGCCTCGCGGACCTTCTGCACGGCCGGCAGCAACAGGCCGATGAGGACGGCAATGATGGCAATTACCACAAGCAGTTCGATCAGCGTGAAGGCCGCTCGCTTTCTCATGACAAGGCCCCCTTTACCCAGGGTTAAGTTGAGGACGATGAACCCGCAGTGCCGCCTTGTGAACCCAATGCTTTCCCCACCGGATGGGGAACACTGGTGCGGCGAGAGCGCAGGGCCCACCGGGCAGCCACACTGAATCCAAGAATGGCCCCAAAGCCGATGCCCACCCGAAGCCAGGGGGTCTTGGTGAATTCCGAACGCCTCGGCCCCTCGCTGAGCTTCACGGCCACCTCTTCTCCGCCACTTGCAGCGCCGTCCCGGCAACAATCACATTGGCCGCCCGTAGATCGTTGTCTTGCCGCCCGGCTCCTGGATAGTGAGGTTGCTCGCTATCGCCTTGATCTTGTGCGGCCTTCCGGCTGTTCCCGTAGTTGCCAGAAGGAGACCAGCAGTCAGCAGGACGCGGAACTGGAACATGATGTCTCTCCTCAGCAGCCTGTGTCGAACCGCCCGAACCGCCCGGAACGGTCGTATTACGTTTCTTAGAATCGTAATACGAAGGGGCCTATGCCTGTGGCAAGACTTTTTTCCCTTTTTTTGTGCCGATGTTTCCCCGCGAGCGGGGTTGCGTAACTCTGGGCGAGCGGGGGGGGGGGGGGCGCCCCGGGGTTTCTCCGGGGGGGGGGCCCCCCCCCCCCCCCCCCCCCACCCCGGGGGGGCGTGC
>Ga0078972_1004616_pt1 | contig 37069 bp, 27 predicted proteins | sample YelNatPaOPGAMG01_FD_67568 | JGI IMG/M metagenome (GOLD analysis project Ga0078972, IMG submission 67568) | Hot spring thermophilic microbial communities from Obsidian Pool, Yellowstone National Park, USA - OP-RAMG-01 (SPADES assembly) (version 2) | ecosystem: Environmental > Aquatic > Thermal...
TGGTGGTCAACGTGGGCATTGCCCTGGCCGAGCGCAAGAAATCGGTCATCCTCTTCGACGCGAACTATCATACCGGCACCATCGCCATGCAGTTGGGACTGCGCCCGGGGCCTGGCCTGGCGGCCCTGTTCAAGGACGCGGCCGGCATCCCCGCCAAGGCAGTGACCAGCGCCCTGGTGCCGCATGCCTCCGGACTGCGCGTCTTCCCCACCGTCCCGCGGGAGGAGCTGGCGGGCATCACTATCCCGCCGGCCAGGACACACCAGATCCTCGAGGAGCTGGAACAGCAGGCCGATTTCGTGCTGGTGGATGCCGGCGCCTGCTTCACCCCCCATGCGAACGTCTGCATCTCGCGCAGCCGGCGCGTCGTAGTGGTCACGGAATCCGACCCCCTGGCGCTGGAAGCGGCCCAGCAAACCATCTCCGCATTGATGAAGATGGACCTGCACGGCGCGATAGTGGATGTAGTGCTGGTAAACCGCACCCGCTCGGCGACGGTGGTCTCCCGTACGGAGGCCGAGCAGTTCCTTGGGATGACGCTGGCCGGCTACATCATCCCGGCCCCCGAGATGTGCTTCCAGGCCAACCGCAACCGCATCCCCATCATGCTGGCACAGCCGGGCAACCTGACGGTGGAGCAGATCCGGGAGCTGGCCGATTACCTGGCACGCGGCTGATAGAGAGGAGAAATGTCCCGACCTCAGCAAGAGCTGATTCAGCGGGCGATAGAACTGCTGGCGAACAGCCGGCGGGCGGTGGCCCTGACCGGCGCCGGCATCAGCACCCCTTCCGGCATCCCTGATTTCCGCAGTCCCTCCTCGGGGCTGTGGAGCCAGGTCAATCCCATGGTGGTGGCCTCGAAGTGGGGCTTTCGCGCCAACCCGCAGGCATTTTACGAATGGATCGCCCCCCTGGCGGAGCAGATGCTCACCGCCTTACCCAACCCGGCCCATCTGGCCCTGGCGGAGCTGGAAGGGCTGGGCAAACTGCATGCCGTCATCACCCAGAACATTGACAGCCTGCATCAGCGCGCCGGCTCCCAACGGGTGTTGGAACTGCACGGCCATGCACGGCAGGCCTTCTGCGTGCGGTGCCAGCACGCAGTCCCCACTGACCAGGTGCTGGAGCAGTGGCGGATCACCCAGCGGGTGCCCCGCTGTCCCGAGTGCGGCGGGGTGCTGAAGCCGGCGGTGGTGCTTTTCGGCGATCTGCTCCCGCACGATGTCTGGCAGGCGGCGGAGAATGAGGCCCGGCACTGCGACGTGATGCTCATCGCCGGCTCATCCCTGGAGGTCGCGCCGGCCTCGGACCTGCCGCTGATGGCCTATCACGCCGGCGCTCGGCTCATCCTGGTCAATTACCAGCCCACCCCGCTGGATCATCTGATGGAAGTGGCGCTGTACGCCGATGTGGCGGAGGCCCTGCCGGCCATCGCCGCCGGCGTGCGGGAAGCGATACAGTAAGGGCATGATGGCGCTGTGCTCCTACAGAGGGACGCGAAAAAGGGCCCGCGTACCGCGGGCCCTTTTTGCATTCCCGGGGCAGGGTGCTCAGCGGTTGCGGATGACCAGCGGCAGGGCACCCACCCGATCCACCAGGGACAGGGTGATGTCGCAGTAGCCCAGCCGGTTGATGACGCCGGCCCCGCCATCCACGATAACGGTGGCGCGGTAGGTGCCCAGCGTCAGGCCGGCGGTATCAAAGGCCAGGTAGATATCCGCCGGCGTCGTCCCATGGGTCGGATAAATGGTCAGCCACTCCACCGCAGAGAGCAGGACCTTCTTCCCGTTGACCACCGCCTCCAGCCCCTCGTCGGTGACGTGAACACTCTCCACCTGATTGGCCTGGGCCTGCAGGGCATCCCACTGATCCTTGAAGATGACGGTGGCGTACCAGTGGATGCCGCCGGCGCCGCCGCCGGCCTGGGTCACCCGCAGGGCACGCTGTGGGATGGCGCGCCCGGGCTTGGAGACAATGTTGATGGTGTTGGGAGTGACCTGCATGGTGGGCGCCACCACGGTCACGGTGACCGGCACGCTGACCGGGCTGTTGGCCACGCCGGCGCCGCCGCTGATGACGATATTGGTGGTCAGGGTACCGGCCGACACCCGATCCGCCACCACTGCCACGTTGATGGTGCCGGGGGTCTGCCCGGAGGTGGGCCAGATGGACAGCCAGTCCACCTGCGGGTTCAACTGCGCCGTCCAGGAGATGGCGCCGGTGGCGGTGGCGTTGGTGACGGTGAGGGTCTGGGCCGGCGGCGCGGAGCTACCATACTCCATCTGGAAGGTCAGCGAGGTCGGGGAGACCTCCAGGCGCGGCCCGGTGACGACGCCGGTGCCGCCGTCCACATCGCCGGTGGCGAACACCGCCCGGTATGAGCCGCTCTTGGACCAGATGATGGAGGTGGAGGTGCCCGTCGTGCCGGGCCGATAGGCGCGCACCAGGTTGTCCTTGAGGATCAGCACATCACTGCGGCCGTCGGCATCAATGTCGCCGGAGCGGATGTCCGTCCAGCCCTCGCCGATGACCTCGTTCAGGCTGATGGCGGTTCCGTAGCGGTCCACACCATAGAGGCCGGCGTGAGGCGGGGGCACGTTGCGCAGGAGCGCGACCTCATCCGCGCCGTCGCCGTCGTAGTCGGCCATAGTCACCCAGCGGAAGGCGGTGCCGAAGCCGGTGGAGTAAATGGATTCCAGCCCCTGTCCGACCCCCCGCACGCGGAAGATGACCATGTTGGTGCCCTGGACGGAGCTGATGTTGCGCACGGCGGCGATGTCGTCCAGGCCGTTGTTATCGGCGTCGCCGGCGGCGATGCGCTCAAAATAGTAGCCGAAGGAATCCTGGGCGATGGTCTGGCCGGTCTGGGCGTTCAGCACCAGGATGAGGCCCTGGGTGGTGGGGACTTGCTGACGGGTGAGCGCCAGTTCCGCCCGGCCGTCGCCGATGAAGTTGCCGGCGACCATGTCCGCCCACTGGGCGCCGAACTCCATATCCTGGAGCAGGGTCCACTGGGTGCCGGCCTCATTACCCTTATACACCAGCAGACGCGCCTTGGCCGTGGCAGTGTTGTCATCGCGCAGGAGCATCAGCTCGTCCCGACCGTCGGCGTCAATATCGGCCGCGACCGCTTTCACCCAGTTGAAGCCGGACAGCACCTGCTCGAAGGTGACCTTGGTGCCGGCCGTCGGGAAGGGATCGTATATCTTGGCCCGTGACCCGCCGAGCGCCACAATTTCATCATCGCCATCGCCGTTGAAGTCACCCGTGGTGACGAAGTTCCATCCCCCTTCGGGGGAGGTCCAGGTGGCAGGGTCTGTGCCGCTGGAATGGAAGGGGTCTTCCACCTGAATGTAGCCGTCGCTCCGGATCAACACCACCTCGTCGTCATGAGCAACCGCCGCGATGCCGGGAGGGATGGTGATGTCCTCTGTCTCTCCCTGTCCCATCGCCGGCGGCACCAGCGCCATGAGCACGAGCAGTGCCAGCAGGCCGAGCGTCGCTACCAGTCTTGCGGATTTGCGCATTTTGTACCCTCCAGATTTGGTAATGCTTGGGCTTTCCGTTCGAACTCAGCGAGCAGTACAGCAGGGGCGGACATACCATGATGCCGCAATCAGCCCGGCGATGGCATCGGCCGGATTATAACACAGCGCACAGGGTACGGCAAACCTTTCCGCCGGCCGGCGTGCTATGTGGGCTACCTGGGCAACAGCATCTGCCAGGTGCCGTCGAAGAAGATGGCGAACACCTGCCCGCGGTCGTTGTGCCAGGCCAGGCCCCGCTCAAAGGGCTGAAGCACGGCCCGGTAGCCGCGCTCCGGCTCCAGGCCCCAACCCAGCCGGCCGCGCACTTCAGGGTACGTGCACCAGACCAGGCCGAAGCCGCGTTTGGGCTGAACCATGCCGGCCGGCGCCGGCGCCTGACAGGCGTACTCTTCCGGCCCCGTCCATGCATCCGCCACCGCCATGTACCCGCCGTCGCCCCACAGCACGTAAATCTGCCGCACATCCCCGCGCCAGAACATGAGGCCGTGCTGGAAAGGCTGTTCCGCCATGTCCATTTCCACCTCGGCGTCGGTCGGACAGCCCAGCAGGGATGTGTCAAAAGTGCGGAAGGCGGGGGCAACGGGCCGCGCGCAGGCCGTCGGGGTCGGCGCCGGCGTGGGTATCTGTGGAGTGGGAGCGGAGAGCGCGGCCGGCGAAGGCGTCAGCGTCGGCCAGGGCGACGGTGTGGGAACGGGGGTGGGCGCCGGCGGCGCGGGGACCGGCGCATCCTGCACCACCAGCACCTTGCCCTGGATGCCTACCGCGACATAGACGCGCCGGCTGATCGCGTCGGCAGTGATGCTCGCCGGCGGCTCCGGGAGCATTATGCGCGCTACCTCTCCCAGTGTGCGGGCGTCCAGCACCAACAGTTCGCCCTGGGGCGTGCGCTGTGCTCCAGCGGCTGGGATCTGGCCGGCGATGAACAGGTGATGGGTGGCCGGCACATAGGCGATGTCTATCGGCATGGCATCCAGCCGGCGCTCCGACAGATGGGCCAGGGAATCCAGGTCGTCCACGTACAGGCGGTAGCTGGAGAAATGGACGGCCGTGGAGTACAGCCGCCGGCCATCCGCGTCCAGCCAGATCGCGGTGGTGCTGACCCCTCCCAAGTAGCCGGGCAACTGCTCCCCGGTGCGCAGGTCCAGGACATAGATGACCATGCCGCCGTTGGAGCCGGGGATGCCGTTAAAGGCCACCATGAAGGCGCGCTGTTGGACCGGGTCCACCCAAGTCTCCACCGGCTCCACCGGCATGTTCCATATGGAGAGAGGCGTGATGCGGAGCGCGGAGACCGCCTGCAGGGAGACAGCATGGATGACGTGCGTGCCGGCATATACCCTTTCCCGCGATACATCCACTGCCACCGCCAGCGGCGCATGGGGCGGCACATCCTCCAGCGGCACCATCTGGGCGGAGACGACATCCGGGTCCACCACCGCCAGGGAGCGGCCGGCCTGGCTGACAACGTACAGCGTCCCCCGCACCGGGTCCAGGGCCATGTCAGAAGGGCTGGGGAGGTCTATAAGATGATGGGCCTGCAGATTGGCATCCATGTATTGTACGGCGCCGGCCGCCGGCAGGGCCACATATATCCGCTGGCGGGCGCTGTCCGCCTCCATATCGCTGGGTATCAGCGCGGTGGGGATCCAGCCCGTGGGTGAACCGGTGTCGAGGTCAATTGCCACCACGTTGTGGTCGCCCCGATTGGCGGCGAAGAGCCGCCGGCCGCTGTCATCCAATGCCAGCGCAGTGGTGCCGTTCCCCACGGGGAATGTACGGGCGGCCTGCAGGGTCGCGGCGTCAATCTCCCACACTGCCCCGTCCCAGGAGCAGGCGACGTACAGCCGGCCGGTGACGGGATGAACCAGGGCCTGCCGCGGGTCCTGTCCGATGGCCGCTCTTCCAACCAGGGCGCCCGTGCCGATGTCAAAGGCCGCCATCCAAGAGGTGCTGGTAGATTCGTCGTAATCGTTGACGTACCAGCGTCCCAGCTTTTCGTCCAGGGCCAGCGTCTGGTACGATTTGGTGTACTGGTCCATGACGATGCCCTTGCTCGTCACGTCAAAGCCCAGCACCCGCTGAAACCCCACGGCAAGCAGGATATTGCGCGCCGCATCCAGGGCCATGGAATAGGCGTAGAAACCTTCCGGCGTCTGGAAAGAGCCGAGCACGGTGCCCGCCGGCATTTGCCAGATATCTATACGGCTCAGGCCCGAATACCCCACATACAGCCGGTCGCCGGCGGCCAGCAGGGCCGTCGGGGGTGCGGGCAGGGGCCAGGTCTTCTGTAAGGCATCGTTTTCGATGAGATAGAGCTGGTTCGGCGACTCGCTGGCGGCATAGAGCCGGCGCGCCGCTGGCGATGCGGCCAGCGCCACTGGGTAGCCCTGCAGGGAGATGCCGCCCACCACGACGCGGCCATCCTGCGCGATCAGCAGGACGGGGTCCTGCCGGCAGAGGATATACAGCTTGCCGTTCATCCAGCTCAGCGCCCCCGGCTCGCGCCCGAAGGCCGGCTGGTCGCTGAGGCGCACTTCTTCCAGGAGAGCGATACCGCCCGCCGGCGTGGGCGAGGCCGATGGCGCGGGCGCCGGCGATGTGGGGGACAGTGCGGTGGTGGGAGGCGGGGCCGGCGTGAAGGTGGGCGAGGGAGCCGCAGGCGTCGGACTGCTGGTAGCAGTCGGGATGGGGCTGGCAGGGATACCTGGCCGACAGCCGGCCATCCCGATCGCGAGAATGACCAGCAGGATGCCGATCACCGTTTTCCCCGACCATTTCCCAAGGGAGGTGCTCATCTCTGCGCTCCATATTGCGGTTCTGGCGCGCGGCGCGGGGCGTGCACGGCGGGCATGCGCTTGCGCGTCGACATATTCGATGCTATCATGCCGGCAAACCTGGCGATTGTCAACTTGCATCCTGATAGCTCGATCAAGGGAGCGGACCAATGGTAGCGAACAGCCGGGACCTGGTCATCGCCGGCCTCCTGCGCCGGCTCGCCCGCATGCAGCAACTGCTTATCGTGGCGCGCATCCTGAACGAGACGCTGGACCTGGAAACGCTCCTGCGCTACATCGTGGAGACGGCCGCCGATTTGACCCAGACGGAGGCCGGCTCGGTGCTCCTGCTGGACAGCAAGGGCGAGCATCTCCGCTTTGCCGCCGCCACCAACATCAAGCCCAGCGCCCTGCGGGAGCTGACGGTGCCGATGGAAAACAGCGTGGCCGGCTGGGTGCTGACCACCGGCAAGGCGATGACGATCCCGGACATCCACCGGGCCGATTTCTTTTACGAAGGGGTGGACGAGGTATTGGGGTTCCATACCCGCTCCATCATGGCGGTGCCCCTGGAAATTCACGAGCGCCGCATCGGCGTGCTGGAAGTGGTCAACAAAATCGGCGACCGCCCCTTCACCGATGATGATATGGAATCGCTGATGATTTTGGGGTCGCTGGCGGCGGTTTCCATCGAGAACGCCCGCCTGTTTCAGCAGAGCGATCTGATCTCGGATGTGGTGCATGAACTGCGCACGCCGCTGACCTCGATTATCGGCTACAGCAAGATGCTGTTGATGATGGACAACGTGCCGGCCGCCATGCAAAGGCAGTTCCTGGAGACCATCCACCGCGAGGCCAGCCGGCTGGGTGACATGGTCAACACCTACCTCGACCTGGCACGCCTGGAATCGGGACGGGCACAGCTTCATCGGGAGGATGTGGACCTGAATGAGGTGGCGCGCGAGGCGGCGGAACTGATGCACCCGCAGGCGGCGGAGCGGGATATTGAGCTGATGCTGGAGCTGAGCGCGCCGGCCTGCACAGCCCATGTGGACAAGGCCCGCCTGCATCAGGTGCTGGTCAACCTGCTGAGCAACGCCATCAAATACAACCGCCCAGGCGGGAAGGTACACCTGGCGGTGACACCGATCGGCGGCCAGGCCCGCATCCGCGTGCAGGACACCGGCGAGGGCATTCCCCCGGATATCCTCCCGTATATCTTCGACAAGTTTTTCCGCGGCGAGGAAAAGGAGGGCCAGGCGAAAGGCACCGGCCTCGGCCTCTCCATCGCCAAACAGATCGTCGAAATGCACGGCGGCTCCATCGAGGTGCAGAGTGTGCCCGGCGAAGGCAGCACCTTCACCGTGATCCTGCCTCTAGAGACGTCCTGAGCCGGCGGAACGTTCCCGCAGATTACGCGCACGTGATGCGCAGGAGGACTTTCAGCGCGCCGCGCCGGCCGGCATGGGCAAAGGCCTCCTCCGCCTGCGCCAGCGGGTAGACGGCTTCTATGAGCGCTTCCACCTCGACCTGCCGGCGCGCGAGCAAGCGCAGGGCCGGCGCGAACGGTCCACAGCGCGAGCCGATGAGGCGCGCCTCCTTCACCACTGCCTCGCTCAGGTTCAGCGGATGGACGCCGGCGAAAGTGCTCTTGAGGATAACGGCGCCCTGCGGGCGGACCAGCCGCAGGGCCTCCTGGATGCCCTCCGGCCGGCCGGTGCACTCGATGACGACATCGGCCAGACCCTGCAGGCCGCCGGGGTCATGCATAGGGATAATGCCCCGCTCCCGCAGGATGTGCCAGCGCTCCGGGTGATGCCCGAGCACGAAGGTTTCGGAGCCGGCCAGGGCCACTGCCTGGGCGACCAGCAGGCCCAGCTTCCCATCCCCGAGGATCAGCACCCGGTCCGCCGGCCCGATAGCCCCCGTCTCCAAGACCTGCAGGGCGGCGGCCAGCGGTTCCGTGAAGACCGCCGCCTCGTCAGATATCTCGTCGGGGACCGGATGCAGGTTCTCCGCCGGCAGGGTCAGATATTCGGCGAAGGCGCCGTCATGCCCGCGCAGTCCCAGCACCTGCCGCTGAAGGCAGTGCTTGCGCAGGCCCCGCCGGCACATGGCGCATTCCCCGCAGGCGATGGTGATCTCCCCCACCACCCGCCGGCCGACCCAAGCGAGGTCTGGATGCTCGGCGACCGTCCCGACGAACTCGTGGCCGGGGATGCCGCGGAAGCCGGGCACATAGCCGCGCAGTAGTTCGATGTCGGTGGCGCAGATGCCGGCGGTGTGCACCCGCACCAACGCCTCCCCCTCCCGCGGGGATGGCATGGGAAGGTCGTCGCGCACCTGAAGGACGCCGGCCTCAAGGTATACGCCCCGCATCCTTGCCTTCCTCAGCGTTTGATGCCAGTGAGGGTGATCTGCCCCTGCGAGATAGCGACGTCAGCAACGCACATGGGCGGATTCTGGCGATAGACGTCGCTCCACTGGTCGAGCTGGTCCTGGAACTGTTGTTTGACAGCCGCCGGCGCCGGCAGGGGACCCACCAGCACCTGGGTGATCTCCACATCCAGCCAGCAGTCCGCGGCGGAAATCCGCGCTGCGGCGGCGATGGGCACCTCCAGGCCGTTAATGTCCGCCCGGCCGGAGATACGCACCTGGTCGGGGAGGAGCTGTACGTCATTCAGTTGGTATCCCTGCGCCGGCGCGCCGGCCAGGCCGGCCAGCAGTTCCGCTTCCAGCTCCTGCTCGCTCATAGTCACCTGCAGGAGCTGGCCGGCCGGCGCATTCCGCCAGGCCTGCTCCAGCTCGCCCAATTCCGGGTCCACCAGGACGATGGGTGGATACGGGCCGGCGGTGACGCGCGCGGCAGGGGTGCGCAGGATCAGGGGCGTCGGTGTAGAGAGGCTTGTCCGCTCCCGCACCTTCTGCAGTAGCCACCAGCTCCCCGCCATCGCCAGCAGGCTGAACAGCAGTACCGCTGCCAGCAGTCCGATGAGACAACCCCTTCTGCTTTTCACGCCCTCACTCCATTGCCTCTAGCTGCGCGAGGAGCTCTCTGAATTTCCCCAACGAGGCGCGGGTGATGGGTTCCGCCGGCAGGTACCGGCACGGCGCCGAGGCACGGGTGGACACATCGAACGTGCCGATCCTGCGCGCCAGCGCGGTGACTTCCGTCTTGTCCATGCCAATGAGCGGCCGCAGGATAGGCTTCTCGATGCCCCAGGAGATGACCTCGATGTTGTCCAGCGTCTGGCTGGCGACCTGGCCCAGGGAATCGCCCATGACGACGGCCTGGGCGTCCAGCTCTTTGGCGATGCGCACCGCCTCCTGGAGCATGAGCCGCTTGCAGAAGACACAGGTCCAGCGGCCGGCGCCCAACTGATACAGCTTGCGCAGGGTCGGCTCCAACACCTCCGCATGGGAGAGCACAATGGGCCGCATCTCCCACCCATAGGAATACTGGGCCAGGACCTCGCAGTTTTCCAGCGCTTTCTCCGTCTCCACCGTGCCCTGGGTGAAGTGCAGGGGGATGACGCCGCATCCCCGCTTCATCATCATCCAGGCCGCCACCGGCGAATCAATGCCGCCCGACATCAGGGCCACCACGCGTCCGGAGACCGGGATGGGCAGGCCGCCCGGGCCGGCCAGGATGTCGCTGAACATCAGCACCCGGTCGCGGCGCACCTCGATGCCCAAGATGAAATCGGCCGGCCCCTTCAGCCTCACCGTCGGGCCGAAGGCCTCCTTGACCGCCCCTCCCACCTGATAGTTGATCTCCGGCGAGGTGAGCGGAAAGCTTTTATCGGCGCGGCGCGCCTCGGTGCGAAAGGTATGCTGAGGCCCCAGCCCGAACTGCGCCGCCATGCGCAGGGCCTCGGCCTTCATGGCCTCCAGGTCCCGGGGCACTTCGGCCACCTGGCTGATGGAAACGATACCGAAGACCCGCTGGAGGACGGGGAGCGCGGCCTCCGGCTGGTCCGTTTCCACGTAGATGCGGCGGTCCTCCTCGCGGACCTCGCCGGCGATGCCGTTTTTGCGCAGGGCGGCGCGGATATTGCGCCGGAGCTGGCGCGTGAACATGCGCAGATTCCTGCCCTTTAGCGCGATCTCCCCATACCGCACCATCAACAGTGCCATAGCACTCTCACTCTTTCCAGATAGATAAAGGGGGCCAGTACTGCTGGCCCCCATGATTGCGACAATGTCTGGCCGTCGGGCGGATATCTCAGGCGGCCGCCCGTTTGTCGGCCCGCCGGCGGAACAGCCGGCCGAAATCCCCCAGCTCCCAGGAGACCAGCAAGGGCACGGCGTTAAAGATGGAGGAGTAGGTGCCGCTGATCATGCCCACCAGCAGGACGGAGGCGAACTGCTTCATGGTCTGGCCGCCGAAGAGCAGGATGGCGATCAGCACGAAGATGGCGTTCAACTGGGTGGCCAGAGAGCGGTGCAGGGTCTCCAGCAGACTGCGGTTGACGATCACCTCGAAGGGTTCGCCGCGGCGCTTGGGGATGTTCTCGCGGATGCGGTCGAACACTACGATGGTGTCCTGGACGGAGAAGCCGATGACCGTCAGGATGGCGGTCAGGAAGAGGGCGTCCACCTCCCAGCCGGCGATGAGGCCCATCAGGGCGAAAAAGCCGGAAGCCACCAGCACGTCGTGCACCATGGCGACGATGGCGCACACGCCGTAGCGGAAGGCGTTGGGCACGCGGCGGAAGGCCAGGATGATGAAGACCAGGATGACGAGGGCCGCGGCTATGGTAGCGATGAAGGCAGTGCGGGTGACAATCGCCCCAATGGTAGGCCCCACGGTTTCGTAGCGCAGTTCCTCCGCCTTCCCGAACTTGTCAAACAGGGCCTGGGCGATCTGCGTCTTGACCTCCGGCTCCAGCGGCTTACAGCGGATGAGGGCGGTGTAGCCATCGGTAGTGGTCTGCACCGTGGTGTCGCTGTAGCCCCTGTCCACGAACACCTCGCGCACCTCCGCCGGCGTCACCGGCTGGGGGAAGCGCAGTTCCCACAATGTGCCGCCGGTGAAATCAATGCTCAGGCGGAAGATGGTGCCGAACTGCGTCAGCGAGATGATCATGGCGATGATGCCCAGGGTGATGAGCACGCCCGAGAGTAAGAAGTACCATTTCCGTTTTCCGACGATGTCAAACATGGAGCCTCCCTGCGAACATGTCCATGAGTTCTTCAGCGCCTTCCATCCGCCGGCCTATGCACCTAACAGCCATTTCTTTTCCCGCAGTTTCTCACCCGTCAGCGAGAAGAGGGTGATGATGAAGGTGCGGGTCACAGTGATGGCGGTGAACATGCTGATGAGCACACCGATGAAGAGCGTGACGGCGAAGCCCTTGACCATGCTGGCCCCGTAGTTGGAGCCGAACCAGTACAGGATGATACAGGTCAGCAAGGTCGAGATATTGGAGTCACGGATGGAAGTCCAGGCGCGGGAGAAGCCGGCCTCGATGGCGCTGTGGAGCGGCCGGCCGGCGCGCAGTTCCTCCTTCATGCGCTCGAAAATAAGGATATTAGCGTCCACCGCCATGCCGGTGGAGAGCAGGAAGCCAGTGATGCCCGGCAGGGTCAGCGTGACCGGCACAAGCTGATAGATGGCCAGGTTCAGCAGCGCGTAAATCAACAGGGCCATATCCGCCACGGAACCCAGCAGGCGGTAGTACGAGAGCATGAACAGGAGCACGACGATGAGGCCGATGATGCCGGCGCGCAGACTGCGCTGGACCGAGTCCTGCCCCAGCGTGGGGCCGACGGAGCGAGTCTCGACCACCTTGAGGGGCACCGGCAGGGCGCCGTAGCGCAGTTGAATGGCCAGCCGCTGGGCCTCTTCCAGTTTGAAGCCCTGCTGGCTGGTGATGCGGCCGCGCCCCTCGGTGATAGGGGTCTCAATGCGCGGCGAGGAGATGACCACTTTATCCATGGTGATGGTCAGGAACTTGCCGACGTTCTTGCGGCTGAAGTCCGCCATGATCTTGGCGCCTTCGTCGGTCAGCTCGAACTCGATCTCGGGCCGGCCGTACTCATCCGTGCCCACGCGCGCCGACTTAAGGTGCCGGCCGGTCATGATGGTGGTGAAGACCCGGTCGGTGATGGAGGCCGGCGTGGAGGTCGCTCCAGGCGCGGCCTCGGCGGTGGGAGTGGCGGTTTGTTCCGCAGTAGCTGTGGGCGCCGGCGTGGGCTGTTCGCCCCCTTCGGATGTGGTGCTGTAGGTGGTGCGGATGACGGTGCCCTCGGGCAGGGAGAGGTCTCCCGTGTCCACGAATTCCAGCAGGCCGGTACTGCGCAGGGTCTGGATGGCGGCGTCCGGGTTCTCGATGCCCGGAAGCTGGACAATAATGCGGCGGTCGCCCTGGAGCTGGACAAGCGGCTCGGTCACGCCGAGGGCGTTGACGCGGTTCTCGACGATGGTTTTGGCGGCTTCCATGGCATCCAGGGTGACGGTCTCGCCGGCCGGCAGGTCCGCCTCCAACAGCAGTTGCGTGCCGCCCCGCAGGTCCAATCCGAGATGGATATAGATATCGCGATCGAAGCGCCAGGAGCCAATCTTGATATGGATGCCGGGGTTATTGGGCAGGACAACCCAGAGGGCAAAGGCCGTAAGCAGGATAATGACGATCAGGAGCACGATGTTTCTCTGACTCATGTACCAGCGATCCTCCCCGAAAAGTGCCGCACGGCAGTTTTCTCTCAACGCGCAAAGGCCGGCAGTGCGCCCAGAGGGCGCAACAGGACGCATTGTAATCCCTTCACCTTCATTTGTCAAAACAGGGGCCGTCCCGGACGATTAAGGAGGTCCTTCGGTACATTGCGCCGCAGGTCAAAATGGTGATATAATAGCTTTGTGACACCGTTCCGCATCATCCAACAGGGGACATCGCATGGTACGCACGTGGTCGAACCGATGGCTCGGCAGGACCTCCCTCTCCCGCCAGGAGTATCAGGCGTTCACCTTTGCCGCCGGCCTGGGGCTGGCGGATATCGGGCTGTTCATCATATTGGCCGCGGCACACCCGTGGCTGGGAATTACGCTGGGGCAGGCACTGCTGGTGCCGGCGGTCGGCCTGTTGCTGGTCATTGGCATCTTTATCCTTCTGCGCAACGGCGCCCTCATGCCGGCGCAAATCCTGCTGATCCTCACCAGCATGGGGATATCCAGCGCCCTGGTCGCCCTTTTCGGCGGCATCGGCGGCCCCTTGGATTTCATCCTGATCACTCCCTGCCTGATCGCGGGACTGATGCTCGGATTCCATTGGGGCATTGGCGTCAGCGTGATCTTGGGCGTCTTTTACATCATCCTCACCTGGCTCCAGTTGCAGGGCTTCACTTTTTCCATAATTTCTCCCCAGATACCCATCCTCTCCCACGTGCGGGCGCTTATCACGGCGCTGACCCTCCTTTTCGTGGGGATTCTCGTCGGAAGGATCAGCCACTCCCTGAACCGGGCGGTAGAAGGCATCCGCTCCCATGCCGATAATCTTTCCACCCTGATCGAAGAGGTCGGGGCATCGGCGGAGGAAGTTGGAGTGGCTATGTCGGACCTGGCGCGCAGCGCGGAGATGCAGGCCGCCCAGATGGAGGTCATCACCCAATCGGTGGAGGAGTTGGAGCAGGCCAGCCGGCGCATTGCCGGCGCCGCTGATGAGACCGGCCAGGCCGCCGCGGAGACGCGCCAGTTGTTCGAGCGCGTTGCCCGGGAGTTCGAGAGCCTGCTGGAGCGGGTGCGCTCCATTCAGCGCATCGCCCAGATGGTGGACCGCTTCGCCGAAGAGACCCATCTGCTCTCGCTGAACGCCACTATCGAGGCAGCGCGCGCCGGCGCCGCCGGCCGCGCCTTCGACGTCATCGCCGGCGAAATCCGCGATCTGGCCCAGCGCTCCGCACGCTCTGTGGCGGAGATCGCCGAACTCAGCGCCGCCATCCAGGCCGAGATGGATACCCTGCGCGGGGCGGTCGAGGCCACCCTGCCCTATGTGGAACGCACCGCTGAACACGCGCAGGCCATGATCGAATCCACCCAACAGCAACAAGAACATACCGCCGAGATCACCCGAGCCGTCGGCGAGGCCGCCACCGCCGCCCAACAGGTAGCCGCCAGCACCGAAGAGGCCAGCAACGCGACCGAGGAACAGGTCGCCGCGCTGAACCAGATTTCTCATTCCGCCCAAAGCCTGGTCGAACTGATCGCCTCGCTGGAACAGTAGCGGAGGGGCATTGGGGTCGCGCAGGTAGGGAACAGCAAGGATTGTGTCAAGTTGTCGGGAACAACACGCACGCAAGATAACGGCTGGCCGCTTCTGCCTCCGGTGAGCCGGCAGGTCCAGGATGTCATCCTCGAAGAAGCGGCGCCTGGTCTGCGGGTGCTGGAGATTTCCCTGGCGCGCGGCCTCGGCGCGGCGTTTATCGAGGAGCAGGTGCGCCGGCTGGCGCAGGGCCTGCAGGCGCGCGGCCATTTCGTGCAGGTCATCTATCCTGAACGGCTCCCACGGGGCCTGAAGCGCTGGGCACGCTGGCCGGCCAACCGCGCCAGCCTGGCCAACTACGACATCCTCCACATCCATGCCGGCTTGCCCACCCCCCAGGACCTTCGGGAACTGCTCGGGCTGGGGTACATCCTCCCAGAGATGCGCGCCCGCAGTGTGTGGAGCTGTTACAGGTGCCTGAACACTGGCGGGGACGCGCAGGGCGTTCGCCGGCTGTCGGACCCGGCGCTGGTGCTGACACACAGCGCCGGCGATTACGAATTCCTGCGCCCGTACCTGCCCGAGGAGAAGCTTGCCTATGTGCCCTGGGGCGTCGAGCTGGAACACGTGTCGTCCCCACCCCAGGAAAGCGACGGCCTGCATGTCATTTTCCCCGCGCACTGCGGCGCAGAAGACATAGAAGCCCTGGTCCAGGTGCTCCGGGACACGCCGGATATCACGGCGCATGTGCTGGTGCCGGCGGGCCAGGAGCCGCTCGCCGGCAATCCGATTGCTCCTGCCGCTCCCAACCTGCACGTGCATTATGTCGCCGGCCGGGAGGAAATTCGGGCACTTCTGCGCCAGGGGCAGGTGCTGTGCTGGCCGGCGGCAGAGCTGGGATGCTGTCTCGCCGGCCTGGAGCTGGAGGCCCTCGCCGCCGGCTGTCTGCTCGTCGCATCGGATTCGGCGCACGAGGTGCGCGGCTTAGCGGAGCAGGTGGGGTTCCTGTATGCGGCCGGCCAACCGCAGTCCCTGCGCCGCGTCCTCGAGACCCTGCGGGACGATCCCGACCTGCGCCGGCGCTATCAGGAGTTGGGCCGGCGTCGGGCTGAGCTGTTCCCATGGGAGCATACGCTCGACGCCTGCGAACAGCGTTTGGCCCATGTCCATCTGCGCCGGCTGATCGCCTTTGCACTGCGCCGGGCGCGCGACCCGGACGACATATATCCCATCCTCCTGCGCCAGATGGTAAACATGATCGGCGCCGACGGAGGCACCTTTTTCGCGGCGCAGTCGGACGGCACTTTGACACTGCAGGCCGTGTATGGGCGCGGGCCGGCGCCCCCGCGGCATGTCGGACGGTACGAAGGGGTATATGGGTTTGCGGCGGACCAGCGGCAGACCCTTCTCCTTCCCGGGGATATCCAGGAAACCTATCTGGAAGAGAGCTGGCCCGTGTCGGACCTGCGCCGCTCCGCCGTCATCGTGCCGGTGCAGTACCGGGGCCAACTGCTGGGCGTCGCCGAGGCGATCCGGGGATTTATGCGCCGGCCTTTTGACGAATCGCATCGGCGCTGGTTCGTCTGGTGGGCGGAGGCGGCCGGCGAGGCAGTTGCCGCCCTGGAGCGGTCGAAGTAAGGAAGGGCGCTGAACGCGCCGGCCCCCTGCCGCAGGGAATAGGGGCAGGGGGCCGGCGGATGCGGATCAGTGCACCAGCACCTTGATGCCGGGGTAGCGCAATTTGTAGACGTGCACAGCGTAATCACTGAAGGCATCCACCATCGTGCCATCCCGGACCTGCAGAGTGCGGTCCTCGAACAGCACGTCCGCCTTGCTTCCCGGCAGGCCGGTGAACTTCACCTGGACGGTGTCGCGCACCAGGCTGGCGACGAAGAGATAGGTGTTGCCGCCGTAGTTGCGGGCGGTCATCAGGATAGACGGCTGGCGCACACCCATGGCCGGCGCCGATTGCGTGGGACCGGAGAGAATGTTGAAGCTCATCCCCTGCGGCACCGGATCCGTGGAGGTGAGGATCGGCTTCAATTGCGTCAGCTCCGCCAGCACTCGGCGCAGGCTGTCGACCATATCCGGCACATACATGCCGTACTCGAAGGTGTACCAGTCGAGGCCCTGGGCGCCCAGCATCAGCGGCACATAGGCATCGAAGCGCATGTACTGATAGTTCGGGTGGCCGGCATGGAATCCAGGCGGCAGGGAGGACAGCCCGTTGCGCTCCGCGTAGGTCTGGGCATCGAAGAACTGCGGCGTGGCGATGACGGCAGTGTTGGTGCCGGCGACGCCCTCCACTGCCCCCTTGACCCGGGTGACCATCGAAGCGCGATCAATGCCGTACAGCTCGGGATAGGCGCCGCAGAAGATCACGTCGGTGACGTCGGACCAGTAGCGGAAATAGTCCGGCGTCGCGCCTTCGGCCAGGTACAGCCCCACCGGCCTCTGCAGGGGGTCCGCCTTTTTGATGAGGTTGTACAGCCGGCGCCACGACTCATGGTCGGCCGCGGTCTTGGGCTCTTCCGGCAGGTACCACATGGAGACCGCGTTGGACTTGGCCAGCGCCGCCACGTAATTGATGACCGTGGCATCCGAGGCGGTCAGGAACGAGGGGGAGATGGAAACCCGCACTTTCAGGCCGTTCTGCTCCGCCTGGGCGAAATACTGCTGGTACTCCGCCACGCTCATGGGCACCATGGCGGCGGTGTTGATGCCGGCCTGGCTGACCTGCGAGAAGTACTCCGGCAGGATGTAATACCCGCCCAGGTGAATGGAGGGGGAGAGGACGCCGGCGATGGAAGGACTGCCGGCGATTGCCGGCGCAGTGCCGGCGAACAGGCTCACCAGCAGGAGGAACAACGACAGCAGTGCGACCGGGGTAATACTGCGCAATCTGAAGACAGTATGTTCCTTTTTCATCATCCCACCCCTAGGATAAGAATTCGCGGAACTGTATCGTTCCGCTACCTCGATTATCCTGGGGTGTCACACGAAACTGAATAGTACAGCGGTACTACCGGGCAGATTGGGCGGGGGGTACTTTCTTCCTAATCCAGTATCACGGAGGTGCGCAGTGGAGGTTCGGGTCTATCTACAAGCGGTATGGAAATCGATCCAGTGGTTGGCGATCGGCGTGGTTGCCGCCGCCGGCGTCAGCGTCTTGCTGAGCCTGTTCATCCTGCGGCCAGTCTATCGCGCCACCGCCACTATGATCGTCAACGTCAACGACCCCTTATCCAATACCACCGGCTACACGGCGGCGCTGGCCAGCGAGCGCATGGCCCAGACCTACGCCCAACTGGTGACGGAGCCGGGCATCCTGCAGGAGACGTTACAGCGCGCCGGCCTTTCCCTGCGCCCCGAACTCTTCCGCGGGCGCGTCACCGTCACCGCCCCACCCAATACCGCCGTCATCCGGGTCGCGGTGGAGGATAACAACCCGACCCGCTCCGCCGAGCTGGCCAACACGCTGGTGAAAGTGTTCGGCGAACGGGTGCAGACATGGCAGGAGGAGGCCGGCGTCGCCCGCACCGCCTCTTCCCCTGAAGTGGCCTCCCTGGTCGAGCAACAGCGCCAGTATCTGGCCAACACCCTGGATGCCTACGCCAGCACCTATGCCAACCTGATGGGCATCTACGTGGAGCTGACGAGCCAGATGCAGTCCATACGCCCCGTGCCGGCGGCGCTCCTCTCCGAGCAGGAGCTGAATGAGCTGGGCCTTTCCCTGCGCACCCAGATGACCGATACGCTCCAGGCCATCAACACGCTCGAGGACCGGCTCGCGAAGCTGGAAACCACCCCTCCCACGGCGCAGTTCTCGCCGGCGGAATGGCGCGACGAGCTGACCCGTCTGGAGAACCTGCTCTATCAGTACCGCTCGCTGTATACCGAACTGCTGAACATCAAATGGACCATGTCCCAGCTTGAGCCGACCCGGCCGCCGGCGGACCAGGTCACCGCGCAGATGAGCACGGTGGACAGCCTCATCAACTCGGTGCGGGCCAAGATCGCCTCCCTGCAGGAGGAGCTCACGAAGCATGCGCAGGCCGCGCCGGCGCCGGACGCGCTCTCCCGGCAGGACATCGCCGCCCAAACCGAAACCCTGCGGCAGGAACTGACCGCCCGCCGCGAGGCCTACATCAACTGGCTCAACGGGTACATCAGCTATCTGCAACTGCGCCAGGCCAACTTGGAGCTTCCGGCGGTGGAAGTGGATGTCAAGGAGCTGGACGCACAGCGCAAGCAGATTGCCCAGGAAGCGGCGGTGGTATGGGAGCAGATTCAGGACCTGCGCAAGCGTCTGGACTCTTTTGACGAGGTCCATTACGAGCCGGCCGGCCCGCCCATCATCCTGGCCGAGGCGGCGCTTCCGCCGGCCAAACCGGTGCGCCCCAACCCCCTGCTGAACGGCGTGGTGGCCGGCACCGCCGCCCTCATCATCGGCCTGCTCATTGTCATCCTGCGGGAATACTTCCGCCTGGCGGCGGAGACCCCCATCGGCGCGGAAGAGCAAGGATGAGGCAGGTATAATGGAACGGCCGGCAGACACCTCCCCCACATCCGATGCCGCGACCAGGCGCACGACCTTCGTGCGGCTGGCGGTGCGCGATTCGGCCATTTACCTGCCGGCGACGCTGGTGCAGGGATTGGGAGGCATCGCCGTCACCGCCATCATCAGCAAGCTCTCGACGCCGGCCGATTACGGCAGTTATACCCTGGGCATCAGCCTCTCGACGGCGCTCGCTATGATCGCCGGCCAGTGGATCAACGAGTCGCTCATCCGCCTCTGGCCCGAGGCGCGCCGGCGCATGGAGCTTCAGCATCTTTACGCCACGCTGGCGCGCGCCGGCGGCCTGCTGACCCTGCTGGTGATGGCCGCGTCCATCGGCATCCTGGCCTGGTGGCAGCCCGGCCGGCAGGAGGGGCTGTATCCATATCTGCTGGTCTCCGCCGCCACCTTCCCCCTCCTGGTAGCCTTCGGGGCCATCGCCGCCTGGTGCCGCATCACGGGCCGCTCGCTGTGGTTCAGCGCCTTCGTCATCTGGCGGGTGCTGGGAGGGGTCGCCATCGGCGTCCTCCTGGCGCTGGGCGCCCGCATGGGCACCATCGGCTTCCTGTGGGGCATCGCCATTGCCTGGGGAGCGGTGGTCTTGGGCGTTGCCCTCTCCCGCCGGCAGGCCCTGCGCATTGCCCTGTTTGGGCGCTTTTTCTCGCGGGACATCCTGCGCGAGGCGGTGCGCTACAGCCTGCCGCTGACCGGCATCGCCGTCGCCGGCCTGGTCCTTTCCATCTCCGACCGCTACATCATCGGCGGCCTGCTGAGCACATATGCCGTGGGCATTTACGCCCTGGGATACTCCATCGCTCAGCGGGGCATGGAGCTGGTGCTGGAGCCGTTCGCTAGGGCTGTCCAGCCCCTCCTCTTCCGTTCCTGGGTGGAGCAGGGGCCGGCCGAGACCCAGCGGCTGGTCGAGCGCCTGGCGCGCTATTACCTGCTGATGGCCATGCCGCTGGCGGCCGGCCTGACAGCGGTCGCGCGGCAGGTGGTGCTCCTCCTATCCACCCCGGAATACCTGGACAGCGCCGCCGTCATCGGCATCGTCAGCGCGGCCATGATCTTTTACGGCCTGGCCCGCATGTATGAGGAGGCCTTCGCCCTGCAGAAAACGACCTTACCGCTGTTTATCATTTACATCATCACCAGCGCCTTCAACGTGGGCGTGAACCTGGCCGGCATCCCGCGCTACGGCTACATGGTGGCCGCCTGGTCCACGCTGGCCTCCTACATCCTGATGATGCTGCTCACCGGGGCATGGGCACAGCGGGTCCTGCCCCTGCGGCTGTTCGGATGGTGGGTGTGGAAGCCGGCGCTGGCATCTGCCGGCATGGTGCTGGCGGTCGCGGCGCTCCAGCGGTGGCTGGGGACCAGCTTGTGGCTGTTGGTGGTGCAGGTCGCCGGCGGTGCGGCCGTATATGCCCTGCTCATCCTGGCGTTCGGGGGAATTTCCCTGCACGAGCTTCAGGAACTGCTCAGGGCCGGCCGCGCCCGCCTGGGAATGAGATGAATAGGGAGGAGAAGGAGTGACAGTGGGAAAAATCCAGGACCTTCTGCGCCGGCTCGTGAAAAAGGTCTTCGAGCACAACGAGTATTACATCTTTGTCAACCGCTCGCTGGACGACTTGCCGCCCGAGCGGCCTCTGCCGGCCGGCCTGCGCATCGTGCGGATTGACCAGGGGAACGCGGACGAGCTGGAGCGGATAGAAGGCCTGCCGGCCAACAAGCGGCGCGACTTCCGCAGGATGCTCGCCCAGGGGCAGGTCGGCTATTTCGCGCTGGACGGTCAGCGGGCAGCCGGCCATCTGTGGGCTATCATCCCCCGCCCGAATGAGGTGGTGAACCGCGGCTATGTGCGGGTCTATCCCGGCGAAGCATATGCCCACTACGCCCATACCTACCCGCCGTACCGCCGGCAGGGCATCGCCTCTGCCCTGTCCCTCCACTTCCTGCATGATGTCCTGAACAGGCCGGACGTTCGCATGGTCAAGGCCAGCGTCCTCACGACCAACACTCCCAGCCTGGCAATGATGGAAGCCCTGCACGGCCGGCGGGTCGGCCGCATCTCGCACTGGCGGGTGTTGGGAATCCATTACCGCAAGGTCCTGCTGGACCCCGGACAAGAACAAGGAGCGCGCTGGTGAGCGAGGAATTCACGGCCAGGTCCCTCACGCCTGAGGAATATCCCCTCTGGGACGCGCTGGTGGACACGGCGCCCTCCGGCACCCCGTTCCAGGCCACCTGGTGGATGGGAACCCTGGCAAGGGAGCTGAAAGCGCATTTTGAGGTAGTGGGATGCTTCCGCAAAGGCGTGCTGTGGGGAGGCTGTGCCCTGTTCGGCCGGCGCACCGGCCCCTTCTGCCGGCTGGTATTCCCTCCCTCGGCCCTCTACAACGGCATCGTGGTAAAGCCCAGGGACACCGATTCCTACCCCACTCAGGTCATGCACACCATCGGCGTGACCGAGTGCCTGGGAAGCTGGATCCGACAGCACGCCCATGAAGCGCACTTGACCCACCACCACTCTCTGCTCGACGTACGGGGGCTGATCTGGCAGGGCTGGCGCAGTCGGGTGCGCTATACATACATCCTCCCGCTGGGCAGTCGGGAGGAGATGATCGGGCGTGCGGAGCGCACCCGCGGCGCCATGTTTCGTCAGGCGGAACGCGCCGGCCTGCGCTGTGAACCCAGCGATGACATCGAGGCCTTCCTCCCGCTGTACGCCCGGACGTTCGCCCGACACGGGTTGGAGTCACCGGTCCCCCTGCCGGCCATCGCCGCCATCTACCGCGCCGGCCGAGAGCGAGGGGCCGCCCAGCTCTTCCTCACCCGTACTCCCGCCGGCGAGGTCGTCAGCGGCACCATCGCCCTCTGGACCCAGCGCAATGCCATGCTCTGGCTGGCCGCCAGCAAGCCCGAATGGCTGGAGCAGGGCGCCTCGGTATTCACCTATTTTGAGACCTTCGCCCACCTGGCCGAGCGCTTCCAAGAGGTGGATTTCGCCTCGGCCAATGTACACTCCCTGCATCATAACGCGGCCCTGCTGGGGGGCGAACTGCGGCTGGTCGCCCGCACCGAGCTGACGCGCTCGCCGGCCCTGCGCTTTTTCCATGCCCTGCGGCATATCAGGCGCTTTCAACCGGAGGAAGGATAAATGAGCCAGGGAGAAGAGACCACCGGAGGCAAGGGCTATACGGTGCGCCGGCTGGAACCCGCGGAATATCCCGCCTGGGACACGCTGGTGTGGGAATCCCCTGCCGGCACGCTCTTTCAGACCTCCTGGTGGCTGGAAGCGCTGTGCCGGCTGACCGGCGCCCAACTGGAAATCGTCGGCTGTTTCGACAAGAAGGGGGCGCTCTGGGGGGGATGTGCGCTCTACGCGCGGCAGACCGGTCCCTGGAAGCGCGCCCTGTTCCCGCCGGCCTGTCCATACAACGGCATGGCCGTGCGCCGGCGCGACACCCCCAACTACCGCCGGCAAATGGTGCACACCCTGGAGGTCACGGAAGCGCTGGCCGCCTATCTGGAGGAACACTATTCGGAGACCCTGCTGGCCCACCGCTATGAACTGGCGGACGTGCGGAGCATGAGCTGGCGGGGCTGGGAGACCGCCCTGCGCTACACCTACGAGGGGGAAACGGCCGAGCTGAAACAGCTTTTGCGGGTGACGACCCGTACTCGCCGGCAGAAATTCGAGCGCGCCCAGGAACTGGGATATACCTGCCAGGCCGAGGATGACATCACAGCCTTCCTGCCGCTGTACCGCGCCACCTATTCCCGGCACGGCCTGGACACGCCGCTGAATCCGTCCCAAGTGGAAGCCATGTACCGGCTGGCCAGGGAGCGTCAGGCGGCGCGCTTGTTCATCACCCACTCTCCCGCCGGCGAACCGGTCAGCGGCATGATCATCCTGATGGACCCCCACCGCTGTTACACCTGGTTGTTCGCCAACCACCCGGCGCACCTGCGCGAGGGGGTCCCGACCTTCACCGTGCTTTCCACCATCGCCGCGCTGGCCGGCCTGGTGCGCGTCGTGGACCACGCCTCGGCCAATTTCCCCCAACTGCACCGCAGTGTGCTGGAGGAGGGGGGCATCTTGAAACCGGTGCTGGTAACGCATCACAACCGCTCTCGCTTGTTGCAGTGCATCCATGAGATGGGATTCATCCTGGGTGGCGAGCATGCACGGTAATCGCACGCAAAGGTCCGCGAGCCTACCATCTATCCAGTGGCTGATCCTCGGCGCCGCGCTGATCATCGGCGTCATCGTGCCGCTGTTGCTGACGCTCCCGCCGCGTCTGCTGGCGGTGCTGGGCATGCTGCCGGCGGCCGTCATCCTCTGGGTGCCGGAACTGGCCGTGGTGCTGATGCAGGACGCGTTGGGCATCGTGCAGTCCTTCACCCGGCTCATCGGCATCCCCATCGAGAGCGGCTTCGCCTTCGGGCTGGCCGGCGCCGCTCTGCTGGGATACATCCTGCTGGCCCTCCGCCATCGTCTGGTGTACCGCGCCATCCTGTCCCCGCTGTCCCTGGCCACGTACGCCCTGGTCGCCGTGCTGGGCCTCAGTATCCTGCGGAGCGGCCCGCAGGTGGGGTTGGACAAGTTCCTGCGCTTCGCCGGCTTCAACCTGCTGGGCTTCCTGCTGGCCTCTCTGACGCCGGCACCGCGCCGGCGCTGGCTGGTGTACGGCTTCATCCCGGTGGGCGCGGCCGGCATCGCCAGCGTCGGGTTGGCGCTGACCCAAATGTCGGCCGTTGGCCGGCTGACGGCCTTCGGCGGCAACCCCATCTGGACCTCCCGCCTGCTGTGCGTCGCCGGCCTGGTCATGCTGTGGTGGCCCAACCTGTCGTACTGGATCCGGGTGCCGGCGGCCACGGCCTTCTTCATCGTGGCGGTGTTCACCGGCTCCCGCGGCCCCTTACTCACCAGCGGGCTGATTATCGCCGTGGCACTTCTCGGCCGTGCCCTGTATGCCCGCCGGCGCCATACTGCTGGCGAATCACTCATCCTATTCCTGGGCATGATGTTCGTGGCCGGCGCCGGCTTCCTCGCCCTGCGCGCCATCGCCAGCGAGCAGGCGGCTGTCAACCCCTATTCGCCCTTCGTCCGCATCTTCGCCGGCACGCCCGAGACCGAGGCCAGCACCGAGACCCGCCTGGCGCTGTACCAGATTGCCCTGGAGCAGTTCGGGCAGAACCCCCTCTTCGGCATCGGCCTGGGCGGCATGGTCACTGTCCTGCAAACCGCCGGCGTGGTCTATCCGCACAACCTGTTCCTGGAGTTCGCCTCCGAGACCGGCATCATCGGACTGCTCCTGCACGCCCTGGGCCTCATCCTGGCCTTCTTCGGAGCGGTCCCCTATCTGCGGGATGCTTCTCCCCGCACCCGCGCGGATACTGCCATCGGGCTGATGCTCTTCCTCTTTGCCCTGCTGAACGCGCAGGTCAGCGGCGACATGGTGGGCAACAAGATGCTGTGGTTCTTCATGGGCTATCTGAACGGCCTGGTATCGGAAAAGGGCTGGGGCGTGCCTGGGTTCCTGCGCCGGCGGAAAGTATTGGTACGCAAAGAGGAGTAGCGCGGCATGCGGCTCATTGTCACAGTAGATACCGAAGCGGACAATCAATGGGACGCAGGCCGGCCCCTGCGCCTGGAGAACTTGCACTGTCTGCCGGCCTTTCAGACGCTGTGCCGGCGCTATGACATCCGCCCTACATACCTCATCACTACGGAGGTGGCGGAGGACGTCCAGGGCATGCAGACCCTGCGGGACTGGGCGGAGCGAGGGGAAGCGGAAGTGGGGGCGCACCTCCACCCCTGGACTACCCCGCCCTTCCAGGATAGCGCCGGCCAGCGCGCCAACGATCCCCAGCACACCTTCCCCAGCCAGCTCCCCCTTCCTCTGCTGAAGGCCAAGCTGGAGACGCTCACCCGGCAAGTAGAAAGGGCGCTGGGCCGGCGGCCGGTCTCGTTCCGCGCCGGCCGCTTCGGCATGCACGCTCCCCTGGCCGGCCTGTTGGTCGAGCAGGGCTATCGGGTGGACTCATCGGTCACGCCCGGCCTCTCCTGGCACCGGCTGGGCGGGCCAGATTTCACCACCGCGCCCCTGGCGCCATATCATCCCGACGAGGCGGACATCTGCCGGCCGGGGAGGCTGGCGCTGTGGGAGATTCCGCTGACCATGGTATATACCCGGCAGATCTTCCGCCGCTGGCCGGCGCTGGCGCGCCGGTACGGCCGGCTGAATGGTTCACTGGCCGGCCGGCTGATGCGGCTGACCTGGCCCGGTCCCCAACCGCTCTGGCTGCGGCCCAGCCCCCGCCGCGACGAGCGTCATCTCCTGCGCGTATGGCAGGAGGCGGCGCGCCTGGGCCTCCCCTTTGGGGTGCTGATGCTCCATTCCAGTGAGCTGATGCCCGGCGGAAGCCCGTACTGGCCCACGCCGGCGGCGGTGGAACGGCTGTTCGCCCAACTGGAGCGTTTCTTCGCCCTCCTGCGGGAAGCGGGAACGCCGTCCTGCACCCTGGCCGAGGCCGGCGCCCTGCTGGATGAGGGGGCGTAAGATGGGCATGCGCATCCTGGGGCTCGCGCAGGTACCGCTGGGCCGGCACGATGGCGCTTCCGCCCATGTGATCGGCCTGTATTCCGAGCTGGCCCGCTTAGGAGCAGAGGTGCGGTGCATCCTGCCGGGCACACTGCCGGCGAGCACACCCCTGCCCTTCCAGGCCATTTACGTCCCTACCGGCCGGGACATCCGCCGATGGACCTTCATCTGGCACCTGCTCAGCCCCTGGTGGTTCCTGGGGGCTGTGCTCCGCTATCGTCCGCAGGTAGTGTATCTGCGCGGGCATCTGCTCCTGCCCCATCTGGTGCTGGCGCGGCTCCTCGGCCGGCCGGCGGCCGTGGAGATCAACGAGGATAAGTCGGGCGAGCTGGAATGGCAGGGGGAATGGCGCCGGCGGCTGGCGCGCCTGAACCGCATCGTCGAGCGATGGTCCTATCGGTTGGCGTGGCGGCTCCTGCCGGTGACCCCCCAACTGCGCGATCTACTGGTGCACGAGCACGGCGTGGAGCCGGCGCGCTGTCGGGTGGTGTCCAACGGCTTCGACCCGGCGGTCTTCTTCCCGCGGCCCAAAGAGGAGGCGAAACGCTATTTGGGGCTGGATGCACGCCGGCGCTACATCGCCTTCGTCTCCCAGCTCACGCCGCGGCACAGCCTGGACCTGTTGGTGCAGGGATTTGCGGTGCTGGCCGGCCAGGTGCCGGACGCGGACCTGCTGGTGGTCGGCGAGGGGGTGGCCCGGCCGCAGATGATGCGCTGGTGCGAAGAGCTGGGCATCGGCGAACGCGTCATCTTCGCCGGCGAGGTGCCGGCGGAGCGCGCCGCATGGTACATCGCCGCGGCGGAGTGCGGCGTGGCCCAACTGCGCGCCGACCGCAACGCCCGGCGCGTCGGCGCCAGCCCGCTCAAGCTGTGGGCCTATCTGGGTTGTGCGCGGCCGGTGCTGGCCGGCCAGGTGCCCAACCTGGCGGAGATCATCCGGGAATGGGACTGCGGGCTGGTCATCGAGGAGGAAACGCCGGCGGCCTTCGCCGCGGCGGCACGCTATCTGCTGGAGCATCCGGAGAAGGCGGAGGAGATGGGCCAGCGGGGGTATGCCGGCGCATTGGCCGGCTATACCTGGCACGCCGTAGCCCAAAAGACCCTTGCCATCCTCGAGGAGGCGCTCCATGCCGCGTAAGGTCCTGCACGTCATCGCCTCCCTGCGCGTGGGCGGCGCCCAATCGGTGCTGGCCTACCTCCTGCGGCAGTGGCGCGGCCAGTCCCGCTATCAGTTCGCCGTCGCCGCGGTCCTGCCCGGCGGCCAGTTCATGCCCATGATCGAGGCCATGGGCGTGCCGGTCTACGAGCTGGGCGTCTCCGTGCCCTATGACCCACGCGCCATTTGGCGCCTGCGGGATGTCCTACAGCGCGAACAGCCGGACATCATCCACTGCCACCTGTTTTACGCCAATCTCTACGCCGCGCTGGCCAACCGCATGGGACACCGCCGGCCCCTCATCTACACCGAGCACAGCATCTGGAACCGCCGGCGCGGAATGGCCATCATGCGGCCGTTCGACCGCTGGCTGGCGAAGCAGTTCGACCATGTGGTGGCGGTGGCGGAGATCGCGAAGGCGCGCTTCGTGGAGTGGACGGGATATGACGCGGGGCGGGTCACGGTCATCCCCAACGGCATCGCCGTCGAGGATTTCCCGCCGGTGGTGGACGTGCCGGCCCAGCGGGCGGCCTGGGGGCTTTCCCCCGACGATTTCGCCTTCATCACGGTCGGCCGACTGGCCCCGCCCAAGGGTCTGCCCCATCTGCTCCGGGCAGCGCGCCTGCTGGCCGACGCCGGCCGGCGCTTCCGCCTGCTCATCGTCGGCGATGGGCCCCTGCGCCCGGCGCTGGAGGAACTGGCCGGCGCGCTGGAGCTGAGCCCCTGGTTGACCTTCTTCGGGGCGCGCTCCGATGCGCCGGTGTTGATGACGGCCAGCGACGCCTTCGTGCTGGCGTCGGAATGGGAGGCCCTGCCCATGGCCCTGCTGGAGGCCATGGCCTGCTGCAAGCCGGCTGTCGTCACGCGGGTCGGCGCCATCCCCGAGGTGGTGCGCCATGGGGAAGAGGGCCTGCTGGTGCCGCCGGCCGAACCGAACGCGCTGGCCCACGCCATGGCCCTGCTGATGGACATGCCGGCGGACGAGCGCCGGCGTCTGGGCCTGCAGGCCCGCCGGCGGGTGGAGGAAGCCTACCACATCCGACAGACCGCCGAACGTCTGCTGGACCTCTACGACCAGTTTTGAGGGAACGCACACCATGCGCATCGCCCATGTCGCCACCGTGGACATCACCCTGAAGGCGCTGTTACTGCCGCAGGTGCGCTATCTGCTGGCGCGCGGCCATGAGGTGGAGATGATCGCCAGCGCCGGCCCCCACACCCCGACACTGCGTCAGGCCGGTTTCGTGGTGCACAATGTCTTCATCTCGCGCCGCATCGAGCCATGGCGCGACCTGCGCTCCGCCATCGAACTGGCACGTCTGTTCCGCCGCCGGCGCTATGACCTGGTGCACACGCACACCTCCAAGGCCGGCTTCGTCGGGCGGCTGGCCGGGCGCCTGGCCGGCGTGCCGATGGTCGCCCACACGGCGCACGGCTTCTTCTTCCATGAGAACATGCCGCCCCTCCAGCGCCGGCTCTTCGAAGGGCTGGAACGCCTGGCCGCCGGCTGGACAGACCTGCTGTTCCTGCAGAGCCGTGAGGATTACGAGTACGTGCTGGCCAGCGGCATGATGCCGCCGGCGCGCGTTCGCTACCTGGGCAACGGCATTGACCTGAGCGCGTTCGACATCACACGCTGGGACCGGCCCTGGGAGCGCCAGTTTCTGCGCCAGACATTCTTCGGTGACGGGGATTACATTGTCGCCCTCATGGTCGCCTTTATGATTGAGCGCAAGGGCCATATCTACCTGCTCCGGGCGCTGGAAGCGATGGGGGTGGAGCGCGAGCGCCTGCGCGTCCTCCTAGTGGGAGACGGGCCGCTGGAGGAGTCCCTGCGGGGGTTCGTGCGGGACGCCGGCCTGGAACGCCATGTGGCCTTTGCCGGCTATCGCGAGGATATCCCCCGCCTGCTGGCCGGCGCCGATATATACGTCCTGCCCTCCCTCTCCGAGGGCATGCCGCGCTCCATCCTGGAGGCTATGGCCATGGAACTGCCGGTCATCGCCTCCGATATCCGCGGCTGTCGCGAGCTGGTGGTGGACGGCGAGACCGGCCTGCTGGTGCCGCCGGCGGACGCCGGCGCGCTGGCGGAGGCCCTGCGCCGGCTGGCCGGCGACGCGGATCTGCGGCGCAGGATGGGGGAGGCCGGCCGACAGCGCGTCCAACAGGAATTCGATGAGCGGCTGGTCTTTCAGCGCCTGGAAGAGGGCTACCGAGATATCCTGCAGGCGAAGGGATTGTGGAAATGACGGAAATGCGCGAGGGCGAATACATCGTCACCATGGAGGACGTGCCGGTGTGCGCCGCCGGCGGAGCGGCCGGCCGGCTCCTCAAGACCCTCTTTGACCGCATCCTGGCGTTCATCGGCCTGCTCATCCTCCTGCCGCTGTTCGCGCTCATCGCCCTGCTGATCCGGCTGGATTCGCCCGGGCCGGTCTTCTTCCGCCAGATGCGCGTCGGCAAGGACGGCCGGCTCTTCCGCATCTATAAGTTCCGCACCATGGTGGTGAACGCCGAGCAAATCGGCCTGGGGGTGCACACGCGCGCGGATGACCCCCGCATCACCCGCGTCGGCAGGGTCCTGCGCAAGCTCAGCCTGGATGAACTGCCCCAGCTCATCAACATCCTGAAGGGCGAGATGAGCTTTGTCGGGCCGCGCCCCACCCTGCCGTACCAGGTACTGCGCTACAACCCCCGGCAGAAGGGCCGTCTGCTGGTCCCGCCGGGGGTGACCGGCTGGGCACAGATTCACGGCCGCAGGGCCTTGACCTGGCCCGAGCGCATCGAGTATGATATATGGTACGTGGAGCACTGGTCCCTCTGGCTGGACCTGGTCATCCTCCTGCGGACCCTGCCGGCCGTCCTCACGGCGCGCGGCGTGGACGATGCCGGCATTGGCGATGAGATATCCCGGCTGGAGCCGGCCGAGACCCCTTCGGACAACGGGAAGGTATGAGCAAGGTGATTCTGCTGGGCGCCGGCGGACTGGCGCGCGAGGTCCTGGACGGCATCGAGGCTTGTCAGCGCGCCGGCCAGGATATCCAACCTATCGGCTACATCGACGCGGACGCCGCGCTGTGGGGGCAGGAGATCAACGGCCTGCCGGTGCTGGGCGGGCTGGATTGGTTCGATGAGGCGCCCGGCCGGCGGGATATCCCCCTCATCGCCGCCATCGGCGCCCCGCGCAGCCGCCGGCATATGGTCCAGGAAGCGCTCCGCCGCGGCCTGCAGTTTACCTCGCTGGTCCATCCGGCCGTCCACCTCTCCTCCCGGGCACAGTTGGGCCTGGGGGTGGTGATCCTGGCCGGCTGTGTGGTGGAAAACCGCGCCAGCATCGGGGACTTTACCGTTATCAACAATCTGTGCTTCATCGGACATGATGTTCAGCTCGGCGCATACTGCACGCTGGCCCCGGGCGCCCTCCTCGCCGGCGGAAGCCGGCTCGGTGACGGGGTGGATTTCGGCATCGGCGCCGCCACCCGTCAGGGCGTGACCATCGGAAGCGGCGCAGTCATCGGCGGACAGGCGATGATCGTGGAGGATGTGCCGGCCAACGCGGTGGTCGTCGGGGTGCCGGGGCGCGTCATGCGCTTTTTCACGCCGGCCTGGGAAGAGGAGTGACCGCACCCCCGGGTGCTCGCACAGTCACCAGAAAGGAAGTGACAAATGAACGGACGCAGTGACCTTGTTCGGCGTGGATTGCTGGCAGTGGGTATCGCTGTCCTGCTGGTCCTGGCAGTCTCGCTCGCCGTATGGGGCATGCCGGCCGGCCAGCTTTCCGAACCCCCGGCCGAGGAAGCCCCCCTCACCCCGCCGCGCCTGCCGGCCGTGCCACAGCCGTCGGGAGAGCTGGCGCCGGCCTCGTTCCACGAAATTTACGTCGCCGAGACCTACAACCGCGTGTACGGCACGGTGGGCGCCCGCGCCGCCGTGTCCATGCAGTTGCTGGACCCGGCCAAACAGGAAAAGGGCCATGACCTGGTGGATGCCGACGGCAAGGGATTCTTCCAGGGCGCCTTTTACGCCGGCGGCATCAAGGGGAGCGGTGCACAGCCGGTCGACATCCGCGCCGGCGACGAGGTGCTCATCACCACCGGCGCAGAGACCTTCCGCGCCGTGGTCCCGCCCATGACCACCACCCTCGATATCCCCACGGACCGGGTCCTCGGCACCGCGCTGCCCTATACGCAGGTGTTCGTCACTGTGCAGGGACAACAGCTCACGCTGACCTCCAATTTCGCCGGCGCCTACAGCGTCAGCTTCGCCGGCCGCGTGGATATCCTGCCGGCGGATATGGCGCGCGTCATCTTCGCCGCCGGCGACCTCTGGATGGAAAAGAACGCCTTTGCCCCAGGGCCCAAGGTCCGCCCGCAGGATGATGAGGTGATCGGATATGATGCGCCCGGCCTCATCGTCGAGGGCGCGCTGTACTCCGCGGCCGGCGAGCTGAAGGGCCTGGCCAGCGCCACCACGAACCTCACCGACGGCGGCTACATCCTCATCTTTGGGGAAGGGACGCCGGCGGACATCATCCCCGGTGATCGGGTAGTGGTCACCGCCACGCAGGTTGTCACGGCGCCGGTGCTGGCCCTGGACGCCAGCGTGAACCTCGCGACGGACACGGTCAGCGGGCATGCGCCCGCCGGCCGGCGCGTGCGCGTCGTCGTCAGCCACCCCGGGCCGGCCGGCGTGGAGTGGTACGTGCGGCACGCCACGGCCGACACCGCCGGCAGTTTCCGCATCACCTTCGGCGATATCGTGAACCTGCAGGCCGGCGATGAGCTTTGGGTCGCCGTCGGCGACAATTTCAGCACCACCGAGATATACGTCCGCCCGCGGCACGTGCTGGTGGACCAATACTACGACCGGGTGGAAGGTGCCGCGGATCCCGGCGAGGAACTGCGGGTGGCGCTGCTGGACGCCGCCGGCGCTTTGCTGGAGGAGCGCACCGTCCTGGCCCACGAGACCACTGGCAGTTTCGAGGCGTATTTCGACCACGACATCATGCCTGGTCAGAGGGTGCGCGTCGCCGGCCAGGCCGTCACCACCACCATAGACGTGCTGGATTTCACCGCCCAGGTGGAGATTGACGCCGATCGGCTCCTCATACATGGGCCACCCTCCGCCCGGCTGTACGGCTGGTACTCCACCCAGCAGGCGGAGAGCGTCTATCTGAACTTCCAGACGGACGCCGCCGGCAATGCCGAGATACCCCTGACGGGCTATGACCTGCGCGACGGCGATGACGGTTCGTTATACTACACGGATGCCAACGGCAATATCAACTACTTCAAGTTCCGCCAGCCGGCGCTGGCCGCCAACACCCGCCAGGGGCGCGTGCTGAGCTGGTTCGACCGCAACAGCGACGCGACCTTCTCCCTCTATGACGGGAGCGGGGCCCTGAAAGAAAGCGCGAGCGTGCGCGCCAACTCCGCCGGCTTCGCGGATTGGTGGCCGACCAGCGGACTGCGCGACGGCGACCTGGTGGTCATCGAGTGCTGTCACGGCCGGCGGGCGGAACTGCGGCTCACGCCGCTTTCGGCCCGCGCCGACACCACCCAGAACCTGCTGACCGGCCAGGCACCGGCCTCCAGCGTGGTGCTGGCCGAAATCGTTCGCCGCGATCCCTTCACCAGCGGGGAAACCCTGTACCAGAAATCCGCGCAGACCGACGCCGGCGGCGCTTATCGCGTGCCCTTTGATGATATCGTCCGCATACGCGCCGGCGACCGCTTCCGCGTCTGGTGGCAGAACGCCGACGGCGATTGGATGCTCGTGGACCATTATGCCGCGCAGATCACCGTCAACCAGACCGAAAGCGCCGTCTACGGCGTGGGGCTGGACTACAGCGCGCCCGTGACCATCACCCTGCACGGCCCCGACGGCACGCTGAAGGCGACAAAGACGGCCTTGGCGGACCGCTACAGCTACCTGCCCTGGACGGTCCTGCCGGCCCAAGTGCTGTTCGGCGACCGCGTGCGCCTTTCCGACGGCCGGCAGACCATCGAAATCCCTGTGGACGCGCTCTCGGTGGACATTGACCCGCTCGGCGACCGCCTGACCACCCATGGGCTTCCGAACGCCGAGCTGTCCATCTGGGTGGAGCACCCGCCGGAGCTGGGGAACTGGGATAAGCGCGCCGGCCAGAGCGACGCCGCCGGCATCTTCACCATGGACTACGCCGGCAGTCTGGACCTACAGCCCGGCGACCGCGTCTTGGTGGAACAGAGCAATCCCGCCGGCCACCGCGTCGGCATCCTGCAGTCCGCCCTGCGCCTCGCCGTCCACCAGACCTATAACAACGTGGAGCTGTGGACGGAACCCGGCCGGCTCGTCACCATGACCCTGCGCTCCGCCGCCGGCGCGGTCAAGGAGGTCAAGACCGTGGCGGCCAGCCCGGCGAACGGGCGCGTCTTCCGCGCCGAAGGGCGGTTCGGCGCGGATATCTGGCCCGGCGACGTGCTGGAGGCAGATAACGGCCGGCTCGCCATCCAGGTGCCCATCGCCCCCATCCATGCACTGCTGGATATACCGGGCAATCGCGTCGCCGGCATCGTGCCGCCGGCACGGCCGGTGCGCCTCGATTTCCACATCGGGCCGGCGACGTATACCGTCTACGGTTGGAGCGATGACGCCGGCGCCTTCGTCGTCGGGCCGGGCGCCGGGCGAACCCTGTCCGCCGGCGATTCCGCCGACGTGTGGTACATTGATGAACAGGGACAGCGGGTTGGGGTATGGACCTTTGCCGTGACCCAGGTGCTCTTCCCGCTGATACAACCGTGATGGAGGGGCTTCGATGACGCGTATTGGGCTGGCCGGCCTGCTGGCCTGCATCGCCCTGGCCGGCCTGTGGGCCTGCCAGCCCATCTGGCCGCCGGCCACTCCCACTCCGCCGGCGACCCCGACTTCCCCGGGCCAGCCCACCCTCACGCCGGCGCCGGCCGATTTCCTGTACCTGGGCGTATACGGCGTCGCGCCGGCCGCTCTGCCGAGGGCCGCGGCGGCCGGCGTGCGCGTGGTGGCCATGCCGCCGGCGGAACTGCAGGCCACCCTCGCCTACATGGACGCCGCCCACGCCCTCGGCCTGCGCGTCCGGGTCTCCCTCTCCCCATCGTTCCTGAATGCCAAAGAGGACGATATCGCCGCGTATCTCGGGCCGCTGGCTTCCCATCCCGCGTTACAGCTCTGGTACCTGCCGGAAGAACCCAAAAGCTCCTCCGACCATGGGCGCTGGAAGCGGCTGTATGAGCTGGTGAAGAAGCATGATGCCGGCCGCCATCCCATCGGGGTATACCTGGCCGAGGGAGCGACTGAGGAGTATTTCGCCGGCTGGACCGATATCTGCGACCTCATCTTCGCCGGCGCCTATCCCGAATACTACCACATCCCCCGCGCCGCCCTCTATACACGGGTGCACAACGCCGGCCTGGCCGCCCAGCGCGCCGGCAAAGGGGTCATCGCCGTGCCGCAGTTCTTCGACGCCGAGGCGTTCCAGGGTGGGAGCACCGCCGGCACGTACGCCGGCCATCCCGACGCGACCGCCATGCGCGCCGACGCCTATACTGCCCTCATCGCCGGCGCCAGCGGCATTGACTGGTACTCCCTGGAATATGCCCTGCCCTACCCGGACATGCTCGCGGCCTGGGAAGGGACGATCGCCGAACTGCGGACGTTGGAGCCGGCGCTCCTCCATCCGCTGGCGGAGGCGCCGTTCGCATGGCGCATCACCCGCGGGCCGCAAAGCGTCCCCAGCTTCGGGAGACTGCGGGCGCCGGCATTGGCCGCCCGCGCCTATGAGGACGGGGCCGCGCGCTACCTGCTGGCGGTGAACCTGGCCGATGAGGAGCTGGAGGCGGCCTTCCAGGGAGCGCCGGCGTCCCAGGCCCGGCTCACCGTCTTGTTCGAGAAGCGGGAGATCGAACTGCGCGACGGTTCCTGGAGCGATGTATTCGCACCCCATCAGGTGCACGTCTATCGGCTACCGCAGGAGCAGAAGCCATGATGCCGGCCGACACCGTTGCGCTCTATATCCCCGCTGACCACCCCATCGCGCCGGAGATCCGCTATGCGCTGGAGGCCCTCCTATGCGCCGCCGGCATCCCCTATCACGGGTGCGTCGAATGGCCCCCCGCCGGCGCACCGCCGGCGAGCATCGCCTATCTTCCTGCGCCCCCGGACGAACTGCCGGCCGGCGCGCTGGTCATCCGCGCCGACCCGGCCGCGGCGGAGGTCCTGCGCCGGCCCGGCGCCGGCCAACTCCCACCCCCCGCCTACATCTCCCATGCCGGCCGGCGCTGGCCGCTCCCCTTCGGCGGGTCGGCGGAATGGGACGCCTTGGTTTGGCTCGCACAGGCACGCCGCGAACGGCGCCTCATCCTGCCGGCAGACCTGCCGGCGGCCGCCTTCTGGGTGCTCAGCCGGTGGGAGGAGTACGCGGAAGGCGGGCGCGATGATTGGGGCCGCTTCCGCTACACCGCTTCCTGGTTCGCCGGCTGTGCCGAAGATATGCACGTGGTGGACGGGTACATGATGCTCCTGCGGGAGATGCTGGAGGGGCTGGCCGGCGGGAAACTGCCGCGCCGGCCGGTCTGGCCCGACGGCGCGCCCTTCGCCTTCTGCGTCACGCACGACATTGACTCCCTGTGCAAATGGCGCCCGCGGCGCATCGTGGGGGAACTGGGATACCTGCGCCAGGCCTGGCGGAGGGATGGGCCGGCCAGCGCCCTGCGCCGGCTGAACGAGACCCTGCACGGTCTCCGAGAGAGGCCCAATCCCCATGACAATGTGTTGGAGCTGGCGGAGCGCGAGCGGGAGGCCGGCATCCGCGCCACCTACTTCTTCCTGGCCGACCATGCCCATCCGCAGGACGGCGGCTACCGGCTGAGGCCGGAGGGCCGGCCGGCCGATATCGTGCGGCGCACGGCGGAGCTGGGCCATGAGGTGGCACTGCATGGGAGCTTTCTCACCCTGGGCGATGCACCGCGCCTGGAGAGGGAGCGGCGCATGCTGGAGGAAATCGTCGGGCCGCTCGCCGGCCAGCGCCAACATTTCCTGCGCTTCGACATCCCCGCATCGTGGGAGATGTACGCCGCGCTGGGCTTTGCCTATGACTCGTCGTTGGGCTTCGCCGAGCGGGAGGGGAGCCGCGCCGGCTTCTCCTTCCCCTTTTTCCCCTATGACTTTCGCCGGCGCCGGCCCTATCCCTGCCTGGAGATCCCGCTGACGCTGATGGATGCCACGCTGTACGCCTATCGGAGGCTTTCCGCGGCGGAGGCCCGGAGAGCGGCGGAGGCCCTGATAGAGCATGTCGCCGGCGTCGGCGGATGCTTCACCCTGCTGTGGCACAACGCCACCTTCGACGAGGCGGATCTGCCGGGCTGGGGCGCGCTGTTCTGGGAGATCGTGGAAATGGCGCGGGCGCGCCGGCCGTGGATCGCGCCACTGCGCGAGGTGGCCGGCTGGTGGCGGGAGCAGGCGCCGCCGGACAGCCAACACAATAAAAAATTGTAGGGGCACAGCGTCGCTGTACCCCTATTGTGTCGTAACGGTTGGCTGCATGCCCCGGCGGGCATGCTCCACCGGCTCCCCTGAACTCGGGGACCTGCCCCCGCCAGCCCCCACGTGCGCGAACCTGCCCCCGCCGGCTCCACTCGTCTGCGGAGACTTGCCCCCCACTGGCTCCCCCCGCATGAGGAGACCTGCTCCCCCCGCATGTGGGGGGAGAGGGGGCCGTAATGCCTTGGCGGGCATGGGCGTGCCCCTCGCCGGCTCCCCCGCATGAGGAGACCTGCTCCCCCGCATGTGGGGGAGAGAGGACCGCAATGCCTTGGCGGGCATGGCCGTGCCCCCCACCGGCTCCCCCCGAACTCGGGGGGAAAGGGGGGTTCGTAATGCCCTTGCGGGCATTCGTTGTTTTCAGAGCTATTTTACCCCAGAAGGGTAGAAAGGCGCGTTAAATGGGAAATGTCGTAATGCCCTTGCGGGCATTCGTTGTTTTCAGAGACCTGGTCGGCGCCAACCTGGTCGGCGCCGTCCTTGACGGCGGTCGTAATGCCCTTGCGGGCATTCGTTGTTTTCAGAGAATGCGCGATGTGGCTGGTATGCTAAAAATATCGCTGTCCCAGGGTCGTAATGCCCTTGGGGGCATTCGGTTGTTTTAGAGGGGCCCAGGCGGACAAATTCTGCTCCTCCCCACCCGGGAATTGTCGGAATGGCCTTGGG
>Ga0078972_1004617_pt1 | contig 37067 bp, 34 predicted proteins | sample YelNatPaOPGAMG01_FD_67568 | JGI IMG/M metagenome (GOLD analysis project Ga0078972, IMG submission 67568) | Hot spring thermophilic microbial communities from Obsidian Pool, Yellowstone National Park, USA - OP-RAMG-01 (SPADES assembly) (version 2) | ecosystem: Environmental > Aquatic > Thermal...
TGGCAGATCTTCTCGTGAGGGCGGATATCCGTACGCGGATAGGTGAAAACAACTTCGTCGAGATCCCTCCGCTTCCCTCTATTACCTATGTGCAGAGATTCTTGACAGAACTTTTCGAGGAGTTGGTGGACCAGGAAAAGGCGAAGGAGAAGATCGAAAGAGAATCTCTTGGCGTGAGCCTGAAGACCTACCCGTTTACGGAAGAGGCTTTTGATTTGCTCTGCGAGTTTGCTTCGCAGGACCCCGTAAAGACATTACCCCGCAATGTCATCAAGGCTGTGAATGACTGTGCCATAGCTGCATGGGACGATAAAAAACCGATCATTGAACCGTATGTGGTGAACGAGATCGCTCCTCTCATATTTGGCTAATCACAATGAAAACAAATATACGGAAAAAATATACGGTAAAGCCCAGACTAAGCCAAGGGCGGCGCATCCTCATCGGAAATCACGAAGAAAGTGAGGAGTACGTCTTTCTTGGCAGGCTTGCCGAAGCAGGGCAATTGGTGAGAGTGGATTTTGACCTTTCTATCCCTCATGTCGTTGCTATCTTCGGCAAAAGAGGGTCTGGGAAATCCTACACTCTTGGCAGCTTTCTCGAAGGCTTGTGCACGAAAGAAGCAGAGACTACGATTTCGGCAATAAGCAAAAACTGGGCGGCATTGTTGTTCGACACACTCGGAATCTTTCAGTGGTTAGATGTCCCCTTATCGCCGGATTCTTCTCAGAAGCTCCTCCAGGAACAGGCTCGTTCTCAAATAGGATGGGATATCAAAAGTGAACCTTTGAATGTGCAGATATGGGCACCACGAGGGACGACATCATTCGCCGGACAACAGAAGACGACATCATTCGCCAGACAATATAAAGAGTTCACGATCAACTGCGCTGATTTTACCGCCTCTGATTGGGGCTATCTTTTGGGCGTAGATATCCTGCAGGATCGGATGGGCCAGCTTCTCAATGATGCATATGAAAAAGTGGTCAACGAGGGCTGGTCAGACGGATCCCGTACCTATCCTCCAAGAGTGCGATACGCTATCGAAGACCTTATGGATTGTGTCCAGTGTGACACAGAGATCCTAGAGAACTATCACAGCGAAACGAGAAGAGCAGTTCTCCAGCAACTTTCTGTTTATTGGAGGAACCCTCTGTTTCAGCCGAAACGGAGGATTCCACAGGATCTGGAGAGGTTACTGAAAGAAGGCAAAGTATCCGAAGAAGAAGTGAAAAGGTATGAGTCCGTTGAAGGAACAGCGCTGAACTCCCTTTTAAAGCCCGGCCAGTTAAGCGTCCTGCTTCTCCATGACATGTCGTCTGATGAGTTGCGTTTTGTCCTTATCGTCTCTCTCATCCGCAAGATTATGCAGGCACGGTTAGAGACTTCTGAAATGGAGAAGAATCTGAAAATTTTACCGGATTTGACAGAGGGAGAAAGAAGAGCACTCGAAGAAAAAATAAGACAAGGGATTCCTCCCACTTGGATTGTTGCTGATGAGGCTCAAAACTTCTTACCCTCGGAGCGTAAAACCTCCGCAACGGATGCTCTCATTAGGCTGGTCAGAGAGGGAAGGAACTTTGGCCTCTCATTCATGTTAACAACACAGCAGCCATCGGCCATTGACCAGCGAATCCTTGCACAGGTGGACACGCTCATTGTGCATAAGCTGACCGTCCAAAATGACATTGATTATATAAAGCGCAATCTCAAATCAGCCTTGCCGGAAGAAGTCAGATATGGAAACAGCATCCTGGAATTTGATCACTTATTGAGGGCATTGGATGTCGGCCAAGCCATCATTTCCAATACGGAAGCGGACAGGACCTTTATCCTGGATGTCCGGCCGAGGGTAAGTGTTCACGGAGGATTTGGGGTCTAATGGAGTTCATGCGAGTCTTTACTAATCCCACACGTTGTATGCAGCGCCTCGGATTCCTTAAGCCTTTAGTATGGCGAGCATCTCAATCTGCCACGAATAACCTTTCTTCTCTTGGGAATGAATTGATTGCGTCTGTTTCCCAGAAGATTTCTGTTACCTTAACATCCCAACTTCAGGAGTATATTAAGTCCGCTATTGCTGACTCAAACATCCGCAAAAGTGCGTCAAAAGATATTCAAGCTACGCCAGATGAGCTGCAAGTCCAGATCGAACTCCAAGATTTCTATTTAGCGAATGCCGATCTTCCCTCTCGGCGTGGTAGGCTAATCAACAACGATTCGAAAGATTATCCCTATTTAGCTCTTAATCTGGGACTGCTGCGACAAGGCACTTATGATCTCTTAGTTCGAGGAAAGTCTTTTCTTTCCCTTGTAAGAGATGATGAGCAAAAGGCATTTATCATTTGCGGCAGTTCGGCGCCACACGAAGCCTCAAATCCATTTTTCCTAACCGTGCCCCAGAGATTGCTTCTCCTCTTCTCGTTTATCGAGGGAGATGGGGATGTACTGAAATTGCTCTACGAGAAGCTGCTTCCCCTTTCTGAGGTCTTTTCAAATAGACAGGCGGGAGCATATCTCCCCGATATCTACCGTGCTATAGCAAAGGAATACAGACCAAAGGCAAGAAGTGCCGATGACTCCTTAAGGACTCAGAAGCTTCTTCATACAGCAGACAACATTGAAAAATGGACAAAAACAAAGCCGACAGGGAGTAAAGATACTCTAGCGGCAACTATAACTCCCCGACTTGAACCCTTTGTTGACCTCGGCGTTCTTTCTAAACCCGACCCCTTCGTCTTCCGATATAAAATAACAGAAGCGACTAGGACGTTCTTCGAGCCCCTGATAAACACAGAGAGTATCAACTTTTTCCTTCACCGCTCCTTTTTTGAAGCTGCAAATAGGGCCCTTGACCTCAAGGCCGAGCACCGAACGGACAGAGAAGTTATCCTGACAGCAATCCACAAAGCCTATAACGTCCTCAAGAGCCCCCTCGGCTACGCCCCGATTTTAGAAGCCAATCTCCTTGCGGGAATCTACTCTATCACAGAATCAGGGTACTATTTTGAGATCTCTGAAGCTACGGACATGCTCAAAGCACTTCAGAAAGAAAGACCAGAACTTGTACGGTTGAACGTTGACCGATGGGGTGCCTTAACCGTTGTGAAATTCACCGGGGACATGACGCAAGTATTGGGAGGATGACGAGATGCCTATTCCGTCCATAAGGGAAATCCAACTGCCCTTGCTTCATTTGATTCATTCTATGGGTGGTGAGGCAAAGCCCAGAGACGTTTATGATAAGCTTGGTGATTACTTCGGACTTACTGAAAAAGAGCGTCAGGAGCTGGTACCTTGCGGGAGCAGAAAGTTTGATGCCAGGATCTTCGCCGCAGCAAATTCTCTTTGCTCACAGGGGTTTTTGGATAGACGTATGCATGGTGTCTGGACAATTACAGAAAAAGCAAGAAGAGAACTTTCGCGCTTGGGCTGGCTTGATAAGCCCTTTCCCATACACGCAGCTTTTAAAGACCAGAACCTTTTATTGAGAAGAAAAGGCGCAGAAGAACCGCAGTTCAGGGATGAGGAGCTTATAGAGCTCATCCTTCAGGAAGTAGCCCCCGAGGGACCAAAGAAATTTCCTGAGGACTTCCTTGACGGCAATTGTAGCGAGTTCTATGAAGTAGAACTGCCAGGAATAGAACTTCAACTGGCTCCTTTATCGCGAACAATTATAACCTCGCTAAAAGGGTATTTTCGTTATCAGGCAAAGAATCCTCCCGAGGCTCAATACATCCTGTACGCTCATAATGTAGGTACAAAGAAAATCAGGGTACCTAAGGATAACCTTACTTTATTTAAGACAGTTAAAGCCTATGAGAAATATTGTGACGATGTGGCTCGTGCGGCTTTTGACCTTTTCCTTGAGTTCACCAAAAATGAAAACCAATCAGAGGATCTTACGATGGAAGTATTAAGAAGACTGAATCTGAAACCAACGCCTTCACTTCGCGGAAATCCCCATGAATAAAAATGAACAAGAAAAACTGAATTACGAAGAATTTTTCAAGCTTGCGATCTTGAAGCTAAGGAACCCATCCAAGTCACGGGGAATCCATTCTGTCTATAGCGGTTTTAATCAAGCATTCCGCGAATATTTTGGTGAGGATCCTATCAAGGTAACCCAGGAATTCGCCAGTAAAGGTAAGATAGAGATAAAGGCGTGTCAAAGGCGGAGTAATGATATACCTACCGGGCGAAGCTCCGGAATCAGCAGCCGACCTAGGAAAGAAGGCCCTATCAAAAATTCTCGATCAGCCCCCCGAATATGACGACCGGTTACTCGAAAAGGTCCTCAGCGAAGTTGCCCCAGAAGGCGTTAAAACATTTCCAGACGATTTTTTAGAAGGGTGTGGGCAGGATGAAATGCTTGAAATAAGCCTGCCAGGTACCCCTCTCGAAATGGACTCAAATTCTCAAACCACCGTTACCTCGCAAAAGCGCCATTTCCGTTACGAAGCAAAATATCCATCAGAAGCAAAATATATTATTTACGCTCATAAGATTGGGCAAACAGCGATCAGAGTCCCAAAAGACAACAGGATTCTATTCAAAGCGGTCGTAAGCTATGAAAAATACTGCGAGGATATTAGACATCAGTGTTTTCTTCGGCTCCTCGAATATACCAATGATGAAGGACTTTCGGAACTCTTGACAAAAGAAGCCGAGAAGAAACTCGACCTGCGAGCCAAAAGCAACAAGAGATGACAGGCAGCAAGTAAGACGAAAATGCCATTTGGGAGATGAGAGAGGAGCTCATCGGTTCTCATCCTCTTTGCTCCAATGACATACTTCCTTCGAGAGCGCTTGTAGGGTTTTTCCTTACTGAACAAGATGCTGATGGATCTGCACGGCAGGCTGACACGCTCCTACTTTCTCACCATCAACCTCCTAGGTGCCATCCGTTGGCGAGTGCTTGAGAAAAGGATAAATATCTGGCTGTGAGAACCGGCTGAAGACCTATCTCGCCCCTCTTTAGGCAGACTTCTCGGCACTAGATCATGCGATGATCCCTCACCGCTCAAACATTATCGAGAGCTTGCCAGGCCGATTGACGACGAGGCGATTTTCGAAGAAGCGTTGACAGAGCTACTACGGCGAGAGGCGCTGGACTGTCCAACCGTTTTCGGTGCGCGTGTAGAGGAAGCGGTCGTGAAGACGGAAAAGGCCATTGTGCCAAAACTCTATGCGTTCAGGAATGATGCGGTATCCACCCCAAAACGGTGGGCGCGGAACGGGCCCCCCCATAAACTTCACCTTGTACTGAAGATATCTGCTCACAAGCTCAATGCGAGAGGGGAGCGGCTGACTTTGGTAGCTCGCCCAGGCTCCCAGCTGGCTTCCGCGCGGACGCGTGGCAAAGTAGGCATCGGACTCTTCGTCGCTCACCAATTCCACGGGCCCCTCGATGCGGACCTGATCACCAATCGATGCCCAATAGAAGCACAGCGCCGCATACGGGGTGCGCTCAAGATGTCGCCCCTTCGGACTTTTCCTGTTTGTGTAAAAGACGAATCCGCGTTCATCAAAGCCCTTCAAGAGAACCATTCGGTTCGTTGGCCGTCCATTCTCGTCAACCGTGGCGAGGCAGCAGGCTGTGTGGTCATACGGCTCGCTCCGTGCAGCTTTTTCGAAAAGCTCACGAAAGCGAGAAAACGGCTCAGAGAAGTTGTGCGTACTCTTTCCCGGATCACTCATTGGCTTCCATCACAGTAACGGTAGATGTCTCACGTGCAACGTAACTACTTCTTAGGCAATGCAAAGATTTTCAGATATGTGTCAAGAGTCGGTCTCTCGCTGACCTGGAGAAGGTATTTGCGTTCAAAATCAACTGCGAGTGTTTGAACGATGTTTGGGATGGGGATATCCTTTGACTCGACCGCTGGGCGAATCTCTTTAGCGACTTCCTCGTAGAGGCGATCTCGCAAATAGGAAGGCTCAGGGCAAAGACCAGTCGTCACAACATCTTCATAATCCAGGAACACGGGTAACATCCGATAAGGTTTGAGCATCGTATAGACCTGCGCCTGCTTCTCTTTTTTGTAGAGGGGAACACGGGGGATCCCCGTGAGGTCCTGTTCGCGGAAAAGGTACTGTTCGCGTAGGCGCAAAACATCGGGGTCGAGTAAGAACCGAATCCAGCGGGCTGCCGCATCGCGTTTTGCCGGATCGATTTGCGAATTGACGATAAGACACTTTCCCATGACGAGATGACGGCGAGAAGCGGGACCTTCCGGCAATGGTGCCACTCCCATGTTGTCAGGCGACATTCCCAGGCGCATGAGCCTCCTCACCGACTCCTTCGTCGCCGGCAACATAATCATCGCAATTTTGCCGTCAGCGAACATTTTCATCACATTATCAGCGTAACATTTTTCTGCCGACGGCATGACATCGTAGCGCCAACGAAGCTCGCGCAGAAACTGGAGAGCATCCGCAGAACTCTGGCTCCGCAGCCCGTGGATTCCCTCTCGGCGGGAGATTTTCTCAGGAGAAAGTCCAGCAAGGACAGCCCATTGAATGAATTCGCGTCCTCCCTCCTGCGCGAAAAGTACGGGGGCATATCCATACTGTCCAGACTCGTGGTTTGTCAGTTTTACGGCAAGCCGAATGAAGTCCTCCCAATTGCGGGGGAGATCTGCATTCTTGATCGCGGTTGTTCCTTCTTCCTTGATCACAACGGCGACAGCTTCTTCGACCGTCGTGGTGCTTACAGTCTCGGTGGTTGCCGGTGTGCGTTTGAGCTGGGGGCGGGCAGACTCGAGAACCTCTTCCTCGCCTGAGGTGGGGGAAGTCCTCCCCGGCGAAACAAATGACGGTCTTGCGCTCTCAATGTCGCTGTTCTCTTCTTGGCCTTGCTGCTGGGTTTCTTCCGTCTCCTGAGTTTCTTCCTGAGGAACAGAGGAGCGTCGCCAGAGTGACGGTCGAGGAGCGGGACGAGGTGTAACGCGCGTGGGAGCGAAAGCACGAAATGGCCAGGAAAAGCGTGGGCGGGGTGTGACCTGGTAGTCGTTCTCAATTTGTTGTTCGCCGCGGCGCGTGTAGGTCCGTTCCTCTTGGCTCTCATTATCCGTTTCGGCTTGCATGCGATCGGACGATTGCCCGAATCGCCCCACCTGCGCGATCACGAGAGGCTTTTGGCCTGCCGCCTCCCCTGTCTCCTCTTGCTCTTGCTCGAACACGCTCCCATTTTCGTTGCCCCCTTTGCTCGGCTTCTTTTCAGCCGCTTTCGGCTGAGAGGACGACTTCCCTTTCTCAGATTTTGCTTTGGGGTGCAGCGTGTCCTCGAAAATCTGACGATTGTAGAAAAGTGCCATCGAATGGAGCTCAACGGGGACACCGAAAATACGTCCGCCCCGGCTGGTGAGCTCGAGTGCTGCAGGGTTGAGACTGTCCACCTCGGGCGTTTTCGCCAGATAACTCGTCATGTCAGCGGCAAGGCTGAGATCGATGATCGTGGACATCTGATCGACACTCACCTCGACCACGTCTGTCAGCGTTCTGCTCCGTGCGCGTTCGTAAAAGCTTTCCGGGGTAAAACGCCATGTGCTGAATTCGATCTGTATATCGGGATTCTTTTGTTCGAACAATTCGACAAGGCGCTGAGTTATCTCCAGCTCGAAGAGCTCGTTCGGAGCTGGGGCATTGTTCAGAGTGAGTGTGATGCGAGCAGTAGGGGCTTGGCTCACAACAGCCTTGCCATGTTCAGCCGGTTGACTCGCTGCAATTCCAGCGACCAAGACCTCTGGGTCGCCTTCTGGCGCAACGTGGGGACTTATCCTTTCTTTGCAGCCGATCAGGAAAAGGATAATCGCCAGTGCACCGACAGCGGCGACTAAATGTTTGATTCGTCGACTCACTCGCTCGTGGCTCCTGTGAATTGGAATCGTTCGCAAAGAAGTGGGGGAACGAGGCAAAATCCAGTGACGCCTTCCGCGGGACGCGGCGAAGAGCCTAAAGCAAGAACGCTGTCCAAGACATCCAGGATCCGGACCTGAAACCGCAAGTCTGGTAGTCTGTTCGTGAGTTCTCCCTGGCGAATAAGAAATGTTCCGTGGCGCGTCATACCTGTAATTGTTGTGCTTAGTGGCTCAGCTACATTTACATAGTGCAAGTCTCGAACGTAAATTCCCTTCTCGATCCGCGACAGCATTGACGGGAACGTGCTATCGCCAGGCTTCAGAACGAGGCGTTCTGGCTGTGGTCCCTCCACGCTCTCCGGCGAAGGCGCATTCCCTGTCGTGGCTAACTCGAGCTGTTTCGCTGTCATTTTGTCCGTTACAAGCCCTCGGGCAATACCATTGTCGATGAGAGTAACGTGCTTTCGGGGCACACCTTCGTAGTCGAACCCGACAGGAATCACGGATTCAGGATCCTCGTAGAGCGAAATCTGGTCGCTGCAGACCTTTTGGCCAAGGGATTGCCGCAGGAACGACGTGCCATCGAGGAAAGCTTTCGCCCCGAAAGCAATATATCCAAGAAAACCGACAAGTTGTCCCACCGCGAGATAGTCGAGAAGCACAGGCAGATCTCCGGGAACTTCCGACGGCTGTACGATCTCTTCCTCACGATTCGCGAGAGAAACTTCTTTGCAGAGCTGGTCAAGGGGAAGGTCGTCAATTCTCCACCCAGCCCAATAGCTCCGTGCCGACCACTTCCCACGTTGCGCCACGAGATTGAACGTGACGGTGGAACGCTCCTCGAGCGTTTCTGTTCCCTCTGTGTTTACAACGCTTGTAATCTCGTGCGAGGTGATGAGAGCCCCGGACAACTCGTCGTCGCTGCAACTCCTCCGACTCAGTACAGAGCTGACAATGTGAGCGCGCTCGAAGGGCTGGAGATGAGCCGTTTTCCAATCAAGTGCCTTTGTGAAAATCCCGTGTCCCTCTTCAGCGAGCTCCACGGGAGTCTCAGCTTTGGGAAGGAGAGAGGCGAGGGATGTCGCATGCCGAAGGGCGTGTGAAATGGAATCTTGGTCGAACCGGGTCGTGCTGTAGGTTCCGAGTTTTCCCTCTACTACTTTCCGCACCGTGAGGATCCGATGTTCTGTCTCTGAAACTTGGTGAATCCTATTCGATGCAAAACGCGTGAGCCCGATCCGTTGCTGCTCAAAAACGAATTCGCACTGCGAGGCACGCAGCGAGTCGCGAATGCTTTTCAACCAGTTCAGTGTGTCCGTGTTTTCCATCATCCGCTGGCACTCCCCACCTCGACGTTTCTGAAGCGAGCGGGGGCACACCCGTGTCCCACGCGGGCAACCTGCATGGGCTCTCCCTTGCCGCAGTTCGGAACACCCCACAGCTTCCACTGTGACGAATTACAAATTCCGTCACAGCTTTTCCAAAACAGGGGAGTGATTCCTCTGTAGATGGGGTTGCGCACAAGACGCCCCAGCTTTCCATTGTGAATTTCCCGTCCGATTTCCGTGCCAAACTGAAACCGCATTCTCCTGTCATCGATGGACCAACTCCGGTTTGTTTCGAGCCATATTCCGTCCTTGGTCTCAGCGATGAGCTCATCGAGTTCACTTTGTCCTGGTTGCAGATTTATGTTTGTCATCCTTACAAGGGGAAAATGTTGCCAGCCGTCTGCGCGCATGGCGCCGGACGAAGCCCGCCCGACTTTAGGAGCCGTCGAGCAGGAACTGAGAACGCCAGTGAGGACGCCCTCAGTGATAAGCGGCTCGCATTGGGCAGCGACACCCTCGTCGTCATGCGAGAAAGTCCCTAGACCGCCCGGAACTGTTGCGTCAGCCATGATGTTAACGAGCGGAGATGCATAGACAAATCTGCCGAGCATGTCAGGAGTCACAAACGAGGTCCCCGCGAAGGAAGCTTCGAAGCCAAATATTCGATCCAATTCAAGAGGATGCCCCACGCTCTCATGAATTTGCAGAGCGAGCTGACTGCTCTCAAGTATCACGGTCGTCGTTCGCGCGGGGCACGGGGGTGCCGTGAGGAGTTCGATCGCTTCCGCTGCTACCCTTGGAGCATTCCCCGGAAGATCGAGAGCTTCAATAAACTCGTAGCCGGCAGCCCGATAGTTACCTCCGAAACTCGCTGGATACGAACGGCATTGGATAATTCCCTTGTCGCTTGCCCACGCCACAATTCCTGCCCCGCAATGGACAATGGTCTGGCTGATGCGGCTACCGGTGGTAGAGCAAAAAACGATGATATCTTTCCATATTTCGAGAGACGCTTCGCGGAGATTGAGTCGCGGATCCTTCCCCATTTGCGCGCAAGCAGTCTCGAGTAGAGTCAACTTCTCCGACAGCGGCACGGAAAATGGATCGCGCACCATCGGCGTCGCGTACTCTGCCGTTGTTGGTGGCGGCGGGACAAATGGTTCGCCTGCTCCAGGAATGTAGCCCACGGAGCCTGCCGTAGCGATTGCGTTCCGGATCGCGCTCTCTACGCCGATACTCGTGAGGTTGCTTGTGCCACTAAATCCCCACCAATCCGCAACACGTACCCGAATCCCCACTCCACAAGATTCACTTGTCCACACGCGCTGGGGAATTCCGTTGCGGACGACAATATGCTCGTGGGTTCTGTGGCAAACTCGCACGTCAGCGTAGTTTACATCCCTTGTAGGAATTCGAGAAATGACAAACTCCGAGAGATCTTTCAGTCCGCTATAAGACATTTCAGTGCTACTTGTATTGTGGAGGTATGGTTTTTCTCAAGGAATAAGCCGCGCTCGACCATAGCGTTGGTGAGTAATTGTTGAATTATTGTTTTTTCCCGATACTCTAATTGCTCAGAAACACAAAGAAGGCATAAGTGAGACGCCATGGAGAAAAAACAGCGAACGAATGATCCAACAGTTGTGTCGTCTTCAAATCTGGAACCTCTTCGCAAAGCTACCCGCGTCAAAGATATAGAGCGCATTCCGAAAAAAGTTGTGAAACGGTTATCGCTCTATGCCCGCGAGCTCCGTACACTCGAGATGAATAATGTCGCCACCGTTTCCTCCCAGACGCTTGCGGATAGTCTCGGGATTACGAGTGCTCAGGTGAGAAAAGACCTCGCTTTCTTCGGCCAGTTTGGCGTACCAGGGGTCGGCTATTCTGTGCGAGATCTTGCGACAAGTCTGCAACGAATTCTTGGCACTGATCGCGAGGTAAGGGTGGCAATCATAGGAGCAGGAAATCTTGGATCTGCGCTTATGTCGTACGGGGGATTTGCGCGGCACGGGGTGCGCATAGTTTTTGCGTTTGATACCGACATCCACAAAATCGGCACTGAGCGAGGGGGCGTTTGGATTTTCTCAATGGACACTCTCGAAGAACGTCTGCGAGCTGGTGGAATCGATATCGTCATTCTCACTGTGCCGGCAGCTGTCGCTCAACAAGTGGCTGACCGAGTCGTGGCGGCGGGAGTTGCGGGTATCCTCAACTTCGTTCCTGTCCATTTGAAGGTCCCGCCGCATGTACGCGTGCAATACGTGGACTTAGCTATTGAAATCGAAAGTCTCTCCTACTATTTGCGATAACTAACAACGCATTAAAGGATGGGAATCATGAAATCGTATCTCACAAAACGATGGTACACGAACTTTATCCTCACGGTTATTGCAGTACTGTTGGGGATTTCGTGTCTCTCGCAGTACCTTAAGTCGGTAAGTATCTGCGACAAAGCTTATGCGGAAGATTTCCCTATTCGGTCGAGTAGCTTTTCCAGCCCAGGAAAGAGCGCTCCTGTTGACACTTCCAATGTCGCAACAGTTCAGGACCTTGCAGTCGCTCGCGCAACAAGTGAAGTTGCTGCTGCGAATCGAGAGATTGCTTCTGCCGTGCGAGATCTCGCGAAGGCGGTTCAGGATCTGGGGGCGAACATAACCAGGGCAATGAACGCTCCCAAAACGCAAGGAGCTACAGGCTCGTCGAGTGATATTCGAGTCGAAGTGGGACGATGAGTGACACGTCATCTGGCAACGATCTCGTTGATCACGGGCGAATAGAACAGGCGGTTGCCCAGTTCGAGAACGCGAAACTCTCTCCAGCAGAAGCTTTTATCGCAGCGAGCTTTATTGCGATGGCAAGTGCAGAGAGATTACGCAAAGAGGCCGCTGCCATCCGCTCGACCCTCGGTGTGGAGCTTTCAAGGGAGCTCGCCTCTACGGAAATAGCCGATGCTATTTCTCGGCTGCAGGATGCGGCAGCTCCTGCAGTGCATGGCTTTAATGCCTTGATGCGGGACGATATGGACTCCCCGCTCGGCTCCTTCTGATGGCAATTTTCATTTTGCTTTCATCATGAGCGCTGAGACCGTTTGATTAGACTACATCAACACAGCAGAACACCTCTAGAAAGAGTGCCAAAAAATGATTATTGTTTTACGACCCGACGCAACAGAAGAGCAAATACAGCATCTCGTTGATCTCATCTCCGAAAAGGGATTGCGTGCGCACTTGTCCCGGGGGACAGAGCGAACGATCATCGGCTGCATCGGGGATGAATCAAAAATTCAAGACATTCCCTTTTTGGCAATTCCCGGCGTTGAGTCGGCGATGCCAATTCTCGAGCCGTACAAACTAGCCAGTAAGAGTTTCCATCCTGAGAAAAGCCGGTTCCCTGTGGGCAACGTCACTGTGGGGGGCGATGAGATAGTTGTCGTGGCTGGTCCTTGTAGTGTCGAGCCCAACCAGACACTCTTCGAGACTGCGCGCGCCGTCAAAAAGGCGGGAGCAAAGATTCTACGCGGAGGAGCTTTTAAACCGCGCACCTCACCTTACGATTTTTGCGGCCTCGGCGAAGAGGGACTGCGCATGCTTGACGAGGCGCGTCAGGAAACGGGGCTTCCCATTGTTACCGAAGTGATGGATACGCGAGAGGTAGAATTGGTTTATCGATATGCCGACGCATTTCAGATTGGAGCGAGAAATGCCCAGAATTTCAACCTCCTGCGCGAAGTCGGAAAGTACGATAAGCCTGTGTTTCTCAAACGCGGCATGAGTATGACGATCAAGGAGCTTCTCATGTCCGCGGAATATATTATCTCGCAAGGCAATCCCCATGTAGTTCTCGTGGAACGAGGCATTCGAACCTTTGAAACTGCCACGCGTAATACTCTCGATATCGCAGCTGTCCCAGTCCTTCAACACAAGTCGCATCTCCCCGTCTTTGTCGATCCAAGTCATGCGGCAGGCGACTGGAGATACGTCACCAAGCTGGCATGTGCGGCTGTGGCGTGTGGAGCGGACGGCCTGATGATTGAGGTTCATCCAAATCCAGAGCGCGCTTTCAGCGACGGGGCGCAGTCGCTCAAGTTCGAAAAATTCGAAATGCTCATGCAGACGATTCGGCCCATAGCGGAAGCGGTTGGACGTTTTGTCGCGGAGGGGGCGTGATTCAATCTCATGAAAAAACCATTGTTTGAGAAGCTTGCGATTGTCGGAGTTGGCTTGCTCGGAGGCTCCATTGGGCTGAAGGCACGTGGCGACAATCTGGTCGAGCATGTGATAGGAATCGGAAGGCGGGAAGAGTCTCTTCAAAAAGCGCAAGACGCTGGTGCTATTGATGAGTTCACGCTCGACCTGAAATCAGGCGTGAAGGATGCTGATTTGGTGATCCTTGCAACGCCCGTTTGTCACATAGTCTCTATTCTTCCCGATGTCATGGGATCGGCAAAACCAGGGGCGCTCGTCACAGATGTGGGATCCACAAAAGTTTCCATCGTGAATGCTGCCGAGACAGTAGCCACGGGAAATGGGGCACTGTTTGTGGGCTCTCACCCCATGGCGGGGTCGGAGAAGAGTGGCGTGGAGTTTTCGCGCCCGGATCTTTTCGAGGGCACTACATGCTTCCTCACCCCAACTCCGCGGACCTCTCTCCAAGCGTTTGCCAGTATCTCGCAGTGGTGGAGGGCTCTCGGGTGTCGATTGGCAGTTGCACGCCCAGAGCGTCACGATGCTCTTGTCGCCCTCATTTCCCATCTGCCCCATCTCGTTGCCGTTGCCCTCGTGAGAGCAGTGGAATCGTTCAAAGAAGATCAGAACCTTATAAAGGGGATTATTGGCAACGGATTCCGCGATACCACACGTATTGCAGAAGCAAGTGCCGAAATGTGGCAGGATATATGTGCTGACAATAGTGCTGAGATAAGGAAGGCTGCAGCAGCATTCATGGAATCACTTTCTTCTCTGCTTTCTGCCCACGACGGAGATCTCTCTCAATTGGAAGCGGCATTTCTTGCTGCCTGCGAGTATCGTAAATCGCTGGATGAGCGATAAGACATGAGCGACTACGGAGGCGAACAACGCAACCCCGCTAACTCGGGAGGTGTAATTGCACCGGCCGGTTCCGCGTGCTCGCTACGGATGGGGCTTGAGGATTGGGCGTACCTTGCTACCTTTGTTGTGGTTAATCTCATCCTCCGTCTATTCCTGCTCCGTATCAACGAGGCAGAATACACGGACGGTATTCTCCAACTCACAGTCTTCAGTAACAAAGCAGGGCTTTACCCTCCTCTCTACGGAGCTCTCGCGCGTGCTTTACGGACAATTGTCGGCTCGGAGGAGCAAGCGGGTCGGGTCGTCAGTGCAGTGGCTGCATCCCTTGCACTTATTCCCATCTACTTGTTCACCGTCCGGTTGAGTCCCCCCTGTGCAGCGCGGTTTACGGCACTCTTTTACACGCTGTGTCCTCTTATTCTCCGGTGGTCCATTCGTGTCATGACGGATTCACTCTTTCTCGCGCTGAGTGCTGGGGCTCTTTTCGCATTCCAGAAAAGCTATGAAGCGCGGCGTGAGCATAGGATGGCCGACAGGTACCTCGCGGTAGCAAGTGTCTTGGCTGCCTGCAGTGCCTTGACCCGCTATCAGGGCGCCTTTCTTGCGCTCTTTGTCTTTGTCCAATTTGTTGCACTTGCGGTGAGGTTGAAAACTATCCCCTGGCGTACCCTCTTGCTCTCTGCAGTTTGGGGGCTCCTGCCCTTGTGGATGATGACTCACGGCTTTGTCCATCAGGCGCAATTCACGCAGCGCACAACAGGGCAGTGGATTTCGACACTTCTCGCCTGGCTAAACCTGGGCGAAAGTTTTGTCCTTATTTTCCCGTACTATCTCGGTTGGCCCATCTTCTTTTTTGCCCTCGCTGGACTCGCACGGGTCGATTGGGGTACGCCTGAGCGGCGCTTTTTCCTCGTCACGTGGAGCGCATGGGCTTTCATCATCCTCGTGCTCCAGAGTATGTTTGGGTCTTTCCAATACCGTTATATGATGCCGATTTTTCCAGCAGCAATAGCGCTGGCGGGTGCAGGAGCTTCTTGGTTGGAGTGGAGATTAATCGCGCGCAGGCGGGGCTGGATCTTCAGTGTGCTGCTTATCTGTTCGCTAAGCTACCTGGTGCTTTTCTCGTCCGCTGTTCTCATCTTCCAGCGCAAGTCTTTTGGCGATCAAAAAGCTGCCGCTGAGTTTGTGAGAAAGAACATCCCACCTGCAAGCCGCGTTCTCGCTAACGAACGTTATGGGGACTTTCTCTCTCTCGGCTGTGTGAAGCTGTCATATTGGAGCGAGCGCCCCGTTGAGCCTATCTTTTCCTATCTTCCGGAGCGCCCAGGGCAGCCCTTGCCCAAAATCATCCCACCTGGAAGCCATGTCGTTTTGGGGAATGTTTATGGTGGTGACGAGTTCGTAGATTACCTTACAGCGATTCTCACCTACTATTATCACATGCGCTACGTTGCATCTTTCGATGCTACAGTCTATCCTCTCATGGATGACGTCATGGTCAACCCGGTCTTCAATCAGAATCCCCTTGCATGGGTGATGCGCTATACCCCCCAACTCTTCTCTACTCACATTTACATTGTCGATGGCATACGGACTTCAGAAGAGCTCGGAAAACTCCGCGAGCGCCAACTGCCTATACCAGTTCCACCAGGGACAGACAAGAGCGACTCGGATCCGACTCAGCGCACACGTTCGTCGACGTCCAACACACATTCGTCTATGCAAACTAAACCATGAAGAAACAACGTAAGATTCGCGAAGTAACACACAACCGTGAGAGCGTAGCTCCAAGGGAGGAAGAGGCGGGGAAAGTCGGACAACCACGACTTCCGCTTCGAAGTGTTTTTGTTATCACATTTCTCATTTCCTTCCTCGTTTATCTTCGGACTCTCTCTCCGGGGCTCGTCTTTGGAGACGGTCCCGAGCTGGCGACTGCAGCGTATGTCCTGGGAGTACCTCATCCGACAGGTTATCCTCTCTATATGCTTCTGCTGCGCCTGTGGATGTTTTTGCCTATTGGAGAGCCTATTGTTGCGGCTCACCTCTTCAGTGCAGTATGTGGGGCAGTGGCTGCTGGCTTGGCAGCAGTGGTAGTCTGCGATCTTCTATCGCAGTTGTTTTCAGCATGGCCTCGCAAGGCATTGCTTGTGCTCAGCGTTTGTGTGGGGCTCTTATGTGCATTCCTTCGCGTGGAGTGGGAAAATTCTGTCGTGACGGAAGTCTACGCGCTCCATATGGTGTTTGCTATGGGGTTTGTGCGTGCTGTCCAACTCTTTGAACGACGCCGCGACCGTCGCTCCTTTTATCTCGCTGCTGTGTGCTTTGCCCTCGGGCTTGCGCACCATCGGCTGAGCTCATCATTTTTTGTTCCCATCGCTCTTCTTGGTTATCTGGGCTGGAAATCCTGGGGACGAAAGCAGGCTTTGTCAGCCTTTCTTCTCGCAGGGGGGATTGTTGTTCTTGGATTACTTTTCTACCTGTACTTGCCACTGAGAGCTGCTGCAAGACCTCCAATCAATTGGGGAAATTGTGTCACGTGGGACGCCTTCTATCGGCATGTTAGCGGGAAAGAGTATATTTCGCAGCGGTTTCTGAGCTTGGCTCCGGGGGCACCTTTCGTACTCAGTTGGTGGTTGCGGCACGAGTATCTCGTGCTGCAGGAATTTGTTGGACAGATCGCTGCACATGCATTTCCCGTCCGCCTGCACGAACTCATGCTCCTGGATAATCGTATGTATTTCGCGCCCTCGCTAGCAGCCTTCCTCCTAGGCACCTCCGTTTTCCTTTTAGCAGTAGTGGGCTATAGGCAGTGGTTTCGATGCGCCCCATTGTTGGCGGGGGCGACCGTTCTCATCGGCTTGCATAACTTTGCGGTGATCCTTCTCTACAATATCGCTGACATCACTGATTACATTGCCTTCGTGCTATGGTGCATCTACATAGGCATGATTTTGGGTGTCTTGAAACTTGCCGCCTCGGCAGCGGCGAAAATGCCCTCTCACTGGCTTCGTCCGCGAGCAGAGTATGCTTATGCTGCAGTTGTCTTTCCTCTGGCTGTTTTTTTGACCAACTTCTCAGAGTGCGATGAAAGCCGGCGAGACGATGCCGAGCAATACAGTTACTTCGTCCTCCCTTTGAAAAAGGAACAGATGCCTGAGAACTCAGTCCTCGTGACAGCGGCTGATTTCGATATTTTCTGCTCCTGGTATCGTCAACTCGTCCGAAAAGAACGCACCGATGTTTTCGTTTTCGGAGGAAACTTCATATCGAGTCCCTGGTACGAATCGTTTTTCACAAAAGAAGAAATTAACAAATATGGACTCCGTTTTTATAACGGTCCGGCAAAATCACCCGAGGAATATGCACATCGCTTGAGAGAAGGAATTTTCGACCATGTAGTTGGACGTTATCCAGTTTACACGACGCTCAGCGACCCGGTCGTTCTTGAAATTCTCGGTCACTATTATACTGTAAAACTTGTGGCACGCCACATGTTTCTACCCAGAAAAATATTGGGGTTGCGGACTGTTCCCATTTGGGAAATCAAGCCTAAGGGAAAAGACGAGAAAAAACAATGAGCGATTTCTGGAAAGCAAAAAGAGTTCTTGTGACAGGGGCAGCAGGTTTTATTGGCAGCCATCTCGTAGAGAGACTTGTCCAGCTTGGAGCCGACGTCACCGCTTTTGTGCATTATAACGCCCAGGGCAGCCGCGGGCTCCTCGACCGCCTTGGGCTCCACGAGCAACAGAGGATCCGCGTGGTCCTTGGCGACCTCCGGGAGCCGGATTGCCTCGACGATGCGATGGCTGATCAACAGATTGTTTTTCACCTCGCAGCTATCATTGCTATCCCATACTCCTATCTGCGTCCTGAGCATGTGGTGCAGAACAATGTCCAGGTTACCCTTAACGTTCTCCAGGCAGCACGTCGCTACAAGGTCGAACGCGTTGTTCACACGAGCTCGAGCGAAGTCTACGGAACTGCCCAGAAGGTTCCGATCGATGAGACTCATCCTTTGCAGGCTCAGTCTCCCTACGCAGCAAGCAAAATAGCCTGTGACATGCTTGCTCAGAGTTTTCATCTTTCCTACGACCTACCAGTCGTCACACTGCGCCCGTTCAACACGTTTGGCCCTCGGCAGTCCGCCCGAGCTATTGTGCCCACAATTGTGACTCAGGCTCTGACGAGGCACCAGGTTTTCCTCGGTGCGATGCACCCCACACGCGATCTAACGTACGTTTCGGATACCGTAGAGGGGTTCATCAAAATAGCAGAGACGCCGGGAATAGAAGGCAACACGTACAACATTGGCACGGGGAAAGAGATCTCCGTGGGAGAGCTTGCGGATAAGATCGTTCAGCTTATAGGTGGTAAAATTCCTGTCATCTTCGATCCAACGCGAATCCGGCCCACTGCAAGTGAAGTCGCCCGACTCATCTGCAACAGTGAAAAGGCGAGAAAAGAGCTGGGGTGGACCCCAAAAGTCTCGCTCGAAGAAGGGCTGCGTCGTACCATTGAGTGGATTGGGGACAACCTTGCTGCGTACCGGCCTGACATTTATAACATCTAAGGGGACTCATTGCGCGATGGCAATGCTGCAGAACACGTGCCGCAGAGGAGACCGCTCATGACGACAGCCGTCATCATGGCTGGTGGCGAGGGACTTCGCCTGAGACCCTTTACCCATACCATTCCCAAACCATTGCTGCCTATCGGCCGCAAGCCCGTTGCCCAATTGATTATTGAGCGACTCGCCCAATGCGGCATCCATGATGTCATCATGGCACTCGGATACCGGAGCGATCTCATCCAAGCGTTTTTTCAGAGCGGTGAGCAGTTCGGTGTGAGAATTCGATATTTCACGGATCCAACCAAGCTTGGTACCGCAGGAGCTCTCGCCTATCTTGATGACCTCAATAACGAACCCTTTCTTGTGACAAATGGTGATATCATTGCGGATATCGACTATGGCGAGTTCGTTCGCAGTCATGGCGAGTCCGGCGCAATCATGAGCGTTGCTGTGCGCGAAGCTACGGTCCCGATCCCTTATGGGGTCGTTGAAATAGAGAACGGCATGGTAACACGAATTGTTGAGAAGCCGGCTTACTCTTACCGCTTCAATGCAGGCATTTATGCACTTTCTCCGGCAGCGCGGCAGCTTGTGCCGAAGGGACAGCCATTTGATATGACAGATCTCATCAATGCTGCTATTGCGGCTGGAGAAACTGTCCGTGCAGTCACTCTGCCAGGTTTTTGGTTTGATCTGGCGCGTGTGGACGATTTTGAGAAAGCGCTGCAGGAAATAGAAACTCGTTACCCACACTTGCTTTCATGACGCCGTGCACGCTCCACGAGAGCATCCGCGCATTCGTCAGGGATAAATAGGGCGCCTGTTCCACTCCCGAGAGAGATCTCTGGCTTGACGTCACCGTGAAAGTCGCTTCCGCCCGTGATAACAAGATTGTATCTTTTCGCCAACTCAATGTACTGAGCAGTTTCTTCTGGAGTATGCTCCGTATAGTAGCACTCGATGCCTTCCAGACCCGCCTGGACAAGACTCTGCACGATGTCGTCCAGCGTCTCTCCCTCATGGAGTGCAACATATTTGGGGTGAGCAAGTACTGCTACTCCGCCAGCTTCGCGGATCAACGCAACCGCATCATGGGGAGTAAAACGCAAGCGTTCGAAATAGGCAGCAGCACCACGCGCCAAGTATTTATCGAATGCTTCCTCCCACGTCTGAACGTATCCGTGTCGGAGGAGAACACGTGCGATGTGGGGTCGGCCGACCACCTTTCCTCCGGCTTCGGCCTCCACTTCTTCGAGTGTTACTGCGAGTCCCAGTTCATTTAATCTTTGGACTATCTTTACGTTTCGTTCGTTGCGTCCGTGAACCAGCCGTTCGAGTTCCTCCTGGAGTTTTGCTGCTCCAGCGTCAAAGCAGTAGCCAAGCATGTGGACAGTTTTGCCCGCGTATTCTACGCTGATTTCTACTCCTGAGAGAACGCGAACCCCGAGTTCCTCGCCCGCTTTCTTTGCTTCTTCGACTCCTGCAATTGTGTCATGATCTGTGAGAGAGAGGCTTCGAAGGTTCAGGTCACGTGCAAGTTCAACTAATTGGCGAGGAGTGAGAGTGCCATCCGACTCTGTGCTGTGACAATGGAGGTCGCATCGAGCAAGCTGATTCATGTTTAGATCCTGGTCTTATCGCTTAATATGAGAGCTTGAAAAAGACAACGTGGCACCACACCTTATTCTCATTCATGGGAGGCAGTGAACCCATCACCCTAGTCTTGCGATTTGACGGGTTTGGGAAAACGAGGCACTGTCATGACGGGCTCATGGCGTTTCACGCCTTCTCTGGCTTTGAATTTTTCGATAGCTTTTTGTTCCAGAGGTTTCGGCGATTCAGGTGTGCCATAGATAACGGTCGATACAATGTTTTTCGCCATTTGGCGCATGAGCCGTTCGCGTGCCTCTGTATCTGTTTCTTCTATACTCCGACGCGTGTCGCTGAAGTATTGGATTGTCGCGGGGACGTGATACCTTGCAATCGGAGCAACCCTATCTCGATCGTACGGATCCCAAAGCTCTACCACACACTCCATTTCCATCGTATTGACCAACGGGAAGCGGTCTCCCGATGTTGCTGATGAGTAATCCCGAAAAGATTTAATCCTTCCTTCGAGTCGAACATCAGCTCTCTCATTCTGCACAACATCGAGCCTGCCATCAGAAAGAAACTCATCGACGACCAACGGTGTCAATTCAGCCTGAGCTCCTGGCAAACGCGACGTGTTTTTAAACTCTGGTATGTAGATGCGTTTAATGTAACTGGGGAGCGTACGTGTGGGGGGCGTCACGGTCGCGCAGCCGGACAAGCCAAGAACAAACATTACGAAAACTAGCCACTGCACTGGATTCATGTTCTTCATGGCACACCACGTTTCCTTTTCTCTGCTTCTAGTTCTTACCTTGGTCACACGACGAGCCTATCGTCAATTGTCTTTTACTCACTCAGCGGATATCGACGATTTGGGCATCTTTTGGGAATACTGGCTTGAATAGTCGCTCGTCGAGCGGCTGGTCCACTTGGAGACTTTCGCGGACAATCCGCGCAACTATTTCATTTCCGTCCATTTGTAAGACAACAAACTCGAGGGGGATCCCCTCTTTCTCGTCAACGTAGATATCGATAGTCTTGAATGCTGCGACATCCGGATTGCGTGGCGTGAGTCGGATCCCGGCGGTCTCCCCCCCGCGCGTGCTTTTCTCAATCCGTTTCACCTCGTATGCCTGCAAGACATCTTCTGTGCGGGCTCCGAACCCAAGCATCATGTAATTGGTCTGAACGATAGGGTTCTCAGCATTGATCCTGTAGCGCTCAACCTGTTTTAGCTCTGGAATATACCGATAGGAAAATCCTTCGGTGACAAGCAACACCGACGAATAGGGAGGATCATAATCGACGCGAAGCTTGTTGGGTTTGTTAATCGCGAACGATCCCTTCGATTCAATCTTTTCGCCGAAAGTTTTGTCGACGGTCGTCTGAACGAAACGGCCTTTTATGGTCTTTGCCGGTCCATAAACTTTCTCAAGTTGACGAAGAAGTTGGATCCCACCTTTAGAGTCGCCAACTCGCACTGATTGTTCGTTGTCGTTTCTCACGAGAGTGGCGGTCGATACGCTCTCGCTTTTTGCTAAAGCTGTCACTGCTGCCCAGACGCAGAGCAACGAGATGAGAACTCGCATCCCTCTCTTTGGTTGAACCATACTCGCTTGCTTTCTTTAAGATTGAGCTGTCATTCACGGTACCCGCGGAGCACTCAACATGTTCACGTGAGCCATGTTACGGGCAGCTGGAAAGCCAAGCGAGAGGACGGCGAAACCATTGGTTTTTTATGCACTTTTTGGATCGATTTTAGTTGAAAAATGGCTTTTGGGTCGCTCAAAGGTTAATTGAGCTCAATGAAATCGTAAGCTCCTTCCTCCAGAGAGAAAGCGAGGTGAGAGGTAGTGCGGGTCCTTGTTGTTGACGACAATCCTGACGCCCTCCGTGTCGTCGAGAATTTCCTTAAAACTGTGGATCACGTTGTTTTCTCGTATACTGATGCCCGGGAGGCTTTGTTATGGTTGAAGGATGTTCGCCCTGAGGTCATTGTCGCTGATCTTGATATGCCCGGGATGAACGGCTATGAATTCATCCGCCGTTTGCGTGCTTACTCGAGTTGTGCATCAGTTCCGGTCGTATGCATTACGGGAACCGATGCAAAAGACGAGGAGATCTACGCTGCGGGGTTTTCCCACATTCTCCGCAAACCAGTAACTCTTGCTGACATGCTCGAAGCACTAGAGGTCGCGGTCAAAAATAATTCTGCTGCAACGGCGATCACCCCGCCCGAGGAAAAGGTAACGCATGCAAGAGATAACCCCGACGAAGGCGACGTCTCTTCAGCGGCAAGCCAAGGAGAGCAACGTTAGAGAAAGAGTTGTGTTGTCGAGGGTGTTCAAGTTGCCTGCGTGTTTTTGCTATTGACGGCGGGCATCCAATTTGACCAGGCTTAGTTATGTGAACCCGATTTTCCAGGTGTTAGCCTGGAAGCGGCTCCAGTGGAAGGGCGCTCTCTAACAAAAGAGCGCTCAATGTGATTTGTGGAGGGTTCTAGAATGAATGGCTCGGATGCGCGTCAGTCGCCGGGGGTGCTGGGTCTTCGCACCGAAGTGGTCAACGACGTTCTGGGGATTGTTATCATTCTCACCGGTATTTTCCTTTTCCTCTCACTTGCTACACATACCGTCGACGGCAATCTCATGGGGGTACTGGGGGAGAAGATTTATGACTGGCTCACTTTTCTTTTTGGGATTTATGCTGCGTATGTGCCGGTGATAGTCATTCTCCTGTGGGGTATTTCGTTTTGGCGTGGCCGGAGGTGGCACCATGTCCCAGCGCGGGTCGCGGGCGGATTTGCTGCCGTAGTGTGTTTCTGTGCTTTATTAGCGATTCCCTATGCCAATGTTGATTTTGCGACTCAACCTGGTTTTCGCGTGGGAGGAGCGTTAGGAAATTTTCTCGTTCATCGGGAGTGTCTCAATTTCCGAAATCTTTTGGGAGTTGGTGGCTGTTATCTTGTTTTTTCTTCTTTCCTCCTCGGCTCTCTCTTAATTGCAGGGGATGTTCATTTTCGCGCCTTACTCACGTTGGTGTGGCAATGGGTTTGTACCTTGAAGTTTCTTCGATGGCCCAATTTACTTGCCGTTTGGGGCATGTCACGCCCCGACCCGGCAATTGCCGATGCCGACGAAGAAAATCCACTCGACTCGGATGATGACGATGAGCCTCTGACTCGGGTCGAGGATGATAGCCCAACAAAAATCTCTGCGCTCCAACGCCTCGGCATGATCTGGGGACGCCAAACGCGAAAACTCGACAAAGAGAGCGAACCGATTTCTGCGCCAGAGACGGAGGACAGGGACAAAGCTGTCTTGGTACGCGACAGTGACGCTCATCCGCACGAATTGGCGCAGGAGCAGGGTGCTCTTTCTTCAAAGACTATCGAAGAGGACGGGAGCAAACGAGAAAAAGGCAATGTGTTCACGGCCACAGATGAATTATCCGCGGACGCGCTTGCATCGGACGATTTGCTCGGCCCTTCTGCGAGAGAGGATGAGTCTTCACTCCCGCTTTTCGATCAACCATACCAGCCACCTCCCCTCTCGATTTTCCAAGAGCCTCCGCGGCTCAGTAACCCCGTCAGTGAACAGGAGATGCAAGAGCTGGCCTCAATTCTTGAGAAAACTCTCAGCGATTTCGGAATTGCGGTGCGGGTGGTCAACATTGAGCAGGGACCAACGGTCTCCCGCATAGAAGCAGAGCCGGCACCAGGCGTCAAAATCTCCCGTATTACGGGGCTTGAGGCTGACCTCGCGCGCGCAATGCGCGCCGAAAGTGTGCGCATCGTCGCTCCGATTCCTGGCCGAGGCACCGTGGGCTTCGAAATACCCAATAAGCGCCGCGTCCCCGTTTACCTGCGCCACGTCATAGAGAGTCCCCATTTCCGCGATCATGAGTCGCCGCTTGCCATTGCTTTGGGGGCAACGACGACGGGCGAACCCTTTGTCGGCGATCTTGCCTCGATGCCGCATCTTCTTATCGCTGGCACGACTGGTTCCGGTAAATCGGTGTGTCTCAATTCTATTATTTGCTCTATTCTCTTTCGGATGCCGCCGGACGTCGTGAAGTTCATCATGATCGATCCCAAACGAGTTGAGCTCAACGTTTATAGAGACATTCCTCACCTCCTGGCTCCCGTCGTCTCCGACGTCCGTGGCGCAGCAGCCGCGCTCAAGTGGGCTGTAGCTGAAATGGAGATGCGATTCCGCAAACTTGCTGCATTAGCAGTGCGCAATATCAGTGCATACAATTCTATTGTTCGGTCGGAAGAGCCTCACCCAAAGGCTGCCGGGCGCAATCTCGAGTATATGCCTCACATTGTCATTGTCATTGATGAGTTGGCTGACCTCATTCTCGCCGCCCGCAACGAAGTTGAAGACTCCATTGTGAGGTTGGCACAAATGTCTCGCGCTGTGGGAATGCATCTCATCATAGCTACCCAACGGCCCTCTGTAAACGTTATTACGGGCATCATCAAAGCAAACTTCCCCTGCCGGATCGCATTCAAAGTTTCTCAAAAGGTCGATTCTCGCACGATTCTCGACTGCAACGGCGCCGAGACATTACTGGGGAAGGGCGACATGCTTTTCGCTCCTACTGGAAGCCAGAGACCGATTCGTCTCCAGGGCTGTTACGCGAGCGATTCTGAAGTGGAGAGCCTGGCTAATTATCTCCGCAGTCAGCAGGCTCCTCATTATTGGAAAGAAAGCTTTATTGATGAGGAAGAAGAAGGAGTGGAAGAGGACGGGGGAAAAGGCAGCGATGAACGAAGCAATGGCGACGAGACTGAGCCGGATGGAGACGGTTCCCGCCCGCGCTCATCTGCTTCGGGCTCCCGGTCTTGTGAAGAATCTGACCCAATAGATGATGATTTGCTCAGGGAAGCAGTCCGAATAGTTCTCACGCATCGACTGGCAAGTACAAGCCTTCTTCAGCGCAAGCTTCGCGTCGGTTTTGCAAGGGCGGGGCGGCTTATGGATGAGATGGAGGAGCGTGGAATTGTGGGACCCTCTCTCGGCCCAAAACCTCGTGACATTCTCGTCGACCCAGAAGAATACTTGCAAAAACTGGACAACGGAGAAATACTTCTCTAGTCTCCGGAAGGAAAGACTTCGCTGTGGGGGGTTAGTGAATACGAGAGCGGACATTCTGTTCGACTAGCAGAATGACATTTTCGGCGCGCTGCTTGCCAGTAGTGGACCCAGTGCCCTAACGATGAGGAATCTGTCGTCATCTGATGCGAATCGGCCTGAAAAGTGCGATCGAGCGGCTGCTTGTCATGCTCTTTCTCGTACCGCTCTGTCTTGGCGCAGACCTAAAGACTGAGTCTTTGGACGGAGTCCTGAACGTTAGAATCACGGGAACCGCTTGTTTTCAGGACCGAGCCGTTGCCCTCATCGAGGATCTCAATACTCAGACTCAGGCGTTTTACAGAGTCGGAGACTTACTTTATGGTTACGAAATCACTGCGATTGAACCTACGAGAGTACTTCTTTCCAAGGCAGGAAAAGAATACCTTCTCACCTATCGTCCTCTCGAATTTCGTGCTCCTCCGCCCGAGACGGCTCCGTCTACCAGCCCCAACATTTATGTTGAGGTAAGGCCGAAGCGCACGTCGCCTAACTTTTATGTGCCACCTGGAGGGCCTTCTCGGTGGGAATCCCTTCCTCCGCAACCGAAAGCTCCAGCCACAAATATACGTGCTGAACTGGGTGGACGGTTTGCTTTTCCATTGGCGTCATACAAAAAAATCACCAGTCCTTTTGGTTATCGCCGGCATCCAATAAGCGGCGATGTGCGTATGCACACAGGTGTCGATTTGGCAGCTCAAACAGGAACAAAGATATATGCTGCTGATAGTGGCACAGTAATTCACAGCGGTTGGCTAGGCGGGTATGGCTATTGTGTCATGGTTGACCACCATAACGGCTATGTGTCTTTGTACGGGCATTGTTCGAAACTGGTGGTCGATGTAGGGGACAATGTTCGGCGCGGGGATTACATTGCTCAAGTGGGCTCGACGGGCGCTTCTACAGGACCGCATCTCCACTTTGAGATTCGACGTAATGGAACACCCATTGATCCATTACAGTTCTTTGGTGGGCGGCGTTAGTCGTCAGTGGACTGAACTGGCTCAATCGGTTGGGGGTGTTTGAGAATTATCAGTTGTCGGAGTTCGTGTAAGGGCCCAAATAGTCCATCCGGTTATTGCCAAGAATAGAACCCACGTCGCCACATGCAAAGCCTTCGCTTTCCAGAACACGACGCCGAGAATCCCCATGACAACGAGAATGAGTGCCAGTGACAAAATAACATTGATGAGAGCACGGATGCGCTCAACCATGGCGGGGTGAGAGGAATTCCCTAGGAGAAAACATATTCCTACCACACCGACATAGAGCCACGGAGCAAGCCACGTATACATGTCACTGTCCTCTCAACGACACATATGTTATAAGCTGACGTTGTTAGCTTTTCTGATTGACTTTCAGAGCGTTGGGCACTCTTTTGTGCAACCGCAAAATGAAGAGTCGATGAGACACGGCTCTTTAGGACAATAAAATTGCCAGAAGCTTGTATGCCGCTTGCGTCGCTTCGAAAACGAAAGCGGTAGATTACGAGCGAAATATCAGTTTTGGAGGAAGCAATGTCGGATAAGAACCAGGAACTGGAAACGAAAGTTCGTGAAATTGTTGCCCAGCAGCTCGGCAAGAATATTGACCAGGTCACTCCTGAAGCATCATTCCGCGATGATTTGGGCGCTGACTCCCTCGATGTCGTAGAACTGGTTATGGCTCTGGAAGAGGAATTTGGAATCCAGATTCCTGACGAAGACGCTGAGAAAATCAGCACTGTTGGCCAAGCTATCGATTATATTAAACAGAAGGCTGCGGCGCAATAAAACCCCAATGCCGCAACCTCGCTAATGGTGGAACGACTTGTTTGCGACAAGGTTCCCCGAAAGAAATACAGAAAAACGGCGTTGGGCGTCTTGCTCGACGCCGCATTTTTCTTAAGGAAGGGCATCCATGAAAAAAAGGGTTGTTGTTACGGGACTGGGGGCTATCACACCAATTGGTAATTCAGTGGACGAATTTTGGACGAATCTCCTTGCGGGAAAAAGCGGGATAGGGTATATTACAAAATTCGATACGACCAACCACTCCGTAAAGATCGCCGCTGAAGTAAAAAACTTTAACGCAGAGGATTACTTCGAGCGCAAAGAGCTGAAAAAAATAGACGATTTCTGTCGTTTTGGAGTGGTTGCTGCTCAGCAAGCTTTTAAAGATAGTGGCTTGTCGTGGGACAAAGTCTCCCCCTGTGATGTTGGAGTGATAATTGGCTGCGGCATGGGTGGAGTGATGACTATCGAAGAACAGCACACCATCCTCCTCAACCGAGGCCCATCCCGCGTCACACCCTTCCTCATCCCCAAGATGATCCCGAACATGTCGAGTGGCCTTATCTCGATTTACCTTGGGGCTAAGGGACCCAACACCACTATTGTCACTGCCTGCGCTTCGGGAACGCATGCCATCGGCGAAAGTTATCGGACTATTCAAAGAGGGGATGCCATCGCCATCGTTACTGGAGGAACCGAATCGACAATATCTCCTCTTTCAATCGCCGGCTTCGCCAACATGGGAGCACTCAGTCAGCAGAACGACAATCCCCAGGGAGCAAGTCGCCCGTTCGACGCTAAACGCGACGGTTTCGTTATGGGCGAAGGAGCTGGAATCATAGTGCTCGAGGAGCTAGAGCACGCGCTCAAGCGCGGAGCAAAAATCTATGCTGAAATTGTTGGGTATGGTTTGAGCGGGGATGCGTACCACATGACAGCGCCAGCTCCTGGAGGTGAAGGTGGCGCCCGTGCCGTGAAAATGGCTCTCGACACAGCTGGCATCTCGCCAACGGATGTTCAGCATATCAATGCTCATGGCACAAGCACGCCATTGAACGATAAGCTCGAAACGGAAGCGATCAAAGCCGTTTTCGGTGAACATGCTTACAAAATTGCGATCACCGCAAATAAATCGATGATCGGACACCTCATCGGCGCTGCTGGCGCAGTCGAAGCTATCGCTACTATCAAGACGGTTCAGGAAAACAAAGTGCCTCCAACGATGAATTACGAAAACCCCGATCCAGAGTGCGACCTCGATTATACGCCCAATCGTGCGCGAGACATGGAGGTTGTCTACGCACTGAGCAACTCGCTCGGATTTGGTGGTCACAACTGCACTGTGTGTTTCCGAAAATTTGAGCAGTAAAAACCAAAGACAGCTTACTTGGGCCCAAGTTGACGAGTCCAACGCCTGCGGAAGGCCAGCCTCTGCAGGCGTTTTTTCATTGAACCTTAAGACCTTTCCTCTTCACAGTCTGCTCGATGCGGCTAACGCATCAGGGGAGCAATATGAAAACGTTACTTTGTGGGTCTGTTGCAATTCTTGTGCTTTCAGTTGCCATTGTGAGTGAATCTTCTCAAAGCCGCGGAGCGTGGACATTCGAGGTTGACCCTGCTGTTCGGTCGGGCAGACCTGCAGTCATAGCAAAAGCAACTGCCGATACGTCCCAGCCCATTTACGCATGTGTTCGATCACTGCGAGAGGACGACAGAAACACGACAATCGAAAGTGCTTCATTCACTCCGTCCGAGGAAGTTCGCATTGAAGTACCATCTCACCTCGAGTCTCCGACCCCCGTAGAAATAGCGGTAAGCATGTCACCGTCGATGACTTCTCCGACGTTTTCCTGGCGAACCGTAGCTCCTCGACGAGGCCAGCAGCTCATCCAATACCGCGGCAAGAAAACATTCCCGCCCCCGGACGACTTCGACACGTACTGGGAGGAAGCAAAGCACGAGCTGGACAAGGTGCCGATTACTCCTGCTATAGAAAGAGTTCCAGATAAAGACACTTCCACAGGGCTTCTCCACAAAGTTACCCTCCCGGCTTTGGGCGCAGCAAAGATTGTATGCTGGTATTACGTTCCCCGAAAGGCATACGATAACGACGGTCGAATAGTGGCACATTTTCCTGCCGTCATCATCATGCCAGGTTACGGAGCCGAAGAGCCGCCCGTCGACAGGACATCCAGTGGTGTTATCACGCTCTCTGTCAATCCCCGCAATCATGGCCCGTCACGCGACTATTGGAAAGCTCCCGTGGAGCACCTTTTGTGGAACATCGTTGAGCCCGAAAAGTTTTACTACCGATATGCTTTCATGGATTGTCTCCAAGCAGCGCGGTTTTTGTTTACCCGTGCGGAGGTTGATCCAAAGCGTGTAGCTGCTGAGGGTGGTAGTCAGGGAGGACTTTTTGCTCTCGCTCTCGGTGCGCTCGAACCTCGAATCGCTTGCGTTGTTTCTAATGTGACGGCGTTCAGTGCATTCGGAGATGGCATGTTGCTTGCCGAGCGAGGACACCATACCCAGTACGGCAAGCTGCTCCAGGACTATCCAACTTCTGCTTCGCGGATTCGGCGCTCCCTCGCCTATATAGACGGTGCGAACCTCGCGAGACGGATTCGTTGCCCTGTTCAAATTAACATGGGAGGCGTAGATCCAGTGTGCAATTACGTCACTGGAATTGTCGTTTACAATTCCGTCCCGCGTGGTGTCCCGAAGGAGTATAATGTTTTGCCCATGTGTGCCCACGCCGTCCCACCTGAAATGCGAGCGTGGAATCAAGCGTGGTATCGACGGTGGTTGAAGCTCCCATGAAGGTACTCGTCACCGGAGCCTCCGGCTTCATTGGTTCTCGTTTGTGTCGCGCATTGCGGAATGCGGGTCACGAGGTCGTGGCTGTCATGCGTCCGCGGATGGGCAACTGCGCCTACCCCCAAGGGCGCGTCGTGTATGCTCAATTGCCTTATGGTATTCCCCTCCCTGCTTTCGAGGGAGTGGAGGTCATTATCCACAATGCAGGAACGACGACGGGACAGAAGTTTCCCGAAGCTTATGCGGTGAATGTCGAAGCTACACGTGTCCTCGTTGAGAGGGCTCGGGAGCTCCCTCATTTCTCACGCTTCATCTATATTTCCTCCCAATCTGCTCACGAGGGAGCAGTCTCAACGTACGGTCGCACAAAACGCATGGGAGAAGAAGTTGTCCGGGCATCAGGTGTTCCAAACATTATTATTCGTCCCGGTCTTGTCTTCGGCGCTGGTTCGGATGGCCTCTTTGCGAGGATGCGCAGGACAGTTGAGAAGCTCCCCGTCATTCCTCTTCTTGGCGGGGGTAAAGCTCCTGTCCAACCGATCGAGGTCGAGGACCTTTGTGCCGCTATCGTTCGGTGTCTCCTGCTACCTTCCTCTGAATCATTCGAGTTCAACCTTGGATTGCCTGAACCGATCACTCTTGCCGAATTCCTCGCAACCGTTGGGCGTGCTCTTCGAGGTAAGCCGAAACCTTCCATTACAATCCCGCTTGCTCCACTTGAGTGGGCCGTAAGTCTTGCCGAAACCCTCCATTTCCCGCTGCCCATTTCAAAAGACAACTTGGAGGGAATGAAGACGGTTCGTCCGATGGACACCGCTCCCTCGCTTCGCGCTCTTGGTCTGGAACTGAAACCACTCGATGAGGCTCTTGTCCTTGCTGCAAGAGACACGCGAGAGACAGCGCTCACCGAGTCTCCCTTCCGCGTCGTTCTCATTGGTGCGGGTAAGATTGGAATCGTTCATGCGCTCAATCTCTCTCAGCGTCCCGGAATGATTCTCGCCGGTATAATGGACACAAATCCGAAAGCTCCTCGTCTCTATACGCAGATGGGATTTCGTGTGCCCGTGTTTTCTGACTTCACGGCGATGATGGAGCAACTCCAGCCGCATGCTGCTATTGTAGCGACACCAGCATACACGCACCTCCGTGTTGCGCGTCAATGTCTCGAAGCAGGCCTCAACATTCTCATCGAAAAACCACTGGTTATTTCTCCTGAACAGATTCCCGCCTACCAAAAACTCGTGGAAGAGCATGCAGACAAAGTCATTCACGTCGGATACATGGCATCGCAGTTCCCACATCTCGACATTGTCGCGCTCTGGTTACGCGAAAAACAAGTTGGACGAATCGTGGGGCTTTGGGGATCGTCTCTTCAGTCCCATATTATAGCTCCGAAACCGGTTCGATGGGAAATGCGCAAGAGCCTTGCCGGTGGGGGAGTGCTGACAAACTTTGCTTGCCATCTCTTATCCATCATTTTTCGTTTGTTTGGCACACCGCTCGACAGCACAGCTCTGTTATGGAGCATCTTTTCTACGGAAGTCGAAGATGCTGCCGATCTGTACTTAAACTTTGGCGACTTCCCCTGCCGCATCGTCACATCGTGGTCTGCTAAAGGTTTTGCGCGCCCAGAGACTCGTCTTATCATTGAAGGGACCGATGGGATTATAACCCTCACGAACACTGGAACCGAGCTGATGAAGTTAAATGGGGAATCCATCTGCTATACCCAACGCGATTTTGATGTTGGTTTCAACTCCGCCCCTGACTATACTGGTGCTGCCTTTGCCTGCGAGCACATCAACTTCCTCCGCGAGCTTCAAAGAAAGAGCGCTCGTGAGAAAACTTCCGTCTCTCCGGTGAATCCATCTCAGCAGCCGGTAACTGTTTCGGAAGCCTTGCGTCTCGAGCGATTTATCCATGAGCTCTACCAGAAGTTCCCGTGCCAAACCGGACGACCTGCTTCTACAGCTTCCGGTCTTGATGTTGCCTCCCGTTTCAACGCCGAACTGCAGCAAATTCTCGAGGAGCTCCTATGACTGCGACTTTTCGAGACGCCCGACAATGTTCCATAAGTGAATTGGAGAGCCTTCTTCTTGTGTCACGGGACGACCTCGTGCTTGCTGCTCCTCAGGTAGCAAGCTGTCCCCGTTTGATCCGCGACCGGCAACTTGTCGCTGTTGTCCCTGATTTCCTCGAGTATGCGCGTCTCCTGAGTGTTGGCCAAGCTAGAGCAATGCTTGGGCGAGCGGGCAGCTGGCAAAACATCATGCGGGCAATGTTTGCTGCGGCGCGTGCAGTCGCTAAACAACCAGGAAAGGCACTAAAAACGGACTTCTGGTTGGTCGCTGAAGCTCTTCTGCGCTACGATCTTGCTCTTCTCCGCGATTTCCACGGCGCCGTGGTACTCCACCCCTATCTGACGGATTTCGCAGTCGCGCTTAGCCAGGAATGGTTTCTTCAGTTGTTTTTTGATCTTGCGAAGTGCTGGCATGCCCGAGGGATTTGGACATATCAATTCCCTCTTGCGGCAAGCGCTTTGGCTCGTCTCGGGATTCCTTGCGATGTTGTTGTCTTTGCTTCTTCACAGCTCGACCTCGACTCGCAGCGCGTGAACCGAGAGATTAAGGGGCTCGAATTATTCCGACGCACAATGTTGCTTCTTGATCTGGCCCCAGCACGAGTCACTACTGAGCCACCTTGGGAGAGGATCGTTGAAAGGTTCGATTCGATTGATGGCGTGGTTCTTCCTTGGGAACGGCGCGAGGAAACACTGAAGAAACAAGTTGCTGAACGATAAAACAGCGATTCGATACATGAGGTGGCAAACAGAAATAGTTACGCCGCCCTGTGAGTGACGGACGTGGGGACTGTAAAACTATGCCGCTGGGAATAGTGAAGTGGTTTAACGATAAGCGGGGTTTTGGTTTCATCAAACCGCTCGATGGCGATGAAGATATTTTTGTTCATTACAGCGTCATCGAACGACCGGGACACCGCACTCTTACAGAGGGCGAAACTGTGCAATACGAAGCCCAGGAAGACAGTTCAGGGAAGAAACGAGCCTCCTACGTGGTCCCATTGAAAAAGCCCAACTAACCTGGGCCGCCTTTCGCTCTATTTCGCTTTTAATGCCTCTGATCCGAGCGGATGTGTACCATTCTCTCAGCTGCAACAGGACGTCGAATTACTTGCAAGCGGCTGCGATTTTCCCGTCGAAAAAGAAGTTCCACAACTACACGTGCGCTGAGCCAGCGGATTAGTGAATTTGAATCCTCCGTTCAGGAGCGCATTTGAGTAATCTATCACAAGACCGTTCAAGAATAGGTAGCTCACTGGATCACAGAATACTTTAACTGCTCCACATTCGAACACGTGATCGTTTGCTTGAGAATGTTCCTCTACTGAGAGATGGTAAGACATTCCCGAACACCCACCATCTTTGACTCCCACCCGAAGGCCCCAACCTACTTTGTTCTGCGACTCAAGGATTCGAAGGACTTCTTTCTCTGCTGCAGGAGTAAGATTAATTGGCATGATGACTCTCCTCATTGATGTCGAATCTATACAATAGAGTACTAATGCGGTACCGTTATATTTGATTCAGAACGCTATGCTACCGGAGAGAATCCTTTGGCCTAGGAAAGTCCCTCGCCTGTCCCGAAGGACCGCAGCTGCTTCACCTCCTCTGCTATTCGAGCCGCAGCGTACTCAATTTCCTCTCGCGTCGTCCAGCGACCGAGCCCAAAGCGAATGGACGAATGCGCAAGACGCGGCGAGAGACCCAGTGCACGCAAAACGTGAGATGCCTCATGTGAACCAGAGCTGCACGCACTTCCGCTGCTCACTGCAACGTCACGAAGCCTCGTCAACAGGCTTTCTCCCTCTACCCCCTCAAACGAAACGTTTAGGTTATTCGGAAGGCGGTATTCCATAGAGCCATTGAGTCGGATATGAGGAATTTGTTGTTGCAGGAGCTCCCACAGATAATCTCGGAGTGAGGCGAGGTGTCTTGCTTCGCTCGGCATAACCTCTTTGGCGATAGCGCAAGCAGCACCAAAACCAACTATCCCGGGAACATTCAAAGTGCCTGGTCGCAAACCTCGCTCTTGCCCGCCGCCGAAAAGCAGCGGGCGGATACGAACGCCCGGAGCTCCTCCCCGAAGAAAAAGTGCGCCGGTTCCCTTCGGTCCATACAATTTGTGAGCGCTCATCGAAAGTGCGTCAATTTGAGGATCACGCACATTGAGAGGAACTTTCCCTAACGACTGAGCAGCGTCCACGTGAAGAAAACAGTTACGTTCATGAGCAAGTGTAGCTATGGCGTCGAGGTCCTGAAGTGTTCCGATTTCGTTATTTCCGTGGATAACGGAGACAAGCAGTGTCGGTTTTTCGAGTGCCTGCTGAAGTTCGTCGAGAACAACTCTGCCTGTTGAATCCACTTTCACATAGGCGACTTCGATGCCATCCTTTTCCAAGTGTTTACAGCAGTCGAGTGTGGCTCGGTGTTCTATCGTAGTGGTGACGAGACGCCGAGGACGATCCGGGTAAGCTCTTACGATGCCCTGAAGTGCGAGATTAATGCTTTCCGTAGCTCCGGACGTAAATATAATTTCCTTTGGTTGAGCGTTTACAAGCTCTGCCACCTGTGCCCGAGCTCGCTCAATAGCTTCTTTTGCGCGCCAACCAAACGGATGCGTGCTACTCGACGCATTTCCAAATTCATGAGTGAGATAGGGCATCATTGCGTCGAGCACACGCGGATCCAACGGAGTTGTTGCATGGTGATCCAGGTAGACTAATTTCTCAGGAGTCTGTAGGCTCATCGACGATAGTCCTTAACATCTTTTCTTTGACAAAATACTCGACCCATAGCAGGAAAAATTCCCATGAATAAGTTCTTGTTGGTTTCAGCGTTTCTTTGCATCTCACAAATTGTATGTGCTCGCTCCTCGGAAAAGGGATGGGGAGACCTTCCACACCGCCACTACCAGGGAACTGTCTATTTCCTCTCGGACTGCTGCTATATCAGCGAGTCTTCTTGCGACCAGCCTAAGCGTTCGAAACTGTCCCATTCTGCACGCTCGGAACAATCATGCAAACCATCTGCTCGCTCAGCAAAGTTTTACGCACCAGAATAGATTTGACAATGAAGCTTTTCTCACCTATTTAAAATAGCACCAAATTGCGGAGGAGCAACGTTGTCATGTCACAGCAAAGATTTATCCTCTATGTCGACCGTATGAGCTGCGCTAATTGTGCAGGTACCATCGCAAAAGAAATCAGCACGATGTCCGGGGTGGTAACATTCAAAACTCTTCCAGAAAAACGTCAGATCGATGTCGTGCTCGATACCGCACGCACAGATCCATCAGAAGTGAAAGCAGCAGTAGAAAAGCTTGGCTTCGAAGTACGAAAAATAGAAACAGCTTGATTCGTTTCTCGCAAGCGTCGCCTTTTCCTTTGTGTAGAAATGGTAGCCGGCATATAGGAAATGTCCGGTACTCGACTTGTGCGGAAAAGGTGCGTTATGCTGAGAAGTTTTGAGCGGTCGCAAAAGTTTCTCTTCTCCCTTGTTGTGCGTGTGGGCGTTACGTTTGCAGTTGCGCTCGCTTCCATTGTTCCAGCTTACGCTACCCAACCAGTAATCCTCAAAACACTCACTCCCTACTTGGACAGCGGCATTCCCCGCACAGCCATAGTGCCCCCTGAGAAAAATGATGGCGATGAGCCTACTCTATTTTCGTGTTACACAGATCTTGCCACTACCGGGACAGCATTCCTTGGCTGCGAGATGTCGCTAGAAATGCCAGGAAATTTCCGACCTGATACCCTTCTGTTCGAAGCCAAGAAAGCAGGGACAAACTCTTTTCTCGAGGTCCAGGCACTCGATGTCTCAGGAAAGTGGTACAGGAGCGGCGTACAACTCCCTGCAAAAGGTTGGCAATCTTGCGAACTCCCGTTGCGCAAATTTATTCCGGTCATTTCTGACACGGTAGAAGGGGATCCCACTCAACCGCTTCACTTGCTCACAAGATTGAGGTTCCTGATGCGCGATGCGGCGGGAACTTCACGCGGATTTTCGATCCGGAAGGTTACCCTCGATCAACGATATCCTCCGGTGCGGTTGCTGTGCAACTCGCAGACCACCGTGCCCATTCAACGTGACAGCTTTTTCCTCGTGCGACTGGAGAGCAAAGCGAAAGCGTCCTATCCGACTCGGCTCATATGCGCGACCTCCGCGCCTAACGAGCTCATTGTTCCAGAGTCCGTCCCCGTCCAAAACGGGTTTGCAAAGATTCCGCTGTTTATTCGTAGCACCGGTCCTCATGTGCTGCATGTTTACGAACCTGATTCAGGGAGCGAGACATCGGCGACTATTTACGGGCGGCCTGCTGGTCTTGTCGTGCGTCTTGTTGCCGAGGAGTTCGAAAAACAGCAGTCGCTCATTGCACCTTGCTATTTGAAACCTCGCGCTACTTTCGAGGGTGGGACATCCATCCCTCAGGCTGTCCTTATTTCGGCCTATGATACGAAGGGACGATGTGTGCTGTCACAGCTTGTAAGCTCTGCTGCCTTGTCGGCTGGGCAGGCGCAGGTGCTAATTCCTTTACCGGGGCTCCTCGAAATGCGAGCCAAAGTGTACGCCGAGCCTCTTGCCTCCCAAGCCAATGTGCCCAGCATTTTCCCACTGAACGTTGGGAGTCGCCCCCAGGATGCCCGCACCACTGTGGCCATTTCTTTGCCCGATCATGTGACAACAGCTGTCGTTGGCGGCTTTATTATCGCGCGTGAAGATGTGCCCTCAACAGCCACTCTTCTCGGGGAAGATCGGTTTGTTCTCTGGGCGTTTGCAAAAGTTCCGAGCGAAGTCCGGTTGCCAACAACTCTTTTCGGCATCGAACAGCGCGAAGTTTCGCAAATGGATATCGTTAAGCT